>Ga0180432_10006461_pt1 | contig 15191 bp, 21 predicted proteins | sample SS_ome_10_FD_132414 | JGI IMG/M metagenome (GOLD analysis project Ga0180432, IMG submission 132414) | Hypersaline lake sediment archaeal communities from the Salton Sea, California, USA - SS_1_MS_2 metaG | ecosystem: Environmental > Aquatic > Non-marine Saline and Alkaline > Hypersaline >... | reverse complement strand
GCCGGGACTTCGGCGGGCGCGCACCCCACCCAGCACGAGGGACGAACTCCATCACTCGCCCTGATACTTCGGCGCGACGGTGAACCCGAGGCCAATCAGGAACGACGCGACACGGATGCCACGGTCCTCCAGCAGACGCAGCACCGCATAGTACGCAGCTCCGAGCAGGGCGACGAGCGCCGTCTCCAGCGCGGCAGCATCAACATACGGGGCGATAGGAAGGCTAAGCACCCATCCCATCACCATCGGGATAATCGTGCGGCGGAGGGAAGTCAGAAGGTCCACGGTAGTTGCTCCATCGGTCGTCGAAAGTGGCGGCGAAAACGTAGCCGGAGAGAACAAGTGTAAGCAACGAGACGCCGCCTACAACTAACTGTGAGGAAACGGCCCGGTCGGTGTAATCAAACGCGCCGATTAGGACCATGCAGGTGGAGAATCCGACGGTGAAGTAGACGAGCCTGCGCCGGTGTTTCCAGCGGTCAGTCATGCCTGCGGGTCATCTCGGCGACGTGGGCCATGAGGAGGTCGCGCATCTGCTGAACCTGCTCACGAAGGTCTGCGACGGCAATCTCCAGCCGGTCGAGGCGCTTCTCGATGTCGTCCATGTCGCGCCACACCCGTGAGATGCTTCCTTCGATGACCTTCTCGACTGCTGCGACGAACGCCTTCCAGCCGAGACGTGCCGCGCCTGCCACAGCGAGTATCGCACCCGCCCACGCGCCTGCCATCAGCACCGGGTCCATCAGGGCGCCTCGGGCCAGACCACGTCGTCGGGCGTGGGGAAGTCCTGTGGCACGTCGCGGAGCGCCTGCCGGTAGTCGGCCCACGCCTGCTTCTCCGAAGCGGTCAGGGGCGCGTCGGCAACCTGCGTCCAATCGGAGTCGGTGAGCAGACGGTCACGCTCCGCACGGACACGGCCCCAAGCGCGAGCGTCACGCACCGCAGGCCAAGCGTCGTCCAACTCCTGCTGCGAAGGCGCATCACCCTCGCTCAGCCACGTCAGGCCATCGTAGGTGTCGCCGTTCAGCGACCACTCGGCACCCGGATACAGCGCGGTCAGGACTGCGGCGTAGTCGGTCATGCTGCCACCTCGATAGCAATAAGTGACGAAGCCATAGTTGACGATGTCCCATTTCCGGGACGATTCAGGGCGGCAGTTTCTCCCGACGTGCTTCGCATTTCAAGGGTATAAGTTGTTGCGGAAGTAGTTGCGGGGCTGTCTAGGTAAACAAAACCAGCGTAACCCGCGCCTTGATTGTCGTTGTTTTGGTCAAAAGAGGTAAATGTTGCCGCGCCGGAGCCTCCGGTATATGTCGAAGCATTTCCTCCAGCAAGACGCACGCGGGTAGACCTAACCCCTGCCCCAGACCAAGAGTTTCCGACGTAGGCATTGGCAATGATAAGGATTTTGGATGTTGCCGTTGACGGCGTGATAGTGACGCTCATTCCAGTGACGCTAGTAAAAGACGTAGATGTAGTAGTAAACGTGTCGGTCTTGACTGCCTGTACGACGTTACTGCCGATACCAGCGACGACCGGCGCGACAACATCCCACCCCGTCCCGTCATACTTCAGCACCTCGTCCGTGTCGTCGAGGTAGGCGACCATGCCTTCACGGAGCGCGTTCCCCCCACCCACCGCCGTACCCAACGCCGAATCCCTAGCAGCAGCGTCCGCAAACTTCATCACCGACTGCTGCATCAGGAAATCGTTGACGTTGGCGGCGGTCAGCACCTCGCCAGTCTGAAAGTTCCGGAACCCTGCCACGGTCTGCTCCTGTTAGAACGCGAGCGCGTCGAAGTCGAGTCTACCTGAACCGAGAATGAGGAAGCCGTCCAACACCTGCGGCTGCATCCCCAAGGTAGTCCGCCAACCTGAACCGACCGTGAAATCATGGCGCACGTTCAGCACCACCCCCGGCTCCGTCAACTGCGCGACGCCCGGTGGGGTGAAGATGACCTCGACCGGGTCGCCAAGGTCAAGGCCGAGGACCGCCGTATTCGTGGCCCGTTCCTGCGATACGCGAACCTCACGGACAGTCGGCTTCGGAGACGCACGCAACGTCAACTCGAAGTCCAGCCGCTCATCCACGTCATTATCGTCAATGAGCAGCAACTCCCCAAGGTCCAACGCACGGAACCCAAACCGCTCCAACCCGAGGGCCGACGACCGCTCCCGCCGCGACCCGTCCCGAGTCCCGAACGCCACAGTCCGCAGCGACTCCCCCGAAGTCTGACGAACCAGCGCCTCATACGCCACCGCCGTCCCGCCATCCGACAGCACCACCGGAGACGCGGTGACTCCGAACAGCCTGTTACGGAAGACAAGGTCGCCATCCCTGCCGACGAACAGCACCCCACCCTCACTACGGGCCACCGTGTTCAGATACTCCACCACATTCCCCGTAGCCGTCCCCGCCGCCAACGTCGAATCCCCCGTCGCAATGTCCGTCCCCGCATCCCAAAAGTCCGAGTTACTAGCAAGCACGTCCGAGACGCGAGTGCCGGAGTCCTCCTCGCCGACAGCAAGGCCAGCAGGAGGGAACTCGGCAAGGGCCAGACGCGACAGCAGGTCCGACGCCTGCACCTGAACCACCGCGTCGCCGGACGGGTCGAAGGCAAGGTCGATGTCGTCCACGATTCCGGAGAACACCTGCACGTCGTCGGCCCAGATGTTCAGGCTGCGGGCGGGCTCGACGCCGGGGTACAGGGCCGACGCCGTGTTCAGCGGGTCGAGTTCCCCGTCAAGGTTCCGCAGCGTCACCGCAGCCTGACCGGAACGCGTCGGCTCAAGCGCGTCCCTCCGACCACGAGACACCGACAGACTGACCACCCGATCAGACACGTCGACCGGAACCTCACCCACACCAAGCAGGTTCGTGTCGAGCACACCGAACTCAGCGGAGTCCAGCGTAAACAGGACCGCCTTCCCGTATTCCACCCGGACGACTGTCACAGGGTGACCACCTGACCGAGCGCACCGTTATTGCGCGTGTAACGGCGCAGCGCCTCGACCACCGCCTCCGGGTCAGCAGACGTGACCGTGACGTTGATGGTTGCGCCCATGCCGCCGAGACGATCCAGCGGGATAGCAACCTCTGGGCCTGCCTCACCAATCATGGCAAGGGTCGGCCGCATAACAAGGCCACCATCAGCAAGGCCGGGAACGGTGAAGTTGTCGAACGCGCTCAGCGGCACAGCCCGGATCGCTGCGATTTGTTCCGCGCCGCCACGGACCCACGACGGACTCCAAGGAACTCCACCGATAGACGTGCCGCCCCTAGAAGGAGTACCCGGCGAATCCTGCGGAATAAACGGCCCCTGCTTTCCACTAATGTCCACGTTCGGACGGGTACCCATCGCCCGCTCAATCGCATCCGCAATACGATCCAGCACACCCTGAAGCTCAGGGATAGTCGCCTCGATACCTCGGACCATCGCCTTCGCAGCGTTCACCCCAGCCCCGAAGAACTGCTCGGCCGCCGCGATACCGGCACGCCGGGAAGCGTTCTCCACCGCCGCGACCATGTTGTTCGCCTGCTCGATAGCCGCCGCGCCACCAGCAAGCAGCTCCGCAGCAACCCTGCCGCCCGTCCGCGCACCCAGCTCAGCAATCTGCTGGACGACCTCCAGCGACGCACCAGCCTCACGGAGCGCGTCAATCTGCGCGGCAAACCCCTCGGCCGTCGTCACCCCGACACCGAGGAACTCTAGGAACGTCTTTTGGTTCGCCTCAGCATCCGCCAGATCCTTCGCAGCGTCCGCAATACGGTCTTCGTCCTCGGACGCGACAGCCTGCTCGTAAGCCTCCTGAGCGCGTGCTAGAGCATCCTGAGCGGCAGCCTGATTCCGAGTCGCATCCGCCAGCGTGTTACCCGACCGGATACCCGCCGCAATCGAATCCCGGTAGGCGTTGAACTTCCCGACTGCATCGTCCAAGCGACGGTTCGCATCCGCCAGCGCACGGTCAATGTCTTGCCGGATGACCTGCGCCAGCCGCTCCGCACCACGGGAAGTCTGCTCCGTAATGTTCCCCATCGCCAGAACCTCGCGGGAGAACTGCGCAATCGCATCCCCGGTGTCTCCAGCGCCGACATAAGTCTCGTTCAGCTCTTGGAACAGGTCACGCATCGACCGCGTAAGCGACACAATCTTCGGCCCTGCTGCGGCAGGAGAAGTACCATCAGCAACTTCGCCAAGACTGGCAAGAGCATCAGCCGCCTCGTCAGTCGTTTCGGTGACTTCTTCTGTCTGCCGTCGAGCTTCACGCTGCTCGCGCGTAAGAGCGGAGAAGCCGCCTTCCGCGTAGTAGGCCGCTTCGCCAGCAAGACGGGCGGCATAAGCAGAGTTCGCTTGCGCACGCTGATTTTCAAGAATCTCCCGGCCAAGCTCCGACTGAGCGAACTGCGCATCGAGCGCAGCACGCTCCATTCGGCGCATCTCAGTCGTCGCAACCTGCGTATCACGGATAAACCCGAAGTATGCGACACCCGCTACCGCAGCAGCAAGGAGGGACAGGCCACCAGTAGCAACGGCAACCGCAGCGCCAAGACTTCCCACAAGCGGAATCAGGGCCGCGACTGTGGTCGCAAACGCGCCCATCAGAATGAGAAGCGGCCCGGCGGCCGCGGCAGCCAGCCCCAAAGCGATAGCAAATCGCCGCTGGCTTTCATCCAAACCGTTGAAACGACCGATTAGTTCGCTGAACCGCTCAATAATCCGCGTAACTAGAGGCAGAAGCTCATTACCAAGATTCACTCCAGCGACTTGAATGTCATTCAGAGCCTGCCGGAACTTGAACGCGGGCTCGCCGCTAACAACACCAAACGCTTCCTCGGTAAGACCCGCGGCATCGTTTACGACGCCAAACGTGCCCGCGAGGGTTGCCGCATCAGATTCCAGAATCTGGAACGCGGCGCTTGCCGCCTCACTAGAGGAAAGTGCGCGACCCAACTGCTCACGATTGCCGCCAAGGGCGCGATCCAAAGTCTGAAGGGCCGCGACAAGACCACGCTCCTCAATAATGTCTCGCAAAGCTCCCATCGACAGCCCAACATCGTCAAGAATCTTGCGCCCCTGCTCGCTTCCAATAGCGAAGAAGCGGAACAATGCCGTAAGGTTTGTGATGGACTTAGCCGCGTCACCGTTTGTTCTGGTAAGAAGTGCGATAGCGCCACCGACATCTTCCAATGATGCCTGCGACTGCTTAGCGAGAGGAAGAACGTCGCCAAGCCTGCTCGCAAACTGTTCTGTTGCAAAGTTTCCTGCGCGTGCTGTAGCAACAATAATGTCGGTGGCTTCTGCCGCGCCAAGCGTGGCAGCACCATAAGCGTTCATCGCACCAGCGACCGCACGCGCAATGTCACGGGTTTGCCCAAGACCAGCAGCACCGGCCTTCGCAGCAAACTCCAATGCCTCCATAGCCTCTGCGCCACGAAGACCTGCGGAAGTAACAACAAACAGGGCATCGCCAAGTTCCCGCGGAGCCTTAGCAGTTCGACCTGACAGTTCAAGAACTGCCGATTCCATCGCCTTGACTTCATCGGCAGCAATACCGACAAGACCCGTAATCCGAGACATCGACTCAGAGAAGTTCGCTGCCATCGTCGTCGCAGCAGCACCAAGACCGACGACAGGGACCGTGATAGCCGACGTAAGACCAGCACCGAGACTTGTAAGCCTGCTACCCCACTTGTCCCAACTACGCATTTGATCGCCAAGACGACCATTCAGACCAAGAAGCTGGTCCTCCAGCGCGTTGATTTCGCGGCGGGCCTTCTTGATGTCGGTCGCATCAAACGATGCTCCGATGTTGATCCGAATACTCATGGGCCACCCGCAGCGTCAAGACGACGATTGAACTCGCGTTCGTACCGCTGGATGGTATCCACCACCCTCTCCTCGACCTTGTCGCCGCCCAACTGGTCCCAAGCCCGATAAAGGACACGGCCGGTCCCCGGATGCTTCCGCATCAGATTCTTCGTCATCTGCACATTCGACTTGCCACGACCCATAAGTTCATATGTGGCGTTTGCAGGATTGTTCGACTGCAACTGCCACAGGGTCCGCGTTACGCTTCCCCGAGCGCGCCGAGACGAAACCTGACGGCGAACAATCTGCTTCCGCGCTTGCGTCGTATCCCATTGCAAACGGTCATAATCCCAACGGCGACCATACGGCGAATAGGATGGACGCGAATACGGATTCTGCGGAGTAACCCACCGGGACAGCGGCCGCGACGTAGGCGTCAACTTCCGGGCACGTTCAATGACCGGGTCGATTCTGCGGTTGACCTCACCGACGAGGTTCTTCAGAAGTTCGGGTTCGAGCTGCCGCATCAACTTCTTCGTTGCGCGGAACCCGTAAACGTCAGCCTTGACTTCAAGCACGCCGCTTCGCCGCCTTCTTCTGCTCCTTATTCCGGTCCTGCAACACCTTCAGCATGGCCCGGAACACCTCTGGCGGAGCGTCCAGAAGGTCGTTGGGAGCGATGCCCGTGGCAATCGACATCTGCGCCACAAGCATCGTCATCCCGTTCGTTACAAAGGGCGGTCTGCCTCGACAATCTCGACCGACTCGACACCCTCCAGCCAGCCGTCAAAAGGCTTGACGACCTTGCCGGAGGCAGCCTGAGCCTTCCAGCCGAGCCAATACAGATGCTCGACCTTCTGGTCCGACGCGAACGCCTTGGGCAGACCGACCTTCCACTCGCGCTCGAACGCGACCTGAACCTTCGGCCCTACCGAGTATTCGTTTGTCTCACCGTCGTGGGTGACGCGCAGGGTCAGGGAGATCATGCACCAGTCCCCCGTGCCACCTGACCGACGACCGGCCACGTCACGTCAGCAGTCGAGAGCTCGCCGACCGCACCGTTCAGCGCGGTCCACTCGGTAACGAGGACGGTGCCGGTGTAGCGGGGCGCGGTGCCCGCAGCGGCGATAGCGGTGCCGAACGGGGCAATCTCGAAGGACGCGGTCCCGCCGACGAGCGGCGCGATGGTCGCGTCAACCTCGCCGGTGGCGAAGTCCTGATGGAACGAGAGGGACAGGCTGGAGTCCTCCAGACCCGCGACACGGGTACGGCCACCGTCGCCGAACGCGGTCGTCTCGACCTCATCAAAGTTCTGGGCAATCTCAACGCTGGCGATGTGGTCCGACAGGTCAACGCCGCCGAGCACCACACCAACGTCGGTAAGGACGATGCGTGCCATTATTCCTGCTCCTCCGGCTCTTCAGCCGAGTCGTCTTCGATCACCGGGTCCACCGGCTTCTTCTTGCTCTTGTATGGTGGACTGTCCGGCATCTGCGGCGTCCGTTGTGGCGCTGGTGCAAGATGGCCTCCTGCAACCAGCGCATCAATGTTACACCCTGCGAGGTCGTCCGCACCAAGAACGGTGCCAGCAGGCCACGCGAGCCTCTTTGACATTACGGTCCACTTCATGCGGTTACCTCCACAGCGAAGTTGGCAGCAAGGTACACGGTCTCGCCGATAATCATCGAGGCGTAACTGTTCATCTCCGTCACCCGGCAGGTGTTCGCCACACCCCCAAGAGTCCGGTCCGCTTCGATAGCCGCCTTGATCGAGTTGTCCCCAACAATGTATTTGTCAAGGTTGTCCTGAGCGGCCCGGTCGTCGGCCCGTCCAACCAGCAGGATGATGGTGAACAGGAACGTGTCGGCCCCACGACGGGCATTCAGGTCATACACGACCCGGTCCGGCATGACCACGGCGATAGGTGGACGTGGCGAGTCGGGAACCGTGGAGGACGTGCGCAGGCCGCTAATCGTTCCCATCCGGCTGGCAAGACCGTCACGAAGATTAGACAGTTTGCTCATGCGTAGCGGACCCTGCGGTAAGGCTGAAGAAGCTGCTCCACGTCAGGATCGACAAAGCGCGATACCCGCATAACGCCCATGTCCCCCATACCTGCCACTCCAAGCGGCGAGTCGAGACGGGTGAACAGGCGCGACGCCTGAAGAATCGTCGCTTCCTTGACCGTCTCGGGCACGGCAGCCCATCCGTAACGGGCGTACACGCGGACGGTCGGCTGACCTCTCCACACCGGCCAGTAGCCGTCCTCGTAGGAGCGAAGGCGGGTGAATGGCAGGGCGATGCCGTAAGTGGTGCTGTTCACCGGCTCTGCTGCCCAGTCGATAGCCCGCAGCGTTTTGGCGTAGGTCTGGTCGAGGTCTTCGTCAATCCGAACCTCAGTCACTTGGACACAGTCGTCGATGTGGACGAGGCCGAACGTGTCGGTAGGGACAAAGTCGCGGTAGGTGACAGCGGTGCCTGCGGCGACAAACGAACGGTCGCACCAGCCGTCAACCCACCGGGATGCGGAGGTCAGAGCGGTGTTCAGCAGCGTGTCGTCCACCGTGTCGGTGATACGGAGCGCCGCCTTCAGTTCGCTCAGCTCAGCGTAGTTGGACATACGGAACCTCCGGGCTCGGCCAGTCTACCGTCCGGCACAACTATCTCGCCTATGCGTCTTCCGACCTGCTGCCACGACAGCCCGTAAGCGCTGCACCATCCGTCAATGATTGCTCGTTCGCCCGGCCGATCTACATCGTCCAACCAAACCACAGCGTTAGGAGCGAGAAGGGGGAGAAGGTGCGGAAGGGTCGCGTGACGGCCGATGTATCCGGGAGGGCCGTCAATCAGGACAAACCCGATTCCGTCCGGCAGGGAAGTCTCATACCAATCGTCAACGAGAGAAACGCGACGAATCTCACCGTTCGTCGCCGTAACGAACTTTAGGGTGTCCTCCGCCCACTTCTCGTCATGTTCAAGAGAAATGACCCAGCGAGCCGATTCTCTCAATACCTGTGTTGACTGCCCCGAACCGCACTCGACAGCCAGCTTCGGTGAGAGTGCTCCTACGCGCTGACGCAGCAGAGAAACATCGTCCGGGTTCATCACCCAACCGGGCATCAGACCCTCCACCGTTCGCGGTCCAAAGGTGGCACACCAACATACGACTGATTACCCCATGTGGAGCGGTGCGCTCCAAGATTGTCCGCAAGATCAACTCCGACAAGTCGAAAACCTCGGCTTACAGTCTGACGGCAAATCGGCATGTCGTGAGAGGGAGCAACCTCGTTTGCCCAACGCATAATCTCCCACGTTCGACCTCGATACGACCATGCTGATCCCGGAACTGTCGGGCGGACAAGTCCGGCAAGACCACCGAACTCCACCCGCTCGGTCGGCTTCGCCCACGGAAAGTCCGGCTCTAACAGCCCGCAGACAATCCCGATGTCATCCGGCGCTGCCGCCCAAAAAGCCTCTAGCCGGTCACGCCAGCCCGGACGCCACACGATGTCATCCTGCGCCGTAACAACAATCCCGTCCGGCCCGGCAGCCTCCGACGCAAGCTGATGGCCGAGGTTCATCGCTCGTCCAATAGTGCGGTTGCCGTCCTTGTGCGCCCAGCACACGCCGCCTAACTCCGCGACCAGCTCCGGCGACCCGTCCTCCGACTGATGATCGAACACGAGCACCTCGTCGGCTTCCCCGAGCGCAGCAACAACCTTGCGGAACCATTCGTTCCTGTCATGCTTGAAAGCGTTTTGCGTAAACGTCCAGCCGACGACCCTCACCATCTTCCTTTCAACACTCGACGCCTATCCCAGCCCCAACTCGAATCGTACGACGCCTTCTTCTGAGCCAGCAGTTCCCTGTTCGCCTTCTCCGACCTTGAACGGTCAAACCGTGCCCCCGGCGTGTTCAGCGTCCGCGCAGGCTCATGCTCACGCGCCACGTCCTCATTCCGAACCTCAACAGACATCTGCTGGCAGCGCCACAGGTAGTCGTCGTCTTCGTAGTAGGCCGGGTAGAACCGCTCGTCAAACAGGCCGACCTTGTCCACTACCGACGCGCCGACCGTGAACGCCGCCCATGATGTTCTGCACAGGGACACCCAATCCTTCCCAGACAGGCCCGCCAACTTTCCTAGCGACCCAGCAGGCCATACAACATCATCCGAACAGAACATCCAATAAGGAGCCTCGGGAAAGCAGCGGATACCCAGATTCCACGACGCCGCCACGCCAATGTTCGACGGCATCGGAAACACGGTTGCTCGCTCCCAAGGCCCATCAGGAACATCAAAGCCGCGGCCCGAGTTATCCACCACAAGCAAATGTCCGGTCGGCTCATCCCACGACGCCAACATCTTGCTCAGCAGGTCATGTCTAGTCCACGTCGGAACAACCGCCACGGGAATCATGCGAAGCGATCCAGCAGCGGCACCCACCCCTCGGCGAACACCTTGTCGGCCGCATAGTCCTTAGCAAACTCGACGGCCTTCTCGGACACGGTGATTCTCGGCCGCTCGTAAGCCTCGCCGAGCGCCCGAATGATTGAGTGGACAATAGGTGTGCAGAACCATTGGAGCTGCGTCGGATTCCATTGCGGCTGAACGTCCACGATCCAGCCGTCGCCGACGAGTTCCGGCTGGGCGGAGAAGTTGGACACGATGACCGGGGTGCCACACGCCTGAGCCTCCAACACCGGCAGGCCAAACCCCTCACCGGCCGTCGCCGACAGCAGCACGTCGGTCCGGGTGTAGATAGCCGCCATCTGATCGTCCGTGATGCCCATACGGTGCTCGTACTGGTCAACGAACATGACCTTCTCAGGCGGGATGCCCGCAGCACGGATGAGTGATACCAAGTCGATACCGGCCCCGGACCCGGTCGAATCCGTGTGCAGGTAAAGCAGCACGTCGTCCTTGTCCTGCGCGAACATGGCGAACGCCAGCAGGTTCTCCCCCCACGCCTTCCGAGACGGCAGGACACCCTTGTTCGCGTTCGGGATGGTCACGACGAACTTGCCGTCGAACGGGTCGTTCTCGAACGTGGACGGCGTCCAATGCTTCTCCAGCGCGTGCGGGATGTAGTCGTGCTCGATCCCGCGGGCCGTCATCGCCTCAGACCCGTGCTTCGACATGGCGACCGGCCGGACGTTGTCCTTGACTAGCCACCGCTCGACCGCGGGCGGAAGACCGGCATGGTCGATAGGCACCCACGAGATGATGCCGTCCATGTCTTCCCAAGCGTCGCCCTTCAGCACCCACACGTCGCAGAGGGTCGTGAAGACGAGCGGGGAGGAAGCTTCCTTGCGGACACGCCGGTAATGCTCGAACATGATGTCGTGGGACCACGTCTCGTAGCCCATCGGAAAGACCCGAGCGCCTTCCCATTTTCCCACATTGAGCAGATGCCCCCAGTTGGCCTGAATGGTCAGCGGGTGGCCGCGCTTCCGCATACGGCGGAGCACCTGAGCAGACTGCGTCCCATACCCGGTGGGCATCGCAGGATGGTTGGAATACCAATGAACACGGGGGTTCTTCGTCTTAGACATAGCGCAGGCTTTCGTCTGGCGCAGGGACGCAGGTTCCGGGGCGGGCCAGCCCTGCGCTGCCGACCCGCCCCGGAGACTACCTATCAGCTTCCGCCGACGAAGTGCTTGACGTTAGCCGACTGGCCGAGGTCGCCCCAGATGCGCATGGACACACGCCACACGATTTCATCCGTGTCGAACGCGAAGTCGTCGCTCCGCGCAACCTCAATGCCACCCACCTGACGGACGTGGTACGAGCTCATGTCCCCGTAGAGGACCGACTTCGCACTCGCCGCGACAGCGGGAACAAACGGGTTCTCAACGATCCGCTCGCCGAGGATACGCGGCTCACCAGCAGCCCCGTACTCGAACAGGTAGCGGCCGTCGCCGTCCTTCAGCTTACGGACAGCGCCGAGGGTCGCACGACGCATCTGGAGCGCCGTCGCCGGACGCGCCGCAACAGCCGAGTCAACCGAGTGAATCAGGTCGATCAGGTTGTCAGCGGTGAACGCGCCGGAGGCGGTGCCACCCGTGATACCCGAGCCGGAGGCCGTGACGATGCCGTTCGGCTCGTTCGTGCCGGTGCCGACCGCGAGCAGGTCGTTGACCTTGTAGCCGACCGCCTCAGCAGCCTGCCGAGCAAGGTACGAGACGAGGTCGATGCCGCTGTCCTGAATGATCTCGGAGGAGGTGCGGAGGAGCACACCAACCTTCTGCGACTTCAGGGTGAACGACTCGCCCTCGGGGTTGTTGACCGCGAACTGCGCACCCTCAGCGGTCGCCGTGGCGACAGAGAAGGAGGTCTGGCGCGGAACCTTGATGTCGTTGCCAGACGCGGTGTTCAGGATCGTGTAGAGACCCGGCTGGAAGGCCGGACCCGTGAAGCGGAGGATGGTCTGAATCTGGTCGTAGAAGCCCTGCGGGACGAGCTCAGCGTCCTGCGTGGTGCTCATGTCCGTACCAGTACCACGGGTCTCGAAGACGTGACCGCGAATCTCGCCGGTCAGCAGGCTGCGAAGGATCGTGTTGTCAGACTTGGCCTCGACCTTCGCCGGAGCGACGGTCGGAACCTCGATACGCGCCTCAGCCGCACGCGCCTCGCGCTCGGCGTCCGCACGGAAACGCTTGATGGACTCGTCGTAACGGTCAATGTCCGCGACGATACGGTCGTACTGCGCCTGCTCCTCACCCGAAAGGTCACGGGCCTCGGTAGCAGCGTGGTCGAGAAGGCTCTTGGCCTCCTCCCACGCACGGTTGCGCAGCTCAACCTGACGGTTGATGAACTGCTCCATGTGTCACCCCCAAAGGGACTAGAAAGGATTATGTTTGGCCCCCGCGTGGGTAGCGGTATGGCAGTCCGCGTGGGTAGCGGCACATAGAAAAAGGTTACAGTAGAAACCTTATGCTCACCACTTCTTAGCGAGCAGGTCTACCTGCTTTTTCTTTAGCGCAATCATCTGCGACGAGTTGACCTCGGGCTTCGGCATCGCATCCTGCAACGCCTTCAGCAGCAGGTCGGCCTGCGACGGCTCAATCTCCTCGCCCTCGGCAAGCGCGTCGAGCACGTCGGTCAGATCGTCCACGCTCATGCCGGTCCGCTCCGATAGCTTCTCCATCGAACGGACGGCCGCGGTTGTCTGCGGGTAGGCCGGGAATCCGGTGACGACCGAGACTTCGTGGAGGTTGATGCCGTTCAGGGTCCGCTCCATGCCGTCGCCACTCCACTTGTCGCCGCCACGGGGAACGGTGAATCCGAAGGACATGGTGGAGACGACGCCAGCCTGCATCAGAGCGCGAAGGTCACGGGCCGCGGTCGTATCGGGCAGGTCGGCCTCGACCCGCAGGCCAACCTCGTCCTCCATCAGACGGAGCGTGCCGGACTTCTTCGACGCGAGCACCATGTCGGAGTTATGGTTGATGTACAGGCGCACATCCTTCGACCGCTGGCGGAGCGACTTGCCAAACGCCCCCGGAGCGATCCGCTCGATGAACGGGAGCGGCTCGGACGGCACGTTGAACTTCGCCGCATACCCGACGAACGTGTTGCCGTCACCCTCGGCGCGAATCTCGCCCTCAAACGAGCGGAACTCGGCCTGCGAACCCTTCGCACGCGGCTTCACCGGCGTAACCATCATCACACTCCTGTCAGCCTTCACCTGTTCGGCCTTCCGGTCGAACCAAGCGACCGCGTCATCGTACCGAGAGCCAGTCGGAATACCCCAAAGAAGATGCGCGACCGCACCCGGAGTCGGATAACCCTCCTCATCAGGACGCGCACCCTGCGCATCAAGATCAGGACGGTGACGCGCAGCCCACGCAGACGCACGGACCACCTTGTCCTCAGAAACCTCGCCGCGAGCCATCGCACGCGCCTCAGAAACCGTCCGGGCAACCACACCGTCACCCGACAGCCCTTCCTCGTGATACTCGACGCCCTGCGCTGCGGCAGCACGAATGTACGAAGGGACGCTGAGGTCAACCTCGCGGTCCTCGTCCTCGGGCAGCGGGTCAATCTTTGTCAGCGTCGCAAAACGGTGGCCGACCAGCGTGTCAGAAGCAGCCCAGCCGTCACCAGACGGCCTGTAGACGCGGATAAGTGCAGCCGGATTGTCCTCGTCGGCGTTGAGCGTGAACGAACTGTCGGGCACGTTCAGCGTGCCGGACCGCACGATGCGCGTGATGCGGCCGCGGGCGGTGCCACCGGAAGACGACCAGCGGACAAAGTCTCCTACGGAAAGTTCGTCAGCCGCAGCACGGCCCTCCTTCATCGGCTCCCAAGCGTCGCAGTACCAGCCGCCCTCGACATACTCGTCCCAGCGGGTGCAGCGGGCACGACCGTCCGGCGCGACATCGGACTCGTCGAAGAACGCGCAGTTTCCGCAGGCGCGGCCCTCCGGCACGTCGTCCGCAGTCGCAGGACGGTAGGCATCGGGTAGGTCGCGCTTGTAATCCTTCTTCTTCTTCCGCTCACCCTCGTAGCTGCTGCCCTCGTTCTGCGCGATAGCAAGCGCCTGATCTATCGCAGCCTGCTTCGTGTCATGGCAGCCCATCACCTCACCATCCTCCTTGATGGTGGCCCACCCTGCGCAGCCTGCGGCTTCGTCGGTGATGTAGTACGGCATCACTCCCCCTGCACGACAGCAACCCAAGACGCCACATGGCCCGCCTTGGTGGAGACGAGGTAGAAACGGTCCAGCGGTCCGCCGTCGATGACGACCCGCTCGATTTTGTTGAGCTGCATACCCGTGTTCGTTGTCACCGCGGAACCGCCAAGGTAGAGCGCGTCGGAGTTGTCGTTGTTGTGGATTTCAAGCGTCCACGGCATGACCGACGTGACCGGGATTTCCACGGCCACAGTTCCAATCGTCAGCTTGCCACTAAGAACCGGCATTACTGCTCCTCATCCTGCGCAGGCTCCGGTGGTGCCTGAACCTGCACGGACGGCAGGCCGAACGACTCAACATCAAGACCCAGCAACTCGGCAATCGAGTCCGGCGTGTAACCCGAGATTGCGAGCGACTGCGCCGCACGCGCCTTCTGCTGCATCGAGATAACGCCAGCGTCGGTCAGCGGAATGTTCTGGAGCGGCACCCGATACTGGTCCCCATCCTCTACCGGACCCTGATCCTCCAGCGCACGGACGTCATTCACCGACATGAACCCACCGAGCAGCGCCGTGTTGTAGGCGGCGTAGCGGGTGGCAAGGTCGGCGCGGACGATAGAACTCATGTTGAACTTGATGAACGACGACGGGTTCGACAGGAGCGCTTGGAAGTGGTCCTCCAGCATCTCGACATACGGCTGGATGGTGTGCTGGCGGAAGAACAACTGCTGCTGCTCGATGCTGGC
>Ga0180432_10006460_pt1 | contig 15192 bp, 11 predicted proteins | sample SS_ome_10_FD_132414 | JGI IMG/M metagenome (GOLD analysis project Ga0180432, IMG submission 132414) | Hypersaline lake sediment archaeal communities from the Salton Sea, California, USA - SS_1_MS_2 metaG | ecosystem: Environmental > Aquatic > Non-marine Saline and Alkaline > Hypersaline >... | reverse complement strand
CGATAGGGCCATTGAACCGGTGGTGAACAGGCCGCCCAAGCGTCGATCGGGCAGGCCCACGGCGTCTGCGCCGGAAACCGCGGGAGCAGCGAGCACCATTGGCGGGATGTGGGCGTCCCTCCTCAGTTGTGCGCCGCGACAGAGCACTGCTCGGCAGGACACGGAAACACGGGAGCAACGGTATGTTCAAGAACATGAAGCTGGCAACGAAGATGGCGTGCGGGTTCGGCATTCTGGTCGTCATGGCGGGCGTGCTGGGTGTCGCGGGCTGGTACGGCCTCAAGGGCGTCACCACGAACGTCGCCCTGGACAAACAGGGCACCGGGTGCCTTGACGTGATGAATCAGTGCGCCGCCCTGCGCCGCGACTTCGCGGTCAACGGCTTCGAGAAGACCGGCAGCGACAGCAGGAACGCCGCGGAGCGGTGGTACGATGCCTACGACCAGTTCACCGCCAGGCTCGAGGAGTTCCAGTCGGACCCCGGACTGGACGCCGAGAAGCGCGAACTCGTCCAGGCCGTCCGTTCCGAGGCGACCACCTACAAGGCGGTCTTCGATCGGCAGACGGCCGCCCGCCGGAGCAAGGATGAGGCCTTCGCCACCTGGGGCCAGGTGGGCTGGAGTGTCACCGGCGACATCGACAAGGTCATCCAGGACGTGATCCAGCCCGCCCAGGCGGCGGCCCGGGAGGCCGAGGACCTCGACGAGGTCGTCCGCTGGTCCACCATCGCGGACCGGCTCGACAAGGACGTCATCCAGCCCTTCCTGCTGCTGCGGGTCAACGCCGTGTACCTGCTGGCTACCAACGCGGACAAGCAGTGGCAGTCGTACCAGGACCAGTTCAAGACGACGCAGGAGGGCGTGACGCAATGGACGACTCTGGTCCGGGGCGACAGCGCCCTGGAGACGGTTGGCGGCCAGTTGGCAGGCTACCTGCGGCAGTACCAGTCAGCCGGCGAGCAGTACCACGCCGGAATCGTCGCGGAGCGGGCCGCCGACACCGAGATGGTCGCCGTCGCCGCCAAGATGGTGGACAACATGGGCCAGCTTCAGGACCTGCTGGCTGAGGACGTGCACTCCGTGACCACCCGAACCACGAGCCTCATGACGGCGATGGCGCTCGGGGCCGTCGTGCTGGGCGTCCTGCTGGCCGTCATCATCACCCGGAGCATCGTCAAGCCCATCAACCGCATCATTGCCGGTCTCAACGAGGGCGCGGACCAGGTCAACGATGCCGCCGGGCAGGTGGCGACCGCCTCGCAGCAGCTCGCCGAGGGCGCCTCCGAGCAGGCCTCCTCCCTGGAGGAGACCTCCAGCGCCCTGGAGGAGGTGGCCGCCATGACCCGCACCAACGCCGAGAACGCCAAGCAGGCCAACGAGCTCAGTGGCCAGGCCCGCAACGCCGCCGAGAGCGGCGACCGGACCATGGAGCAGCTCAACGTCTCCATGAACGCCATCAACGACTCCTCCAGCGAGATCAGCAAGATCATCAAGGTCATCGAGGAGATCGCCTTCCAGACCAACCTGCTGGCCCTCAACGCGGCGGTCGAGGCGGCCCGGGCCGGTGAGCACGGCAAGGGTTTCGCCGTGGTCGCCGACGAGGTCCGCAGCCTGGCCCAGCGGGCCGCCGGGGCGTCACGGGAGATCACCGGGCTGATCGAGGACTCGGTGACCAAGGCCCGCGAGGGCACCAACGTGGCCGGCGAGGTCGGCAAGGCTCTGGGGGCCATCGTGGGCGACGTGGCCAAGGTCGCCGACCTGGTGAACGGTATCTCCAAGGCCTCCGACGAACAGGCCCAGGGCGTCGACCAGGTCAACACCGCTGTGGCCCAGATGGACAAGGTCACCCAGCAGAACGCCTCCGGGGCCGAGGAGTCGGCGTCGGCCGCCGAGGAGCTCTCCGCCCAGGCTCAGGCCGTCAAGGGCATGGTCAACGAACTGGTGGTGCTGGTCGGTGGCCGCACCGGGCAAGGCAGCTCGACCGACACCCCCCCGGCTTCGGCAGCACCCAAAGGCAGGCGGCTCAACGTGAAAGTCGCCCACCTGAACAAGAAGGATCAGCCCGGCGAGTCCCGGCCGGTCGTGGCGAGCGGAGTCACCGCCGGCGCCGACCTGGATCTCGGCCCGGCGGACCACGACGCCCACGCGCTCAACGAGTTCTAAACGGGCACCACCACCGCGGCCGAGGCAGGCGCCGGCTCCCTTCTACGTTCCCCGACCGCCGGCGCCGGCCCGGGACCCCCGACGGGGGGATCCCGAAGGCCGGGCAACGGATGCCTGAACATCGCACGAGCGGGCAACGGCCGCACCAGCCGTTGCCCGCTCGGTTCCCTGACACCCCGTCGCCAGGACCCGAGAAAGCGAGGACGCGCTGATGAGTACTGCACAGTTGGATCTCACCACGGACCCCACGCAGCGCCAGCACAACGAGGCACCAGCCAGGGGCGGCAAGTACCTCACCTTCCGGCTGGACGACGTGGAGTACGGCCTCGAGATCCTCAAGGTCCGCGAGATCAACGGACTCACCGGAATCACGGCCGTGCCCCGCATGCCCGAGTACATCACCGGGGTCATCAACCTCCGCGGCAAGGTGATCCCGGTCATCGATCTGAGGCTCAAGTTCGGCATGATCCGGGGCGAGCACACCGAGCAGACCTGCGTCATCGTGGTCGACGTGGGACAGGACGTCGGCATCATGGTGGACACCGTCTCGGAGGTTCTGGACATCGCGGATGGGGCGATCGAGCCGGCCCCCGCGATGGGTGCGACGGTGGATACCTCCTTCATTCTGGGCATGGGCAAGATCAACGAGCAGGTCAAGATCCTGCTGGACATCGAACGGGTGGTGGATGTCGCGGAACTGCGACAGATCGCCGACCACGTTGACCCGGGTGCGCCCGCTCGCACGTAAGGGCCTGCTGAACAGGGCGACGCCACCGGTGACGCCGCCCGATCGGGCCTGGCAGGCTGTTGAAGAACGGTGGCCGGCCACGCCGGGACGGCGCCTTTCATCAGTGTGCGGTGGATTGCCCAAACCGCGAAGCAACTGAAGCGGCGCCCCCAACCCGCCGAGTACACCGGTACAGTGTGGACGGCGACCCCGTTGCTCAGCGGTCGCCCTCCCCGGGTACCCAAAGAGTGGACATGACCAAACCAGAGCCCATCCGTGTTCTGCTTCTGGCGGGCAACGAGGACCACTGCCGCCTGGTCCATGCGCTGCTGGAAGAGTTCCGCGACCGCAACTACGTGCTGCATTGGGCGTCCGATGGTCGGCAGGCTGCGGAGCGAGCCCCGGCGGGCGGCTTCGACGTATGCCTGATCGACGGACCACCCGACGCCCACGGCGGTATTGAGTCGCTGGCCCGGCTCGGGCCGCGGGGGTGTCCGCCGCCGGTCGTCGTCCTGACCGACCAGGCGGGCGGTTCGATCGACGACCCCGCCCCGACGAGCGGCCCCGTGGACCTGCTGGTCAAGGACCGCACCGACGCCGCAGCCCTGGACCGGGCCATCCGCCGGGCCCTGGAGCGCCGCCGCATCGAGGAACAGTCGCCCGGCAGCGATCAGTGGTTCCGGGCCCTCTTCCAGGCCTGCCCCCTGGGCATCCTCGAACTCGAACTGGACGCCGAGGGCCGGCCGGTGATCGTGGAGGCCAATCCCGCCGCCGAGCGGTTTGCGTCCGCCGAAGCTCGGACGCTCGTCGGCCGGCCGTTCGCAGAGGCGCTGCCCGCCCTGGCTGCCGCCTGCCCGCCGGACCGCTGCCGCGCCGCCGCCCTGCGGGGAGTGCCGTGGAGCGTCACCGATCTGGCCCGGGCGGACCGACCCGGCTCGGAAACCTGCGATCTGCACGCCTTTCAGACCGCTCCGGGTCGCCTGGCGCTCATGCTTCTGGATACGACGGAACGCAGGCGGGCCGCCGAGGCGCTGTGCCGTGCCAGGGAGGAGGCCGAGGCCGCCAACCGGGCCAGGAGCGAGTTCCTGGCCAATGTCAGCCACGAACTGCGGACCCCGCTGACCTCCATCCTGGGGTTCGCCGAGGTACTCGGCGAGCAGGCGGGCCCGGATGCCTCACCCGGTCAGGTCGAGGCCGCGGAGATCATCCAGCGGAACGGACAGCACCTCCTGGCCGTCCTGGACGACCTCCGGGACCTCTCCCGGGTCGAGGCGGGTCACGTCAGCATTCACCGGGTGCGGCACTCGCCCTTCCAGGCCATCGCGGAGGTCGTCTCGCTGATGCAGGTCCGGGCGGCGAGCCGGGCGCTCTCCTTCCACATCGAGTACCGTGGCCGCATGCCGGAGTGGATCCGGACCGACCCCACGCGACTGCGCCAGATCCTCATCAACGTCGTGGAAAACGCGATCAACTTCACGCAGCGGGGAGGGGTGCGGATGATCATTCGCTGCGTGAAGCGGGACTCTCCCCTCCTGCAGTTCGACGTGGTGGATACCGGGATCGGCATGTCCGAGCAGGAGGTGGCCCGCCTGTTTCGGCCGTTCGCCCGGGCCGGCCTTGCCCCGCAGGGTCGCCCCGGTGGCACCGGGCTCGGGTTGACCGTCAGCCGGCAACTGGCCCGCATGCTGGGGGGGGACGTGCAGGTCGTGGAGACCAGGCCCGAGGGGGGCACCCGCGTCCGGGTGACCGTCGAGACCGGTCCGCTGGAGGGCGTGCGGATGATCGACGATCCACTGACGGCCAGCGCCATCGCGCCCCGGGCCTCGAACCAGCGAGACGGCGCGGACACTGCGGACCTGCACGGTCGCCGCATCCTGCTGGCCGAGGACGGCCCGGACAACCAGCGGCTGATCGCCCATCTGCTGCGCCGGGCGGGCGCCGAAGTCACCATCGCCGAGAACGGACAGCTTGCGGTCGACGCCGCCCTCTCGGCCGCGGAGCAGGGTCGGGCCTTCGACGCCGTCCTGATGGACGTGCAGATGCCGGTCATGGACGGTCACCAGGCCACCCGCCTGCTCCGCAGCCGGGGCTACCGCCTGCCCATCATCGCCCTCACCGCCCACGCCCTGCCCGGCGACCGCGAGGCATGCCTCGAGGCGGGTTGTGACGACTACGCCAGCAAGCCCGTCCACCGGCACCGGCTGATGGAGATTCTCGGACGACACGCCGGCGCAGCGGCCGCGGCCGCCTGCCCGACAGGAGTGTCGCCGGCGTCAAGCTGAGATTCCCTGCTGCACGGCCGTCCCCGCGGGCCCGGGGCACGAACCGCCGGGCCCGCCCGCGGGCCGGCTGCCCCGCCCCCGCGCCTACCGCTCATACCGCCCCTGGAATTCCTCGGCCGCCTGCTTGCGCCGTTGGCGTTCCGCCTCGGGCATCTGGTTGATGTACCAGCGGTGATCCGCGGTACGGAGCACCTCTCCCAGCCGCGTCTCGAGGGCCTCGGCGGCCTGCGTCTTCTCCGGCTCCCCGGATGCCCGGCCCCGCTCGATGAGCTCCCGCAGCTCGGGGATGAACTCGACATAGAAGTGCTTGGCCACCTCGTAGGTGCCGTGCCAGTGGGTGTAGTCCGGGCCCATCATCGAGGCCCCGTGGCGGGCTCGCCGCCCCTCGTGGTGCCAGAGCTCGAACCAGACGAAGTCGAGGTGGTTGGCGAACGCAACCGGTTCAAGCAGTGGCTTGGCCAGGGTGTACAACTCCAGGCCCGGTCTGGCGAACTTCTGGTGGTACAGCTCGATGAGGGCGTCGTACTGCACGTAGAAGTTGTCCACCCACTGCTTCTCGTGGCAGTTGAGGCAGACGTCCTTCATGTTGGCCCGGCGGGTCTGCCAGTCGAGGTCGGCCCCGGGCAGGCCGAGCTTGCGGTCACTGACCTCCGGGCGGATGGAGATGGCCGGCCGGTTGTTCCAACTGATCCGCCGGCCCACGTCGTGCGTTACCGGCTGTTTCCGGGTGGCGCTCAGGTGGCAGGTGGCGCAGGTGGGGGCGTGGCTGTAGTCCTCGCCCACCACCCATTTCGGGCTGTCCAGGTTGAGCCGCTGCCTGTGGGCCCGGAAGGCCACGCCGTGTTTGGACTCGTAGTAGATCTCCATCTGCGGGTGGTCGGGCCCCATGTGACACTTGCCGCAGTTGTCCGGGTTGCGGGCCTGCTCGGCGGAGAAGGCGTGCCGGCTGTGGCAGGCCGAGCAGGAGCCCTCCGACCCGTCGGGGTTGATGCGGCCGATGCCGGTGTTGGGCCAGGTGGCCGGATCGAGCTTCCCGCCCGCCAGGACCTTCACCTGCGAGCCGTGACACTGCCAGCAGCCCAGCACCGCCGCGGCGCTCACCCCCTCCTGGAACGCCGGCGTGACCATGCCCTGGTTCCCTTCCACGACCTCCGCCAGCACGTTGTCCAGCGAGCCCAGAATGCGGGCGCCCTGGGAGTGATGGGACCGGGCGAACTCCTCCGTTTCCCGGCTATGGCAGCGGGCACAGTCCTTCGGCGAGACGATGGTGGCGATCCACTGGCCCTCGTGCTTGAAGGCGTCCGGGTCGTCCTCGGCCGCCGCGTGACACTCGAAGCAGCCCACGTTGGCCCGAAAGTGCTGGCTCGAGCCCCACTGCTGGTAGACGGCGGTGTCCTCCACCTTGTGGCAGCGGATGCACTCCTTGCTCTCCCTGGAGAGCTCCGCCAGGCCCCAGGTCTGGGCGAAGGCGGCCGGCGGCAGGGCCGACGACACCATCAGACCGACAATCCCGACCGTGACGTTCCGTTTCATGGCGTTTTCACCTCATCACCGCACCGGGCGCAAGCCCGGTGGGACGCATGCTGGCGCGTCCGTAGCTTCCCATTCGTGTCGTGCCGCAACGTCCGTTTCGCGGGTCGCGCGGCCAAGCCGGGCCTGCGATGCGAAACAGCGCGGGGATGAAACCCGCGGCTCGCCGTGCGCCGCGACTTCAGCTCGCGGCCGGGCCGTTGAGGTCCGGCTCGGCCCTCCGGCGGTAGACCTTCTCATACGTCAGCTCTCCGGCCAACACCGGCACGGAGATCCGCACGAAGATGGTGTACAGCAGCAGGCCGGCCGCCCAGATGCCCAGACACACCAGGATCTCGTGCAGCGTCGGGCTGTACTCCACCAGTTCGCCCAGCGGCGTGGGGATGAAGGCCGGCACGATCAGCCCCATGCCCTTCTCGATCCAGATGCCCACGATGGCCAGCACGCAGGCCACGTTCAGCACCCGCAGCCCGCGGGAGGCGGGCAGGACCAGCAGGACGGTGGCCAGCAGGCTGAAGCCCAGGGCCGTCCAGATCCACGGCACAAGGGCATTCCGGCCGTGCAGCCCGAAATAGAGGTACCTGGCCGAGGCTAGGTGGGCCGAGTCGGTGTAGAACTCGGTGAACACCTCGCAGACCAGCAGGAATACGTTGATGATCATGGCCACCTGCACGATGCGCCGCAGGGTCAGCAGGGCCTCGTCGCCCACGCGGTGGCTGGTGACGCGGCGGACCACCTGGAGCGTCAGGATGATGAACGCCGGCCCGGCGGCGAACGCGCTGGCCAGGAAGCGCGGGGCGATGATGGCCGAGTTCCAGAAGGGCCGGCCCCCCAGCCCTACGTACAGGAAAGCGGTCACCGTGTGGATGCTCACCGCCCAGACGATGGCCACGAAGACGAAGGGCACATAGAACGCCGCCGAGGGCTTGCGGCCGCAGTAGGCGCAGTAGAGCAGGTATCCGCAGATGTGCAGGTTGAGCAGCAGGTAACCGTTCAGGGCGATCACGTCCCAGGTCAGCATGGAGATGGGGAAGTTGAACCGACGGAAGAGGTGCAGCACGCGGTCCGGCCGGCCCAGGTCCACGGTGACGAACAGCAGGCACATGATGATCACCGCCACGGCCAGCAGCTCGCCGAAGATGACCACGTCGTGCAGGTGCAGGTTGCGGTACACATACACCGGAATGACCAGCATGGCGGCCGCCGCCGCCAGACCCACCAGATAGGTGAAGTTGGCGATGTACAGCCCCCAGGAGACCTGGTCGGTCATGCCGGTGGTCACCAGCCCGTGGGCGAGCTGCCGGCACCAGGCGTACACGCCCAGCAGGGCCACCACGGTCAGCAGCGTCATCCAGGCGTGGTACCGCCAGTCGCCCACGAAGCTGATGCGGGCGCACTGCCACAGGAAGGTCAGGTAGCGTCTCACGCCGGCTCTCCCGGCCGGACCGGCTCGACGGGCTCGTGGTAGCGGCTGCCCCGCTCGTCGAAGTAGTAGAAGAAGCGGGGCAGCGTGCCCACGTCCTCCTTGAACACGAAGACCCGCTTGTGCCGCAGGATGTACCCCACCTCGCTTTCGGGATCCAGGACGTTGCCGAACTTGCGCGAGCCGGTGGGGCACACCTCCACGCAGGCGGGCATGCGCCCGCGACGCACCCGGTGCAGGCAATAGGTGCACTTCTCCATCACGCCCTTCCGCCGCGGGCGGTTGGACAGGTAGCTCATGTCCGTGTTCAGCTCGTCGGCCGGCACCGCAGGCTCGGCGAAGTTGAACCGCCGGGCCCAGTAGGGGCAGGCCGCCTCGCAGTAGCGGCAGCCGATGCACCAGTCGTAGTCGATCACGGTGATGCCGTCCGGCTCCTGCCAGGTGGCCTCCACCGGGCACACCTTCACGCAGGGCGGGTTGGCGCACTGGTGGCACTGCACGGGCATGTAGTAGCTCTCGTGCTGCGGCACCAGCTCCGGGTCGTAGTGGTGGTCCGAGGTCTCCACGTCGATGCTGCCCTTTTCCATCTTCAGCACGCGGATGTACTGAATCTCCGGAGCGCGGGACTGGTTGTTCTCCGCCACGCAGGCGTGGACGCACCGGCGGCAGCCGATGCAGCGGGTGATGTTCAGGGCGTAGACGTACTCGACACCGTCCAGGGGCGGCGGGTCGGCGACCCGGGGCCGCAGCTCGTATCGCTCCTCGACCTCCCGGGCGATGCGGTCGAGGGCCGCCTGCTTCTCGGCGGCGGTCATTTCCTTGTAGTGCCGCTGGAGGAAGCGTTCGAGCGTGGGCAGGTCCTCGGGGTCGACCTCCCGCAGGGGCGAGAGGGCCGCGCCCACCGCCGAGGCCCCGGCCGCGGCGGCCACCCCCTTGCGCAGGAAGCCGCGTCGCGTCAGCCCCGGGGCCGACCCCGCTGCGTCCGGTCCGGTCCGCCTGCTCCCGGCGTCGTCAGGTCCGTTCATGGCATGTTCCCTGAAGGGTGGTGTCCCGCGTCGTGATCACGCCCCTTGCGGCCCAGGCGGAGCGGATCATCACCGGGGGGATGTGTCGCCGTCGAGGTCTGATCACCCATCCGCAGCGTGTCCGGAGCCAGGGCCGGCGGCATGGGAGGAAACGGGGGCTGATGAGGATCGTGGCACTCGATGCATTTGCGTCGCCGCAGCGCCCCGAAGCGCTCGTCCCAGTGGCCTTCCGTGCGGCCATGGGAGCGGTTCAGCCAGTCGCGGTACACCGGCCCGTGACACTTGGCACACAGGAGTTGCGGCCGGTCCCAGGGGATCTCGCGGCCCCAGTCATCCACGAAAACATCCCTGTTGGTCAGGTGGTGGCAGTTGAAGCACCGCGTGTTGATGCCGTGCTTGAGCACGATGTGGCGGTGCTGGGTGAGCGAGCGAACCGTCTCCGGCGGGGAGGGGAACAGCCGGTGGCAGTCGCTGCAGCGGTAGGTGTAGCCGGCCAGTTCGATCTCCGGCCGCAGGCTCGGCGTGCGTACCGGCGTGGTGTCCACCGCCCAGGCGGGCACGGGTCTCGCGGCCTGGTAGGGCCGCCGGTAGGGGAACGGATCGGTCAGCAGAAACACCGCCGTGAGCACCAGGACCGCAGCCACCATCAACGAACGCACGATTCGATCACCTCTTCGTCCACCCAGCCGCCCGCACCGACCGGCAGGCGCGAGAACGCACACCCCTCCCCGGCAGCCGCCGCCGCGGTGGCACCATCCTTCCCATCACGCCCCTCCTCCCCGCGCCCGGCCGTCTAGAAGCGGAACCGGTATTGCAGGTACAGCAGGTTTGGATCCTCGCTCTCGCCGGTTCGGACGATGAAGTCGCTGTCCCAGAAATGCGAGTACCCGACCAGCACGGAAGAATGGGCGTCGAGCTTCCAGGAGACGGTCAGGTCCAGCTCGTGGCCGACCTCCTTGCCGGCCTCCCCCTCCGGGTCACGACGGCCGGCGGCGCCTCCCGCGTTGTAGAGCGCGTCCCGGTCCGCGTCCAGCCAGAACGCGTGGTACCCGACCCGGGCCTGGACCTTACCGGCAACCGGCCACGCCGAGAGGCTGACGTTCGCGGCGGCGATGTTCTGGCGCCCGAACAGGTCCAGGTAGCCCAGATACGCATGCCCCAGCGGGAAGACCTGTTCGAAGGTGCCCACCTTGCCGTCGTCCGGATCTTCATCTCCGCTGGACCAGTCGAAACCGGCGCCCAGGCGGGGCTTCCAGGGGACATTCTCGAAAGTGTAGCCACCGTCGACCGCCCAGGCCCAGGCCTGGATGGTGTCGCCGGCCCAGCGGCCCCATTGCCCGGTCAGCCCGCCGTCGTAATCCCACGGTCCGGTCCGGCCCCACAGCCGGGTGCCCAGGGTGAAGCGGGATTCGTCGCCCGTTCGGCCGTTGGGATTCTGCAACTCGCCCCTCTTGTCCTGAGCGAAGAAGTAGACATCCACCCCGTGCCGCGGAACCCCGGTGTAAGTGACGTACGCCCCGTAGAAATCGTACTCCTCGTCCCAGTGGTCACCGCCGCTGCGCCGGACGGGCACTGGCTTGGCGTACCACACGTCCACCGCCCAGGGGTCGGCGGCCCAGAACAGCTTGGCCGCGTCGAAGCGCCTCCGCACGTTGGCCCACTCCAGCGGCGAAACCAGCCGCTGACGCCCGTACTGCAGCTCCTGCCGCCCCACCCGCAGCGTCAGGGGGAGGTCCTCACCGAGCACGCGCACGTCGAAGAAGCCCTGTTGGAGGTCCCACTTGTTCTCGTCGATGGCCCGCGGCGCCAAGTCCCGGTCCTCGTCGAACGCGGCGATGCCCTGAACGAACACCCGGGCGAGCCGGCGGTACTTCAGATCGAAGTGCAGCAGGTAGCGGTAGAGCTGGAAGGTGTCCTGCGTGCGATCGTTCGTTCCGAACGACTTGTTCGTCTCCGCCTCGAGCCGGAAGCGGAACTCGCCGCCGATGCTCAGCCGGAGGTCCTTCCCCAGGCGGATGTTCTTGATGGGGTCGAAGAAGTCGGGCTGATAGCTGCCGGGCGGGCCTTCGAGGTAGCTGAAGTCGTCGTCGTAGCGCAGGTTGGCGTACTTCGGTCCGGGGAACTCGGCAGCGGGGGCGGCGGGTTGCGTTGTGGCCGGCGCCGGGCCTTCTGCCGCCGAAGCCCGCGGCTCCTGTGCCCGGGCTCCGGGCGCCGGGCAGCAGGCGAAGGCGATCAACGCATGTAGACAGCCACTGCGCAACAACACTCGTTCCTCCTGCGCCTGCCCGGCCTGAGCGTTCGAAGTGTGTCCTCCCCGGCGGTGAGGAGAGCATACACCCGTCAGAACAGCAGGTGAAACAGGTAATCCACTCGGCCCGAGAGCACCATCCGCCGACCGGCCACCTTCATCACCTCACGAATCCGCCGGCGATACGCGGGTGCGTAGCAGTGTACCGGACACCTCTTGCACACCGGCTTGGGGTCCAGCGGACAGTGCGTGCGTTTGACGAAGGCGTGGGTCAGCAACCGGCGGCAGTCGTTGCAGAGCAGGAGCGGCCGCCCGTGGATCGCCTCGACCTCGTGCGTCTTGAGCCTGACCGGCTGGCGGTCCACACCCTTGTGGCGCGAGCGGCAGTACACCTCGATGAATCCGGCCAGCAGCGCCAGATCCGCCCGGAGCCGGTTCGAACGCCGGTCGCACCCCGGCCCCACCGAGGGCCGCGCTCTGCGTTCCGGCGGGCGTCCGGCTGTGATTGCCACGGTTGGTCTCCAGGGGCTGCCTTCGTCAGCGTTCGCGGCTCTGGCCCCCCGGGGCGGGCGCCGGGCCTTCCGGCCCGGCGCCCACACCCCCCGGCCCGATCAGGTCGCCGCCGCCAGGCAGGCTCTCAGGTCGGCCTGCGGGTCGCGGTCGGTGAGTTTCAGGTCGTACTGCTCCTGCAGGATGGCGAAGACGTTGGGCGACACGAACGCCGGGGGCGCCGGACCGATGCGGATGCCCTTCACGCCCAAAGCCAGCAGGGTCAGCAGCACCGCCACCGCCTTCTGCTCGAACCAGGAGAGCACGATGCTCAGCGGCAGGTCGTTCACGCCGCAGCCCAGGGCGTCGGCCAGCCCGGCCGCCACCCGGATGGCACCGAACGAGTCGTTGCACTGCCCCATGTCCAGCAGCCGCGGGATCCGGCCCACGCCCTCGATCTCGATGGTGCCGAAGTCGTTGTCGCGGATGCGATACTTGCCGCAGCCCAGGGTGAGCACCACCGAATCGGGCGGGGTGCTGCCGGCGAACTCGGAGAAGTAGTTGCGGCCCGGCTCGGCCCCGTCGCACCCGCCGATCAGGAAGAAGTGGCTCAGCTTGCCGGCCCGGACCGCCGCCAGGATCTGGTCCGCCAGGCCCAGGAGCACCGAGTGGTGGAAGCCGACGGTCGACTCCCGCACCTGCTGCTCCGGCAGGGGCTCACACTTGCGGGCACACTCGATCACCGCGGAGAAGTCGCTGGTGGTCAGGCGGGTGCCGCCCGGCACGGCCGTCACCCGCGTGGTGAACAGCCGATCCCGGTAGACCTCCCGCGGGATCAGCACACAGTTCGTCGTTGCCAGCACCGGCCCGGTGAACCTGGCGAATTCGATCTTCTGCTTCTGCCAGGCCCCGCCGAAGTGCCCCGCCAGATGAGCGTGCTTGCGCAGCTCGGGGTACATGTGGGCCGGCAGCATCTCCCCGTGGGTGTAGACCTTGATCCCCGTGCCCGCGGTCTGCCGGAGCAGGTCCTCGAGGTCGAGCAGGTCGTGCCCCGTCACCAGGATGCCGGGGCCCGCCCGAGTGCCTTCGTACACGTTTGTCGGCGACGGCGTGCCGAACCGCTGGACATGCCCCGCGTCCAGCATCTCCATCACCCGCAGGTTCTTCCGCCCGCACTCCAGCACCAGCTCGAACAGGCTGTCCATGTCGAAGTTCACGTTGGTGACGGTCGCGAAGAGGGCCTCCTCGACGAAGGCGTCCACCTCCTCGTCCACCTGGCCGAGCCGCCGGGCATGGTGCGCGTAGGAGGCCATGCCTTTCAGGCCGTACAGCAGGATCTCCTGCAGGGACTGCATGTCCGGGTCCTTGCCGCACACGCCGGTCTCCGTGCAGGCGACCCCCCGGGCGGTCTGTTCACACTGGTTGCAGAACATGGTTCGCTCCCCCGATGCATCTCGAACCGGGGCGGGCCGGCATCGGGACGGCGCCCCCCGCCGGGTGCCGAGCCTCCCGTCCGGGTCGTTCGCGGCGTACCGGCGGGTCTCTGCGATCGACCGACCAGCAGGGGCCGACCGCCGGCTTGCACCACCACCGGTAGTCTCGGACAATCCCGGGCCGGCTTCCTTGACCTGGATCAAGCGGCGGGGATTCTCCCGAGAAAACAGCGGCGATTCGATGGAACCGACGGCCAGAGAGATTCTTGGCGGGTGTCAGCTGCTCCGCAGGCTGGACGAACAGCGGCTCGACCGGCTGGGCGAGGTGGCGGTGCGGAAGCGCTTCAGCCGGGGTGAGACCATCTTCCGGGAGGGGGACGAGTGCCCGGGCTTCTACTGCGTGGGCACCGGCCAGGTGCGTGTCTTCAAGCTGGCCCCGACCGGCAAGGACCACGTGCTCCACTTCGCCGGCCCGGGGGCGACCTTCGCCGAGGTGGCCGCCATCGGCCGGTTCCCCTGCCCTGCCTTCGCCGAGGCCATCGACGAAACCCTGTGCGCCCTGCTGCCGACCGGACAGTTCCGCGCCCTGCTGGAGCGCGACCACGGCCTGTGCCTCCAGTTCCTGGAGGGCATGGCCCTCTGGGTGCGGCAGCTCACCGGGTTGTTGGAAGACATCGTCCTGCGGGATGCCGCGGGCCGGGTGGCCGGCCGGCTCCTGCAGGCAGACCCGTCCGAGACCGGCCGGGCCTTCACCCTGCCGGTCCAGAAGAAAGAACTGGCCAGCCACCTCAACCTGACCAGCGAGACCCTCTCACGCACCCTGCGCCGCCTGGCCGAAGCCGGGCTGCTCGAGATGGCCGACGCCCAGCGCATCCGCATCCTCAAACCCGCCGCCCTGCGCGACGTGGCCGAAGGCCTGCCCCCGGCGGAGTTCGCGTGATTGCCCCGTGGCGATTGTCTTGGGTACACCCGGTCATCTCCTGGTCACACGAGCGCTACGAGGCTAAATGTGTAGCAGATAATATTGCACTGAGGGCTTGAAGGGCGTTGATCTCCAAGTCAACCACTCCGGGCCCACCCTGTTCAAGGACTATTCCCGACCCCGTCTTACGACCAACGATCGGACCGGTACAGTCGGAACCGGGTGCTACGGGCGTCACGAGTGCTGCGGGACGTCCACGACCCGATCCTCGAATACCGCGGTGTTGGCTCGATGATTGGCTTCAAGGATGTCGGGCGCAACCGTCTTCGGCTTGGCTGCCGCCTGGGTGCCGGTGTTGATCGTCTCCGACCCCTGAAACGGCATGGAGTTGCTGCACCGCTTGGGGGCGCGGCACAGATACGCAACAGGCGTAGACCCACCACCGGGAACGGCGCCGCCACCAGCCGGGCGATCGTCTGGCACATCTGCAATGCCACGATGGGTTCGCCATAAATGGGTGCCGGTTGGCTCGGCGGCAAGAACCTGCGCTGGCCGTAAAACACAACACCCGTTGGCGAGGCGGGCCTAAGCGCGTGGCCTGGGGCTACGGGGGCTGGGCCGACCGCACCAACCCGTGCCCGCTGTTCGTCACCGCCGACCACCACATTCCGGGACGCCGCATCCCGGGCCCGGTTCGAGCAGACAGTCGATAACATGTTTATCGAAAGTGGGTTACCACTACTCGCCGTCCAGGAGCCGCTCCGGACCGGTCGCTCGTCAGCTGTGCGTGGATCGCTCATGCTCACAGCGCGAAGTCGGGCTTGGCGCGTTTCCTGAACACGAGACAGCACCCGACGGAGGATGCGCTTGCCTGATCCTGTGAAGAGGTCTGCTAAAACGTCGCCTTTTGAATCTCCAGATGGCTCCGGTCCGTACCCTGATGCAGCGCTG
>Ga0180432_10006459_pt1 | contig 15194 bp, 25 predicted proteins | sample SS_ome_10_FD_132414 | JGI IMG/M metagenome (GOLD analysis project Ga0180432, IMG submission 132414) | Hypersaline lake sediment archaeal communities from the Salton Sea, California, USA - SS_1_MS_2 metaG | ecosystem: Environmental > Aquatic > Non-marine Saline and Alkaline > Hypersaline >... | reverse complement strand
GTCTCAGCGCGATGTGGCGTTCCGTTCGAGAGTGCTTCGGCGAGGACATCGGCTCGATGACTTCGTTCTTCGCGGGGGTCGGCGTTCCGTACCCGCCCGACCCGCAGGACTTCCGATACCACGGCGCTGAGTACTCGCTCGAGGAGGTCGAGAAGATCGAGCGCGAGCTGAGCGGGAGGGCGGCAGCATGAACTGCGCTTGCGCCTGTGACGCCGACTACGACCCCAGTGACGCGTACTGGGAGTACTACAGGAAAGCCCGCGTCGCGCACGTCTGCTGCGAGTGCGGGGAGACCATCAAGCCGGGCGAGATGTACGAGTACTGCTCGCAGGTGTCCGACGGGGAGTGGTTCGTCAACAAGACCTGCGACGGCTGCCTGTCGCTGCGGAACGCGTACTGCCGCAGCTACATCTTCGGTGAGCTGCGCGAGGTACTGTGGGACTGTCTCGGCTTTGACTACGTCACGGGCGAGTCGCAGTGCTGGGAGTGCAGCGCGACCATCCCAAGGGATACGGACATCTGCCCAGAATGCGGGTGGGTCGAGCCAGGCAGTGAGGAGGAGAGGAAGAGGTCATGACCGAACACAACGAAGAACAGGTCGAGCGCGTCATCGAGCTGCTCGAGGACGTCATCGCGCCGGAGTTCGAGCGACAGTACCTGCAGACTGCTCTGCTCAACGCCCAGATGGCGTTGGCGCTGTCCAGAGCGAAGCGCAAGTACAACGAGGAGAAGCGCAGGAGGGCGGCATGACAGACCTGCGAGAGCTCGCGCAGTACGACCAGGCACGCGGACTGCCTGAGCGCATCGAGGAGCAAATGGAGCGCCACCGACAGCGCATCGCGCTCGCGCACGAGATGATCGAGCAACTCGGCACCGAGGCGGTCATCGACGCGCTGGAGGATCTCGGGTTCGAGGTGGACGAATGAAGTATCTGGCTCGCGCAACCTACTCCGTCTGTCTGTTCCTCGAGGTCGAGGCCGAGTCTCTAGAGGAGGCGAAACAGAAGGCGTTGGAGATTGGGTTCGAACGCGGCCCTGGCACACCTGGCTTGGGTGATGGCGAGGTCGATCCGGACTCGGTTGTAGTGGAGGTGAGCGAATGATCCTCGACGAACAACAACAAGCCGCCGTCGACAGCCGCTCCGACCGCCTGCTCGTCGTCGCGCCGGCCGGAAGCGGCAAGACGAGGGTGTTGACGGAACGCGTCGTCCGCCTCCTCGAGGAGGGTGGGGCGTGTCAGCGGTGCCGCGGGGCTGGCTGTTTCGACGACCGCTACGGCAACGTGGAGATGTGCTCGAGCTGCCTTGGCTCCGGCGAAGGACCCTGCGACCCGAGTAGGATCCTCGCGCTGACCTTCACCCGTCGCGCCGCGGCAGAGATGCGATCGCGTATTTCCGAGGAGGTCGGCGAAGCGATCGCTTCACAGCTCACGATTACGACCTTCCACGGCTGGGCCGCATCGGTCCTCCGCGACTGGCCGGCGCTGATGGGTCTGCGTGACGGCTTCACCATCTATACAGAGGATGAGAGATGCGATCTCCTCCGTGAGATCGCTGGCGAGCTCCGCCTGAAGGTACCACGTCGTCCGGAGGCCCTCCTTGACGACGAGAAGGTCGGGGCACTGTACAGGCGAGCGCTCGTCCGTGCGAACGCCATCGACTACGACGGGCTGGAAAGCTCGCTGCGAATTGTCCTGCAGGCAGGCGAGGAGGTCTCGGAGAGATGGGACCACGTCCTCGTTGACGAGTACCAGGACACCTCCGCGATCCAGGCCGCCATCCTCACCGAGTTCGACCCGCCCAACCTCTTCGCGGTCGGCGATCCCTGGCAGGCCATCTACGGCTTCCGCGGAGGCTGTGTCGAGAATCTGCGTGCCTTCGACGAGCAGCTCCAGCTCGGCACGAACTACCGCAGCGGACGTGCCATCGTCCGCGCCGCAGGAGCCATCGACCAGCGAGAGGTCCTCGCCCGTCGCGACGGAGGCCTCGTCGAGTGCCATCTCCTTCCCGACACCTGGGACGTCGAGCGCGAGGTCGCTCGTCGTTGCTCGGAGGCCGTGCCCGGCGATGTGATGGTCCTCGCGCGCACGTGGCGCGAGCTGGAGCAGCTCCAGAAACAGCTCCGAGTCCTGTGCCAGCTCGGAAAACACGACCCATGGGAGACCGACGAGCTGCGCAGGATTGTTGCCGAGCTGCGCCTCTCCATCAATCCGCACGACATCGCCGCGATGCGCGCGCTCGATCTACCGAATCTCGCAGCCATCCAGGCCGGTCAGCAAGAGTTGGGATTCGAAGCGCGCCAAGGACTCGATTGGGTCGAACACGATCTCGTCGAGGGCTGGCGTGATGAGAACGGCGACGATGTTGAAGAGTTCCTGGCCTGGTACGCGACTCGAGACCGCATCGCCGAACTGGACCCGGAAGCCGTCGCGCTTCTGACGGTCCACGCCGCGAAGGGACTCGAGCGGCCCATCGTCCATGTCATCGGCTGTGACGAGGGGTTCTGGCCACGAGGGGATGAGGAGGAGGAGCGGCGCCTCTTCTACGTTGCCATCACCCGAGCTCGCGACGAGCTCCACCTCTACTCTTCGGACGTCCGACAGGTCTGGAACCAGAGCCGGCCAGCAGGGCCGAGTTCGTTCTTCGAGATGGTACGGAGGTCGATTTGACACCTGAACAGGAAGACATCCTTCTCCACGCCACGGCCAATGGCGCTGGCTGGCGTCGGTATTACGTGCTGTTCCCAGACAGCGACGGAGTCGAGGAGGCGGACGGGTTGTGCGCCCTGGGTCTGATGGTGCGCGAAGACCTCGAGTACCAGCTCCTATTCACCGCGACCGATGCAGGAATTGAGAAGGCAGCTGAGCTGTACGAAGTACGCCTACGGGCGTATGGCATGCGGCCTTACACGGTACAGGTTGACAACGAGCCACCCATTGAGAGATGGGCCGAGTCAGCTGGGAAGGTGCGGTATCAGATTGCGCAGCAAATTGCCGATGTGATCGACATCCCCATGCTTGAACTGTTTCGGCGCATCAAAGTGAGGAGGGCGCGTTGAACCAAATCGCATCCACCTACACCCGCGACGACGGTGCGTTCATCCGCATCGACCAGATCAAGGAAGGCTGGGTCTACTTTCGGTCGTGGAGGGGGGGCAACAATGAGAGGGCTATGAGGCGGATGAAGACCGAGGTGTTCCTCGATGCGATCCGCAAGGCTGGGATGAGAGAGGAGGGAGTTTGAGATTTACTGTCCTGCACCTCTTCTGCGGCCTCGGCGGGGGCGCGCTCGGATTCAAACGCGCTGGCTTTCGCGGTGTCGGGGCCTTTGACGTCGACGCGGACTGCTGCTGCGACTTCGAGCTGCTCGTCGGCGAGCCTTCGACCGTCGCAGACCTTGGTGAGATGACGCCAGACGAGCTTCGCGCACAGTGCAGCGGTCGGCCCGACGTTGTCTTCACCAGCCCTCCCTGCAAGTCGTTTTCGGGCTGTTTGCCCGCCGCAACCGCGGAAACGGAGCCCTATCTGCAGCTGTCCAGCCTGGCTCTCCGGGGTGTCTGGCTCGTTCTGGAGGCCTGGGACCCGCCCCCATCCCTCATCGTCCTGGAAAACGTACCTCGGATCATGAGCCGAGGCCGACACTGGCTCGACCAGCTCAGCGGTCTCCTACGGGCCTATGGTTATGCAGTCTCCGAGACGACGCATGACTGCGGCGAACTCGGTGGGCTGGCGCAGCACCGCCGGCGGTTCCTGCTGGTGGCTCGTCACATGGCGCAGGTGCCCGAGTTCCTTTACAAGCCGCCACTTCGTCGAGTTCGTGGTGTTGGAGAGGTCCTCGGAGGCCTCCCTGTCCCCCTGCCCGGCGCGAGTGATGGGCTCCACCGACTGCCGCGCATGTCTCCGCTCAACTGGTTGCGACTGGCGCTCATTCCAGCCGGGGGCGACTGGCGCGACTTACCCAAAGCTGTCGCTCTCCCCCAACGGGCGAGCCGCCACAACGGACCGTGGGGAGTCAACCGGTGGGACGCTGGTTCGCACACCGTGGTCGCTGAGGGCACTCCGCGGAACACCTGGTGCAGCGTGCAGGACCCTCGGGTCACCTGTCAACGCCGTGAAGGGTCGCTCGGTGTTCGCAGCTGGACGCAGTCCTCCGTCGCCGTCATTGCCAACGGCACTCATCACAACGGCCCATGGCAGGTCGCAGACCCTCGACTCGCGCACAATCCACGTCCGGACTCCTATGGTGTGCTCGACTGGGCCGAGCCGTCGCACTGCATTCGGGCGGTGCAGAAACCGCAGAACACCAGCGACTCTGTCGCCGATCCTCGCGTCGACGCCGAGCTCGTCGGCGAGCCGCTCGACCTCAATGGCCGACCCTGCCACCTGGTCATCCGCGCGCTCGACGGCACCTGGCATCGACCAATGACCACGCTTGAACTGGCGGTCCTGCAGGGCTTTCCCGCCGACCTACAGCTCGTAGGCCGTTCACACGCCGCGTGGCGCCAGCGTATCGGCAATGCCGTTCCGCCGCCGGCGGCCGAGGCGATCGCGAGAGAGTGTCGGACGACCCTGGAGGCGGCACGGGGAGGGCGGCTGCTGTTGTCGGGACAACCTGTGTGGGTGGAGGAGAGGGTATGACGCGAGACAAACAGACAACGCTCTTCCCTTCTACCGATCCCTTTCGCTGGTTGGGCCTTGCTCTCTCGGTCCGACAACCCTGGGCGAACCTCATCGCGCAGGGCAAGAAGACGATCGAGACCCGCACCTGGTCGACCGACTACCGCGGCGAGTTGCTCATCGTCTCGAGTCGGAAGCCGAACATCGCACCGGCCGGCTGCGCGGTCGCCCTCGTCGAGCTGATCGACTGTCGGGTGATGTTCGAGTCTGATGAAGAGGCCGCTTGTTGTGAGATCTACCCCGGAGCCATCGCCTGGTGTCTCGAGAACATCCACCCCGTGAAGCCCGTCGCCGTTCGAGGACGGCTTGGGTTGTACGAGGTCGACGTCGAAGTGGAGCTGGTATGTGGATGACCACAAACGAGGCAGCCAAGTATCTCCGAATCCACCGTGCAACGTTGGACAGACTCAGAAGGAGTGGTGAGCTCACCCCAGATGGTCGCGTTGGATCGCAGTGGCGGTACTCCATAGACTGCCTTGATTCATATGTCAGGGCTGGTGTACCGTCCACGGGCGACAACGCGTGCGGAGAGGAGACTCATGACAGCACGCAAGAGACAAATCGCCCCCGGAATCGTGCGCCAAGAGAACGGCACGTATTCCGTGAGGGTCACATGGACAGATCCGAGAACGGGCAAGCGGAAGGAGGTGAGACGCAAGGGGGTGACGAGTCTGGACCAGGCCATCCAGATCAGGACAAACCCACAGACTCTGGTAGAACCACCTGTGCACGACTGGCAGGTTTCCGACTACGTCGAGCAGTGGCTCGAGGTCAAAGCCAGACAACTGGCCCCATCGAGCGCTGATACCTATGCCCAGGCTTTGGCCAGCGCCTTGGAAGCACTGGGTCACCTGAAACTGAAGGCTGTCACACCTCTTGACGTGAGAACATGGATGAGCTGATAGACAGGAATCCAGTGAAGCGGGTAAAGTCACGGAAAACAAGAGCAGCTGGTGGCCGACGTGGTAGGTCTCTGACGCCAGAGCAGCTCGCCTCGTTTCTGGCTTCAGTTCAGGATGAACAGGTTGCCATTGCCCCAGATGTGAGACGCATGATTCTGACGCTGGCCTGGACTGGATGCAGACAAGGTGAGGTCAGGGCTCTCATGTGGTCCGACCAAGATGGCGATCAACTCACCATCCAACGGTCTGTATGGAGAGGTAGGGTCAAGACAACGAAGAGCGGTGAGCCCAGGGTTGTGGCCATCCCACATCCGTTGGGCGAGGTGCTTGACACGCAGCGTCAGTGGCTGCTCAACCAACAACACCCGGGCCTAGCGTCAGGGCTCGTCTTCCCATCGCCCTGGCGTCACAAGGGGCGTGAAGGATGGTACAGGGGAGCCGGGGTTCTCGGAGAACCTATCGTCAAGGCTTGCAAGAAGGCTGGCCTTCCAGAGATCTCACCCCATGCTCTTCGTCGCACATATGAAGATCTTCTAAGAAGAGCAGGGGTGGACCAGATGGTACGCCGCACCATGGCTGGTTGGCAGGACGACAAGGTACAAGCAATGTACGCCAGCGTCAATCCGGATGAGATGAGAGCAGCTGCCGAAGCTGTGGTCAATCTGGTGCGAGGGTGATGTCAAGTGTGGTCACGAATGTGGTCGTGAAAAAACCACAGACGCGAAACACCTTAGAATAGCAGGGTAATTTACGTGACCGAGCAAAACCCCTACTTTTTAAGGCGTGGGCTAAGTACTTGATTTTTAAGCGCGTGTTGTCGCACTTTCACGCTTTCTTGAGCTTGATGTGGTCATAGATGTGGTCACGTGACCACAGGGGTGGACGGGACTCGAACCCGTCCGGTTCGTATTCCGAAAGCCCTGAAATTCCGCGCACTAGGCCGATTTTTCACCGTTTCTTGCCCGATCTCGACTGGGGTTGAGTGGACTGGAGTTGCGCGACTTGCCAGGGTTGCGACAGATTGGCGGCAGAATCGGTGGCGATGGAAGATTCGAGATTGTCGATGACTGAGATTCTCCCCTGTTTGAAATTGGCGGATTTCGTCCCGAGGTTCATGGCGTGAAGGGACAGGAGGAGTGGATTGTCGTGGTCGAAACGGGTAAGTCGTTCAGGGAAGTCAGAGCGCTTCGGCGATGGCGAGCGTTTGTCACATGGGCGCAGGGTGAGAATCGACGTGCTGTGCTCTTCGCGCCAGAGCAGGACATCGAGGAGGTGAAACGTTACCTGCACGGCTACGACGAGTACCAGGGCTACGCCGAGTTCGAGCAGTACTAGACCAGCACCACCCAATCCCGCAACCCCGCCTCCCGCCTCAACCTCCGAACCCGATGCCCCCAACGGTTCTTCGCTGTCCTCTCCTCGAGGACTGCGAGCGCCTCTCGGCAGAACTCGACAGGATCGGCCGGCTTCGACGTCGAGCCGATCCCCATTCGCCGAACGAGCTTGCGCATCCCACCAACGCCGAGCTGGCAAGCCCGGTCGAAGAGGATGACGACGGCCCGCTCGGAGTTGAGGTGCTGCTCGATCGCGAAGGTGAACGTCGGCTTCATGTACCGCTCGTGAGCTGCTCGTCTCTGTGCCCACTGGAACAGAGGCAGCTTGCCCGCCGCGACGAAACGCGACAACCAGGGCTCCTCCCAGAGGTCGGCGCCGGCGACCTTCTTGACCCGAGGGCCTCGACGGATGCCCCGCTGAAAACCCGACTTGCCCTTGCAGGTGACGACCTCGAGGAGCTCGTCGGAGGCCTCGCCGAAGATCTCGCGGAAGAGACCGAGGCTTCTCTCGGCGGCGAGCTCGAGCACGCGACCGAGCGACCCGCCGTCCTGCGTGAACTGGATGTACCCCCACGAGAGGCCGATGTGCGTCGGCGTGTCGCCGTGCTTTGAGGCGCGGTGCGTCTTGCTGGTGCGGTCGAACTTGCCCTCGTACTCGCCGTCGCGGTTGCAAGCCCAGTAGCGGCCGTGCGACTCCATCTCGGCTGTGAAGGCAATCAGGCGGTCAGCGACTTCATCGGTGAACTCGATGTACTTCGGCGCGAGCGGGTAACGCCAGACGAGCCAGGCGAGCGTGAGTGCGCCGAGTTTACCATCGACCTTCAGCGGAGCGGCTTCGTACCAACCCGCCTCGATGGACTTGTTCGCCTCGCGCTGCTCCTCCATGACGATGCGGACCGTCTCGGCCGAGCCCGGCTCCTCGAGGACCTCATCGACTTCGGACCAACCTGGAGGGAGGTCGATCCAGTGGCCTTCGGCGGCCCGAGTCGCGTTGTACTCTCGCGGGTTCTTCATGACGGTTCCTTGACAAAATGTTGGGGTTTGACGGTTGAGTCAGGCGGTGGAGTTTGGTCAAGTTAGAGGGCTTCGGCGATCACGATGACCAGAACGGTCTCGATGACGATGGCTGCAGCGACGGGGATTACCCACTCCCACCACTCCCAGGCGCACTCCTCGCACTCGATGACGGGAGGACAGTCGAGCGGCTCCCAGGGGTCGTATTCCTTCGCCATCTCTCTGCAGTCGGAGAGCCCCTCCTGACAGACCGCGAGCTGACGGCGGGCGGTGACCAGGTCGGCCGCGAGTCGGGCGGCCTCGTCGACGGGGAGCTGGACGCAGCGGCCCTCGTCGCAGTCGACGATCTCGGCGCCTTCGACGCGGCGGGCCGTGCAGATGGCGAGGAGGCAGACGAGGAGGGTGAGTAGGACGAGGACGAGGAGTTGGCGTCTGGTCATTGAGTGAGGCCCTCAAGGAGATCGAGCAATGCTCCCTCGTCGTTGGAGAGCTCACGGGCGAGCTCGGCGCCGACGAGCTGGGCTTCGCAGTCGTTGTGGCAGGTCTCGAGAGCTTGGGCATGGTGGGTGTCGCGCTCCTCGAGTTGTCCGAGACAGACCTGTTGCCCGCGCTGGACAACAGCCTCCCTCGAAGCAACGCAGGTCGAGAGCCGCACTTCGGCCTCGATCTGAGCCTTCTCTGCTTGCTGCCAGGCTGAGAAACACGCACCCGCGGTACAGATAGCTGCGATCGTGAGCAAGCTGCCGGCGAGCTCGAGGGCGGTTCTAGTCGTCATCGGTGACCTGTGGAATTTCGTCCTGGTCCAGGACAACGACACGGACCAGGTCCTGGGTGTTCGCTGGCTCCAGCGCCTTCGCCCAGTCGGCCGACTTCGTCGCGTAGGGAGTGACGGCGAAGAGATCGCCGTCGTCCTCCTCGAGGAAGACAAGGTCGTTCGCGGCGAGATGGCCGCTTCCAGCCCAGGTAACGACTTCGAGTGTTCCGGGGATCATGGGTCCCTCATGATGCGTTCGAAGGCTGCCGTCTTGGTCCCTTCCAACTTGAGCAGTCGCGCTCGGCGAAGGAAGGCGTATTCAGCGGCGGTGTGGGAGAGTCCGGTCGGGTAGAGCGGCGGTCCGTAGGGCTCGGCGTCGAGACCCCACGATGCTGGTGGCGGTCCCATCAGGTAGCGCGCCTCGGTCGCCAGCATTCGCAGGTCCGCTTCGAACACCTCCGGAGGTATCGGCCACGGCAAACCGAAACGCTCCGCGATGACCCCGAGGAGGCGCTCCTCGACAGCCTTCGTCGCGTCGGTTTTGATCGGCCGCGGGTGGTCGCCGATGTAGGCCTCGGCTGCATCGTGCATCAGCCCCCAGGCCTGCAGATCGTGCGGCAGCGCCTCGGAGACGAGGACGCTGTGTTCGGCGACGGAGTAAAAGCGGCGGCAGTGGCCGTTGAATCGGCACTGCATCGCGAGACTGTGCGCGATGTCTCGGAGGTCGACGTCTTCTGGACGAGGATCGAGCGGCCAGAACTGGCGGCCTGTATAGGTCTGGACCCAGCTCATGGTTGCACCCTGTCGTCCTCTCCAATGTTTCGGAGCTGATGCGTGAGCAGCATCATGACCGAGCAGGCAGCGTGCGCGAGGTGCGGCAGCCCCGTCTCCGGGTCAGCGTCCTCGCCGCGCCAGAAAGCCCACAGATGGCGACAGCTCGCACCGAAGAGACGTCCCCAGGCGAAGCCCTTCTCCAGTTGCGATCACCGTACTTGCTCGCGCCGAAGGTCCAGACCTGCGTCACGATCTCGAGGGCGTCAGCTGGGACGAGGTCGTAGCGGGTCTTCTCGGCGTCGTGCTTGCGTGCTTCACTCATCTTCAGTCTCGCTGAAGGTTCGCGTCTTGTCGTTCGCCCGCATCCGCAAGACGTACTGGGTGAGTAGGGCACCGAACAGTCCGACGGCGACGTTGAGGATGTCGTGGGCGCGCTCAGCGAGTGCAGCGGGAAGGAAGATCGCGAGCGCCATCAGAATGACGACAACCAGAAGGCCGACCAGAACAGAGAAGGCGGACCATGACCGTTTTCCGGCGTGGTCGATGATGGGTGAGCGGATGGTCATGTCTGCTCCCGTGCGGGTTGATGTTGGGTCTTTGGGTATCTGGATCGGTACGGAAGTACCGCTCGGGATCACACCGCCAGAGCGAACGCCTGCCAGCCCGTTGCCTCCGCGATTTCATCCGAGCGGTCCTGACCGACGAGAGTCAGACCGCGGAGGCGCGTCCGGCCGTCGATGATCGGGAGGAGCGTGGGCCAGACCTCTCCATGCTCCCGCTCCAAGAGCGCGAGCCCCTGCTGCCAGTTGTTTCGACGCTTGAAGGCGGGGACGACACCAGGCTCGATGCGTGTGATAGTCCCAGGAGACAGCGCGAAGATCTGCTGAGGACCTCGAGGTCCGTGGATGGTGTTCCAGGCGAGCTCGTGTCTGTGGATGTGACCGAAGACCTGTGAGTAGCTCGTGTCGTCCATAAAGGCCGCGCCGACCGTCTGACCGCCGCGCTTGCGAACGATCTCACCGTGGTGGACACGCACCTCCCAGAGCCAATACTCAGAGTCATACGGGCCGGAGTACTCGACGTCGAGTTGGTCGAGAGCGAGTAGTTTCGGGACCGTCACCACCTGCATGTCGGCGAGCTCGGCGAGCTGGGAGACGAGCAGAACGTTGGCTCGTGCCTCGTGGTTGCCCTCGAGGTAGACGATCCTGGCTTCGGGGCAGGCAAGCCGTAGTTGAGCAATCCACCAATGGAGCTCGTCCACAGCTGGCTGCGTCGTGAAGCGGTGCGTCGGCTGGCGCAGGTACTTCTTTGTCCAGACTGCCAAGTCGAGCATGTCGCCGAGGAGGACGATGTGCTGTGGCTGCAGGAGTTGCGCGACCTGGACGGCGAGATCCCAGGCGCGTCGGTCATGGAGGGGATAGAGCTTGTCGCGCTTCTGCGACCACCAGCAGCCGTTCTGACTGTCGGGGATGATGAGGGCGCGCTCGACGGTGCCTCGCTGTACGACCGGCTTGCGCCTCTGAAGCGGCCGAACCGGCTCGACAGGTCGAACCGCCGCAGGCCAGACGCGCGCCAGCCACGCCTTGACCTGGTGCATCTGGCCGACGCGACCCTCCGAGAGAGGCGTCGTCCAGGCGTTGGCGACGTAGCGCTCGACCCGCCACGTGCTGAGGTCGACCTGTGCGCGGTCGAGCAGCTCGTCGAGCGTTCGAACGCAACCGCGAGCCGTGACGACCATCTCGTCGCCGTCATCGGAAACGTCGGTGGAGACGCCCTCGGCTTTCAGGGTCGTCGCACGCCCTCCCTGCCAGCTTTGCGGCTCGACGCCGAGCTCGTCACACGCTGCCCGGTACCATCGCCACGCTGTACCGCGGTGACATCCGAGAGCGGGCGCAGCCTTCGGGGGTCCTCCGAGCGACTCGACCAGGTCGACGATCTCCCGAGCAGGTGGGCGTCTCATGCGCCTGTGAGCTTGAGGATGAGACCGACGACGAACCCGCCAGCCGCGCCAGCGCCTGTCAGATAGCCGAGCATCTTCGCGACGCCGACCTGCAGCCCAACGATCTTCTCGTCCTGGAGGCCGTTGCGTGCCTTCATGTCCTCGATCGCGGCGCGCACTGGGCAGTTCTGCGGGTGCGCCTCCACGATCTTCAGGCGAGCCTCGAGACCGGCGAATCGCCCCTCAGCTCTCTGCCGCTGCTCGCGCGCGAGGCGCAGCTCCTCCTGGATCGGCTCGAGTTCGGCGCGGAGATCGGCGCGGGTCAGTGGCTCGAGCATTGGTACGTCTCCACTGTGCGCCCGCCCAGCCGACCGGCCTGACCGAGACGGTCGATTGATAGGATGGGGCGGCGGTCGTTCCCGTTTCGGACGTCGATACCCTGGCACGAAAGCGCGAGCACCTTCGACCGGAGCGGCACGTGAGTTATTCCGCCGTACTCCTCGTGCTCTAGTATCCACGGCTCGGAGACCGACGTGCCCGAAATCGTGTCGCCGCCGCTATACACTTGCGCGCGCTCCCCTATCGAGTAGGCGCACCGAAGCGGTCGAGCGCGATTCCCCTCAAACCGCGAGCCGTGGCTCTGCAACCACGTAGCTCGGCCAAGTTCCACAGCGTTGCGACCACCGGACGTTTTCAGGCCCGCGATATTCACGCCGAGCAGGTTGCACCCGTCCGCGTCATCGAGGCGCACGCCACACTCGGCCACGCGGATGCGCCCGCCAACGATCGTTACCTCGTTCGCGCCGTCTCGGCAGAGCAGCGATACGTCTCTGCCGTACAGATCACACGCCGTGACCACGCTGTTGTAGCACGGCCCGACGAACTCTAGCCCGCCGCGAAAGCGGCAGAAGTCGATGCGGCAAAACGAGCCGCGCACAACCACACGTTGGTCAAAACGCATGTTTTGTAACCGCGCCCAGTCGCCGAGCACCTCGACCTTGTCAGCTACGGTCGAGGTCACGGGCGTGTCGCCGACCAGTTTGCCGCCGTCCTTCAGAATCATCCGTCCACCCGATAGGCGGTCTGCACCCACTCGCCGCGCGTGCTATCGAATAGAAAAATGGCCGAAGTCAAATTGCCGAAGACGAGGTTTGCTGCACCGTGTATGCGCACCTTGGAGCCCGCCAGGTTGGTCTCATCTTTGATCAGTACATCGTCAGTGTCGTCCGTGCCCTGCACAATCAGGATCTGCCCGTCGACCGCCCCCGTGGTCGAAATTGACGGCGTGCTCGCCAGGTTGACAGTGCCGCCTCCGCTGACAATGCGCACGAAGGGCTTGTCGATCGGGACGGCGTCACCAGCGGCGAGAGTCACTGTTTGCGACCCGAGCGCCAGTCTATCCAGACTGGGCAGTGTGAGCGGATCAGCCAGCGAGAGCACGATCCTGCGACCGCTCGTCTCGGTGACGACGATCTCTCCAGACGTGCCGGACACGAGCTGGTAGAGCCGTCTGAGGTTCTGCCAGAATCGTCGTGGTCCAATCATCACGTTGTCGGCCACGAGGCCGCCTCCTGTTCGGTCAGACCGCACGGAGCGAGCCCGACGATGGTACGGCCGTCTGTGTCGACGACCTGGCCACGGATCTTCGACAGCCCGCCTACGTAGAGACGGAAGCCGGTGTTCCGTGCGACCGTCTCCTCCTGACCCTCCATGTCGAGCCAGGGATCGGAGTCGGTGTCCGCTCCGATCGGCTTGTACCAGCACCTGATCGTGGCCTCGGTCGCGTCGATCATCGGGATCGCCAGAGCAGCCGTCCCACCCGTAGCCGAGACGGCCACGGTGTAGGGATCAACGGCAACCCCCGTGATCGTCAGCTCGTCCTCGGCCGCGTTGACCGAGGCGTTGTAGGCGGGGTTGGCGTCGATGAGCTGCGCGAGGCCGTTGATGACCTCTGGGACTGTTGTGTTCGCGTCCCCGACAAAGTCGAAGTCGACGCCGTCCAGGGTGACCGTCCAGGTCTGCGAATCGTCGAGCGTATCGACTTGGACCTTGCACATGAAAAAGGAGCTGTCGTTGCGAATCACAACCTGCAGCAGCGCATAGAGCGCTCCCTCGACGTCCGTTCCGGTGTCGCTATTCGCTGGAGCGTCCTCAGCCGTCTCGACCGCCGTCTGGTACTGCAGCTTCGGGTTGCGGGCCGCGTTGAGCACGTCCAGCTCTCCGCGGTTGCGATCGCTGAGCGCTCCGACAGCTGTGTCATGCGGCCCGTAGGCCATTTCTCGTGTCATGGTCCCCTCGTTGAATTAAATATCAAGCGGCTTGTTCGCCGGCCTGGTCAACGCCGATGCAGACGCCTCGACGAAGGTGGCAGTGTGTGCCACCGGGGTAGAAGGCCGTTCCAGCATCCGCTCGGCAGATGCCGAGCAGAACAGGATTCACCGTCCCCTTCTGGCCTCCACCGACTGAGGCGCTCGTCACGTCCACCTTGCGCATATCCTCCTGACGGTTGGCGAAGTCAGCCGTGGTGAAATCGAAGCTGGTCACGTTTCCACTCAGATCACCATCCTCGTAGAAGCCGTCGTCGGCCGCGGTGCCCTGGCAGCGGAAAGCAATGGCTAGCATGTTGCTTGACTCACCGATGATGAAGTCGTTGACGTCGTCGTTGTAGCCCAACTCATAGATTGGCATCACCATGAGGCCGGTGTAGTCCGTGTCGTTGGCGATGGCGAGCTGACCATCCTCGAAGAACTCCTCCGAACAGAGAAACGCCTGATAGTACGGGCCTGTCGTACTCACAGGTGAGCACACGATCAGGATGAGAGTACCACTGTCGTCATCGATGAACGGAACCCAGAAACACTCCTGGCTGTAGTAGTAGCCGGAGTTGGCGCCGCACCGAAGCCACTTGAACTTCCAGGCGTCGGCGTCGCTGCAAAACGTCGCGTCGTCCCATGGGTTGTTGGCGTCGGTCAGGGTGCCAAAGCTCCCGGCTGGCGTGTACGCCACCATCAACTCGTCGTTGCCTCGCGCGGCCCCGCCCCAGCGATTGTTGGCGTGGAGATCACGGGCGATCGAGGTCGCAAAGCAAACCTCTCCGTTGCCGAGGCTGATGCGGATCGCCGTGTCGGTCGTGTTCGTATGCTCCCACTCCTGGAGGAGAGAGAGAGCAGTCCCAGTCGTCAGGTGCTTGGCGAAGTTTGAAAGCCGTGCGCTCACCTCGGTGATGTTGTTCCCGACGGCCTCTTCGGCGTAGTTGTCGAGCCTGGTCAGTGAGATGGCCATCGTCAGCTCCAGTTTACGGTCGTGATCGCCGGCGCGCTGACCAGCGGAACGGCCTGCCGCGGCAGGAAGGAGGAGAGAGTGACTGTGGTCGTCGTCTCACTCACATCCCCAGCCAGGGACCGGTTGATGAGTTTTCGGCTCATGACGGGAGTCCTCCCGGACCGATTGCAGGCGTCACGGTCCCGTCCGTTGCGGTGATCTCGACGAAAGCGTAGTCGTACCCCGCGCACTCGATGCGGTCGGTCGTGTTCTGGGTGACCGTCTTCGCGGTCCAGCCGGCCGCCTGGTGGTACTGACTCCGCCCCTTGCCGGCCAACCACACCGTGTAGGTGACCGAGGTGGCCTCGTGCGTCTCGTCGATGGCACCAACTCCTGTCGCCGAGACAGCGATCGTGAAGGTGCCCGTGGCCGTGTCGGAACCGACGACGACCGCGTCCGCCGTGCCGTCTTCGTCGAGGTCAACCAGCGCCGCCGTGACCGGCTGAGCGCCGGCGTTGATGGCGTCCCGCACTCCCACCAAG
>Ga0180432_10006457_pt1 | contig 15196 bp, 19 predicted proteins | sample SS_ome_10_FD_132414 | JGI IMG/M metagenome (GOLD analysis project Ga0180432, IMG submission 132414) | Hypersaline lake sediment archaeal communities from the Salton Sea, California, USA - SS_1_MS_2 metaG | ecosystem: Environmental > Aquatic > Non-marine Saline and Alkaline > Hypersaline >... | reverse complement strand
TGCACATGGTCTACCTTCGGTTCGTTGTGACGTGATCCCCACCCCCGGCTATCCAGCGGCCGGCATGACCCAAGCACATACTGGCTTTGATGGAATGCCGGGGGTGGATCTCGCGCGAATGGTTCATGGCTTCAGAACAGACTTGGAAGTGAATAGACGCTCATGGCGGCGAAACCCACCGCGGCCAGGACATCCCCCACCGAATCAAGGAACCAGTGGAGACGGGACCCATAGATCTTCACCCGCCACCCTGGACCGTGGATCCTGCGCTCCAGGAGCGGCTCGATGAGGTAGTCCCAGGCCAGGGCGCCGGCCAGGGTGAGCAGCACCACGATCCAGCGGATCTGCAGGCATTCGACACATGGCAGGATACCGGTCAACCAGGACCAGTGCCCTACCAGGTAAAGTCCGTTGGCCAGGAGCACCCCCAGGAACGCGTGGGCCAGGACCCAGGTGTTATCCAGGAAAGCCCAGCGGATGAACCTCGACTGCGCCAGCCACTCCGCGGGGGTCACTCTTCTTCCTCGGCTTTCTTGCTCTCCGGCTTGGGTGTCCCCTTCAGGGATGCCAGTTCCTCGGGATTGAGCGCTGCGAATGGCTGGGATCCTTCAGGGTAGTGCTTGCCCTTGACCAGGATATCGCCCTTCTCCCCGAGCAGGTCGCAGGTGTAGATCCCTGCCTTAAGTCCCTTGACCTGGATGCCCACGATAGCGCTTCCATCAGCAAGGGACATGATGTGCGTGGGCTGGCGGATGATGCTGCTCATGCCTGTTCCTCCTCTACCAGTTCCGCCTTGGTGGATGACAGATCCGGCTGGCCATCCTTCATGAATCCGAAGAAGAGCCGTTTCCCCTCACTTTCGTGGATGATCTGCCCCTTCTCGTTCACCTGGGCTTCGTATTCGATCCCGTTGTACTTGATCTTCATCATCATGCTCCTGTGTATGTGATCGCTGGTTTTCCGGATGCCAACAGCAGGTGGCAGCTTTCGTCGCCGGCACCGGTGCCGACCCCGTCCGTGTTGATCACGATGGCATTGTCGTAGACATCCACGCTGGATACGTTGGCATCCAGCGTCTCCTCCAGGACCTTGACATTCGCCAGCTCGTCCGGGAATCCATCGATGTCCGCGAAATTCACCACCGTGTTGCTGGATGCTCCAAGCCCGGCCGTGCTGATGTGGGCCAGCTCGTATACCGGTGTGAGGTCGGCGATCTTCGCGGTCTGCACCAGGGCGTTCTTGATCCCGTCCGCAAGGGCCTGGATACCCGTCTGATGCGTGGCATAGACGATCACGCCATCCTCGCATACGACATGGTTCTCATCCTCTTGGGCGGGCTGGATCAAGGAGCCATCGACGAATATGGAGATATCTTCGATGGTTGGATCCTCAGCCTCGAAAATATCTATTTCGTAGATCTCTAAATTGTCAGCGTTCAGTGTTGTCGTACCAACCGCGAAAAGACCGATGGTAGTATCACTGATGCTCTCGCACTTGACGATCTCTACATAGGTTCCATTCGCTGATCGAGCAGTCCCGTAGCTGTTTCCAATTTTTACTCGCACAGATCCCGCCGAATATCCACTGATCGTGTATTTTGTCAGGTAATACCGACCAACTGCCAATGCTGATGTAGGGGCTTGCCTGATCGTCTGTCCGTTGGGTACTGCCGATGCTACGGCTACGCCCCCTGCGATGGTCCAGTTAGTGCCTTTTGTCCAATCAGTATCAGCTGCGAACTCGCCGTTGGTGTCCAGGGCTGTCGTGTTCACAACAGGCTCGCCCAGCTCCCAATCATCATCCACTTCCACGTTGTGGACGATATAAGGCTTCCCGTCGATGAGCTTTAGCTCATCCGCGACACTGTCGATGGCGTGGAGTAGGATGGGAGAGTAGGAGACGTAGCCCATAGCCTGTATTTGCGCCAGGGTGAACTCCCCACGGACCAACATCATTTCCCGGTATTGTACTTCGTCATTGAGGGTCGTATCGGTCACGCTCATCAGAACAGCCACAACGCCCTCGAAATAGCCAGACAGTTCATCGGCAGCACTACTCTGTGAGTAGTGACCAGCTGCCCCAACAATATAGTTGGATGCCGTCCAGGACCAGCCGCTCGGTGCTGTTGCCATCTCCTCTTGACAGTAGATTTTCGGGGTTGCTTCACTGTCGGCGGTATCTGTGATATTGACATAGAAGGTGTAATCGTCCACTGGGACTCTACGGTAAACCGATGCCGCGCTAGCATCTCCATTGTTGAGCACGAAGTCACTGCCATCGTGGCTAAGTTCTACTGCCGCGTCACCAGCGATCCATCCCTGCACGTTCTCCTCCCCATTACCATTACGTAGCTGGTTGACGCTGCGGGATCCGAAGGTGGCTGGTTTTGAGATGCATTCCAGGAAAGAGAGTGCATTACTACCCTCATTGAGTTGGATGCTGGTAAATATTACATCTGAAGCTCCCCCTTGAGCCAGTGCACTAATTATCACGTAAGTTGTCTCGGCCTGCATGGTGATGGACTGCTCCACGCTACCGCTGCCAGCCGCGCTGGTATTCACCAGAGTGGTCTTTTTAACGTATATACCGTCCCTGTCAAATTCGTGTAGGCGGCACAGTACACCGTAGCCGGTGGTCGCGTAGTCCAGGGCAATGGTGTACTCCATTCCACCACTAACCGGCCACTTATTACGGACGGTAGCGCCGTTGCCGCTGCCAGCCTCAAAAGAGAAACCAGTCTCTGAGATCCGCAGCCCGGTGGGGCTGGTGCCGGTAGGCACGCCTGTGGCGCTGAGGTAGCCCTCGTCCACTGCGGTGACCTGCGCCAGGTTGCTGCCGTAATTTTGTAGCCTGGTAACCACCTTCGGCTGGTAACTGGAAACATGCGCCGGGATGAAGGCCGCAAAGATGGTCTCACGATCGCTGGATGATGTGACCGCACTCTCGATATCTTCCCAATCAGGGTAGGTCGTGAAGTCCCAGGAGATTCCCAGATCCGTGATCACCTGCTGCTCGTAGGCATTGACTGCGCCGAGGGCGGTAAGGTTGAAAACTTCCAGCTCATAAGTAATGTCGTTGGACGTATCGCTTGAGTAAGTTTTGGTTAAGAAGTTGGTACCGCTGCCCGCCTGGACAACGTCGTATTTTATTCCCGTCACTCCTGCTGCATAGGTGATTGAACTCGTCAGCCTGGCATTCCCTGCATAGGTGGCAAAGGGATTCCAATCTGATGTTTTGGAGTTTGCGGTGACCCTGGATACTAGAAGACAATAGTCGGTATGGCCCACATGGGCAGCGTTTCCGTTTTCATCAGCTCCGCTGGTTGTGGATTTTTTATCGCCACTACGGACGAGGTCATTTCGCACAAACCGGTTCCCGATGAGCTGCAGTTCGATGTTCCCGGCTTCCACATTCTCGATCAGCTGGACCGGCTGCGGGGATCCCGCGTGGACCGCCGTCTTGACTCCCTCCACCCGGCCGTCACCGTACACCTTGAAGAGTGCATTCCCGGTGGCATCGAAGATGGTGAAGGAGTCGTCATCGTTGGCCAGCCATACCTGGCGCTTGTCACCACTCCTGGTGTATTCCTCTAAACCAGACATCATGACCTCCCTAAGATCTCGATACTCACCTGGGTGCTGTCGGCGCTCGCGTCGATCTGCACCTCGTTGGCATTGTCCTCCACGTAGAACAGCCGCGAATCATACTACACCAAAAAAAACCCCAGCTTAGGACTGCTGCTGCCATCCACGTGGGTCGCATCCATCCCCACCATCACGATGTTGGATGTGTTGTTGATCACCCGCACGGCCACCGCGTCCGTGTTGGACGACGGGTTCACGCAGGTGCCGGAAGTGGTCACCGTGACCTCCTCCGCATCGATGACCTTCAATGTCATCCTTCTCAGATCTGCTGCTGTCGGTTCGGCCATGATCGCCTCCTATTCAATGCTCATTCGTTTATATGTCCGCCACGATGCCGAACCCCGGCGTGTAGGGCTGGGACCGGCCATGGTCGTAGCTCCAGTTCAGGGGACCCTCCAGGCGCACCCGCCAGATCACCGGCATGGGGTCGTCATAGTTGAAACAGACCCAGAACGGGTACAAGGCCCCCTCCAAAGCATCCACCATCCGCTGCATCTCATCCAGGTGGGCCTGCGTGGAGATCTGGAACTGCAGGTCCCAGGACGGCCTGACACCGTAGCGCCGCTCCGCGGCCATTCGGCCGGCATCGGATTCCGTGACGATGATCCCGGGATATCCGTACTCCCCGGCGTACCCCCCGCCGGGCTTCAACCCATTGAAGGAGAACATCTCCCCCAGGGCCACTTGACCCACCAAAGCGTTGTCACCGGACTCCCCCGTGGAGCCCGCGTCGTTCATCTCGATGAACCAGTAGCGGGCCTCGGTCTCGTCGAACTCGGACAGGTAGAAGCCGAACTCGTCCGAGCTGGTCTCCACGTCCTTGAATTCAGCCCCTGAAACCGATAGCGTATGCGAGCCCTCGGAGTTGTACCATTTTTCGTTCACGGGATCCAGACCGTCATGGGTCCATTCCACCAGGATGCCGGACGACGGCCTGATGCCCTTGATATAGTTCTCACGCTCCGTGGAGCTGGCCGAGATCCGGGACCACTTGCTGCCCTGATAGATCCTGCCATAGAAATTCTTGCTGCCGCCGCCCACTGCGGACCCCACGTGCAGGTCCCCCCCATTGTTCAGCGTGCTCGAGGCGCTGGAGATGTCAACGGTTCCCACCTGCTCTAGGTCCCCATCGTTCACCTTCACATAGACCACGGCATTCCCGCTGCGGTCGAAGTCCACCCAGATCCACAGCTCGTCACCCGCCACGAAGAATGCGGTGGCGATCTTCGCGCTGGCATCATGGGCCCCGTCATCGATGCGGATCCACAGATCATCCTCCCGGATCTCCAGACCGTAACCCACGCCGGTGTCCTCCTTGTGAATGAGGTACTGGTTCGCCAGGGCCGCGCTGGCCGGCCGGATATGCCATACCAGGGCGAAGTCGCCGGTGGTGACGTTCAGGTCCGCATGATCACCACCCTCGCAGTAGTTGTCGTCCCCGTCCAGGTCGATGTAGGGGAACTCCCTGCCGAATTGCCCGCTGAGGATCTTGTTCGGCGTGATCTTGGTGGCGGACCCGAACACGTCCGCCGTGTGATGATTCGTGGCGATGAGTCCGCGTAACCGGTTCGGATAAGCGCCGCGCAGGTTGTGGTGGTCCACCATCAGGAAACTGTAGCGCATCCTCCGGGCCATGTCGCAGTCCACCCGCCACTGAGTGGCGGCGGCGTCCGTGTCCACCAGGAAGGTGCGGCGGGGATATCCGTCCATGGCATTGATCACCTGGTCCGTGTCGGCCAGGGCATTGCCCAGGTAATCCTCTCCAGTGAGCCCCTCCAGGGTGGGCTCCGCCGTGGCGTCGAACACCTCCAGGGAGGTGGGCACGAAGAATCTGACAGCTGTGGGTTTGCGTATCATGTCTCAACTCAAATCATGCAGCTGGATAGCCCTGAACTGGTTCACGTTGCTTCTGGCCACCCCGTAGATGAACCAGTACTTGTAGATCGTCTGGCCACCACGGGTGACGTTCCCGGTGATGTCCTCCCCGCGGACCTTGTAGTCCATGTTCGAGAACTGGATGATGTCCCCGATGTCCAGGTCCAGGTGGATCTTCGGCAATTCCCCGCTGGCCAGGTTGTGGGGCTGCTTGTTCCAGGCCAGGAGGAAATCCCTGAGTGCCTCGGCTGTGGTAGTATCCAGGATGTGCTTCGTCTCGTGGATCAGGGTGCTTTGGGCGGCGGTGATGTTGTACCGTGTCTGGAGCGTGGTGTCCTGGGCCAGGGAGGTCACCAGCTGGTAGGCGTCTCCATTCCAGCAGTATTTGACTTTTACCGCTGTTTTGATCTGTCGGGTAGCCGTGCGGGTGAATCTCAGGTTCCTGACGTCCCGGGCATCGATGCTGCGATCGGCGGACGAATAGGTGTCCTCGATGGCCTTGATCTTGTACTTACCCTCAGTGCTCCACCACAGGAAGGCTCTGAAATCATGCAGGATCTCGGCCAGCTGCTCGCGAGAATTGACCCCGGTGGTGATCCCGTTCGACAGCAGCATGGAGGCTACGTCGTTGGAATAGATGTTGAATGAATCCTCGTCGATATAGGCGGTGGCCATGCTGTGCTCATCGCGCAGCCAGGCCTCGATGACACCAGCCGCGTTCTGGATGACGACACCCGTCCCGTCTGCATCGTCATTCGATCCACCGGCGCCTTTCTCATTGTCGGCATGGGTCTCTGAATATCCGTCACCGGTGGCCCGGCTGTTGATCCAGGTCCCGTATTCCTTCCCCTTCCCGCCAAAGTAGAGCGGCAGGAGCTTGATGTCCTTTGGCCGGTACTTGATACGGCGGAATACCTGGTATACCCGCCCGGAATTACTGTCCGGGGATCCAGCGTCAGTGGCGCCGCCGATCTCGATTCCCAGGTCCGCAACGATCCCCGCCTGGGTGGCGGCGTTGGTTTCAGATCCATAGGTCGAAGTCGTGAAGGCGATGATGTCCGTGCTGCCCGGGTTGGTGATGGCATATTCGTTATCGCTGTAAGTCTTATTGTTGAACAGGAACTTGATATAGGTCTTCACCTCAAAGATATAGGCGTCGATGAGGCCAGCGTTTTCCCAGTCGTTCCATTTGATCGTGATAGCGGCCACGTTTCGGTTTGGGTTCGAGGAGTCGGCTGCGATCATCTCACAGTAATTATCAATATCCTTGTTTGCCGCCCGATCTACGTTGTTGATGGTATAGCTGTTCTGACTGTTGATCAGATCCTCTTCAGCCTCCGCCGGGAAGAAGTAGTCATAGAATTCCTCGCCGTTGGAATGTGAGATAATGCAACCGGATGCTGTATTCGTTTCCACAGTGTAACTGCTGAGTTTCACCATGCGTCCCAGGTCAGAATCATATCCCCAGAGATCGTCGTTGTCGTCGATCTGGTGGCCGGCGATGAACCAGTGATGCTTGTGGTCTTCATCGAACCCCAGGTATACGGCCTTCACAAAATTATGGACCCGGTCGAAGGTGGTCTTGCTGGTGTCTGTATCGCCCAGGAAGCAGAGATGACTGCCGTGAATGATTGGTTTGGTCCGCCCGTTGGATTCTTCCGGCAGCTGCTCGCTGTCCGCGGCATCCGTGGAGGCCACCAGGTCCTCCACTTTTGTCAGGTAAATCTCGGTGCCGTCCTCGATGGTGAAAATGGTTTCAGAGTGATCATGCTCAATGAGCCGCGTGATCCCGTACTCGCGCAAGGGGAAACAGTTTGCAAAGGTCGTGATGCCGGTATATGTACCAGAGTCCGAGTCACCGATCCAGAGCCTGATATCAGCCTTGCGGTTCTCGAAGCCCAGGTCAGATCCGGAACCAAGTTCCTCCAGAAGATCGGAAAAACGCTTTCCGGGCTGGTATTCCAGGTTGTCGATCTTCAGCTGCAGCGTGGCGATGGTAGGCAGGTGACTGTCGATATCAACGTCCTGGGCCGCTACCGGGATCCCGGAGAGGACACCCAGGTAGTTCTCACCGCCCAGACGGATATCCACGTCCGACACGGCGATGTAATCACTGGCTCCCTCTGCCCCATAGTACAGGCGGGCCAGGACGTGGATCTCGCCGGCTTTGTGCTTCAGCGAATCCCATTCTGTTGACGTTCTGATCATCCGCCACGCACCTGTAGTTTAGAGACACCGCGGCGAACGGCGTCTTCTATTCCCGGGATCACCCTGCGTTGCAGGTCTTCCTCCGGAGTAATTCCCTCGAACGAGATACTCAGATTCAAAACGGTCTGACTGCTGCCGCTCTCCCCCACGGCCTTCACTCCCAGATCTCCACCTGGCGCCCGCACCAGCGGAAGAATGCCCTCCATCTTGCCAGGGCGCTCGGACATGACGCCCGGTCCGTCCGGTGTCCTGAAAAATGTCGGCGCCTGGATCACAGCACCCTTGCCGTAAGGTTGGGCCTTCACGGTGGCCAGCTGGATCGCGCCGGCTGCCAGGACCGCGGCCAGAGCAATGGGGTTGGCCAGGACCTTGGAGGCCTCCACTGCCGTGTTCGAGATGACCTGAGCCACCTTCACAGGCTTCAGCTTTTTAGCTGCTTTTTTTTCATTTCGGGCAGCATCGTCGCGGACCTTCTGCAAGTGGTTCAGGTGGTCCTCTTCCAAATCCGCCAGCAGTGCCTGCCCCTTCTCTGTAAGTTTTCCGGCTTCAGTGTTCTGTGCTTCAATCCCTGATTTGCGGATGTCGAAGCGGTCCTGGGCGGCTTGCTCTTCGTCGGCCAGGTTCTTTTGGATCTTAGCCTTCTCCAGGTCCACCACAGCGTTGGCGAATCCGGCGACGGCATTCACGGTTTCCTGGAACTTCTGCGCCTTGTAGGCGAATTCATCCTCTGCGATCTGCTTGCGCTTCTCAGCAGCAACTCGTTCAATCTCGGTGATGTCAGCACCGGCCTCACGCCATTGTTCGATGTGCTCATCCAGCTTCTGACGCTGGAGCTCGAATTGGCCCGTGGTCATCTCGGCATGCAGATTACCGAACTCCTTCAGCAGCCGCTCCTTTTCTTTCTGGGCCTGCTTTTCTTCGTTGATCGCCTGCAAGTTCTGCGTCTGAATATCGATCTCTTCCTGGATCTGCTGTTTGCGGGCCGCGTGCGCATCCGCATTTGCCTGTTTGACCCCCTCGACTCCCTGCTCCAGTTTGCGCTGCTGCTCGTACAGGATCTCGAGTTTCATCTGGACGGCCTGGATCCGGGTCTCCTTCATAAACTTCGCGTCCTGCAGATCTACCATCTTCGTCTCCAGCGTGGCGATCTGGGAATTCACATCTCCCAGCTGACCCTCCAGGGTGGACAGGCTGGAAGCCTCGATGAGACCCGTCCACTCCATGAACTTCTGGACCCAGGCAAACAGGCCAGGGAGTCCTTCCGTGAAGCGGTTGGCCAGATCCGTGATCTGCGGGGCCAGGGTGATTACCGCCCTTGTGAGGTTTGCAGATACCGTTCGGTGTAGAAGCGTGAGCGCATCCTTGGCATCCTCGGCGCCGCGCAACAAATTCTCCTCGATGACGATACCAGCCTGCCGGGCTTTCTGCCGGTATTCGTCCAGGCCTGCGGAACCCCGTTTCAACATGTTGACGATGGCGGCTCCCTCGGAGTCGAAAGCCTTGAAGGCGATGCGGAGCTGTTCCTGCTGGGACTCGGCGTTCATGATGGTATCGGCCAGGTCGTTCAGGACATCCTCGGAGGACCTGCTGCGTCCTTCGGCGTCCCGGACCGCGATCCCGTAGGCGTCCAGCGTGCTCTTCAGCTCGCCGGTCCCCTGCGCCACTTCCGCCACGCGGCGGTTGAAGCGCTGCATCCCCATGTCCAGGGCCTTGGTGTCCACCCCGGCCAGGGACGCTGCGAAACGGTACTCCTGGAGGGCGTCGGTGGAGATCCCGATCTTATCGGCGGTCTTGGCGGTCTGGTCGGCGTAGTCGATGGACTTCTTGATCAGGGCGCCCAGCGCAGCCGGTCCCGCTGCCGCGATGGCGGCGGTCCGGATCGCCCTGAGCGAATTGGTCAGGGTGAGACCGGACTTGCTCACGGCCGCGAAGGAATTCTTCATCCCCGCCGACGATGACTTGGCCGTGTCCCGGGCCTTCTTCATATCCTGGGCGAACCGGGCGGAGCCGGCAGCCAGGGATACGAACAGTCCGCCTACCTTGTATGCCATCTCAGTTCATGTCCTTTTTTCTCAGGTCCTTGCCTCCCAGGGCGGCATTCATCATTTCTACAAACCTGATCATTTCGTCCGGGGTCTGGAGCTTGTGCTCCTTCAGTCCCATCTTCGCCATCAGCTGACCGTAGTTCGGCATCCGCTTGGATCTGCTGAACCCGGCCGTGTGATAGGCCAGCCATACCATCTCCGTCGTCTGTCGCTTGCTGTCTTCATTCGCCTTCTCGATCTTCGCGTCCAGCCACAGCCGGCTCTGATGCGGGGTGAGATCCCAGAAAAGCTCCGGGCTCAGACCATATCGGTAGCAGGCGTGCTGGGCCTGTTCAACCAGTGGACGAGGATCCTGCTCAGACTTCTTCCGAGCCGCTTCAGAGGGTTTCCATCCCGTGATTCGGGTACCTCCAGGGTGCCATGGAATGCCACCGTCAGCGCTTGCTGGATGGCCGTCACGGTTGGGATCACCGGCGGTGACAGTTCCATGATATCCTCGGGCCCGAACTCACCGCTCTGGTACTTCTCCAGACCCACGGCCAGGGCCTTGGCCAAGACCGGCGTGTCGAACTCCAGGGACGCCCTGGTGATCTGACTGTCGAAATCCTTGCCCAGGACCTCCACCAGCGCTTCGATGGCCGACCAGTCATAGCAGAGCCTGACCTTGCGGCCCCCCAGCTGATACTCGATGATCCCCCTGGATTGATTGTTCATCATGCCAGCGTGGGTTCACCGGTGATCTTCAGGGTGACAGATGCCGTGGCCCGGTCCTCGATGGGCTCGGTGGGCTCGAAGCCTGTCACCAGCGCCTCGAAATCCCATTCCGTGGATCCGGTGTCCGGGAAGATCAGCTGGAAGTTGGTGGCGATCCGGTCCTTGAGCTTCTTGAGCAATCCCGTAGTGTGGTCCTGGGTGCCATCTGCCGGCAGGAAGGCCAGGTCCACCGTGAGCTCACCGGCGTCCAGGAGACCGGCGATGTAGGTCTTCCAGGCGTTGGTGGATGCGGCGTGGGTGGTCTCCACGGCCTCCATGCTCAGGCCGGGACCCGAGATCCCCAACACCTCGGCCAGGGCCGTGAACACCTCGGAGGTGGCGCCGTCCCCCATCTTCAGCTCGATGCCATATCCAATGTGTGCCATGATTCATACTCCTTATCCGTTGTTAATCCGGTAGTGCTTCCTTGTAAAACATCTCGTATTCCTGCATGCGCCGGTGGAATCCCGTGGACTCCTGGTCCATGTCCTTCTGGCTGCGCATGAATGCTCCCTGAATGGTCTCGTCCCCGGCTGCACCGCTGTATCCACTGAGAAGCGCCCGTACGGCCCTCATCAGGGTGATCACGCCGGCATAGGACTCCGCATACCCGTCGATCTGGATCCGCAGCGGGATCAGGTCCTGCTCGTCGGACGCATCGTACAATCCTTCCGTATCCACGATGGTGAGGATCAGATAGGGCATGTCCGGGTCCTGCGGGGCCTGCTTGCCCCAGATCCGCGTGGAGACGATCCCGGCAATGGTCCCGTCGGCGCCAATCAGCGTGAGCAGTCCGGATTCGATCATAGTCCCAGTGCCCTCATGCCGGCCCTCGAAAGCTTTCCACTGTAGGCCTGTTTCTTCAACCTGGCGGCGAAGCGCAGCAACTGGTCCATGAGCTCCCGCGCGAAATTGTCCCGCACCCGGTTCTTATTCCGGTCCCAGGCCGGCCGCATGAACGGCTTCGGCTTCACCCCCTCCGATACCCTGATGGGATGGTCCAGTCCCTCACCGTACATGAATTCACCTTTGCGCTTGCGACTGGCCAGGGTGATGGGGGTCCCCTTGGGACCATAGACGCCGGTCCCGAACTCCCAGAGATAGGCCCACCAGTGATCGGCGTCCGGACCGATGGAAACCGCAGCAGGTACCACGGTCTTGGTCATGGTGCGGATCTTGATACTGCTGGCCAGTCCACTGGAGATCCTGGAAGCCCCCTTGCGGGCATCCTGCAGAAGCGGCTTGGCAGATCTGCGCAACGTGGCCTTGAGCTGCTGCTTCTCGGCAGCCTTGGGGAGGGTGGCCAGGACTTTGTCCAGCTCCTTCACTCCCTCGATCTTGAATTCGAACATGTTCTCAGCCATCAGGCCACCATACCATTCCGTATTCAAGCAGATACCCGTAATAGCTGTTGTCCCCCTCCCCGATGGACGCCACGGCCCGGGCGGAGATCTCCAGCCCCTTGCGGCGCGGGAGCTCCTTCACCGCCTCGATGTGATAGATCTCGCTGTCGTAGGTGATGCGGTGCATCGGCGTGACGTCGCTGCGATAGCGGATGATGAAAGTCACCTGCTGCTGGGCTACCTCGCTCTGCATGTCCACGCCTTCCCGGCCGGCCTCGTAGATGATGCGGGCCCAGACGGTGTCCAGGTTGCTCCAGCTGTCCACGGCCTCGCCCACCGAGTCGCGGGTCACCGTGTTGGCCTGGATCGTGATCCTGCGGTCGAGCCTGCCGATCTGCATCAGACCACCTCCACCAGCTCAGCGTGCGGGAAACAGTCCAGGGCGCTGCCGGTGGTACAGTTGATCACCTCCACCCCCAGGTCCTCCAATGGCTCGATGATGGACTGGAAGGCCGGGAGGAACAGCTCGAACGGCGGCGGATTCACCAGGTGGGCGTGGTCACCCGGAGCCAACAGCCGCTCATCCACTTCCCGTGCATCCCAGTGATGCCGGCTGCCGCGGGACCGCATGTCGTAGCCCACCAGGACCACCCGGGAGGCACCCAGGTGCACGGCCAGGTTGATGGCGGCATAGCCCGAGTTCTTGCCTTCACGGACCCCGCGGGGATCCTCCTCGAGACCGTAGAATCCCGTGCTGGCCAGGTAGAAGACCTTGCGGTGGTCCACCTGGTCGTAGTTGCGGAAGAACTTGCCCTCGCGGCCGTTCCAGGCCATGGCCACCCGCGTCCCGGTGAATTCCGGGGCATGGTTGTACCAGAGCCAGAAACGGGCATCTCCGGCATAGAGGACATCCGCCCAGGGCGCCAGCTGATAGCTGGAATTGATGGCGATGACCCGGGCCTCGGACTGATGGACCAGGTCCAGGTCCGCCTCGGCCAGACTGGGCCCGCAGCCCAGGCACACAATGGTGGAATCCCGCCATACCGGCGGGACCGTCCAGAGCGTATTCCCGGTGGGCCATACCACGGTCAGATCCTGTACACCTTGTAGGGCGCGATCAACCAGTCGAAGGCCTTGGGCACCTTCGAGGTGATGGTGCCGGTGATGACATCCTCCCGGTTTTCGTACCAGTGTCCGATGAGCATCTTCAGGGCGTGGATCAGGTCCTGGGGCACGGCACTGCCGGCAGCCCCATACCCCGCCAGGAAGGTGATGGTCACCGCGCCGGTGATCTCCCGGGTTGTGGGATACACCTCGTTATAGGCCGGCGTGATCCGGCCGGGCCAGCTCTTGGTGTCCACCCGGTAGTCGTCGCTGGACCAGGTCTGCTCGTCCCCGTTCGAATCGATGTAGGTGATGGAGCTCACGTCCTGCAGGGGCGGGCGCAGGACCGTGATCGCCCCACCATCCGCCGGAAAGGCATCCAGATGCATCTCCAGGGTCTGGGTGATCAGGGCGACACCGGCCTCCTGTTCCAGGCGCTTGCGGGCCGCGGAGACCAGGGCATCGATGTAGTCGTCATCATCACTGACGTCTACCCGCAGATGCAGCTTGGCATCCGCCGTGCTGATGGGCTCCGCGGCTGGCGCGGTATTGACGGCAAGCGCGAAGTGGCTCATCACTTACCTTTCGAACTGCGGGCCTTCGGTCTGGGCGGATTCTTCCGGGCAGACGGTTTCGGCTTTTCGGCCGTCTCGTCCGGCGGCGGCGCCTCGGCGGTCTCCACTTCGGGAGCCTCTTCCTGCTTGGCTTCCGGTGCCGGCGCGGGCTGCTCCTTGACCACCACCGCGTAGCGGCCGGCCACCAGGTCCTTCGCCTCGGCGTCCGAGATCTGGCCCGGGACGTTCAGGATCTTCCCGGGTTGCCAGTTGCGGTCCGGGCCTACCATCAGTGTCTTCAATTCGATTTGATAGGGTTTCATGATAACTCCTTGGGTTGTTCGTTCAGACGGCCATCACTCCACCACGACGATGAAGCGGCCATCCTTGGTGTTCCCACCATTGGCGACCACGATCTTCACGCGGTCCTCGGCGGCGGGGATGTAATCCACGCGAGCCCCCCCGTCCGGCTGGCCGGCGATGCCGAAGCCGTCCTCGTCGAACAGCTTCTGGCGGGGCGCCACTGTCTTTGAGTCGTTCACGTTGTTCTCGGCCCACAGTGACTGGCCGGTGGCCTCCAGGGTGATCGCGAAGTCCACACCGCTGGCATAGGGCGCGGTGCCATCCTTCTGGTAGATGATGGTGGAGATCCGGCCGTTGATCACCGGCGTGTAACCGGTACCGTCGCCGGATGCATCCGTCGTGATATCGACGGTGTGCCGTTCAGTGTAGGTCATGATGCACCTACAGGACCGTGGGCACGACCCGGTAATACACCCGCACCTTCAGGGGTGAATTCCCGGTGGCGATCTCGGCCGTCAGCAGGTGCAGGACCAGCGCGGCGTTGGCCACCGGCGTGATCGCTGAATTGCCCGAAGCCGCGGACTGGGCACGCGCGAAACGTACCTGGTCGGCTGTCTGGTCCAGGAAACCAGTGGTCTCGATCTGGGCCACTTCGGCACCGCTGCCGTCCGTGTACTTGATCGACAGGTCCTCACCGGACGCGATCCCGTCATAGGCCGCCGAGTTGTAATCCAGGAACAACACGGCACCCTTGAAGATGATGGCCTTGTTCGCCCCGGGAGCGGCCACCAGCTGTTTCGGGGTCGCATTCAGCGCCAGGAGCTCCGCCGTCGAGACAGTGACGTCCGCAACCTGGTCCACGCCCTCATCCAGCTTGTCATGATCGACAGCATCATTGGCGATGTCAGCCGTATCGATCTCGCCGGCTGCGAAGGTGAAGGCTCCGGTTCCGGAACCTCCGTTCACGTTGCCACCGGCTTCGATGAGTTGAGTGCCTCCATCCGCGATGACCTGCCGGTCGCCGCCGTTGTCCCGATATACTTTGGGTTGATAACCAGCCATAGTTCTTACCTCCGTTGGTTGCAGCAGGGAGCGCGGTATGGCCCCGCGCCCCCTACCTATCCTCTATCCAGGAACGGTCCAGGTACTACGCGGTACCTTCGGCAGGTGAGACGTGGGTCTCGCCAGTGACACCGGTGTCATGGGTGACCGGAACCTTCTTGGCGCCGTACTGCAGGTAGCTGGCGGACGCCACGACGGCGTTCTGGGTGCCGCGGTCCACGTACAGGCGCACATAGCGCTTGGTGGGTTTCACCAGGTCGATGTAGAAGGTCTCGTTGTCATCGTCGTCCGCGATGGTCTGACCG
>Ga0180432_10006456_pt1 | contig 15196 bp, 12 predicted proteins | sample SS_ome_10_FD_132414 | JGI IMG/M metagenome (GOLD analysis project Ga0180432, IMG submission 132414) | Hypersaline lake sediment archaeal communities from the Salton Sea, California, USA - SS_1_MS_2 metaG | ecosystem: Environmental > Aquatic > Non-marine Saline and Alkaline > Hypersaline >... | reverse complement strand
GACGTGCTCCAGTTGTTCTTCAAGAAGTCCATAAAAAACATCCGGGGAATGGCCGAATTCACCCGCGCGCTCGCCAAGACCAAGTCCACCTCGGTTCAAGTGATCCACGGCGATGCCAGAAAACAGCACGTGCCCGAATCTTCCGTCGACCTGATTCTCACATCCCCGCCCTACGGCGACAGCAGGACCACCGTAGCGTACGGGCAGTTTTCACGTCTGCCGGCGCAATGGTTCGGCTTGGCCGAGCGTCATACCGCGAATCTGGACTCAATGTTGCTGGGCGGGAGGAAACACAATAAAGAGAAAAAGAGATTGATGCGTCTGTCTCAAACGTTGAACTTCACATACAACTCGATTTGCGAAAAAGACGAAAAACGAGCAGCGGAAGTGTTGAGTTTTTTCACCGACTTTCTCGATTGCATGGAATGGCTCGAAACCGCCCTGAGGCCCTTGGGGCACATGGTCTTTGTTGTCGGCAACCGCACGGTCAAGGGCGTTCTGATTAGAATGGACACGATAATAGTTGAAATGGCGCAGACACTGGGCCTTTGCCCGAGGGGCCTCCTCTATAGAAGCATACCGAACAAACGGATGCCGTCGAAAAACAGCCCCACCAACGTAAAGGGAGCGAAGTCCAAGACTATGACCGCCGAGACGATCGTCATCCTTCAGAAGCCGGGCTAGGGCAGCGATCCCTGTTGCGAGTAGTGAAGACAATCGGAGCCGAAGTTCTCGTTCGAACGGTACAGAGCAAGCTGCTTGTAGTTAGTGGCCGATCTAGCTTCAGGCCGGAGTTTGGCCAAGGTTTTCGGAGGCATGTAGATTGCAAGGCAACGGTGCTCAATGAGCCGGCTGGTTTGCCCGACGGTGAATTCCTTGGCGGAATCGAAAAACCCGGCCCCGGCAATGTCGCCTTCCATCGCCGAAATGCTCTTGTCCAGTCTCTCCCGGATCTTCATTGATTTCACCTCTATGGCGAGATTCGCGCGTCTGCTCGGGCCGTAGACCATTATGTCGCCGCGGCTGCTCGAGCCCATGTCCTCATAGTGTTTTCCTTCCAATAAGCCCACAGAGCGCAATACCATGCAATACAGGAGTCGATTGGCTTGTCCGGCAATTGCTGTTGCCGACTGCCTGTTGGAGGCCCCTACGCTGGGATAGTTCCTTGCTATCAGCCGGAGAAGCGTGTCGTAGCCCTCCGCATCGAGCGTTTTGCCTTTCAAAGGTAAGCATATGTTATCAAGCTCATGATAGCAGAGCCTTTGCCTTTTTTCTTCCACGTAGGCCAACATATCTCTTTGGACCACGTTCAAATGCTGGTTGTTGACAGGACAGTTGAGCCTGAGCTGAGATATCTGGATCAATATCCTCGCCGGTGGGAGTTTGTCCAGTATACGCTCGTGAAAATGAGGATAGCGCGAAAAGAATTGCTCAACGCGCGGTGTGAATTTCCTCTCGGCGGGGAAGCCTTCTTGTTTGAAAAGCTCTTCCCACCTGACGTAGCGGTCCTCATAGTCGAGCCGCTTGAGCGCCTGATATGCCCCGTTGAGTGCTTCAAAAGCGGCGCGGTCAATGTCCGGCCAGACAGATGAAGGAGGCTTATCCTCGCACTTCGGGCAGTAGCAGCGCATTCCAACACTCCTTTGCTGATGCCCCTATTCTATCACGGTGATTCTGTGTTATCAACTGCGAAATCTTCACCTGCGAGCGACGCAAGCCCTCACCCCCTCACCACCCTCAATCTCAGCATGTTGAGGGCGTGTTTCGCCGTTCGGTCGCGGATTTGGCGGCGCGGACCGGAGAGGCGGAGCTCCTTCACATCGGTACTGGCGGGTCCTGTTGTGGAACCGGCGGAGGAGGCGGGGCCGCATAGGCCCACGTAAACGAGGCCCACGGGTTTTTCGGGCGTACCGCCGGTCGGGCCGGCGATGCCCGTGGCCGAGATGGCATAGTCGGCGCCCATCCGCTTGCGGATGCCTTCGGCCATAGCGGCGGCGACTTCGCGGCTCACGGCCCCGGCTTCCGCGAAGAGTCTTTCGGGCACGCCCAGAAGATCGGCTTTCGCTTCGTTGCTGTAGGTCACCGCCCCACCGAGGAAGTACTTCGAGCTGCCGGAAATCTCGGTGAGGCGCTGCGCGATCAGGCCGCCGGTGCACGACTCGGCGGTGCAAACCGTGAGGCCGCGCTGCGTGAGCAACCCGGCCACGGCGGTCTGGAGTTTGTCGTCGTCTTCCCCGAAAACGTATTTGCCCAGCATCTCACGGACCTGCCGCTTGACCTCGTCGATCATGTTGAGAGCGGCGAGTTCGTCGGGAGCGGACGCGGTGATCTTGACGCTGATTACGCCTCCGCCGGCGAGCAGCCCGACCTGCGGGTTCCTTTTCGTTTGCATCAGGTGCTGGATTCTCTCGTTGATGAGCGATTCGGCCAGTCCGAAGCACTTCAGCCTTCGCGTGATGAGCACTCGCCCGGTCACTGCGCGCTCCAGGAGCCCGGGAAGGTATTCGTGCTGGAACATTTCTTTGAGTTCGGCCGGCACGCCGGGGAATACGGCGATCTCCGCCCCACCGATCTTGAAATAGAAACCGGCAGCGGTGCCGGTCGGGTTGAAGATACGTGTGGCGTTCTCGGGGATGAGCGCTTGCACCTCGTTGCCGACGGACATCCGGATATCGCGGCTCCGGAACTTCGCCCGCATAACGGCCAGCCATTCGTCGTCCATCTGGAGCGCAAGGTCGCCCGCGGCCGCTGCCGCCTGGCGGGTTACGTCGTCTACGGTCGGCCCGATGCCGCCGTTGACGATCACGAGGTCGGCCCGGCCGGCGGCTGCGGAGACGGCATCGCGTATGGCATTGAGGTCGTCGCCCACGGCTGTCTGGCGGATCACGGCGATTCCGTGGCTTGCGAGCTCGGCGGCAAGGTACGCGCTGTTCGTATCGGCGATCATACCGAGGAGTATTTCATTGCCGACCGATACTATTTCCGCTTGCATTTTATCCGCCATGGCCCGAGCAACGGCGTGGGGAGGTTCTCGCCCTCGCCAGGGGGCGTTATTTCGGAACGGTCTCGGCGGCGTGCACGCCGGGCTGTTCGAAGAGGGAGAATTCCGATGCTCTGCCGATGACCGTGCAGCAGCCCTTGAAGAGCTTGGCCTTGACGATCCCGGTAACGCGTTCCTGCGACTTATCGAAGAAGGAATCGAGGCACTCCCTGAACTCGTCGAACCATTCGCCGCGGAAGATGAGGTCCGCGTATTTTCGGCCGAGCATTTCCTTATACCGCACGAGCAGACGCCCCAGGACGAGAAGTTCGAGGGACTGGTGGGCGGTGTAGAGGATGGTGGCGCCGGGCGCTTCGTAAACGTTTCGCGTGCGGACGCCCGCGAGGGAGTCTTCGACCGTATCCAGCCTGCCGACGCCGTGCCGCCCGCCGATGGCGTTGAGCGTTTCAATCAGCTTCAGCGGCTCCATTTTGTCGCCGTTGAGCGACACCGGCAGGCCGTGCTCGAACCCGATCTCGACGAGGTCGGGCGTATCGGGCGCATCTTCGGGGTCGCAGGTCAACTGGTAAGGGAGGTTTGTCAGTTCATCGCAGGTGTCGGTGGCCCCGCACCTGATGGTCACCCCCCAGAGGTTCCTGTCGTAGCCCAGCGCGTGCTCTTGGTCCTTCTTGATGGGAATACCGTTGCGCCTTGCGTAGTCGATTTCCTCGGCGCGGGTTTTCATCCGCCACTCGGCAAGCGGGGTGATGATCTGCATTTCGGGTGCAAGAGACGAGATGCAGTTGCGGAATCGGACAACGTCGTTGCGGGTGCCGCGCGCCCCGTGCGCGATGATCCTGCAGTTTTCTTCGCGAGCCCTTTTGACCAACTCCCGGCAGATTATCGGTCGCGCGAGCGCGGTGGTAAGCAAGTAGCCCGATTGTGTTCTGGCATTGGCCTTTAGGGCTTTGAAGACGAAACCGGTTACGAACTGCTCGCGCATGTCGATGATGTGCACCGCCTCGGCCCCGGCCGCAATGGCGCGGTCGGCCTCTTCCCTCAGGCTGTTCTTCTGTCCGAGGTCGGCCGCAACGGCGATCACGTGCAGGCTTTTTTCGCGCTTGAGCCAGTGCACGCAAACCGACGTGTGCAGCCCCCCGGAGTAGGCAAGGATCACTTTCGCCATAGCATGGTCCCCTCAGTTATTCCCCGGAGCCGCGGCGGGCGAGTTTGCCCAGCTTCTCGCGGCCCTGTCGTATCAGCCAGTCGAAAACAAGGCGCCCTTCTTCTATTCTCAGCAAGAATATGAGTACAATCAGTACTATTCCGCCCAGCAGGCACGGAAGCGCGACGTGAACGAACTTCACCAACTCGTATTGAAAGCTGAGCCCGTCGACGAACCCTCTGGCCGCCGCGAAGGTTACGTTGTCGAGCCATAGGCGCTCGGGCATTTCGCCGAACGGCGTAAAGCTGAATCGCACTGTTTCGAACTGCGACGGGTCCACGGCGCCGGGAAATTCATCCAAAGCGACCGCGTAAGACTTGCGCGACTCGCTCGCGTCGACAGCGACCGCCTTTTCAAATCGGTTTCCTGCCCTGTCGAAGAGCTCGAGGAGCAGCTCCCCTCCCCCACCGGACTTAACCTTGAACCCGATCGCGGCGGCGTTTCGCAGGTCATAGCCGAAGAGGTCTCGCGATGCCCGCCTGGGCGTGTGGTCGTCGACAAGCAACAGCGCCTGCTCGCCTTCGTCGCCTTCGCCGGTGTCGGCGACCAGCAGCACATTATGGGTGGCGTGCCATTGCGGCGAGGGCTGGGCGAAAGCATCTATCGTGATGTCGCGGCCGCCGCTGCGGAAGCTCAGCTCTTTCAACAACAGCGTTCTGGCGTCTGTTTCGGTGCGTCGGCGAAGGAGACCGAAGAGCGCCCGGCCGGGCTCGCCGCCCCGCATGGGAAGCACCAGGCTCAGGCGCGTCGCGCGGCCCATGCCGCTCGGGACGGTCGCTAAGTCCGCCGTCCCGCGCCACTCCGTTGCGATACTCATCGGCGGCGACCGCCATGTTCCCTTCGCGAAATCGATCTCGATGATAACCTCCCCCGGCTGCGAAGCCCTGCACCTGAATATGACGTGCGAGACGTCGTCGAGGCGAAACAGGCTCAGATCACGGTCGATTGAGATTTCTCGGTTGGCAAGCGGCCGATACGTAACGGCCAATGTGGTGGCTCCGTCGGGCCGGTCCTCGACGGCTATTCTGTCGGCATCGCGGCTGGTCCAGTTGGTATTCTTGGTGCTGAAGGTATCGATAACTATGTCGGTTTTCTTGAAGTCGCCCATCGGCGCAGCGGCTTCTAGAAAATGATTTGAGCCGTAAACGACGGCGGCGAAGGCAAGGCAAACTACAGCCAGCTTGGCGGCGAATATCGCCGTCCGGCGCAGCGGCAGAATAGGTATGCGCAGCCGCAGGATCGCAAGCAGCGTAACGTTCTTGAATATCCTCGACACAGGGTACGCAAGCGTGACCGCCAGAAAGATATCGTAGGGATGGCTGTAGTTCAACACTCGGATCCCGATGAAAAGGAACGCCACTTGTACCAGCGCCGCCACGATACCCAGAAGGGTGGGCATCCACATTCTCTGCATAGAGAAGTAGGAATGCAACACGACGTTTTCGATAGCGTAGAAGAACAATGCAAAAATATAAAATGCCAGGGCGGTCGCGGCGTAGCCTACGTGGATGTCGCTCCAGTTACCACGGTCGTAGACCAGGGCAATGATGGGCTTGTTGAGCAATATCATTGCGATGCTCAAAGGAATGAAGAATATCGCGATCATCCTGAGGGCTCGTGTGACGAGCGCTCCGAATGTTTTCATATCCTTGCCCGAGGCGAGATCGCACAAGTACGGGAACATCGCGACCGACAAGCCGTAGGCAACCAGTACGATCGGGAAATTGCCGATGTTCTTCGAAAACTCGACGTCGGCAAACACGCCCGATTTAGTGAACGACTGAAAAACAGACGTTACGACGTCGCGGTAGCGGGCAAACACAACCCCGATGATCACGGGCGCCATCAGTGCCGCAAATCGGGCGGCCACCGAGCTCTTCTTCCGCGCCCTTGCCCACAACAACCCGCTGTAGCTGCACGCGAGCACGAGCCCGCTGCTGAAAATGAACATCCTTTGCCACACCGCTGCGTCGGCGCGCGGGTCAATGAGATCGCCAAGAAACTCAACAATGGGCCGCGACCAGTATGCGGCGGCGAAAAACGCCCCACCGAAAGCCGACAGAATCCCGAGCTCCTTTAAAAAGCGCGGAAAATGAGGATTGCTGACCAGGGGCCGGTAGAACCCACGCTTCTTCCGCAGCCCGAACCCGTTGATGATCAACTGCACTACACAGCCGGCGAGAAAGCCGTACGCAACCGTCCGGGCGTCTAGCTTCAGCAGCTTCACACCGAGGAACAGGGCCGCCGCCCACACAAGCTTCTGGGCGGCGTCGCCCGCCGCCGGGTAGCTGAATATCTTGTAACTGTGGAGCACCGGCATCGCCACCATCGACAGGAGCATCCCGATGCAGCCCGGCAGCATTATCCGCATCAGGCTCACGCACAGCCCCTTAGTTTCTATCGAGAAGCCCGGAACAAGGAGGCCGATAATGCGCGGAGCCGCGACTATTCCCAGGGCCGACACCACGACCGCGACAACAAGCACCATGTTGATGACCGAATAGGCAAACTCCCACGCCGCAGCCTCGCCGTCCTTTTTCATTCTGTCGATGAACATGGGCATGAATGCGGGGACGAGCATCTTGAGCGCGCTCGAGTAAAAGAAGCCGAAGATGATGATTTTATAAACGTGCGCGTAGGCGTCGGCGGCCGGTTCCCCCGGCGGATACAGATTCCCGATGATCACTCCGAGAAGGAAGCCGCCGAACTTCCAGAACAACCAGAAGAACAGCACGATGACCATCCCTCTCACGATCTTCGTCGCGAGGGAAGATTGTTTCGCCGCTTCGGTTTGAGATGATGTGTTATTGTCTGAATTCACCAGCGTGTCCCGGATTCACGTGCACCCTTCCTTGCACCATTCCATCGCTTCGATCAGCCTTCCGGCATTGGTATATGCATCGTATTCGCTCTCGACCTTCTCGCAGGCGGCTTCGGTCAGCCTCCTGCAAAGCCCCTGGTCGTCCATTATTCGATCTATCGCCGTGGTGAGACCGTCCGTATCTTCCGAGCGAATCAGCAGGCCGGTAATCTCATTGCGGACAAACTCTCCGATGCCGCCGACGTCCGACGCTACTATCGGCAGCCGTGCCTTGGCGGCCTCGAGGATCACATTGGGCAACCCGTCGCGATCGCCGCTGGCCGTCACCAGCGAAGGAACCGCCAGCACGGCGGCCCGGGCCATCCAACGGCGCGCGTCCGTGGGCGTTGACCACCCCGGCAGTTCGACCGCGTCTTCGATCCCGAGATCGGCTATCGCGTGTTCGATGGTCGCCCGCTCTTCACCTTCGCCCAGAACAACGCATCGGACCTCACGGCCGCTATCGAGAAGCTGTTTCACGGCTCTCAGTAAGACCGGCACACCCTTCTTTTCGACGAGCCGACCCACCATGAGCACAACGGGTTCCCGATCGGCTTCGGGCTGATCTTCGCCGGGGAGCTGCTCGATCCCGTGCCTCACAAGGTGAATCTTGCCGCGTAGTTCCGGCGCGGCCAATTCTTTCGCGCGATCGGCCGCCGCCTGCGTGCATGCCGCCACCGCTCGCGCATATCTAATTCTATCGGACAGGCCGGGTTTGTCCACGAAAATGTCGTGGGCGTGGATTGAAAAAGTGTACGGAATTGTAATGAGGAACGAGATCGTCCGCGCTATCGTCGCGGGTTCATCGGAGAAGTGCGCATGAATGCCTCGGGCGCCGCTCTTCTTTATCCGCCTTGCAAAGGCCGCAGACACGGCAAGGTTGCGCAATGATTTGACCAAGCGGATCGGGTCGTTGATTCCCTCGCGAGTGATTGCAGCGACCGCCCTAGCAAGCTTGGCCGGACGCGCCGCCGCCCACAGAAGCGAAGTGCATTTTTCGGTCAGCGATATTACGCCGCGGCGGGTCGCCTCCCCCACCGTGCCGCTCCCCTCCCCCACTTTCAAGGCATAAACGTCGACCTCGATCCCGTGACGGCGCACGGCTTCGATCTCGCGGTGAATGAACGTCTCGGACCGCGACGGATACCGAGCAAGAATGTAGGCGATGCGCGTTGCTGTCATTGCAGTAGGTCTTCGGGACGGATCTCTGTTCTTGCTTTTCGCAGCGCCTCGTGATACACGTCGAGGGTTTGCCTTGCGGTTTCGATCCAGGAAAACCGCGCCGCCCTCGCTCTGCCCTTCTCGATCAGAGTGCCGCGGAGCTCTTCGTTTTCGGCCAGCGCCTCGATCGACTCGCGGAGGCCCGCCAGGTCATCGGCTTCGACCTCCAGGGCGGCGCCCGCCGCGGTTTCGGCCAGGGCGGGGTCTTTCGATATGATCACCGGCGTACCGCAGGCCATCGCTTCGAGCACCGGCATGCCGAACCCCTCGATGAGTGACGGGAAAAGGAACATATCGGCGGCTGAATACAGCGCCGGCAGCAGATCACCGCGCACGTACCCCGGGCGGATGACCTCGTGTTCGAGGCTCAGGTCCGCTATCAGCTTCAGGACGGGCTGGTATTTCCAGCCGGGTCTGCCGGCCAGTACCAGCTTGTGCGGCAGGTCCTTGTTCTTCTTCGCCGCGAAAAAGCCTTGCAGGAGCGTCTCGAGGTTCTTCTTGGGCTCAAGATTCCCAACGTGCAAAATGTACGGCTCGTCCAAGTTGAGCGCGTCTCGGACCTCCCGCTTGGAAAGCTCGTCGGCCGGCTTAAGACGCGCGTCGATCCCCCACGGGATCACGCGGATCTTTTCTTTGCTCGTGCCGAGCGTTTCAGTTAGTCGGGCGGCGACGGCACGAGTCGGCACGATCACGAGTTGCGCCTTACGCACGCTGCGCGGCACGACGCGCCTGTAGTGCATTGCATTTGACCTTTTGCACAGCTCGGGCCGCGTGAGCGCGATGACGTCGTGAACGGTGACGACGCTCGGTGCGCCGGTCAGCATCGGGAGCACATAGCCCGGCCCATGAAACAAGTCGATGTTTTCCGCTTTCAGATACAGCGGAAGCGCAGTCTGCTGCCAGATTATGCGGCGAAGCCTCGACCCGCCTGCACCGCGCGCCCTCCGCAGTTTCACGCATCCGGCAGGGAGATTCGGGCATTCGAAGTCTTTTCCGACGTACACCAGTACCGTGTCGTCGGTCGGGAGAGTGGACAACCCGGTGATAAGTCCGAGTATCGAACGTTCCACGCCGGAGTGAAATCCGGAGAGCAACGATCCATCGATTGCGATCCTCATCCGCGGGTCTCCAGGAGCTTCGAGTACACTGCGGCTATCCGCCGCGCGGTCTGTCGGCGGTCAAAAACTTCGGCCGCCCGCGCGCGCCCTGCTTCGCCGAATTCCTTCGCTTCGGTCGGGTTCCGGAGGAGCCGCATCACAGCCGACGCCAACTGCGCAACGTCGCCCGGCGGCACGAGCAGGCCGGTCTTTTCGTGCAGGATGATCTCCGCCGGGCCGCCCTCTCGATACGCCGCCACCGGCACGCCCGAGGCCATTGCCTCGACCACTACTCGCCCGAAAGGTTCCCGCCGCGAGGGAAGCACCAAAACACTCACCGACCTCAAGAGCTCCGGCACGTCCGACCGGCGGCCCATAAACGTCGCGGCGTCCCCGATTCCGAGTTCCTCGGCGAGCGCGGCCAGCTTTTCTTTATAACCGGGATGATCGCCGAACAGATCGTCGCCGACGATGAGGAAACGCGCCCCCGGCGCGGCCCCATGCACCTTCGCCGCTGCGCGGAGAAAGTCGGAGTGATTCTTCCACGGCACCAATTGCCCTATCATCGCGACGGCAGGATTCTCCGGCGGCCCGTCGCCGGGGTGGAACAGCTCGAGGTCGACGCCGTTGTATATGACTTCGGCCTTTGCACCCGCCGAAGATAGAATGCAATCGGCAGCGAACTGAGATATCGCGACGCAGGCAGAGGCCTTCGGGAGGATTAACTTTGCAATGCCGGGAACGGCAATATCCCTGACGTGCCACACGGCCGGCATACCGCAGCGGCCGGCCGCGGCCCCGCCGTAAAGATGCGCAGTGGTACTGTTGGAGTGCACAATGTCGACGTCAGCGTTCTTGATGATCTTCACGAGCGCCTGCACGCCGCGCCGCCACGCGAAGAAGTATCGTGCGAGAGCCAACGGACACGCGGTTCGTTTGAAACGGGTCAGTGCCAGGGGCTCAACTCGAGCGCCCGCGTCTTCGAGCCGCGCGGCGAGCTCTCCCCCGCCGGGGCAAGCGACTATAGGTTCCCAGTTGTCGTCGAGCGCCTCGACCAGGTCGAGCAGGCTGTTTTCCGCGCCGCCGGCCGGCGAGGCGTGATGAACGAAGAGGATTCTGGGCATAGTCAGACGCTGAACCGGATGTAGAGGATATCGCCGTCCTGCACCTTGTAGTCCTTGCCTTGCACGTGCATTTTGCCCTGTGCTTTGGCTTCTTTCATCGAGCCGCACTCCTTCAGGTCGTGGAAAGGCACGACCTCCGCGCGGATGAATCCGCGGGCGAAGTCGGTATGGATGGTGCCGGCGCAGTCGAGGGCCGTATCGCCGGGCTTCAGCGGCCAGGCTTTCAACTCGTCGTCGCCGATTGTGAAGAAATTGCCTCTTTGCAGTGCTCGCAGCGATGCATGGATGAGGCGGTCCCTCGCCGATTCTTCCATGCCGATATCGGCGAGGAATTCGGCGCGGTCGGCTTCATCCAGTTCGGCGATCTCCGACTCGATCCGTCCCCGCACAAACAGCACCTGGGCGTACTTCTCGGCGATGGCCTCCCTCCAGAAGCCGTGAGTTTCCTGTTCGTCGCCGATGTTGATGAGCACGACGGCGTCTTTCGCAGTGAGGAACCGAAAGCCGCGAATGGCCTTTTCCTCGTCGGCGTTCTGCTCGACGGTCTTGATCGGCTTCTCCTCGTTGATGGCGTCGCGGCAGCGCTCCAGAATGGCGAGTTCGATCTTGTCCTGCTTCTGAGCAGGCGTGGGCTTTGTGACCTTGACTTTGAGCTTTTCGATCCTTCGCTCGGCCATGTCGAGATCGGCCAGGAGCATTTCGTCCTCGATGAACCTGAGGTCTCGGGGCGGATCGATGCTCCCCTCGGGGTGCGGCAAGTTCTCGTCGGGAAAGCCGCGCAAGACAATCATCAAGGCGTCGCAGTCGCGGACCTCGGCGAAAACGCGGCTGTCGCGTGGAGCGTGAGGGCTGGTATCGAAAAGCCCTGCAAAATCGAGAAACTCGATAGAGTCGAGCGTGAATTTCTTTCGCTCGAAATGCTCACGCAGCCACTCCATGCGTTGGTCGGGGACCTTTACGGTGACCACGCGGGGCCTGATGGGATCGTGGCTCCGGGCTTCGTGCCCTGCGGCGATGGCATCGAAAATGATGCTCTTGCCGGAGAGTGGCAAGCCGATTATGCCTACTACATTCATTGCCGGCCTCGTGCTATGAATTCTCGTTTTGCCGGGTTATTCTCGCAATAATGTCGGTGGTCGAGATCCCTTCGACGTGGCCGAGGAGGCGGATATCGCCGCCGTAGCCTTCCACTATCCGTCGCTCGACTTGGTTTATGGTATCGATGGTGTAGTCGCCGCCCTTCACGTATACGTCGGGCTTGAGCCCTTCGATGATATGGGCGGGGCTTTCTTCTTCAAAAACTATCACGTAGTCGATACAGGCCATCTCGGCGAGGATTTCGGCTCGCTCCTGCTGGCCGTTGATCGGGCGGTCGGGACCCTTGAGCTTGGCCACCGTCTTGTCGCCGCTCACACCGGCCAGAAGCACGTCTGCCAGTTGCTTGGCCTTGCGAAGGTACGCGATATGGCCGGAATGGATGATATCGAAGCAGCCGTTGGTCCAGGCGATTTTGCAGCCTTCTTTCCTGAGAGCCGCGACGATGGTCTTGAGCTCTTCGAGGCTCTTGATCTTGCTTGACGGAGCAATACCGGTGTAGTGGGCGTGTGCGTCGAGGATTTCGTCGGGCGAGACCGTAACAGTACCTACCTTGCTGACGGCCACGCCGGCGGCCAGGTTGGCGACCTGCGCCGCCTCGACGGCCGACCCTCCAGCCAGCAGCGCGAGCGTCGCTGCCGCCGTCACGGTGTCGCCCGCACCCGTCACGTCAAAAACGTCGAGAGTATGCGTGTGCAAATGGACGGGGGCGCTTCCTCGGGAAAAAACGGACATCCCCTCCCTGCCGCGGGTGATGATCACGTTTCGCACGTTATGAGACTCCAGCAACTTCTTGCCGGTGCGCTCAACATCCCGCCGGCTGTCGATCGTCATATCCACAGCCAACCCGGCTTCATAGTCGTTCGCCACGATCAGATCGATATTGCGCATATCGCGGACGTTTTCACGGCTGTCGCCGACGACAAGAATCCGGTGTTTGCGTCCTAAATCCGCCGCAAGATCGATTACCCGGCGCGTTACGGCGCTGCTCACCTGGTCCACCATGACAATAGCGTGGGTTTCGGGCGCGCGCTCCTTGATCTGAGCAAGGATGGCGCTTTCGGTCTCAGGGCCGGCGGGGCCGCCGGGAGTCGTGTGCGTTTGCAGCAGCTCCTGGCGGGTGCGGTGGTGGCCGCCCGCGCTGATCTTGGTATACGTGTTGGTCGGGGTGTTTTCCACCGTGAGGACTGCTGAGGCATCTACGCCTTTTCGTTTCAGAAGCTCGACGAGCGCGCCGCCGTGGGGGTCGCGTCCCACGTATCCGCACAGTGCGGGCTCGGCGCCCAGCTTGGCCAGCCCGGCGGCCGTATTGCCGGCGGCACCAGGGGTGAAATTCCTGTCGTGCACGTCGATCACGGGCACCGGGGCCTCGGTGGATATTCCCGACATCCTGCCCCACACATACTCGTAAAGGCAAATGTCACCGACCACAAGCACACGCTTCCCGGCGAATCGCTCGAGCAGTTCATGCAGTCGGCCTTCCGATATGGACTTCATTCGGTGTCCTTCCGATACCGTGCAAACAGCTTGCCGAAAATGTTCATGCTCTTCTTGATGGAGTCAATCGTCTCGTTGGTCGGATCGGGCGGAAGGTCGCCCAGCCGGCCGTGCTCAATGGTGGCGATGCCGTCGAATCCCCGATCGGCGAGTGCCCCGGCCACCTGCTCGACCACAATGCTGTGTGCTTCGAGGGGCGCATGCAGATCGTCTGTGCCGTTATTGTAATGGACATGAAGTTCGTGGATGGGCATGGGTATTCGGCGTATGAATTCGCCCGCCGAGAGCCCGCCCGTCAGGTTCGTATTGACGGCGATATTCAGATGGCCGATGTCGACCAGGGCGCCGAGGCCCTCATGATCCACGCCCTCTTTGATCGCCTGAAAGGCCTCAATATTCGAGTTTGCTATCCAGTTTTCGACGGCTGCCTTTATGCCCCGTCGGGCGAGACGGTCCGTAACATATTTGAGCAGTTCCACCGTTCTCTCGATATCTACAATCGGCTCCTCCCCCGGTCGGAGCCTGTAGGATGCGGGGTCGAACGACACGCACCTCACCCGCCCCGCCGCCGCGTGCCATTCGATTATGTCGTCTATCTGATCCTGGAGCCGCGGGAGCGGGTCGCTTTCCTCTTCGGCGCGGCCGAGCGCATTGTGGCACGTGACGTCGAGATCGGCCCTTTCGACGAGATCGAGGACCCGCTGCGCTTCCTCGGGCCGCTGGTGCTCTTGCGGGGTCATGAGGAAGCTCACGGCCCGCGCCCCGCACTCGAGGGCTTTCTCGATGCTCTTCGCAAGCGTGTTGACGCCCATCATCCACGTAGCGCAACCTATCCGCATTGCATTGCCCCAGTGACCTGTGTTGCACGAATCACACTACAAGAATTTACCTAACAAACGGCGGGAAGTCAAGGTAATTGCCGGGTGCCGGCAGAATGGAAATAGCAATTCAAAAACCCTTGACATTAACCGCATTTTGCATATTATAGGAAACTGTTGAAAACGGATTTTCTTTTCGGCTTTTCGGTCATCGCAGGGTCGGTGGCGGCCGGGAAGGTAGCTGCAAAGGAGGCATGCTATGAGATTGTTATTGTGCTTTGCGTTGTTGTTGTCGACAATTGCCTTGACAGGGTGCGTTATGCCGAACGCTCCGGTCGGGGCCGCGATCGTGATCGACCAGAAGGGCCCTGTGGCAGGTTTTGACACCGAAGCCGCAGCCACAAAGGTGGGTCGGGCCCAGGCCGCAGGCATCCTTATTGTCGGATACGGTGATGCCTCGATCGACACCGCGGCGAAAAACGGTGGTATCACGAAAATCCACCATGTAGACACAGAGTGTCTCAATGTCCTCGGCATCTACGCACGCTACGAGACAGTGGTCTACGGCGAATAACAGCCCATGGAGGGGAGGCATCTGAAATGGCGCGGTGGCGTATTGTCGGTCGTCGTCTTATACTTGCGCTCGCGGCGGCGGCGCTTTCGGCCGCGGGCTGCTCGCAGAAAACGTTCTACACCCGCACCATTCCCGAGGATGCCTCCCCCGTCTACAAATGGCACGGATCGAGGTCGGGCCTCCAAACATACTGGGGCAAGCTGGATGTTGCCGTCAACGTTTCGGCGTACTTCCCCGACAATTGGAAGAAGCCCGGCGACGGCTACTGGAACGTTCAGGCACAGACCGCCAAGGGCAAGAACATCCCCTTCCTGGGCGTCGTCAGGAGGTACGTGAACGACGGCGGCACCGAACTGGCCGTGCTCGTGCCGGAAGTTGATCTTGATAATACTCGCGATTGGCTCTATTTTCTGATCGACCCGAATGTCGCCAAGAAAGGCGGCAAGCTCGTTTCAATCCGGCCCGTGGCGCGGCTGCGCGAGATCCGAGGCCATGCCTTCAAGCCGTTCGAGAACAAGGTTTACCTCGTTCCTCAAGAGGCGTCTGATCTCACCCCCATGCCCCAACTCCCGCCGGAGCAACCAAAGGGAACACCCATCGGCGTAGACTAGCACTAACTTGCATTAGTCCGCATAATGTTTTCCTAACCCGGATAAGCCGAAGCCAAACAGGATCACCTTCAACGGATGAGTCGAGCATCGCCTT
>Ga0180432_10006455_pt1 | contig 15198 bp, 9 predicted proteins | sample SS_ome_10_FD_132414 | JGI IMG/M metagenome (GOLD analysis project Ga0180432, IMG submission 132414) | Hypersaline lake sediment archaeal communities from the Salton Sea, California, USA - SS_1_MS_2 metaG | ecosystem: Environmental > Aquatic > Non-marine Saline and Alkaline > Hypersaline >... | reverse complement strand
CGGCGTATACACGGTGCCGAGGTTGTTCTTCCTTTTCATAATTAAAAACTTCTGAACGTTCCGGACGTTATCCGGGTAGTCCCATGTGAACCGGCCTTTTGCGGCGGAGAGAATTTCAAGGGCAACGTTCGTCGGCGCAGGCACGGCGTCCGGCGGGGCAATGCCCGTCTCCATCGTGTAGACGGCGCGCTCCGTGTTGCCGCGCCAGTAAGCGATGTTCATCTCCGTAATAAGCAGGCAGTGGTATTCGTACTGGCCGTATGCCTGGATCTCGAGGAGCATGATTCCGTTCGTCGCAACGACGTGGATTTTGTCTATGGGACGCTCCCCCATGTCCCACTCGCCGTTCGCGTCGGTTGTTCCGAGTTTCGGCGGGATCGTACCGACCGTCTTCGTGTTTATCTCCTGCTGATAGAGTTTGACCTGTGCGCCTTGTATTGGATTGCCTCGATTGTCAACGATCCTGAGAACATTGTGCTTCGGCAGATCGAACAGATGGAGGCCGAACCCGCCGCGCGGCTTTCCGATCTCGCTGTTGAAGGCCGCCGCGGTGTGCTCCCTGAAATACCCCTTCGTGGGGAGACACTCCGGAGGGTCCTGACCCGCCACGCACATCAGATCGTTATGCTGGTTATACGCGCCCATGCCAACCCACAGGAAATGGCCATCGGCGTCGGTCACCAGGATAGAGCTCGAGTGCATGCCCAGTTGATAGAGGTCAATGATCCCGCACTGATGGCACAGTTCATGAAGCAGGCCGCGATCAATTCTCTTTGCATAGTTCGGAATATCATCCAGCTTCCAGTTTATCCGCCACGCACAGGCCTCTTTCTCGAACCACTCTCTCGACCCCGGCGACAGCGACTCAAGAGGCCGGCCCAGACGCTTGAGAACGTCTTTGAAGTCCCTGGTGCGAAGCTCGACGAGGGCCGGGTCGTCCACGTGGGTAAAGATCCCGTCGAAGCGGATGCCCTGGAGAATGCCCTGGGGTGTGGCGGGATAGATGGCCTCGCGGAAGCCCTTGCGCCATTCCTGGATGTGGGCCTGGCACCAGTCCTCGAACGAATAGGAGCCCCAGAGGTTCGGGCTGCTTCGGAAGCCCTTGTAGTTGGCCTGGTCCCACGTGCGGATGGTCAGGCCGATGCCGTAGGTCGGGTCGGTCAGGCGGTTGTTTATCTCGCATATCTCGTCGATGCGATTCTTGGTGTCAACCTCGCAGGAGATGGTGTGCCGGCCTTCTCTGTAAATCCACTTGTACGGGATCGTGGTTTGTTCGCCGGCGGCGAGCGGCTCGATTTCGCCTTTCTTGACAATTGTGTTGTTGATATAGAGCCGGTAATCCGTTTCAGGCGACGGAACGAAACCGTTATTTCGTATATGAGCGGTGAACGTGACTTCGTCTCCCTCGGCATGCTTGTGTTTGACGAGGCGGGCGAACTCTTCTTTGGACACCTTTCGGCTTCCGTCCGGTGAGTTCTTGTCGGCGACCCAGAACGTGGGGACGTCGTCGGGATACTCGAGCCAGTAGCCGGGATGGAGCGGCCGCTGCGAGATGTAGGTCACGTCGAGGTCCGGTTTTTGGGGGAATGAGGACTCTGCGCCGGCGTGGCACGTGCTCGCGATGAGCACACCGCCGGCAAGCAGCAGCGAGACAAGCAGTGCCGCCGTCAAGCGGGAGGTTCTAAGGGAGGATTGTCTGGCCATAGTCATGGTGGGGTCTCCTTGTCACGGCTATGATCTCGGGGTCGTTGCTTATACGTAAATTTGCCTTTGGGGTCGCGGATACACAGCGCAGGGCCCGGGAGCCAGCGAGGCCGCACACGGCAATAGCGTGTTAGCGACACGCCTGGCCGGCTGCTTTGTTTCTAGTGCTGCTTGATGATGTCACCCAGGGGTATCCTCATGAGACCGCCTCGGTCGCCCATGCCGCACACGAGGTTGCCCCGCCTATCGGGAACAAGGCCCGACAGCCCCATGAGACTCTTGCCTTTCCATTCCGAGAGCGTGGTGATGACCTCGTTGTCTTGGCCGAGGGCGATGAGCGGGCCGGAATACTGGCAAAGATAGATCCTGCCATTGGAGTCGCTCGTCACGTCGGAGGGTTGCTTGGTCGTCTCGACGATGCCGACGGGCGCATCGTAGGCGTCGCCCGTCTTGGTGATTTTGAGCAGACCCGGCTTGCCCTTCTCGATGACGTAGATGTTGCCCTTCACATCCACCTCGACGGCGATAGGCTTCTCGAGCTTGCCGTCTCCCACGTTGGCGATGAACTCGCCTTTCGGCCCGAAGACGGCGATGCGGTTGTTTTCCGTGTCTGCGACGTACACGTTGCCGGACGTGTCGAGGTCAATGTCGTTCGGTGAACTCAACTGTCCGTCGGCGCTGCCCAGGCCTGCGAAACGAAGTCTCTCAACGCTGTCTGGTCCCATCACGAGGACCTCGCTCGAACCGCGGCAGAGAAGATAGAATGCGTCATCGGCGCCGATCGCGAGCGCGTTCGCGGGGAAGAAGCCTTTCCAGCTTCGCGTCGGGAAAAGACTTACTTTGTCTCTGGCATCGATTCTTACTACGCCCTCAAGGGCCGCGAAGACGTCGTTGTTGCTGTCGACATCCATTCTCGAGAAGTAGCGCCATCCGCAAAACCACGGCTCGGCCGGTGCGGATTCGTTTCCCTCCGCGTCGAGCGCCGTCATCGTTACGAGGGCGTGCCCGGGAAAACGACAGGAAAAGGCGTAGGGACCTTCCGCATTGAGCGTTGCGATCTCCGTTCTCCATCGCTCCGTTCGAGGCAGCCCATCGGTATAGGTGTAGATGCGGAACTTCGCCGCCCTCTTGCTTTCCGGGTCGGGGACCCATCGTAATCTGAGCGCCCCGGCCCACTCGGTGTCAAGAGCGACGATCCTCGGCGGTTTCAGCCTGTCATTCTCGCCGGGAAGGATCGTTGGGATATCGTCGATGTACGTGTCCTTGAATCCTCGGCCGCGGCCAATCGCGAACTGGGTCACGTCGGTGAAATGAATGTCTCGCTTGCCGTTCTTCCATATCTCGATGAGCAGAAGGCCGGTATCGCTGAGCACCAGTGCGTCACCGAAGGGATGCGGGTTGCGTGTGTAGCCATTCTCCGTGGTGAACTTGAAGTTCATCGGCGGCCCCTCGTTGGGCAGCATGTAGACGCCGTGGGCATCCGTTTTCCCCTCGAAGATGGGGTCCTCGAAAATCTTGCGCATCTCTGCGGGTTTTCCGGCGCATACGCCTGCGGCGCGCCGGAAAATCCTTAGCTCAGCATCGGGGATCGGGTCGCCGTGGTAGTCGAGTATTCGTATCCCGCATTCCTTCGGCAGATTGAAAAGGTACGTGCCGAAATAGCCCTTGTGGTGGTCGCGCTCCGCGTTCAAGGCGATGGCGGTGATTTCCGTGTAGGCGTGTGGCCCATGACCCCGCATCATCCCCTCGGCCGGATACGAGTAGCCGACGTCGATGATGTCGCCGTTCCTGTCTCTCGAAAGGACGTGATAGCGCCAGTGGTCAAGGGTGTAGTAGTCGACGAGCCCCCATTGGTGGCCGAGTTCGTGGATCAGACCCCAGCCCGGATCGACCGCAAGGACCGGGTAGTTGCTCCACGGAGTGAAGCCCCATTTCCCTTCGTGATATGATTCCCCGTTCTCATATCCGGCCGTCTGGTACTTCTCCATATATACATCGTCGGGAAATGTGTACATCCTGTCTATGCGTCCGCGCTCGTGACATCCTTCCGGCGAGCCGGGGTGAATCGAAGCCATGAAAAGGAAATTCATAATCTGGAAATGCCATTGCACCCAGTCCTCGTACGAAAACGACTCCATCGTGTTCAAGACGCCATCGAACCCGTCATAGGTGCTCTGCGCGGCACACATAGTGTATCCGAGCGAATCCGTGTGATCGGTGTGTCTGTTGTTCCACGCCGAGAAATCATCGCCGTCAGGGATCAGCTTGAGCGTCACCGTATGCGGCCCGCTTTTCCACCGCCATTTGAAGTCGAGGACGACTTCTTCTGCAGGGTCTATGGCGTCATGCGTACCGCGCGCCTTTCTTTTGCCGTCAATGAGCCACTCATACTTGAACGGCTGGCTCTTGACCGGTCCCTTGTTGATCACGTGGCCTTTGAACGTTGCCTGAGTGCCTTCCGGCGGATAAACCGGGTCGTCATTGGGCCTGATAAGAAAAACTCCTTTTTTTATCGGGTCATAATTCACGCCGGAGTGGTTGCTCATATACCGGGGCAGCCGTTCGATGTACGTCACGTCGAGGTCCGGAATGTTGGGTTTTGTCGGCGTTTCATCGCCCCAGGACATTTTTGCTATCTTTGCGATTTCGCTTCGTGGAATGACCTGTCGTTTGGTGTCGTCTATGAAACAGATATACGGCCCGTAATCCAGAAGCTTACCGACGAGTTTCGTGTCGTTTTTGAGCAATATCTCGTCTCGCGCAAGAAATGTCCCCGGAACGAAGACGTCGCTGTCTATGTTCTTGAGCCAGTCGAGGATTGCCTCGCGCGAGTGTGCCATGCGTTCCTGGATTTCGGGGGGGACGCGTTCATAGGACTCCATTCCCTGTGCCGCACAGAGCCACATCAGGGAGGCGACCAAGACTAAAGACCATACACGGTTGTTCACCACCTATCCTCCTGTTGGTTGTTCGTGTTCCACGATTCTTCCTGCTTGCTACTCGCCTCGCCTCAGCTTGAGGCGGTTCGTTCTCAACGCCATGTCGGGCAGCGGCGCCCCAGCATGTCTTCTCGAGTTCTCTTTGAGGTTTCGGGCCTTCCGCAAGACGGGCGGCATTCGCTCCGGAGGTTCGTGTCTGCGTCCGAGGCGCCCTCCGAGCGGACATCCATTGCCTGTCACTCTTGGCGCTCCTCGGGGCCGGCCTTGTTGCCGGACTTCTTCGCGACTGCCCCCGGATCGCGGATGAAGTAGGTTTGTTCGGAGCCGCAGTTCGGGCAGGGGCGTTGGAGGGCACACTCCAGGCTCGGTATCCACTCTCCATCAGGCTCGCGGATGAGGCCCTCGGCCGGCTTGAACTCGTAGGCGACGAACGCCTCACCGCACTTCTCGCACTTGAAGTATATCAGCCGGATACTGGCCTGTGCGCCGCACTTCGGGCAACTGGGGGCGGCCTCGCCGGGCTTCGGGATGAACTCGTGGCCGCACGTGGGGCACCGGGCCGGTACTTGCTCGGGCCCCGGCTCGGCGCGCACGTAGCTCGCAATGCGCCAGGCCGCCAGGCCCAGCAGCACCACTGCAACGGGGATGCCTATCCGTGGGTCAATCCGCATCATGTTCTCCCGTCAAGACGTCCGCGCTCCGCCGCCGCGCCGGCTAGGGGTAGGTTTCGCGCGGTTCCGTCTGGAACTCCGGTCCGAACCAGACCGAGAACGCGGGTACCTCTCCCACGTGGCCGTCCACGTAGTCCACGACCGCGACCGCACCGTGGCGCATGCCGATGTAGTCCAGGTTACAGAAGTCCGCATCGTTGATTGTGATGTAGTGGCCCACCGGCGAAGGGAGATTTACGTCCGTGTTTTCCTCGACGAAATACGGCATCGTAGAGGGGTATAGTATATTGGTGATCTCGCGGCCGCAGCGGCCGTAGCTGGCCGGCGCGCCTTCGTGAACGCACGAGCCGCCCTGCGGGAACAGCGGCTGGCTCATCCCGTTCAGATCATAGCTCCAGGTAAACCGGCCCTTCTTCCGCTTGTCGCGCCGGCAGATGAACAGCTCCTCGTTCTCGTAGTAGGTCCAGAGCGAACCTGTGTACACCGGTTCGTTGTTGGCCCCCCACCCGTGGGCGTGGGCGCTGATGCCCTTCGGGCCGACCAACCACCCATCCCATTCGGTGGTGTACTGCGCCGCCGCTTTGCCGATCTGGTCCAGGTTGCTCCAACAGAGCATCTTGATGGCCCGCTCCTTGGCGGAGCGCAGCGCCGGCAGCAGCATCGCGGCCAGAATAGCGATGATGGCGATCACCACGAGCAGCTCGACGAGCGTGAAGCCATTGTCCCGACGGCCCATGATACACCTCCGTCTCACGACCGACCTCCGCTCCTCAGCGCTCCGCCGGCCGGTGCGCCGATCTCCCGGCGGACCCTCTCAGGCCTCTCAGACTACGCTACTTCTTCTTTTTCACGTTGCCTTTGCCACGAGTGGCGCCGGTCCCCGGGCCGCTCTGCTCGGTCGCCGCCGCCGGGGGCGTCCCTGCCTGCGTCGTCCAGTTCGAGATCACTTCGGTCAGATCCAGACCGTCAACGATGTTGTTGTCGTCGAGATCGGCGTCCGGGTCCCACAGCGGGTCGCCGGGCGTTGTCTCCCAGGCAGTGAGCACTGCGGTGAGGTCCAGGCCGTCCACCACTCCGTTGCCGTCCACGTCGCCGGGCACCGGCCCGCCTGCAGTAGTTGATGTGTACAGGCTGCTCAGCGCCTCGTTCCATCCGACCTCTTCCTGGGACGCCACATGGATGAAGTCGCCTGTGCCTAGGTCGTACACGGCCAGCGTGTCCCACACGTTGGTGGTGGCCGCGTACAGCTCGCCGTCCTCGGCATAAGCCAGTCCAGATATCGTGGACATGTGGGTGGTGGTCTTCCGGGCGACACCGTCCAGGCCGATCTCCCACAGCATCAACTCATCGCTCGTATAGAACTTCTGCGTTCCCTCGTGAAACGCCAGGCCGTAGGGATACAGCGCCGGCACCGGCTCGCCGGGATCCGTCAGGTCAACGATCGCCGTCTCGGATTTGATCCCCGACGGCGCCAGGTTCCCGTCCAGCTCGAACTCGAGAAAATACCCGCGCCGGCCTTCGGGAGTGTCTCGCCACGTAACGGCAAACAGCCGGGTCTCGGTGCCGTCGCGGATACATTCAAGTCCCATGCCGCTAAAGTCGGTGTTGTCGGGCGCAGGCATAAAGTAGATAGGAGACAGGGGCGTGTTGCCATTCCACGGGGGATCGCCCTCGCCCCATACCAGAGGCCAGGCGCTCACTTTTCCCCAGCCGCACGCGTACTGAATCTCGTTGTACGAGTCCGCGGCCAGCCCTCGGATGGGCTGACCCGGCAGCCAGCCAAGATACGTCTTGGTGTTCGTGGTGGTGTCGATCTGGTGAAGTTGGTCGGAGGCTGCCCCGCCTGCGCGAAAAAGCACTGCTTCCGCGTTCAGACAAGCCCCGAGGACGACGAGGCAGATGACGATAAATGTGACGACGCTCCTCATGTTCACCCCCCTGTTCGTTCTGTTTGCTGAAGTCCAGTGTCCTGATGCTCCCCACTTATTTATCAGGGGACTGGGGCGTTGTCAAGCATTTTCTGACCTTGGCACCCTTTTAGGAGTCAAGGCCTTGTGCTAGCCTGATCCCCTGCGTGCGAACCAGTGCCAAGTGCTCCTACGCCCAGTCACAGAAGGTGGGGGACTGTTCGGTGCGCAAGGAGCTTGAAACACGTCCCTCCGAGGCGTCAACCTATCCGTTTGGCCGGCTGAATCAGCTATGGTAACCTGCCACCTGCCGGGCACGGAGTCCATGCGCAACGGAGGAGCAAAGATCGCGAGCGCCGCCCGAGCTAGCCCGGAAACCCTGTCCTGGCGCCTGTGATTCTTGCTCCGATGTGGAGGCGTACCATGATGTCTAACGGCAGAGGTGCTTCTTCTTCTCATCCGGCGTCTGTTACGCTGGCCTGCGGCACGTTGAGCTACCGGCAGCAACCACTGGAACGCGCGCTTGAGGGTATCGCCAGGGCCGGGTTCCCCGCCGTCGAGATCGGCTGCGTGTGCGGCTATTGCGAGCACGTGAAGCCGGAGGCCATGAGCACCGCCGACATGGATCGGCTTGCGAAACGCGTCTCGCAAAGCGGGCTGTTCATTGCCAGCATCGCGGGGCACGTTGACCTGGCGTTCCCGCTCCTGGGCAAGGGCCCCGACGTGGCCGAGGAGGGATTCGCGCGGTTGCGGAGCCGCATTGATCTCTCAAGCCATCTCGGCGTTCCGATCGTCAACACCGGCCTCGGCGTCGCCGCCGACGACGGCGATGATGAGCTGGACGTGTTCTACCGCCGATTCGATTCACTGCTCGCGTATGCTGAGGAACGTAACGTGAAGATCGGGCTGGAGAGTCACGCGGGCCTCACAGAGACGGCCGCGGCAAGCCTGGCGCTGTGCCGGCGGATGGGCCGGCCGAGCCTCGGGATCAACTACGACGCGGCCAACGTTCGGTTCTACGCTGGTGCCGATCCGGTCGCGGACCTCGAGGCGTGTGCGGACGAGTTGCCCGACTACCTGATCCACGCCCACATCAAGGACCACGCCGGCGGCAAGGGCGACTGGGATTTCCCGCCGCTCGGCCAGGGCAACATAGACTTCGCGCGTCTGGCCGCGATCTTCCGGCGGATCGGCTTCCGCGGCCCGTACAGCCTGGAGATCGAGTTCAAAGGCCCGGACAGCACCGACCCGTCGCCGGAGATTATCGATCGCGGCGTGGCGGAGTCGTATCAGTTCATGAAGAACATGAAGCTGGAGGCCGGCTCATGAGCAAGCCAGAGATTGGATTGGGCGTCATCGGCATGGGGCCCAGGAATATGGCGAGCACCATGACGCTGCTCGCGGGCGAGGCCGACCTGCGCTACCGGCTCGTCGCCGCGTGCGCCAGGCGGCGCGAAGTGCTCGAGCCGTATGCCGCGGAGGTCGGCATTCCGTTTGTGACGACCGACTTCCGCGAGCTCGTCGAGCGTGCCGACGTTGACGTCGTCGCCGTGTACTCGCCCGACGCGCTGCACGCCGAGCACTGCATCGCGGCCCTCGACGCCGGAAAGCACGTCGTCTGCACCAAGCCGATGGTGACCAGCCTCGAGCAGGCGCAGGCCGTGGTGGACGCCGTCCGCCGCAGCGGCCGGAAATTCCTCGTCGGGCAGACGATGCGCTTCGACCGCCAGTTCGCCACGCTGCGCCGTGTGGTGGACGACGGCGATCTCGGCCACATCATGGCCGCCGAGGCGTCGTACATTCACGACCTGCGCCCCGTCTACGATTTCACGCCCTGGCGGCTCGAGATGCCGCAGGACTTCATGTACGGCGGCGTGACGCACCCGGTGGACATTCTGCGCTGTTTCCTCGGCGACGTGAGCGAGGTCCATTGCTACGCCGCCAAAGGACGCCTGACGCCGAAGTACCCGCTCGACAACCTCTTCTACCTCAACCTCAAGTTCGCCAACGGCGTGATCGCCCAGGTCAAGGGCCTCTACGACGTGGTCGAGCCGCCGCTGCCCATGATGCAGGTTGCGCTCTACGGGGACGGAGGCACGGCGGTCGCCGAATTCACCGACAACGAGCCGGGCAAGCTGGAGGTGGTGCTGGACCGCCTTCCGGTCAAGGAGCCGCTGACCATGCGCTTCGAGCCGGAACGCGACACCAGCGTCTATGGCCACGGCGCGACGGTGATGCGCTACATGCGCCACTTCCAGGAATGCCTCGACGAGGACCGCGAGCCAAGTCCCGGCGTCGTGGACGGCGCGCGGGCCTGCGCCGTCGCCTCGGCGGCGTGGGAGTCGGCGAAGACGGGGAAGGTGGTCGAGGTTTTCAACGACTTCTAGTGCGGGCCCGACAGTACGTCTGTTCTTAGCAGCCAGCGCTTAAAGGCAAGAAGCACACCGGGACAAGCGGCCGCGCTGCTTTTCCTCACGCCGGCGGCTTTCTCCAGGCCTTGACGTGGGACAGGCTGAAGAGCTGTTCCGCTCCTTTGATGGAGAGCTTGCGCCATCGGTCTTCGTGCAGGTCACGGCGGAAGGCCAGAATGACGTCGCGGCCGTCGGGATCCACGAGTCGGCGGTAGGTCACGTTGCCGGTGGTCGCCTCGGGGAACCAGTAGGGCGATTCCACGCCGGCCCATTCCGTGATAAGCCGCTCGAGCAGCGCTGCCCAGCCGTCGTCTTCGGTCAGCAGGTAGCTTGCGCCCGGCGAGAAGCCGAGCGCGAGAAAAGCCCCGTCGCCGACGCCGCGAGCGACTGCCGCCGGCGCATCGTCGGCCGCCCACCGGCCGAGGATGTCGGCGCTATCGGTCTCGAAGGCGGCCCGGCACACACATGCGTCGAGGCTCAAGGCGGGGTCGAACGTGAGCGCCTCTCGCGGGTCCTTGTGGATGGTGGTGCGGTGTTCGCGGTAGCCCAAGGCGGCGTGCAGATCGGGGCCGGGGCGGGTGGGGTGCATGAACGTGTTGCCGTCGCGCAACGCGAAGCCTGCGTCGGCGATGACCCGGCCGCCGGCATGCATGTAGTCGAGCAGCAGTTGGGCCCTTCGGCGGTCCACGACGTAGAAGGCGGGCAGGTACAGGACCTTGTAGTGGCGTGCGGCCTGGTCGAGCGATTCGCTGCTGATGACGTCCACGCGGATGTTCCGCAGCCAGAACAGGTGGTACGCGCCCTGCAATGCCGTCTTGTAGAGCGTGCCGCAGGGCAGCGTCCATTTCAGCCGGTAGCCGCCGAGCTGGTCGGCGTCGCGGTGCGTGGTCAGGTCGAGCCTGCCGGTCAGGTCGCTCTGGAGGTCGTAGACGATGGCGAGGTCGGCCTTGGGAACGGACCACGTCTCGATGTCCGCGGCGAGCTGATGGAAAAGCTGGAACGTCTTGCGGGCGTCGAGGGACGTGGGGTTGTCCCTGCCGTCGGCTTCGACCAGCCCGGCGTCGTTCGTCTCGAACCCGATGCGTTCCTTCTTGAACTGCCACAGGAAAACGCTGCACGCGCCCGCGGCCACCGGCGTCCACAGCCACTGCTGGATCCGGCTCGGGGGAAGCTCCGGCTCGAAGCGTCCCCTCGACGGGTAGATCTCGTGGATGCTGTAGCGGCCACCGCACACGTGGCGCATCCAGTCACAGACCATGAAGCCCAATGACTCGACGACGGGCTCCGGCGTGTAGCGCAGTTCGAACGAGCTGCCGTACAGGTCCACGACGCCGGCGGTGGCGCGGTCGTCGCTGATGTCCTCCAGCACGTCCTGCTGGATGGAGTTGAAGCCCACGTGGGCCATGACGCCGTGGCGGGTATCGTGGCTGCGAATCGTCTCGGCCACCCGGCGCACCCTATCGGTCACCCTCGAGGCGCCCCATTGCTTCCACAGGAACATGTCGGCGTAGTCGGACGTGTCGCGGGCCGCGTCGATCGTGTCGAAGTCCGGCCAGCACTTGCAGAACTCCTCGTTGAGCCGCTCTACAGTGCCGAACCGCTCACGCAGCCATTGGCGGTAGGAGGCGATGGAGTGCTCGCACGCGCATTCGCCCATGGGCCTGCACCGGGCCTCGTTCCACGCGTGCCAGAGCTCGAGGGCTTCGTGGTTCTTGTACCGGTCCACCACGACGCCCGTAAACGCCGGCGCGCGGGCCATCACGTCGGGATGCTCGAAGCACGGAATCCAGCCGCCGGGGTAGAAGGCAGCGTTGGAGACCGGCCAAATGCGCCGGCCGCGGATGTCGATCCTGTAGCCGTCATATTCATCGAAGACGTACTGCGGCGCGTTCTCAAGGATGAGTTGCAGGACGACCTTGATCCCATGCTTTGCACTGAGGTCCATCAACTGGTCGAGATCCTGCCACTGGTACTCGTCGGGCCGCCGCTCGTGCCACCGCCAATAGACCCGGAACTGGATCGTCCCGAGGCCGTGGTCCTTGAGCCGCTTCATGTCGTCGGCCCATTCAGCGGGTGTGGGGGTGGGCGGCCGGTAATAGTGCGTGCCGAACCAGAAGCGCCGTTTCATCTCGGATGCATTCATCAGGCGTGCCTCTATCCGAAGTCCTTCATACGACCGCCCGTCCACGCTTATCCTGAGGGGCAGCGTGCCATGCGAACACGAATAACACACGCGCCAGGCTGGTGGGCACAGAGGAAGGGCCCGCGTCGTGCCGGTCTGTCACCAGAAAAGGGATGCCTCATGGAAACAGGGTATCGCAAGGGACCGGGGCCGGCAATCCAGGATTCGGGCGTGGTCGTGCACAGATCAATCTGGCGGGCGCGTGAGGAGGCAGAATCCTCTTGACTTCCCGCGTCCATAGTGGTAAACTAACTTCCTGGGAATGTGTAAGGGTCTGTCTGTGCTTCTCTTGGGGCGCGCAGGATGCAGTGGCCCTGCGCGCGCACCTGCCGATGCCGCACCGCCAGGCTCCCATCGAGTCTCCATCGCCAGAAAGAGGAGGACAAACCGATGAGACAACGGTTACCCGTGCCCGTAATGCCCGGCGCGCCGGCAGTGCTTTTGCACAGGACAATGAAAGGGGACTTGGTCATGCGGACACAGACTCTCTTGGCGGTCTGTCTTGTTGTTGCGGCGTCTCTGTTCGCCGTAAGCGCAAATGCGGTCATGGAGTATGTCGTCACCGACCTCGGCGGCTTGCCAGCCAAGGCCTACGGCATCAACGAGTCGGCGCAGCTGGTGGGCCAGTGGGGCAGCCACGCCTTCTTCTGGGAAGACGGCGTGATGGAAGATCTGGGCACGCTCGGCGGCCCCCACTACAGCTGGGCCTATGACATCAACGCGTCCGGGCAAGTGGTGGGGCGCGCCGAGGTTCCGAGCACTGCCTGTCATGCTTTCCTGTGGGAGAACGGGGTGATGCAGGATCTCGGGATGGAGTGGAATGACGGTGGAGCATGGAGCTGGGCCTATGGGATAAATGACCTTGGTCAGGTGGTGGGCTATCACGACGAGTCAATGGGTGGACCCCCCTCCCTTACTGCGAAGACCGCCTTCCTGTACAGCGACGGGCAGTCCACGGAACTCGGCACGATGAACGGTCTTCACGATTTCTGGGACGGAAACAGCCAGGCGTACGACATAAACAACTCGGGGCAGATCGTTGGAGGCTCGAACTCCGATACGCCGCAGCATGACATGCACGCTTTCCTCTTGGAAGACGGCGTGTGGCACGACCTCGGAACTCTTGGCGGTCCCGAAAGCGAGGCCTCGGGCGTCAACGCGTCCGGTGAAGTGGTGGGCTGGGCGCACACCGCGAGCGGGTGCTACCACGCCTTCTTGTGGCAGGACGGCGTTATGCAAGACCTCGGCACGTTCGGCGGCTCGTACAGTTGGGCCAGAGGCATCAACGCCTTGGGGCATGTGGTAGGCTACGCGGACACCGCGAGCGGGGGGTCACACGCGTTCCTGTGGGAGAACGGCGTGATGTACGACTTGAATGACCTTATTCCTCAGGGGACGGGGTGGATTCTCGACGCCGCCACGGCCATTAACGACCTTGACCACATTGTGGGCTACGGCTCCTGTGGTGGTGGAACCCGAGCGTTCTTGCTGACGGCGGCTCCTGGACCGGGCGACGTCGACGGCAACGGCATCGTGGACGGCCTCGACCTGACCGCGGTCCTGGCTGCGTGGAACACTGTTCCCGGTGACCCCAACTGGAATCCTGCCGCCGACTTGTACAGGACCGGCGTCATTGACGGGCTGGACCTCACGGAAGTGATCTCCAACTGGACGACGGGGTCTGCGGCCCCTGCATCCGAACCGGCCGCCACCGAGAAGGCGAAGCCCAGCAAGCGTGGTTCCCGCCCGGGCAGTGTCAACAGAGGCAAGGGGAATGTGCGGGCGAGGTAACGCCCGGCCGAGGCGCATCCGCGTGGGCACGGCCTGAGCTGCCCTATGGCTGGTGGTTTCGAGCGCGCCGCGTGGTACGAGGTCCGTTCGGCATTCCGAATGGCATGTGGCGTTGTGGTCCTGATGCTTCCATTTCCAGAAAAACCGGTCTTGACGTGCAGGGCTGTGACTTCGTATCCTGCGGCCGGCGTCGGCGTACGGAATACCGTACAGCCGGCAAAGCAGGTGGCCCAAAGCGAGCAGGGAGATGGACGCGAAGGAACTGGGACGGAACCTGGTCCAACTGCGGAGCGAGCGCGGGGTGAGCTTGCGCGAGGCGGCGCGGCAGGCGGGGATCGCGCCGGCGTCGCTCTCCGCCATCGAGAGAGGCCAGAGCAGCCCGACGCTGGCCACGCTGAACAAGATCCTCAAGGCGCTCGGCACGGGGTTCGCCGACTTTTTTGCCGCGGCGCCTGAAGCGAGCGAGTCGCCCGTGTTTCACCCGGCCGAGATGCGCACGATCGAGGACGCGCACCGCAAGTACGTCCTGCTCTTCCCCAGGCGCGGCGACCTCAAGTTTGAGATGGTCCACGAGACCATCGCCCCCGCCGAGGTTGGGCCCGAATGGGAGGTCCACGACTGCGACCTGGGCGGCATCGTGCTCCAGGGCGGTCCCGCGCGGCTGGAGATCGAGGGCCGGGGCGCATGGCCGCTGCGCCGCGGCGACGTCTTCTACGTCAAGGCCGGCCTCCGTCACCGGGCCGTCAACCTCGGCCGGAGGCCGTTGAAGCAGATCACCGTCTGGTATCCCCCAAAGTACTGACACAGCACCAGGAACCGCAGGCAATGGCTACAAGCCGGAAGAAAGAGCAACTCGCACTCGAGGGCGGGCTCAAGGCCGTGACCACGATCGAGGGCCGCGGCAAGCCAAAGATCGGCGTCGAGGAGTTCATGTCGATTGCCGAGCGTTTCGGGCTCTCGACGAAGACGCGCAAGACGATGCGTGCGCTCCTGACCGCCGACGAGATTGGCGAAGGGCCGTTCCTCGCCAACTACTACTCGGGGCTCAAAGAGTCGAAGGTGCAGGCGTACGAACGCACGGCGCGCGCAGTGTTCGGCGTTAAGTACGCCATCGGGACCAGCAGCGGCACCGGCGCGCTGCATGCCGCGTTTGTCGCCGTCGGCGTCGGGCCCGGCACGGAAGTCATCTGCCCCGGGATCGGGTTTTTCGCCACGGCGGTCGCCGTCGTGATGGCCAAGGGCGTGCCCGTGTTCTGCGACGTGGACGAATCGCTCAGTATCGACCCGGCAAAGATCGAGCCGCTGATTACGCCGCGGACCGTGGCCGTCTGCCCCACCTCCGTCATGGGCAGCGTGTGCGACATGGGCGCAATCATGCGGGTCGCGCGCAAGCACAAGCTCGCCGTCGTCGAGGATGTTGCCCAGTCGTGCGGCGGACGGTTCAAGGGCCGTTACGCCGGCACGATCGGCGATATCGGCTGTTTCAGTATTTCCGCCTACAAGACCGTCGGCGGCGGCGAGGGCGGCCTGGTCCTGACCAACACAAAGCGGCTGTGGGAGCGGGCGCAGAACGTCGTCGAGGCGGGCGGCCTG
>Ga0180432_10006454_pt1 | contig 15198 bp, 9 predicted proteins | sample SS_ome_10_FD_132414 | JGI IMG/M metagenome (GOLD analysis project Ga0180432, IMG submission 132414) | Hypersaline lake sediment archaeal communities from the Salton Sea, California, USA - SS_1_MS_2 metaG | ecosystem: Environmental > Aquatic > Non-marine Saline and Alkaline > Hypersaline >... | reverse complement strand
AGCCCCTGGTACCGCAGCCATAAACAACTACAATGTCCCGAAACAACCAACCAAACCACCACACTCAATTGTTGCTTATTCTGACCCGCCGAGATTCCAGTTCACGGTGAACCATTACACATCATGTTCGCCTCTAAGCTGTTCAACTCTATCGTAGTTGGCGATCCGGTCAGCAAAGCTCGGATGCTGGCCGATCTTCTCTGACTTGAATGCGCCAAAGGCAGCTTTGCCGAGCCGTGCGGCTAGTTGCTCCAAATCTGCCTGTGCTTTGCCGAGTTCTTTCTTCTCGGAATCAACCTGTTTCTCACGTGTTTCGTATTCTTGCTTTGCCTTGACTAGTGCTTCTCCACGTTCCCGAAGTGAAGCAATCTCTTGTCGCAGGCTGGCGCAACTCTTGCGGAACTGGACAACCGATTCCAATTCCGGCACATCGGAGCCATCCTCCACGTACCTTAGTACGGATTGGCGTAGCTGTTTGATTTTCTGTTTTAGTTCTGGTGAATTCATGGTCAAGTCCTTGCCGGTTAGTCGCAATCGCTATGCCTCATCCCACTTGCTCATGAACCCCAAGACGGCACATGCAATCCCGAGAAGGAGCGTGAAATATACGCCAAAGGCAGCGCCAACCGTTCGAGAAGCATGAGCGTACACGTTCCCTCTGGACTCAGACCCGCCAAAGTACGAACCGGCAGTAGCAATCCCAATCAATGCCAAAACAACGATCAGGGCTCCGATACCCGCCATCGCAAACTTGGCCTTCTCTTGAAGAATCTTCGCCGGGTTGAGGAAACTGAAAACCTCGCCGCCAATTCCCACCAGCAGAACAAGCCATCCGCAGAACGTGCCCATTCCGGTAAGTGATGCTGAGGCGGAAGACGAGCCGCCAGCGCTAAATCCAGGAATTGGGGCAACCGATGCACTGCCGGTTGCTGATACCCATGGAAGGAATGCCGTGAGAATGGCTACTCCCAATGTAATCCGGTATGCCAGCACCAATTTCTTGTTGTCCATTGTCGCTCTCCTTCTTCAGGTAAGACTTAGTTCCATTGCTTCGCTGTCACCCGCACGCGAATGCTTGTCAAATGTTGATCGTTCGTGAGTTGCTACCAGATCCTCCTCCTCCGACTGCCTCTTCTCGTTAGCCACTCAAAATTATGATGTGTACCCCCTCTATGTCAACCAGGGGAGCGAAGCTGGTCCTATTTCGGGCCTGCGCACGGCGTACAATTCCGCCAGCAGCCCGGTATTGCCTGCCGTTGCCATGAACGGCGCCGTGCGATAGTCGTCGGCTCGCCCCTAGATTTGGGGGGGGCGCTCGGCAATCAGCGCTGGCGACGGGGCCCCTTGTGCGATTGCGGCCGGTTCTTTGTGGACATCCAAACCGGCATACGTTACCCTTCATTGGCGTTCGACGCGTCCACCGCACGGTCGCACACTACGGAACGTCGGAACTCTGCAGTTGCCCGAAAGGAAAGGGAAAGCACGATGCGAAGGGCCCTGTTTGTACTGCTGCCGATGGGGTTGACGCTGTGGGTCACCGGGTGCGAGCCTTCCGTCAACCCCGACCTCCGGCGCCAGGAGTTTGCCAACCTGAAGCAGATCGGCTTTGCGGTGCATCAGTATGACAACAACCACCAGCGGTTTCCCGCCGCGGCGATCCGCGACGAGAGCGGCAAGCCGCTTCTGAGCTGGCGGGTGGCCTTGTTGCCTTGCCTGGGGGAAGGAGAACTCTACAACCAGTTCCGCGTCGACGAGCCCTGGGACAGCGACCATAACATCAAGCTCGTCCGGCAAATGCCCAATGTGTACCTCGTGCCCGGACGGGAAAACGAAGGCAAGACGTCGATCATGATGTTTACGGGCGAGGGGACGCCCTTCGGCGGACCGGAGGGGCCCAAGGGGAGCGACATGCCCGACGGCATCTCGCAGACGATCATGTGCGTCGTGACGGGAGCCGACAAGGCCGTCCGCTGGACCAAGCCGGAGGACTTGCGCTTCCATGCGAACAACCCGCTGGCAACAATGGGAGAGATTCCGGGCCGCCCATCGCAGGGCGGCTTTCAGGTGGGCCAGGTGGCAACCGATCGTATTCTCTGACCGGCCCCGCTTGCGGAGTTCCATCTTGTAGTAGCTCAGCCGTTCCGGTGCGATGTCGCGCAACCGTTGCGGGTCGAGGATCTTCTCGACCATATTTAGGATGCCCTCGACCCGCCGGCGGGTTCCCTCTGCCTTTTCGGCGCCGCTTTTGCCCGACAGCTTCTTGACGTAGATGTTCTTCCACTCGATCGGGTCGCCGTGCTGCTGCAAGGCAATCGGTCCCGACTTGGGGATGCCCTTGAGCTGTTGCCCGGTGAACACTTCCCGGCCGTTGACCTCGAGCGTGAGCCGGTCGCCCTTCATCGTGGCGAGAAAGGTGTTCCATTCGCCGACGGGCTTGTCGGCATTGACTTTCGGGTCCGCTTGGTACCCCCACAATTCACCCGAGCCCTGGTCCCAGCACCAGATGTTCATTTGCCCCTTGCCGGTGCCGCGCAGAAAGACGCCGCTGTCGGCGACGCGTGGCAACCGCCAGTCGACGCGGAGCCGGAAGTCGGCGAACGGCTCTTTGGTCCACAACGTCTTGCCGCGGCCGTCGTAGCGGATCAAGCCGTCGTCGACGATCCAGTGTTTCTTCTGGCCTTCGTCCGCTTTGAAAGCGTCGAGGTTCTTGCCGTCGAAAAGCGGGGTCCAACCTTCCATGGTTTGCCCGGCGCCCTTCTTCACCGGCAGCGGCTTGCCGGGTGACGTGTCGGTCTCCAGATCGCCTGCCGCGAACTGGATGCCCGCAAGAAGGTGTGCGAGAAAAGACTGGTTGAGGTACATGTCCGGCTCGTGGCCCAGCGCCGTGTAGAAGACGCGGCCGTCGCCGTACTTCTTGACCCAGCTCAGCGGGTAATCTCCGTCGGGCCGCTCGGCCCAGATGCTCTTCGGCGCTTTGCCGGTGTCGACGCTCGAAAGGACATGGATGTCTTCGCGCAGCGACGGCTCGCGGAACATGTAGATATCGTCCTTCACCGTGAAGCCCCTTCCGCCGAACGCGGCATTCAGCGGCGATTCGGTGTCCTCAACTGCAACTGGAATCTTGTCAAACGCCTGCCACGCCTGGCCCGCGTACGTTCCGCCGAGCATCTTGTTGAATTCGGGCCAGCCAAGGGCTTCGGCCGCTGCCAGGTGAATCCCGACCAGACCGCCGCCGCCCTTGACGTAGTCGACCAGGGCCTTCTGCTGTTGGGTAAAGCGGTTTTCTTCCTCTTTCGTAAAGTCGCGGGGCGCCTTGAAGAGCTTGTCTTCCAGGAAGACGTTTGCCAGGACGATGGCGTCGTACTGGCTCAGATCCTTCTTGAAGACGTCGGGGTTTGCCTCGATCGTCGCCTCGAAGGCGCCGGTCTTCTTGCCCATCTGTGCGACGGCCTTCGCGGCGTAGGGCGCCGACTTGTGCGGAACCGGCTTCTGCGCCTTTTGCGACGCCATGCGGTCGAAGTCCTTCTTCGACTCGGTGAACACGAGCACCTTCCTCGGCTTTTTCGGCTTGGCGGATGCCTTTGCGGGCGCCGCGGCGTCGATCTTCTGAAGCGTTTCCCGGCCGAGCAGGTCGTCCCACTCGTCGGCGCTCGCGGGTTTTGAAGCGAACAAGGCCCCAACCGCGACCAGACAACCCGCCATCAGGTTCTTGAAATCGTACATGCTGCTGTTCTCCCATAAACGAGTCAACGTAATCAGTTAGCGAAGAGTCGACCGATGGACTTATGACATTGCCGCCAAGGAGTCGATTCTAGCGGATTGTCCCAGTTCGGCAAGGATGCCGGCAACGCCCCCGGGATCGGGACTTTCTTGGCAGTAAGGATCGGCCGCGAAACAACTGTCGTAGGATGGGTCTCCCGGCCCGTCTCCATCCCTAACGGGTCGGGAGACCCGTCCTACAAATGCGACGGTTATGTCTCGAACGGTGCTAAGTAATCCACTGCCGGAGGAGATGTCGAGATTGCCTGCCGAATTGCTGCGTTGTTCACCGCCAAAGCCAGTCCGGTCGCCAAGCCCCTCGATTTTACTGCCCTCCTAGAGGGTCGGTGGTCAGAATCTTGCAACGGTGTGTAATATTATGGGCGGTACCTGCTAATACTTATTGAACCGGTTCAACGTCAGGCAGAAAGGCGGGTAGCGTGAATCCCCCGTCCCCAATGGATCCCGAATCCGCAGCGAGCTACGTTCAGCACCTTACCGGCTGCCAAAACCAGCTCTACGCGTACATTTATTCGCTCCTTGGCAATGCAGAGATTGCCTTGGACGTTTTGCAGGAGACCAACGTGGTGCTATGGAGCAAGGCGGCGGAGTACGACCCGGCGCGTCCGTTTGTGGCCTGGGCACTGGGGGTGGCGTTTCACCAGGTCCGGGCGGCCCGGACACGCCTGGGACGGGATCGGCTGGTGTTCCACAACCTCAACACGCTCGAGACGCTAACGGATGACTGGCTCGCCGACACACCCAGCAATTTGGAAATCGCCCTGGACGACTGCCTCAATCAGTTGTCTCCCAAGAATCAGCAGATTGTGGAGCGTTATTACAAGCAAAGTGAATCGCTTTCATCGATAGGGAAGGCTCTCAACCGCACCGCCAATGCGGTCGGCGTGATGTTGCACCGAATCCGCAAGAAATTGGCTCAGTGCATCGAGGCGGCTTTGGGGCCGTTGGGAGGCAACCCGTCGGAGATATGACCGTGGAATCCAAAGACGACCATCGCGACGAACTTGACGAACTGCTGCTGGCGAAGACGCTTGGCCCGTTGAGCGACTCGCAACGCATCCGGCTTGAGGAGTTGGTCGGCGAAGACACCGAAGCCCGGCGCCGCTATCTCGCCTACGCCCGGGTCGAGGCACAACTCCGGTGGCGTTATTCCAAGGTGGGCGTGGAGCTGATGCCCTCGCCGCCGGAACCACGCCCGCCCCGCCCCGCAGCCCGGCGGCTTAGGTGGGTCGTCGCCGCTGCGGCGTGCGTGGCCGTACTGGTGCTCGCGTGGATGTGGCTGCCGAAAGGTCCCGGTGCCGCCCGGATTCCTTTGCCTCCGGAAATTGCCGAAACCCCTGAGGTAGGCCCTGCCGACGTCAAGGCCCCCGAAATTCCACCGGCTGTGCCCGATACCGAGAGTCCGGCGCCCGGTACGCCGAAGCGCGAAGGCGACGACAAGGAATCGCTGGTCACGGCCCCGGCCCGAGGCGGCAAGGACGCGGCCCAAGACGCGCTGGCTACACCTGATCGCCTGCAGCGGTTGAACCGTGAAGCGGAATGGGACGATCTGGCCGAGGGGATTGCCGCGGGGCAAACTGAAGCAGTGGATAAGATCCCCATCGACAAACTCCCCGCAGACGCTGATCCGAATGTCGTCTGGGATCACTACTTTGCCAGGTTCGCCCCGACCGAAAGGGCCGTTCGCGACGCCGTTCGCCAACTGATGCTCCAAGAGCAGTTCGCTCATGTCATTGGCCTGATCCATACCTCGCTGCGGGACCATCAAGCCCAGCCTTGGATGTACGAGGTGCTGACTTTGGCCATGGAAGCCGACGGGCGCACCCCGGAAGAGATCGAGCGGGCCGTGATGTCGGCCGCCGACTTTGCCGATAATCCGGCAGATATGATGCACCTCGGGGCCTACATGGCCCGTCTGGGGCTCAATGTGCGGGCAATGCAGATGTTTCGACAGGTCGCCCAGGCCGAACCGCTCTGGGTGGAGCCTTACATGCACGGCCTGAAGGTTGCACGAAACACCGGCGACGTCGATGGCATCCGATGGGCCACGATCGGGATCCTCAGCCAGGCGTGGACCAACGACCATGCCGACGTCTGGGAGCTGGGACTCTTCGTCGCCAACGACACGCTCAGCCGACTCCGCGCCGACCAGAAGACCGAGGCCGAAGCCAAGGAGTTCGAAGCCGCTCTGGATGAAGCCGTCGAGCGCGACTGTGTGGTGCGCGTCAGTTGGACCGGCGACGCCGACATCGACTTGCTGGTCGAGGAGCCCCCCGGCACGGTCTGCTCGGTGCAGACTCCGCGAACCAGCGGCGGCGGCGTGATGCTCGGCGACGGGTTCTCCCGCGACACCGCCGATACGCGTGGCTACGAGGAGGTCTATGTCTGCCCGAAGGGTTTTGACGGGACTTATCGCGTGCTGGTGCGGCGCGTCTGGGGGAATGTGACTGCCGGAAAGGTCAACGTCGAGGTGATCAAGCACTACCGCGGCAGGAAGGCCGAGCGGTTCGCCAGGAGTGTGCCGCTTAAGAAGGACGAAGCCTGGTTGGTGTTCGATCTGGAGGGGGGCCGGCGGAGAGAGGCGTTGGAGGAACACCAATTGGCCAACGCGGCAAACGTGCAGATGGCGGTTAGCCGTCAGGTCCTTTCGCAGCAGCTCGCGGCGGCCGAAGATCCCGCGGCGTCGGCCCCGTTCGGGCGTCCCGGTGCGGTGGGTTACCAGCCGGTGGTCATCACGCTGCCCGAGGGCGCCAACCTGGCGGCGACGGCCGTGGTCTCGGCCGATCGGCGTTATGTCCGGATCACGACCGTACCTTTGTTCTCCGGGATTGCCGAAGTGAATACCTTCAGTTCGGCAACCGATGCGAGCAGTGGCGACGAGGACAGTGGCAGTGTTGGAACGGGCGGCCGCGGCTTCAGCCAGATCTTTCAGAACCAAGGCACCCAAGGGAACGTGAATCCCGACGGAGACGGTGGCAACCCGTAAGGAACCATGAGGCAATCCTCGAACAATTCGGTAGGAGTTTACCTCTGTCAAATCGGTGAGATTCCGCTCTTGACGCGCCGTGAAGAGACTGCTCTGGTGGGCCGCATCCGAGCGGCCGGACAACGGTTCCGCCGCAGACTGCTGGCCCACCCCTATATCTTGCACGCCGCCGGCTCGCTCCTGGAAGATGTCTGCAACAATAACATCCGGATGGATCGCGTGATTGCGGTCACACTGGCCAACCCCCGGGCGATGAGCCGCATTCGCAGGATTTTGGTTCCAAACTTGCGCACCCTGCGGGATCTTCTGGAACGAGACCGGATCGATTTCGCGGTTGCCATGGACAATAGCCGATCGCAATCCTGCCGTCGGGAGGCCTGGCGGCGTTGCATCCGGAACCGGCACAAAGCGGCTCAGTTGGTTGAGGAAGTCAAGCTGCGAACCAAGTGCCTGCTGCCCATGCTCAACAAGCTGCGGGAATTGTCGGCGAGAATGGAGAAGCTGAATCTACAGCTCCGCGAAAACGGCAATGGATCCACCAAGAACTCCCCGGCCGGGGGACTCCACACTTTGCAGCACGAGTTGGTGCAGATTACCTTGGAGGGTCCGGCCACGCTTCGTCGGCGTATCGCACGTACCCTCCGGATGAAACAGGAGCATGACGAGGCCCGCCAATTGCTCGCACAAGCCAACCTCCGGCTGGTGGTATCGGTTGCCTGGAGTTATCGTCATGGCGGCCTGGATTTACCCGATCTGATCCAGGCAGGCAATGTCGGCCTGATGCAAGCCGTGGACGGGTACGATTGCACGCGCGGGTGCAAGTTCTCGACTTACGCCACCTGGTGGATCCGACAGGCGATCATGAAGGGGCTGACCGACCAGGGGGGCGTGGTTCGGGTTCCGCCCCACATGGTCGACAGGATCCGCCGAGTGCGCCGGTTCACGCAGGAACTCGCCCACGAACTCGGCCGTCCCCCCAGGATCGATGAGACGGCCGACGCTGCTGGAATGACTGTGGCCTATGCAGAGTTCGCCACTACCATGATGAACAAGAGTTGCTCGATCGAGAGGCCGGTCGACAACAACGGCGAGAGGCGTCTCGCGGACGTCCTTCAAACGAATGGTTCGCACGAACCGGGGCACGAACAGGCAAGGAAGTCCTTGCTTTCGTGCATCGGCAACGCCCTCAGGACGCTAAGCTACCGCGAGCAAGAGATCCTCCAGCTCCGCTACGGACTGCGCGACGGCTGCTCGTACACCCTCATGGAGGTGGGAAAGATGCTTGCGCTGTCGCGCGAGCGCGTGCGGCAGATCGAGGACCTGGCCCTGCGGAAGCTCCGGCGTCATAGCTGCACCCCGTCGTTGGCCGAGTTTGTTGAGCGGCCCATCCCCGTTCCTTTGGTTCCGGTCCGAAGGCTTTCCCGCGCATCCTGAAGCCGCTCCGAGGCTTGCGAAACGCCGATACCCGCCACGTACCCGGACGGCCACAGCCAACGCTGCGCACCTGCGTGCGCCGGAGGCTGGTGATAGCCCGCCACTTCACCCACCCACTATCGCCGAAAACAACGGGTGCGGCCGGTTCCGCTCCGGCACGCTTGCTTCAGCGTTGGTTTCTGTTACCATGACGGGCTGAGAGCCCGAAAGAACAATCTTATTCCAAGGAGCAAGACGATGATGCAAAACCTACGGGCGGACCGCACTCGGAATCGGCGGCTGCTTCCCGTGATACTGTGCTTATCCGCATTCGCAGTCGGCGCCGCCGAGTGCGCGGCCCAAGCCCCCTCTGCCCGGCAAATCCTCGATGCCACGGGCGTCCGGGGCGGGCTCGTCGTCCATCTCGGTTGCGGCGACGGGACGCTCACCGCGGCACTACGGTCGGGCGACAGTTACATCGTGCAGGGTCTGGACGCCGATGCCAGGAACGTCGCGGCCGCCCGAAAGAATATCAAGTCGCTCGGGCTCTACGGCAAGGTGTCGATCGGCGGCTTCGACGGCAAGCGGCTTCCTTACGTCGACAACCTGGTCAACCTGCTCGTTGCGGAGGACCTCGGCGACATACCGATGAATGAAGTCATGCGCGTGTTGACGCCGGACGGCGTCGCGTATGTAAAGGACGGAGGTTCTTGGAAGAAGACGGTCAAGCCGCGGCCGAAGGCCATGGACGAGTGGACGCACTACCTGCACGACCCGACCAACAACGCGGTGGCGCACGACAGCCTGATCGAGCCGCCCGCGCACTACCAGTGGGTCGGCGGCGAGCGTTATTCGCGGCAACACGATCACATGTCCAGCGTCAGCGCCGTGGTATCGGCCGGCGGGCGGGTCTTCTACATTTTCGACGAGGCGCCCCGAGCGTCGATCCTGATCCCGCCCGAGTGGCGCCTGATTGCCCGCGACGCGTTCAACGGCACGGTGCTCTGGAAACGCGACATCGGGCCCTGGCACGAGCACCTGTGGCCGCTCAAAAGCGGTCCGCAACTGATGGCTCGCCGCCTGGTGGCCGTCGGCGACCGCGTGTACGTGACCCTGGGCACTGATGCACCGCTGACGGCCCTGGACGCGGCGACGGGCAAGACGCTCCGCACCTACAAGGGCACGAAGGTGACCGAGGAAATCCTCTGCGACGACGGGGTCCTATTCCTCAGCGTGGCGGCCCCCGGTCAGCCCCTGCGCAGCGACCCGTCCAGAACCTTCGCGACCCTTGCCGAGATCAAGAAAGCCAATACCGACGACATCTGGTCCGTGGCGCCACGCACCATAATGGCCGTCGAGGCCGAGTCGGGCAAGATACTGTGGAAAAAGGAGTCGCCGGTCGTCTCGCTCTCGCTGGCGGCCGACGAGAAACGCGTGGTGTTCCACGACGGCGAGCGGATCCGTTGTCTCGACCGCACGACCGGCCGTCCCCGCTGGCAATCGGACCCGCTGCCGGTACGGACGCCGATGCGGAGTTCCTCCGGCGCGACCATGGTCCTCTACGACGACGTGGTCCTCTACAGCGGCCTGATCGCGGCCGAGAAGTACCCGGACAGCCGGATGACCACCCTCTTCGCCCTGTCGGCCGACGACGGCAAGACGCTCTGGAAGGCACCGCTTCTCCCGGGCGGACACCAGGGCACACCCGACGACGTGCTCGTCGCCGGCGGGCTCGTCTGGCACGGCGAGATCGCCAAGGGCGCCGACTCGGGCGTTACGATCGGCCGCGATCTGCACACGGGCGAGATCAAGAGCGAGTTTCTGCCCGACGTCGAGACCCACTGGTTCCACCACCGCTGCTACCGGGCCAAGGCAACCGACAAGTATCTTCTCTATTCGCGGACCGGGATCGAGTTCGTCGACTTTGCGAAGAAGCACTGGATCTGCAACCACTGGGTCCGCGGCGCCTGCCACTACGGCGTCATGCCTTGCAACGGCATGATCTACGCGCCGCAGCATCCGTGCGCCTGCTATATCGAGGCGAAGCTTTTCGGCTTTTCGGCCGTGGCCCCGCCTTCGCAACAGACCAAGATCCGCCGCGAGGTGCCGGACGAGGAGCGTCTGACCCGCGGTCCGGCGTACGACCGGGCGGGCTCGAAGTCCAAGGCCGGGCCGGGCGATTGGCCGACGTTCCGTCACGACGCCGCACGGAGCGGCGCCACGGACGCGGCCGTTAAGCCAACCGGCCTGAAGCGGTCGTGGGAAACCAAAGTCGACGGGAATCTCAGCAGCCCGGTCGTCGCCGGCGGCAAACTGTTCGTCGCTTCGCTCGACTCGCATACGGTCCATGCGCTCGATGCGAAGACCGGCAAGCCCTTGTGGAGCTTTACGGCCGGCGGCCGCGTCGACTCGCCGCCGACGATCTGGCGGGGCCTTGCGCTGTTCGGCTCTGCCGACGGCTGCGTCTACTGCCTCCGCGCGTCCGATGGGCGGCTGGTCTGGCGGTACCGCGCCGCGCCCGAACAACGGCAGATGGGGGCGTTCGAGCAGCTCGAATCGGTCTGGCCGGTCCACGGAAGCGTATTGGTGCAGGACAACACGCTCTATTGCGTTGCCGGCCGCTCGATGTTCCTCGACGGCGGCTTGCGCTTCCTGCGGCTCGACCCGAAGACAGGCAAGAAGCTCTCGGAGACGATCCTCGACGGCCGCGATCCCGCGACGAAGGAAAACCTCCAGAAGCACATCGTGGGGCTGAACATGCCCGTCGCACTCCCCGACATCCTTTCGAGCGACGGGAAGTACGTCTACATGCGATCGCTGCCGTTGACCTTGGACGGGGAACGCAAGTTCGTCGAGTACATCCCCGTCCGGGAGCAACAGGGCGACGATGTACATCTGTTCTGCCCGACCGGCTTCCTGGACGACACGCTTTGGCATCGGACGTACTGGGTGTGGGGCCGGGCGTTCGCGTCGGGCGCCGGCGGCTACTCCCAGGCCGGCCGGCTCGTGCCCGCCGGACGAATCCTCGTCTTCGACGACGACACGATCTACGGCTACGGCCGGCACTGGAAGTATTACCGCTGGACCACGCCGCTGGAGTTCGAGCTCTTCGCCGTCGACAAGCAACCGAAGATCGTCCAGGCCGGCACGGAGCGAAAGCCGATCCGGAAGAAGGGCAAACGAACGGGCCAGTCAAGGATACGGCCGGTGACCCGGTTTGTGCCTTCGTGGTCGGATGACGTGTCCGTACAAGTTACTTCCATGGTGTTGGCTGCGGATGCACTTTTTGCTGCGGGCCCGCCCGATGTCGAGGACGAAGAGGTATCGGCCAAGACGTTGAGCGATCCCGAGACGCGGAAGAAGCTGGCCGAGCAGTCGGCCGCTTTTGAGGGCCGCCGCGGGGCGCTGCTGGTGGCCGTCTCTCCGACCGACGGCCGGAAGCTCGCCGCCTACGAGTTAGGCGCCGTACCCCGTTTCGACGGCATGATCGCCGCCGGCGGGCGCCTGTATCTCTCGACCATCGACGGCAAGGTGCTCTGCCTCGGCGCGGCAGAGGGGGAGCCCCTTCCGGCAGCCGCGGATGTCGTGGCAGCCCGTCCGGCAGCGAAGCCCGGCAGCGGCAAATGACCACGCTCGACCACACGCCTGTCGTGTGCTATCATACTTGTTCGTAGGTAGTGACCCGCCGGCAAATGCGAGTTGTGCGCGGGGCATAAAGCCGCGACCGTCGGTCGCGCCCTACGTCACCAAGAGCCGTTCCCGACGTCGCTCGGCGCGACCAACGGTCGCGGCTTTATGGGCCCAATTGCCCAAGAACTCTCGCCACGCAACAAACCATCGGAGCGATACCATGACTCTGCCATCCCGACGCTTTTTCCTGCCCCTTGCCGCATTTGCGTGTGTCTGTCCGTTCGGATCGACGAGTTCTGCCGCGAAAGACGGGACCAAGAAGCCTCCCAACGTCGTTTTCATCTTGACCGACGATCAGCGGTGGAACTGCCTCGGCGTGGCCGACGGCTCCGCCATGGACACCCCGAACATCGACCGGCTTGCCCGCGAGGGCGTCTACTTCCGCAACGCCTTCTGCACGACCTCCCTTTGCTCGCCGAGCCGGGCGTCGATCCTCGGCGGTCTCTACGCACACAGCCACGGCGTGTCGAACAACTTCACCGAATACCCCGTCGATCTGCCCACCTTCCCCCGCCAATTGCAGAAGTCCGGCTACCAGACCGCCTACATCGGCAAGTACCACATGGGCGAAAAGAACGACGACAAACGGCCGGGGTTCGACTACTTCGTCACCCACAAGGGCCAGGGCAAGTACTTCGACAACGTCTTCCGGTTCAACGGCGGCGAGAGCCGGATGGTCAAGGGCTACTACACCACGGTCGTCACCGACATGGCCGTCGACTGGCTCGATGGGCGCAAGAAGGGCCGCCCCTTCCTGCTCTACATGGGCCACAAGGCCCCGCACAGCTTCTACTTCCCCGAGCCGAAGTACGAACACTCGTTCGACGACGTCGACGTTCGCTACCCGCTGACCGCGTTCCATCTCGATGACAATCCGAAGTGGTATCAGGCTCGGCTCGACACCTGGCACGGCATCTACGGGCCGATCTTCGAATATCGCAAGAAATTCCCCGATCGCTCGGCCAAGGGCGTGCTCCAGTTCGCCAACATGGTCCGCGCCTATCGCGGCACGATCCAGAGCGTCGACGACTCGGTCGGGCGGATCTACCAGTACCTCGATAAAGCCGGCGAGCTGGACAACACGATGATCATCTTCACCACCGACAACGGGCTCTTGGAAGGCGAGCACGGCATGGTCGACAAGCGGACGATGCACGAGGCGAGCATACGGCTGCCGCTGGTGGTCCGCTACCCGGGGCTGACCCCGCCCGACGCGCCAAAGGTGATCGACGAACAGGTGCTCACGGTCGACTTCGCGCCGACGATTATCGACATCTGCGGCGCCGAGCCGCTGCCGAAGGTCCACGGCCGCTCGTGGAAGAAGCTCGTGCAGACGGGCGACCCCGACTGGCGCAAGAGCTGGTATTACGAGTACAACTACGAGAAACAATTCCCCTACACGCCGAACGTCCGCGGCGTGCGGACCGACCGCTGGAAGTACATCCGGTATCCGCACGGCGACGGCACGCCCGACCGCCACATGGCCGAGCTTTACGAGATCCGCAGCGACCCGAAAGAAACGCGGAACCTGATCGGCGATCCCCGGTACGCCCCGGTGGTCGCCCGGCTCCGCAAGGAACTCGACCGGCTGATCCGTGAAGCGGACGGCTACCCCGACAAGATGCCGATCGACCAAGGCGTCAAGAGCGAGCTGCCCGACCCGTCGATCCGGTGAGACGAATTCAACCACGACGGGTGGCTGGCGCCTGAGCGAAGCCCCGGAAAGGGGTCGGTAAAGGAGGGCAGAAAAAGGGGAACAGGCAGACAGGCACCTATTTGGGAGGAAATCGTCACCGGAAAATGGGTGACTGTTCCGTGACTGTTCCCATGAACTCCATGAACTTGGTTCTGCGTGTATGGCAAGTGCAACGATTGTGAGGTGTTTCAAGACGTTACCGACTTTGAGTGCGCGTGGTCCCAAGACAAAATATGTTGAACCATTGCGTACACGCGGACTACAATGGAGGGCGATTGCAGCCGGTGACGCAGGGCGTTCGCAAAGGAGATAACAGTTGAGGATGACGTTCGTTCTTGCACCCGCCCTCGTATTGGCAACCGGGATCGGGGTGCATGCCGGCGAGCAGCGCGGCTGGCCTGCATTCTCGTGGGAGACCGTCCCCGTCTTCATCCACTTCGGCAAACACAGCGGTCCGCTCACGGAAGAAGAATTGCGGTTTGTAGCTGGAGTATCCAGCTTTGTCTGCCTCGAAAAGGGCCATGGAAAGGACCGCTTCGGATCCACGGAAAAGGGAATCTCGCACGATGCAAAACGGCTCAAGGCGCTGAACCCCGGGATGAAGGTGCTCTTCTACTGGAACACTTTCATCAATTACCCTTTGTATGATGCTTGCAAGGAAGTGGAAAAGCATCCGACGTGGCTCTTTCGCGACAAGCAGGGCAAACCCATATACAAGATCCGAACACTTGAACAGTACAACCTGCTCAATCCCGCGTTTCGCCGGTGGTGGGCCAGCACGGCAGGAAAAGCTGTCACCGAATACGGTTGTGACGGCATCTTCATGGACGCAGCGAATCAAGCCAAACGCAGTGTGTGGATGAAGAAGGGGTGGGGCGAAGGAAACGAACATCTTCTCACCGATGCGGTTATCGACATGATGCGGCTTGCCAACGAGACAATGGGGAATGAAGCGATCCTTCTCTACAACGGAATCCGTAGTTCCGACCGCGGAGGCGACACGGCAGGCGAGGAGTACCTGCCTCACGCAGATGGAGCGATGGTGGAGCACTTCGCGGCGTTCCAGAGCCGGACAAAAGAGTCCATCGCGCGAGACATCGAGAGCATTACACAGGCCGGGAAAAATGGGAATATCGTCATTGTAAAGGGATGGCCGGACCAGGAGTTTAACTGGCTCAACAAGCGCAAAATGGAGCGTCCTGCCAAGGAACTAGCCAAGGAGGCGAAAGAGAAAATGACGTTTTCGCTGGCATGCTTTCTGATCGCAGCACAGGAGCATAGCTACTTCTGCTATTCCTGGGGCTACCGGGAACAACATGGCAGTCTCGTCGACTATCCTCAGTTTCGCAGGCCATTGGGAAAGCCAATGGGGAATGCGGTCAGAGACGGATGGCAGTTCAGCCGCTCATTTGAGCATGCTTCCGTCTCGATTGACGTGTCTAAGAGAACCGCAAGAATTGACTGGAAGCCGGACAATACGGGAAGTGGCGACGTTAGGTGCGAATGAGGTAAGAAGTCTCTGCGATTGGGGGAACGAGGCAGGCAAAGAAACGGTGGGTGGCTGGCGGCGGAGCGAAGCGAAGCCCCGGCACGGCGGGTGCCACGGGCAGCTTGCCTGCCCGTGCCGACTTCT
>Ga0180432_10006452_pt1 | contig 15202 bp, 3 predicted proteins | sample SS_ome_10_FD_132414 | JGI IMG/M metagenome (GOLD analysis project Ga0180432, IMG submission 132414) | Hypersaline lake sediment archaeal communities from the Salton Sea, California, USA - SS_1_MS_2 metaG | ecosystem: Environmental > Aquatic > Non-marine Saline and Alkaline > Hypersaline >... | reverse complement strand
CCCTCGCCCTGTCCTTCGCCCTGTCCCTCTCCTTCGCCCTGGCCCTGTCCTTCGCCCTGGCCCTGTCCTTCCCCCTGGCCCTGTCCTTCGCCCTGGCCTTGTCCTTCACCCTGGCCCTGTCCTTCGCCCTGGCCTTGTCCTTCACCTTGTCCTTCGCCCTGTCCCTGGCCTTCACCCTGTCCCTGTCCTTCACCTTGTCCTTCGCCCTGGCCTTGTCCTTCGCCCTGTCCCTGGGCCTGACCCTCGCCCTGTCCTTCGCCGGGCATCTCACCGCCCCCGGCCGGGTCGCCCGGTTGAGCCCCTTCGCCCTGCTGGCCGCCCTCCTGGCCGCCCTGCTGGCCGCCGTCCTGAGGCTGTCCGCCTTGCTGGCCGCCTTCTTGCTGGCCCGCCTGCTGACCGCCTTGCTGGCCTGCCTCCTGGCCTGCCTGCTGGCCGCCGTCCTGGGGCTGGCCCTGCATGCCCCCGCCCTGCTGGGCGGCATCCGGCGGGGCGGGCGGGTCGCCCTGGTCGCCCTGCCCGGCCTGCTGGCCGCCCTGCTGGCCGCCGGCCATGTCCTGGGCGGCCTGCCCGGCCTGCTGGTCGGCCCGGGCCAACTGCTCGGCCGCGGCCTGCCCGCGGTCCTGGTTGCCCTGGCCCGCGCCGAGATCCTGGCCCTTCTGGGCCAACTGCTCGCCCTGCCGGGCCAACGCCGCCGCCTGGTCCGCCACGTCCTGCTGACGACGCGCCAACGCGCCCGCCACGTCGTTGTTGGCTACCGCGTCAATCTGGTCGGCCACGTCCTGCTGGCGCTCTGCGAGCTGCCCGGCCTGTCCGGCCTGCCCTTCCTGGGCCTGTCCCGCTTGTCCTTCCTGGGCCTGTCCCGCTTGTCCTTCCTGGGCCTGGCCCGCCTGCCCTTCCTGGGCCTGGCCGGCTTGTCCTTCCTGGGCCTGGCCGGCTTGTCCTTCCTGGGCCTGTCCGGCCTGTCCTTCCTGGGCTTGGCCTGCCTGTCCTTCCTGGGCCTGTCCGGCTTGTCCTTCCTGGGCCTGGCCCGCCTGTCCTTCCTGGGCCTGTCCCGCTTGTCCTTCCTGGGCCTGTCCGGCTTGTCCTTCCTGGGCCTGGCCCGCCTGTCCTTCCTGGGCCTGTCCGGCCTGTCCTTCCTGGGCCTGTCCTGCCTGTCCTTCCTGGGCCTGGCCCGCCTGTCCTTCCTGGGCCTGTCCTGCCTGTCCTTCCTGGGCCTGTCCGGCCTGTCCTTCCTGGGCTTGGCCCGCCTGTCCTTCCTGGGCCTGTCCGGCCTGTCCTTCCTGGGCCTGTCCTGCCTGTCCTTCCTGGGCTTGGCCTGCCTGTCCTTCCTGGGCCTGTCCGGCCAACTGCTGCTCGGCCTGGCGGAGGTCCTGGACGGCCTGCCGGGCGTCCTGTCCGGCCTGGGCGACATCGCCCTGCTGGAGGTCCTCTGCGGCCCGTTTCGTGGACTTGGCCGCCTCTCCGACGGCCGGGGCCTCGGCATCTCGGGCCTGCTGTGCGGCGACGTCGGCCTGAAGCTGCCCGGTGTCCTTTGCGATGGCGGCCTGCTCCTCGGCCAGGCGGGCCAGGAGCTTGTCGCGGACGGCCTCGACCTTGCCGGCCTCGATCTGCTCGGCCATCTCCTTGAGCCATTCCTGCTCCTTGGCCAATTCACGGGCCTGCTCGGCCAGGTCTTCGGCCTGCGCCTCCTGCTGCTCGAGCAGTTCGCGGAGGACATCGGGGGTGCGCTCGGCGATATCCCGCAGATCGTCGGCGACCTGTTCCTGGTCGGCCATTCTGTCGGCCTGCTCGTCGCGGGTTTCGGCCTGGCCGGTTTCGGCCTCCTCGGCGCGTTCGGCCAGGTCGTCCTGGCGATCGGCCAACTCGTTGAACTCCCGCACCTGCCGGACCATCTCGACCATTTCGGGCAGTTGCCCGAGCATGTCCTGGATGATTTTGATGGCTGCGGCGAGTTCCTTGTCGGCGGTGTTTGCCTGCTCGATTCTTCCGGCCGACTCGTCGGTCGTGCCGACCAGAACGGAGGCCTTCGAGGCCCGCGCAATCTCACCCGTCGCCAGGTCCCCCAGCTCCTGCGACAGCCGAAGGTACGTGTCCTCACGCTTGAGCCGCTTGCTCAACTGCTCCGTCGTCTTGCGGGCCTTGTTGATGTTGCCCACGAGTCTGCTGACGTGTCCGGGCATGGCCTCGGCGAGGTCCTTGGCCGGTCCGCGAATTCCGGGCAGGCGCTTGACGAGCACCTCGCACTGCGCCTTGGCCACACGTAGTTGCACGAGGATCTTGCGCAGCTCGTCGCGGATGTCCTGCTCCTCACGTTCGGCTATGGTGTCGACGCGTTTCTTGGCCGATTCGTCCAGGACGATCCTGTAGAGGATGCTGACGCCCGGCTCGACGCGCCCGGGGAGGGAGTCGATGGCGGCAATCCTGAAGGTGACCACCTTGGCGTCCTTGTACTCCGGGCGCGCCAGGTCGATCGCCTCGTCGCCGCGGGCACTTCGCGTCGGGAGCGACATCGGCAGGGCCCTGGGCTCCGGCGCCCGCCCGTCCACGCCGATCTCCAGCGCGGCAGTGGCCAGGCCGAGATCGTCCGTGATGCGGTAGGTGAACGGCAGCCTGTCGCCCGGCTTGAGACGGATGGTGGTGGTGCGCTTGGTCTTGTCCTTGTCCGCGTTGAGCTTGTTCAGGTGCGGGATGGTGATCCTGACGTTCGGCTTGCGGTCCTCATGGACGCGGATCGTGTGCGGGTCGGGCACGCTCCGGAAGCCGTACTCGTCACGCACCCGAAGCTCCCAGTGATGGGCGCCCGGTTCGCCCAGGAGCATGGTCATGCTGTAGCGGTTGTCCTGGCCCGGGGCCGAGTCCACGGGCGTGTCGTCGAGGAACGCCTCGGCCGACGCCACGGGCTTGCTCACCTCGGCCGATACCGTCACGGTGGACCCGGCGATCACCTCGGGGGCCTTGTTGGCGTCCCTCTTGAGCTTGATGTCCCTGTCGCCGCGATGCCCGTACGCCGGGTACTTCACGTGCAGCCAAATGTCGCCCAGTGCGGGGCGCTCGGTGACGTGGACCTTGTATTCGCGGCTGACGGTGTGGGCGCGGACGCGGAAGGTGACGTCCTGGTCCATGGGGGGGGTGATGTACTCGAATCGCGACCACGTCTGGTCGCTGGTCAGCAGGCGTGCCATCGGCAGTTCCTGCGTTCGCCCGCCGAGCTCGAGGTAGAACTCGGCCTCCTGGACGTCGGGCCGGTCGATCTCGGCGCGGACCTGGAGTCGGCGGCCCTTGAGGCAGACGTAGTCGTAGTCCCCGGTGGTTCTTTTGACGGCCTCGCCGGTGACGACGTCGACGTTCAGCACGTTCGAGGAGACCGGGGCGATGTTTCCGGCGGGCATCAGGGACCGGCGGAGCTGGTCCCACGTGGCCTGCGGCCAGATGATGAACAGCGCCGCAAGCACGCAGATGACACCCCCGGCGATGGCCAGGAAGTTGCGGGCGGTCCGGAACGAGACCTCCTGCTGCGGGGCGATGGATTTGGCGTCGACGACGGCCTCGGCCGCCAGGGCGTCGATCAGCACCTGGGAGCCGCGGATGCTCGGGCCGTCCGTGCTGGTCAGCAGTTCCACCGCCGACGAGATCCGCTCCTGGAACTCGGGGTGGCGTTGTTCGAGCAGTCGGGCCACGCCCGAGAGCGTGAAGCTCCGGCCCAGGGGACCCAGCAGCATGGTAAAGGCCACCGCGCCCGTCACGCCGATCCCGCCAAGGAACATCAGCCAGCGCGGCCAGTCCGACACGTACACCACCCACCGGTCGATCGCCATGATCAGCAGCAGGGCGGTCAGTGCGGTGGCGGCCACGGCCGCGGCCCCGCGAAACGTGATGACCACCCGCGCCCGCCAGACCAGGCGGTTCAGGGCGTTGGCGATGGTCGGCGGGACCGCTTCGGAGTGCATTGCCTGTGTCATTGTTCGGCCTCTCTCAGGGAAAGTACCTTATGGTGGTTGACGGGGTGATTGGCCAAGTGGAAAAAGGTCAGAGGTGAGGCTCTGGCCCGTTCTCAAGCACCAGCGCGCTTTGTGCGAAGCGCCGTTGCTGTTACTCTCACCTCTCACCTCTCACCTCTTACCAGCCAACCAGGTCGACCGGTTCTCTACGTACGTTTCTCACGCTCACGTCAGCCCGATCCGCTTGCGGATGAGCCATTCGGCCGTCACCATGGCCAGCAGGGCCAGCAGCAGCGGCCAGGAGTCCCACAGCTCCCACTGGGCGCGTTTGGGCGGTTCGTGGTCCTGCCCGACGCCGAGGGCCTCGAGGACGCGGTCGATCCGGGCCGGCTCGACGGCCACCCCGGCGCTGGCGGCGGCCACGTGGTCGGCCAGCACGGGGTCGGCGGCCAGCTCCACCTGCTCGTCGGAGGCCGACGCGCCCACGGTGAAGCTCGCCTCGACCTTTTCGGCGGCGCCCTCGGCGGTGAGGACCTGCGCCACGTCCTTCCCGGCGAGCACCACGCGGTGGGCGCCGACCTTCATTCTGCCCATGTCGGCCGCGTACGCCCCGGGCACGCCGGGGACGGATTTGAGGACGCCTCCGGCGACGCGTTCCCACTGGCGCTGCGCGCCGGGCAGGGCGGCCGGGGCGGGCGCCTCGCGGTAGATCTCGACGGCGACCTGGGCGGCGGTCAGGGGCGTGTTGTCCGGGTTGTAGATCTGCGCCCGCACGCGGACGCGGTCGTCCACGGTGTAGCGCTGGCGGTCCGTGCCCAGCTTGACCAGCTCCGTCCCGCTCGAAAGCCTCTCCGCCATCGCCCAGCGCAGCACCTGGCCCCAGAAGCGGTGGTGGTACGTGTCGCCCTGACGGTAACGCAGCCGCCACGTCCGGTCGAAGCCCAGGAACATCACGCGCCCCCGCCCGACGGCGTGGGTGACGACGAGGGGTCGGCTGCGCTGGTAGCCGCGGATTTCGGCCAGGCGGGCCTTGCGCTGCTCGTCGGTCATCGTCGAGCGAATCGGGCCCGGGACGTCGGCCCCGCGGGCGTAGGCCAGCACCGTGGCGCTGTCTTTGGCGGCCTTGACGGGATGGCGCCAGTAGATATCCGGCAGCTCGTCCCAGACCTTCCTGTTGCGTTCGGGGTCGACCTCCATGCGCGTGATCACGCTGTGCCGGCCCTCGGAGGTCAGGTCGATCCGGAAGGCCTTCTCGTCCATCTCGGGGGCGTCGGCGGCGTGCTCGAAGGTCACCGGGAGCATGTCCTCCAGGGGCGTGTTGCCGTAGGCGTGCGGCATGTGGCGCGTGCCCGAGATGCAGATCAGCGTCCCGGCGCGGTCGTTGACGAACTGCTTGAGCGCGTCGATGGCCTCGCCGCCCAGCTCCTCCGGGGACACGTCCCCGAGAAGGATCACGTCGAACTTGAGCCAGTCGTCCTTCTTCTCGGGCAGCGCGTTGGCCTCGGCGTGCCCGCGGGGGCGTGTGGCCGAGGCGTGGACGGTCTTGGCCTTGGGCTGGTTGGCGGTGCGGTCCGGGCGCAGGAAGACGTACTGGAGATTCACCGACGCGTCGCGGTTGACGAACAGGTTCTTCAGGTACCGCATCTCCCAGCGCGGGCGGGTGTCGACCAGCAGCAGCTTCGTCCGGTCGTCGTGGACCTTGACGGCCAGCGGCGTCTGGTTGTTGTCGGCCAGGGCCTCGCCCTCGACAGGCTCGATCTTCAGGCGATACGTGTGGTCGCCGAGTTCGTCGGGCATGCAGGACAACTGCACCTCCCGCCGCACACGGGCCATCTGCCCGACGCGGATCACCTTCCGGTCGACCTCCTCTTCCTTCCCGTCGGGCCCCACGTCGTTCAGCGTGACGACCACCTCCCTGCCCGCCAGGCCGTCCAGCTTGATCTTGGCCGAGACGTACAGCTTGTCCTCGGGGAAGAGCGTCTCGGGCGCCGAGACCGAGGAGATCGCCGCGTCCGGGGGGGGCTGCGGGGAGCCGAAAACCACCGGGCAGATCGGGATGGACTTCCACCCGAACTCGCGCGCCACGTCGCGCACCAGTCCGGGCCCGTTGTGGCGCATGTCGCTGAGGACGACCAGCCCCACCAGCTTGGACGCCTCGGCCCGGGCCAGCACCTTGTCCATCGCCGAGGCCAGGGCCGTCCGCTGCTGGTCGGCGGTCGTTGTGCCCGTGCCCGGCGGGGTGCCGAGGGTCATCTCGCGCAGGGTCGCATCGAACGTGTACAGGTCGACCATGTACTCGTTTTCGATCTGCGACAGGAAGCTGTCCTTCGCCCCGCGCTCGTGCTGGAGAACCTCGCGGGCCAACTGGTATCGCGTCTTGTCGGCCGTCGCGTCCAGCTTCCCGCGGAGGGCCTCGTCCAGCGAGCCGTAGTAGGCCGAGTCCAGCTTGTCGGCCAGGGGGCCGGCTTCGCGCTGGGCCGACGATATCGCCGCCAGCGCCGCGCCCGTCCTGTCGAGCAGGGCGGCGTGCTTTTCGGCCAGGGCCTCGGCGTCGTCAGGCTCCAGGAGTTCTCGCAGGTCGGCGATGGCCTTTGCGGCCTCGTCGGCGACCCGCCTTCTGAGGTTGGCCATTGCGCTGCGCTGGTCGGCGAGCATGTGCCCGGCCTGGTCGTCGTCGCCCCAGAGGTCTTCCAGGGCGTCGTCCAGGGCCTCGCGCGAGGCGTCCAACTGCTCCCGCAGGTCCGTTCGGCCAGTCAGGATCTGCTGCCCGCGGTTGGCCCGCGTGGTCTTCTGAAGCGTCCCCAGCCAGTCACGCGTCTCGATCAGCCGCCGCTGCACCACCGCCAACTCCCCGCGCAGGGCATCCAGCGTGTACGGCCGCTCGATGAGCCCCATCGCCTCGCCGAGGCGGACCTTTTCGGCGGGGGTGAGGTACTTCTGGCTGACGTGCATCGAGGCGGAGTTGTCGAGCAGGACGGCGACGGTCTTGGGCTTCTGGCGCCTGTGGTCCCACGACCAGACGGGCTGGGCGAGCATGGCGATGACGGCCAGGGCCAGCGCGATGCGCAGCGCCGCCGCCGTCCGCCCGCCACGCCCCGGCGCCACCCGCCGCTCCAGGGCGTACAGCGCCAGAAGCGACTCGACGCACGTGGCCGCCATCAGCGCCAGGAGCCAGATCGGCAGGTCGGTGCTGAGCATCAGCACGCGTCCGGCCGCGTCGAAAACCAGCATCGCCGCGATCAGCCCGACCGAGACGCGCACGATCGGCAGCAGGCGCCTGGTCCAGGGCCGGCCCGCGAAGCCGCGCAAAAACAGGTACGACCCCACCCAGGCGGCGACGGCCATCGCGGCCAGTACGAACACCGCGACGGTCGGCACGGCCTGGGGCAGAATGACGTTGGCTTGTGCTACCACCATGTGACTCGTTCCGTTGTCTGGTTCACCATCTCACCGCGTCGCGGCCGGGGGGGGTCATGCCGCTTCTCCTTCCCCGGACAGGATGTCCCGCGCGCGGGCCTTGAACGCCTCGGCCTTTTCCGCCTCGCCGGTGAAGTCCACGTGGGCGGGTCCTTCGGCGTGGCGTCGGCTCTCGATCCACCGCGTCAGGGCGATCTCGCCCAGCACCAGCGCCAACGCCGCCAACGCCAGGTAGCTCCACAACTCCTCACCGGGAATCTGCCCGGCAATCGCGCTGGTGACCTCGCCGAGCGACTCGGCCGGATACATCTCCACGTGCGCCCCGATCGCCTGGAAATCGTCTTGGGTCAGGTGATCGGTGGCGGCCTCGTCGTCGTCGTCGTGGACGGCAAAGGGCACCGTATGGTTCGGCCCGGTCAGGGCGGGAAGCTCGGCGGCGAGGGCCTCGGGCAGGACGAACGAGTACACCCCGGGCTCGGCGGTTTCGTCGAAGGCCAGGTGCACCGCCCCGGCGGCGTAGGTGGCCTTGCCCTCGCGCCGCGCGCCGGACGGGGTGACGACCTCGATCTTCCCGCTGCGGCCAAGCTCGGCCAGGGCCGCGGCGCTCGGGACGGGCAGCCCGGGCTTGCGGGGGCAGCGAAGCTCCAGGGAAACCGCCGCGGCCGGCAACACGTTGGCGCGCGGCGACCGCGGGGCCGCAAGGTAGTACGCCAGCTCGTGGGCCAGCGTGACGAAGCACCCGCAGGCGGGCAGCGTGCCCTCGGACTCGCTGAACGCCATGGCGGTCATGAGCACGTGTCCCTTGCCCAGGGCCCGCTCGACCAGCAGGGGCCGGCCCGTGTTGAACCGCCCGCCGACCGAGACGCCGACGTCGTCGGTCTCGGCGGTCAGCTCCCAGTGCGCCAGGGTCAGGACCTGGTCGACGTCGGACAGCTCGCCCACGATCTTCTTCAGGGCCGGGTGGTCGAACGTCCTGGTCGCCGCCAGAGCCGGGGACTCCGTGTCGATCACCCGCTCGCCCAGCAGCGCCGGGGTGAGCCTGGCGTTCGCCGCGGCCTGCCAGCGGTTGTAGAACTCCGGCATAGCCGCCTGCCCGGGCGCGATCAGCAGCCCGCCGCCCTCGGCCACGTACGCCGAAAGGCGCCCGGCCAGGGACTCCGGCAGCCGGGGCACGTTGGCCAGGACCACCAGCCTGTATCGGGCGAGGTCCTCGATCTTCACCACGTCGGTGGCCCTGACGACGGTCGGTTCGATGAGGGCCTCGGCCTGTTCGTCGTCCCGGGCCGCCGGGGGCGCCAGGGCGGTGCGCAGCGCCTCGGCGCCGCTGTCGGTGCCCCCGTCGACGATCAGGACGGGCAGCCTGTCCAGCACCGTCAGGGCCCTGTGGGAGGTATCGTCGGCCTTGAGGCGGTCGCGTCCGGCCAGCCGGGCCGACACCACGTGCGGGCCCGGCGTCGAGAACCGGTGCATGAACGCCGCCGCGGCCGTCGTGCCGGGCTTGATGTTCTCCACCGTTTCGGTCTTGACCTCCTTGCCGTCCACCAGCAGCATCACCGTGCGCGTCTCGATCAGGCGCCCGCCCGCGTTGGCGATCTTCACCGTGATCTCGACGTCGCGGTCGGTGCCCACCACCTTGCGCGAGACGGCCAGGTCCACCACGGCGGCGTTGACGAGGGCGGCCCGGTCTTCGGGCGTGAAGGTTCGGCAGATAATCTGGGGTTTTATGGGCATGTCCTCGGTGGCCCGGGCCAGGTGCCGCCAGCGCCCCGCGCTGCCCAGGTCCCACCCGACCTTCTGCGCGTCGGTCAGCAGGATGACCTTCTTGCCGGCGTTGTTGCCCCGGGTCAGGTTGGCCACCGCGGCGTTCAACGCGTTCAGGGCGTTCATCGTCCCGCCCATGGGCTTGACGTCGTCCAGGAGCTTCAGGACCTCGGCCGTGTCGGAGATCGGCGTGCCGGCCAACTCCCGGGCACTCGACCCGGCCAGGATCACCGCCACCGCGTCCCCGCGCTTGCCGTCCCGGACGATCTGCCTGGCCTCGGCCACCGCGCGGTCGAACGTCGTGTTCCGGCCGTCGGTCTCGAGCATCATCGACGTCGAGGCGTCGATCACTATCGCTATGTCCTGGCGTCCCTTGCCCGACCACCGGCTGCCCTGCCACCAGTATTCCACCAGCGTCGCCGCGACGCCTATCAGCACCAGCACGCCGGCCACGCTCAGAAGGATCCACCTGGCCCGCCTCTGCTCCCACGACACCGTGCCGATCGCCGCACAGACCGACGCGGCCAACAGGGCAGGCAGAATGACCACCCACGACACGGCGCCGTGGACAGGCAGCAGCGGGCGCGAGATCGCCAGGACCAGCAGCGCAACCAGCAGGCAGCGGATGCACATCAGCAGGACCTCTTCGATCAGCACGCGCCGCCGGCGCGACGTCAGCGACGAGATCAGAAACTGCATCGCGCCCCAGTCGACGATCTTGGCGTGGCGGCGATTGAACAAGTGAATCAGGATCGGTATCGCCACGCCCGCAAGGCCAAACAGAATTGGCAGGTTCCAAAAATGCATGTCATTCCGTTTCCAATAGGCGACCGGCCTCACCCGACAGCAATAACACTGCGCGCGGACCTCCGCGCACAGATACACCGTCCCCCCACGACTCGCACATCATTACTAACGCTTGAGCACCGCGGAAGTTCCCCACGAAAAAAAACGGCGTTCCCCCCCCGCGAAAGGGGACTGCCGCCTGACAAAACCCCCCGCCCGCGTCCCGCTTGCGGTTTCGCGCCGTTCCGAATGGCCCCGTCGCGGCGCCGTACGGGTCAGAACTCGATCTTGCCTACTGCCACGATCTCCTTGGCCTGCTTCAGGCGGCGGGTGATCGAGCGGTGCTGCTCGTCGGGGCGGCCGAAGTCCGTGAAGATGTCCACCCGGAGGGTTACCGCGCCGAGCAGCCTGGCCGACGACGAGCCGTAGTACTTGGCCTCGATGGCGTACACGCCGTGCATCGCCTTGCGGACGAGGTACTCCTCGGGCCCGTAGCCGCGGGTGAAGTCTTTGCTCACCAAGCCGCCGATCGTCGTGCGGTTGTGGCTGTAGTACGCCCGCTCGCCGGACGGCTCGATCACGTGCAGGTCGATGTCCGTGTTGTCGGCGTCCCAGGTCATCACGATCCGCACGTCGCAGGCCAGCAGCTTGATCAGCCGCGGGTCCACGGGGATCTCCTTCAGCCCGAACGCCTTGGCCCGCGGGACCAGGCGGTTCAGCTCCATCAACGCGATCACCTCGATCTCGGGGAAGCGCTGCCAGTGCTTCATCACCACGTCGTTGAGCAGCGTGATGGCCCGCGCGTAGTCGTCGCGAACGCGGGCATGAATGGCCCTGGCGTCGGCTGCGGTCATGTGCTTGACGCCCTTGGACTTGGCCCGGACTATCTCGGCGCGACTGAGCGGCTTCTTGCCGTCCTTCACGGCCATCGATGCCGATGTGTCGACCTCTACAACAACCACCTTGCCCTTGCCGCCCCTGGTCGAGAGTGCATCTGCGAGCTTGGCCGCTGCCTTGGGGTCCACTTCGACAGCCCCGCTCTCTTTGGCGAGCTTCTCCAAAAGCGTGGGCCGCTTGATCGGCTCGAGGCTATCCGGAGAGAGGATCTGCGAACTGCCCAGCGCGTCGGCGCGGGCGGCCAGGGCCAAGGCAAGGTCGCGGCAGCTCTGCGGCTCGTCGGGGCGCAGGCGCAGGACCTGCTCGAACGTGAGCACCGCCAGGTCGAAGAGCCGCCGCTGGACGAGGCGATGGCCCAGCACGCGGAGCATGGCGGGGTTTTCCAACTCCAACTCGGCTATGTTGCTGAGCACCTGCAGCGCCCGGTCGGGCTCGTTCCGCCCGTGGAAGAAGTCCGCACAGTCCAGGAAGAACGACGGGGAGTTGCCGTACTTGACGCGGTGCTTCAGATACGCCGGCCAAACCGCTTGCGGTTTCGCGCGTCTCAACTCCGCAAGATACGGCGTCTTGGGATCCCACGCCGCGATCGCAATCCCGGGCCGGCCCCGGCGGGAGCTGTCCTTCTTGTCCTTGTCACTCATCGGCTCGGCGCGTTCCCCGAGTGTGGCGCCCGATTCATCCGCCGGGACCTCCCCCTGCCGCTCCCCGCCGGCCGCGTCGCCGTTCATGTCTTCGCCGGAGTTCCGGCGCGGGCGGGCGGGCCTTGGCGGGGCGGCCGGGGACGTTTCGCCGGGCGCCGCGGCCCCGTCGCCACCGCGGCCGTTGCCTTTACTCCGCTTCGGCGGGCGATACCGGAAGTCCTTGGGGTATGTGAACTCCTTGTCCCACCAGGCCACGCGCTTGTTCCACATCGCCAGGACGGCGCCGATCTTCGCCGCTCGCTTGGCCTTCGCCTGGGCGGCGATCGTGTCGATCCGGTGCATGTACTCCTGGCGCATCTTGGCCAGCGACCTCGGCGGGGCGATCCGGTGCTCGACGTACTGCGCCAGCGAGTCCAGAACCAGCAGCGACGTGTACGGCGTGACCAGCGAATGGTCCTTGCCCAGGTGGACTATTCTCTCGCGGTTGCGCTCGGCGAAGACCACCAGGTCGTCCAGCTTCTTCTGCGCCCAAAGCCTCCGCAGGAGCGTGCCTTCGGGTGCCTTGCGGCCGTCGACGTCGAAGGGGCGGGTCAGGCCCGCCTTGCCCGCGCGGCCGTACTTCAGCGTCACGCGGGCGGTCTTGTCCGCGCCGGTCAGCCGGCCCACCAGCATGAACCGCCCGGTGACGGCCTGCGGCAGCCTGGGATACAGTTCGTCGGCCCGGTCGGCGTCGGCGTGGGCCGAGGTGAACGAGAACGCCGAGCGCCCCACCGCCGAGGCGATCTGCTCGTCGGTCATGCGGTTCAGGTTGAAGTAGCGCCCGCCTGTCTTCATCGCCAGGGCCCGCAGCAGCGCGTGGTTCGTCTCGGGCGACTCGGCAAAGGCGTAGAGCGGCCCGGCCAGGGCGGTCGGCTCCTCGGCTCCGAAGTTCGACAGCCCGTCGGTGAACAGCATATGGAAGTCCGGCTTGGTCGCGTCCGGCCAGGGGGTTATCGCCGCCAGTTGCGTCCCGCCGTCGTACTCGACCGCCCGGAGCGCCTTGACAAGTGCGAACCGGTCGGTCTTGCCGTCGGCCCAGTTCAGGTTCGCCCAGCGAAACCGCCTGGGCGCCGCCGCCGCGTTGCGAAACAGCACCAGGTCCACGGTGAAGCCCTTGCTCTTGCGGTCGTTCGGCAGGAAGCTGTCGAGACACTTGCCCAGCACGTCGATCTCGCGCTTGTGGTCCCGCCCGCCGCGCGAGCCGGAGGCGTCCCAGTAGATCGTCACGTGCTTCGGCATGACGCGGCCGGTCTGTGCCTTGGGCTCCGGCGGGGCGTCCTGGATGGCGAAGTAGACGTCCCCGTCGCCGCCGCGCTCGACCAGCACGCCCTTGGCCGCCGCGCCCGGCAGCGAGATCGTCAGGGCCTTGTTCGGGGCCGCATCCTTCAGGTGCGCCTCGGCCACGAAACCCTCCCCGCCCTTGCCGAACGCCATCTCGCCGAGCCGACCGGCGGTGATCTTCGGCTTCCCCGCCGGGCGGACCACCTCGATCCGCAGCGCGAAGTCCTTGACCTTGCTTCGGTAGTTCAGCGGCAGGCGGTAGAGCCCCGCCGCTCCGGCCCCGGCGGCGGTCTCCGTAACGTACCGCACGGCGATGGTCCGGCTGCCCCCGGCGGGAATCGGAAACACGCGCGTCTTGAAGTTGTTCCCCCTGGTCCACTCGACCAGGCCCGGGTCGATGCCCTGGCGGACTATTCTTTCGAACACCTGCCGGGCCCGGTGCTTCTCGACCGCCACGCCGTCCACCATCACGCCCTTGATGTCGAGCGCGTACCCGCTGACGGTGGACCCTTGGGGTAGCGGGAAATACAGATCGCCCTCCAGTACGCGGTCGTGCGGGTTCGTGAAGGTCATCGTCGTCTTGGTCTCGGCGGCCGGGCCGTGAATCCGCACGTCGGTGACCACCTTGGTCAGCGCCAGCGGCTCGGAGCGGTCCTTGCCCTTGACCATCAGCGCCGGCGGCGCCGTCTGCGCCGCAGCGGCCGAGACGGCCGTCAACACAAGCGCAGCGGCCAGCATCCTGTTCAGTGCGTCCATTGCGGGTTCTCCCGTGTGTGCGTGAAAGGACTCAGCTCGCGGCCGCGCGCGGCGGCCACCAATATTATAGACATCCGTACGGGCACAAGGTTCCCGACAACCCGGCCGGCCCGTAGCCCGCAGCCGGCGTGTCCGCCGCTTGCTTCTTAACGGCCGTTCTCCGAAATCCGCAACCCGCCTGCCGGCAGGGCAGGCGGGTCCGAAATCCGCAATCGAATGCCCCCTTTTCTTCCGTGCCGTTTCCAAATCTGCGCAGTCTGCGAAACCGAAGGTTCACTCAATCTGCGGACAGGTCGTTGCCGTTGTTGCTGTTGTTCCTCTAACCGCTCTGACCGGGGCGTTCTCGTCCGATATTGACGTGGCGCGTGCATCACTTTCTGAAAACGGCATTGGCGGAAAGCCCGAATGCGATTGCAGAGGCGATGAGGCACGCACCGGCCCCTGTAGGATCTTCCCGTTCAAATGCACTCCAGAATGCCGCGATGAGGCCGCCGATCCCGACGACGAAACAGCCGAGGATGGTACATCCTGACAACAAAGCACCCCTGGAGTTCTGATCATCTTTCATCGTCATGTCCTTTCTGCCCAATCCCTATCCTCACCATGCCCAGAACCTAACCGCTCAAACACGTCACGTCAATAATCAAGTAAGGTGTCCTTGCCTCGGCGTAGCCTTGGCGAAGCCGGGTCCACGAAACTCCGGAATCCTACCCCCTAAGCCCTACGCCCCATGCCCTGCCGTCATCCCCTGCCGTCAAGCCCTGCCGTCAAGCCATTACCGTACATTCCGAACGAGTAGACATCAATTAAAGACCTGCATCGTGCCCCCGGCAACCTCAATTAGTGCTCCGTCCCTTCTTTTTTCTTTTTTAGGCCCCGTCTTTTGGGCATATTGCTTCGGAAAGGCTAGTTTAAATGCCTCAACCGTCATCCTGTGACCTTTATGGTCGGCAAAATGACGCTCGCCAGGAGAAATAGTCTGTCCCGACTGACAGCAAACGTACACGGATTTCGCTCGAACAAGATCAAACGAACTGCCCCCACGTTTCCGCGCCGAGGCGCGGCGCTTTTTTGCCCGTCTGGCAGTCTCTTCAACGGTTTCCGAGTAGGTGAAGGCGTTAACGTTCGGTTTCCTGCGTCGCATTTTCGTCAGCTTGATGCGCGGTTTGTAAGACCTTTTCCTGTAGACCGGCTCGTAGAAATCGGAGAGATAGCAGACCGCCCCTACGCCGCAGTTACGACAATGTGATCCTCGGACAGGATTGAAGCTCGTGTCTTTCAGGATTCTCTCGACCAGCTTGAGGATATGTCTGGCAAGCTTGCGAAACTGGCGGGGCTTAACTGACCAACAGTGATGGTAATTCTTGTCGGCAAGTATGTATCTGAGCTTGACGGGCTTCGCCTGCGTCATCTGGGTAAAAGGTATGCAGTACAACTCCAACTGCTCCCGTGTGGGCGGCCTCTTCCCCGTCTTGAAATCAACCAATTCGACGGACCCATCGGGATAGCGCAACGCCAAGTCAACAATGCCGTAGAACCTGATGTGTCCGACCTTGAAGGAAAGCTCATGCTCAACGCCGACTACCTCCGCATCTCTTGGCAGAGTCCGGCAGACGAAATCTGCCGCATCACTGAGATCTAGCTCAGCCTCATAGTCCTTAGCCCAGCCATGAATAGACTCTTGGG
>Ga0180432_10006450_pt1 | contig 15204 bp, 11 predicted proteins | sample SS_ome_10_FD_132414 | JGI IMG/M metagenome (GOLD analysis project Ga0180432, IMG submission 132414) | Hypersaline lake sediment archaeal communities from the Salton Sea, California, USA - SS_1_MS_2 metaG | ecosystem: Environmental > Aquatic > Non-marine Saline and Alkaline > Hypersaline >... | reverse complement strand
TGAGGTTTTCGCGGTGGAATTCTTCCCTTTTTCTTTCGAGGTGGTTGTCTTTTTCGAGAGCGGGGTCGAGTTGTACGGGGAAGCATCGTCGATAGCGATAACTTTGTTTTGCGACACGGGAGAAGGCCTTATGGATGGCGCGGCAGGCATAGGTGCTGAACTTGAACCCTCTTTCGCAATCGAATTTTTCGGCGGCGCGTAAGAGGGCCATACTTCCTTCGCTGATAAGGTCGGTGAACTCGACGCCTTGGTAGTTGACGTACTTGGCCATTTTAAGTACGAGTCCGACGTTGCCGGTGACAATTTTTGAGCGGGCGTGCAAAAGTTCCTGGTTCCATCGGAGGAGCTCCATGACGTCAATTTTTTTCCAATGGATGCGTTGCAGGAGTTTCTTTCGGATGAGGGCCACTTTGTATTTGGCGTAGTTGAGCTGGAGAAAGAGTTTGCGTTCTTCCTCTCGGGAGAGGTTGACGCCGGCGGTAATGGTGATGGTCTCTTGCATGACATGGGCCATTTGCCTGGGCCGGCGAAACATGGGGGAGGGGACATAGGCAAGAGGTTTCTCAAAGACCTCGGCGAGTTCAGCCCTTTGTCCGTCGACAAACCGCATCTGGGCGGTTTTGCTTTCGTAGGTTTTGCGTTTGGGGAGGGTCTTTTGTGCCTGCATGATCTGGGGCTCCTTTCGAATTGTGCGAGCCTGCCTTTGTTCGTACGCGGCTGTTTTCGGCCAAGCCGCCGGCTAGTACAGAAGGGCCGAACGTCGTATCTGGTTATCCAGCTTATACGACCTGTCAAATCGCTACAATCGGACCAACACCCGTTTCTTGTGGCGGCAATGTGCCTAAAAGGCACACAGGGAAACCCCCCAGGAGGCTGCCATTCTGACAGAGGGCAGATCGCGGGGCAGGAGTGATGCGGCGGTTAAGTATTTTCTGCCAAGTAGTTTAGCGTAATTGGTCGCGTCGCAAGGCGGCGGTGGAATGGCCCGGTTGGGGCTAGCGGGACAAGCGCCTATGACACAGCCGGGGGCAAGAGTAGGGTGAGCACTGGTGTTGGCCGGGGGATAGCTGGTAGAGCCGTTGGCGTAGTCGGCTGTGCGATTTGGGCCCAAGGGTGTGGGGCCGGCTCGCTAGCGCCAGAGGTTGGCGGCTGAGGGGCCATTTCAGTCGAGCCGGGAGAGATTTTGGACGGGACGGGTGATATTGTTGGCAGCTGGGGGTGGTATGCGGGGAGGAGGGGTGTATTTCGAGACTTGACAGAGTGTTGGCCTAGAGTTTAAAAGCTAAGTAGGATGTGTAGGTAAATGCAGACGGTAGAGGGTGTGTCATGTCAACGAAGGAGACGGCCGCCAAGGCCAGGATATTTTTGGTCGATGATCACGCCCTTTTGCGGCACGGTCTGGCACAGTTGATCAACCAGCAGGAAGATCTGGAGGTGTGCGGTCAGGCGGACAGCGCGGATGGGGCGTTGCGGGGTATAATGACGCTGGAACCGGACGTGGTGGTGGCAGATCTTTCTCTGGATCGTGATATGAGCGGGATTGAGCTTATCAAGACGCTCAAGTCGCGGTGTTCGAAGGCGAATGTACTGGTTCTGTCGATGCACGAGGAGATGATTTTCGCGGAGCGGACCTTGCGGGCGGGCGCGCGTGGTTATGTGATGAAGGATGAAGCGTTGCAGACGGTTCTGGATGCTATCCGGCAAGTGCTTGGTGGCAACATCTGGCTGAGCGACAAGATGACCAGGACGATGCTGGCGGACATGTTCAACCGTAAATCGGACGGGCGGCGTTTTCCGGTAGAACGGCTCAGCGACCGGGAGCTGGAAGTGCTTCAGTTGGTGGGGCGGGGGTTGGGGGCGTCTCAGATCGCACAGAAGCTGCACCTGAGCGTCAAGACGGTGGAGACACATCGAGCGAACCTGAAAGAGAAGCTGAACCTGGCTGACGCGGCGGCGTTGCTGGAATTTGCCATCCAGTGGACGCAGACGCAGCATCTTAACTGACAGCGGGTCTTGCACGTCAGGCGGGGGGCATCGCTGGGCAGGGCCATCGCATTTAATGAGTTCATGGCAGTATAGCACGCGAATATTGTGGGCTGCCAGGTAAGAAACGGAGCATAGCCTCGGTTGTGAAGCTGCAGGGTCCCAAGAGGGCAGCGGGCAAGAGTTGGCACCTTGGCGAGCACAATGCAGAAGAGCACGCTGAAGCGTGAACTCTTACGGAAGAAGGCGGCTGGTAGAATCCCTTGATTTGACAGCGGGGGGTGGGGTGTGGAGGCCCCCCGGTTTACACCGGGGTCTTCAAGAGGTGGGGCGTTGCGGGTTTGAGGGATGGAGATGGCGAGATTGTAGTTTTATAAAGGCGTTATGGACAGCGTAGCGCTGGCGGGCGTGGGCACGCGCTTTGGGAGCAGCGTGCCCACGGCCCACTTTCAGCGTCTTTTGTCCAGGCGTTTGAGTTGGTAGCCTGGGCTAGTTGCCGGTCGCCACTTCGGAACAGGTGTTTCCGCCACCATCGGCACAGGCGGAGGTAATCTGGATGACTTTGCCGTTGGCGTCTTTTTTGCGGGACTTGGTGGCGATACACCACTGGTACTGGGGCGTCAGTGTAGTGCAATCGCACATAGCTTGATCCTGCCATGGTCCGCCGCCGGAGAACACGATTCGAACACAGCGGAGGCCGCACTTGCTAGTTGTCTCCAGGGAGGCGGGCAGTTCGTAGGCGGAGGGGTAGACGTCGATAATCTCGCCGTCGCGGTCGACGGTGATGGGTGGGGACTCTCCGACCGTCAGGGGAGGCAGCGAGTCGATGGCGCTGAGCAGGTCGGCACCGCTGGAGACGGGCACGCCGCGGTAGACGAGGACCTGGTCGCCTGCTTCGAGTACGCCGACGTTGTAGTCCTCGTACATGTATAGGACGGTGGCTGGGTTGGAGGAGAGGCCGTTGAAGGCATAGCCGAGTCCAATGATGGTGTCGCCGGGCATGAAACAGCCGGCCTGGTCGGGGTTGGAACACTGTAGGAAATCAGTGGCCATGATGGAGAGATCGACCAGATTGACGGTGCAGTCGTGGTTGACGTCGCCGGCGAAGTAGCCCCAGTCGCCGCAGGCGGGGGGATCACCGGCCACGACGCTGGTGGGGACGCGTCGGCTGACCCTGTTGCCGTCCTGGGTGAGGTAGGCGTATCCGGGTTCGACGTAAGGTTGTTTGGCGTTGACGACCCAGCCGAAGGTGCCGCCACCGGCGGTGATTTCGTTGCCAGGGTTGGCCTGGTAGCTGTAGCGGCCGACGTACCAGGGTCCGACGGTCCAGTTGGAGGGGGGGATGACCTCGATATAGCCGGGATAGACGTGGGGGCCTTCGATGTCGAGGTCGCTGACGTAGCTGATGGCGGGGTCCCACTCCAGGATGTTGAGTTGCCATTCGTGCTGATAGGGATAGTCGCCGCCGATATTGGTATAGCCGATGTAGTTAAACTCGAACTCGAACTGACGGGCAAAGTCGTGGCCAGGCACGACGCCCTGGACGACGTGTACGACGCGGCCGGGGTCGCCCATGAACATGCCGACGTCGTAGCCGGCGAGTTGGGGCATAGAGGGCAAGTCGCCAACGGGGACGGTGTCGATGAAGGTGGCGGGGTACTGGGTTCCGGAGATGCCTTGGAAGTATCCGGGGCCAGTGGGGAGGATTTCGGGGACGCCGGGGTCAAAGCCTTCCAAGGGGGGCACGGCATCGGGAGGGCCGCCGGGGTCGAGGTCCTTGGCCCAGATTTCGGTGAAGAGCAGGTCGTCGGTGTCGGGGTTCCAGGGGTGGTTTTCGGCGGACTCGAACTGGAGATAGGAGGCGGCAAAGACCGCCACGGGGAGGGTGACGTCGACTTCCTGGCCTCCTTGCTCTTCGATGATGTACTCTCGTCCCCACGGGTCGATGAGTCCGACCTCGGCGGTGGTGGGAATGACTATGACGCCCGGGACCGACTGGATCCCCTTGAAGTTGGGATAGGGTCCGTACTTGTGCTCTTCGGCCTGTGCTTTGGAGACGAGCAGCAGGCAGATAGCCAGACAGATTGCAACACACCATTTTCTGTACATAGTTTGTACCTCCTGGTTAGGTTTTAATGTTGAGGACTTAGCGGCCGGTGGCCTATGCCATCGCCTGGGACACGACTGATAGACTTTTTTTGTGTAATGTCACGTGTTTGAGCAACGGACAGATTCGGCCGTGCGTGCAGAAGCAGTACTCGCCTCCAATTTTTCGTGGTGGGCCTCGCTTGAGATAGCACAGATGCTCTCGCCGATGTCAGTTGGGCGCGAAAGATTCTCGTCCGCCCGATAACTCAACAATTGAAGTATACCCGGAAACGTTTTTCAAGTCAAGGTTTACGGGGGTGGCGAGGGGTGTTGGGCTGGGGGGATAGACTAAAGTTTAGTTGATCCTATCATGAGCGGATGGTGTTTCGGGGTGGTGTTTCGGTGTGTGAGGGGCAGGTCGAGGGGGTGGTTGAATTGGCGGGGCAGCGGGGTATAGTAGGGTGGTGTTGGGCGGACCGAACGGGCAGGGGGCAGGAGCGAGCTATGTTGGGTAAGCGGGCGAGCGGGCTATTGCTGCATGTGACGTCGTTGCCGGGGGGGTATGGAATCGGGGACTTGGGGCCTGGGGGGTATCGTTTTGTGGAGGCGCTGGTCAAGGCGAAGCAATCGTACTGGCAGGTGTTGCCGGTGAATCCGCCTTTGGGTGATTACTGGTCGCCTTATCGGTGCGAGTCGGCGTATGCGGGCAACAGGTTGTTGATCAGTCCGGAGGGGATGTATCGGGCGGGGCTGCTGAGGCGGGGGGATTTGGAGGGGCAGGTGGGCGGTCGTGCGGATCGGGTGGATTTTGGACGGGCGGCGGTGGTCAAGGGGCGGTTGTTGGCGCGGGCGTGGGAGCGGTTTGGCGGAGCGGACGCGGGGCGGATGGGTCGCGAGCGGGCGGATTACGAGCGTTTTTGCGAGGAGGAGAAAGACTGGGTAGAGGATTACGGGGTGTTTGCGGCGTTGCGGGAGCACTTTGGGGGGCGGTCGTGGCAGCAGTGGCCTGTGGCGTTGCGGGATCGGCGGGCGGCGGGGTTGCGGTCGCTGTCGGAGGGGATACGGGAGCGGGCGGAGCAGGCGCGGTTTGAGCAGTGGGTGTTTTACCGGCAGTGGTGGGCGTTGAAGCGGTATGCGAACGAGCGGGGGGTGCATATTGTCGGGGATGTGCCGATTTATGTGGCGAAGGAGAGTGCGGAGGTGTGGTTGCGGCCCGAGGTGTTTCAGTTGGATCGGGCGAAGCGGCCTACGATGGTGGCGGGGGTGCCGCCGGACTATTTCAGCAAGACGGGGCAGTTGTGGGGCAATCCGCTGTACGACTGGTCGGCTTTGCGGAAGACGGGGTATGGGTGGTGGCTGGGGCGGTTGGGGCATAATTTCGGGATGTTTGATGTGGTGCGGGTGGATCATTTTCGCGGGTTTTTGGGGTATTGGGCGGTGCCGGCGCGGGCGCGGACGGCGGCGAAGGGGCGTTGGGTAGAGGGGCCGGGTGAAGATTTTTTGCGGGCGGCGTTGGGGCGGTTTGGGCAGTTGCCGATCATTGTTGAGGATTTGGGTGTGATTACGCCTGATGTGCGGGAGGTGATCTTGCGGCATGGGCTGGCGGGGATGAAGGTGCTGCAGTTCGCGTTCGACGGGTCGGGGGGGCGTAATGTGTATTGTCCGCACCATCATACGCGGGAGGGGGTGGTGTATACGGGGACGCACGATAACAATACGACGCGGGGGTGGTATGCGCAGGAGTTGAGCGGGGGGCAGAAGCGGCAGTTGCGAGAGTATGTGGGGCATCGGGTGGCGGCGAGCGAGGTGCATTGGGATTTGATACGTTTGGCGCTGGGTTCGGTGGCGCGGCTAGCGGTGATACCGATGCAGGATGTGTTGGGGTTGGGTTCGTCGGCGCGGATGAATCGGCCGGCACAGGCGGAGGGGAACTGGCGTTGGCGGATGCGGCCGGCGCAGATGCGGGACAAGGGATGGGCCAGGCTGGGGCGGTTGACGGCGGTGTATGATAGGGAGTGAAGAAGAGTCAGGAGTCAGAAGAAGTTGAAGGGTTGGAGGGAAAGGCATAAGGCATAAGGGTAGGTGTGTCGGCTTCGCCTGGCGGCTTCGTCGTGCCAAGGCGTCTTCCGCCACGAGTGTTTTGAGCGCGGGCAAGATGCCCGCGACACGGCAGAGGGCAGGAGAAGTTGAAGGGTTGGAGGGAAAGGCATAAGGCATAAGGGCAGGTGTGTCGGCTTCGCCTGGCGGCTTCGTCGTGCCAAGGCGTCTTCCGCCACGAGTGTTTTGAGCGCGGGCAAGATGCCCGCGACACGGCAGAGGGCAGGAGAAGTTGAAGGGTTGGTTAGAGCTTGCACTTTGGTGTGCAGGACACAACCGAACACGCTAAAGCGTGAACTCTTACGAGAGAGGGACGGGTCGATATGAAGCGTTACTTGTGCATTCATGGGCATTTTTATCAGCCGCCGCGGGAGAACGCGTGGCTGGAGGCGGTGGAGGTGCAGGACTCGGCGTATCCATATCATGACTGGAACGAGCGAATCACGGAGGAGTGTTACGCGCCGAACATGGCGTCGCGGCTGTTGGGGGGCGAAGGCAAGATTGTCAATATTGTAAACAATTACGAGCGGATGAGTTTTAATTTTGGCCCGACGTTGTTGCGGTGGCTGCAGGCGGAGCGTCCTGAGGTATATGAGGCGGTGCGGGCGGCGGACCGGGCGAGTCGTGAGCGGTTTGGCGGGCACGGGGCGGCAATGGCGCAGGCATACAATCATATGATTATGCCTTTGGCCAGCGGGGCGGACAAGCGGACGCAGGTGGTGTGGGGGGTGCGTGATTTTGAGTATCATTTCGGGCGGCGGCCTGAGGGGATGTGGCTGCCGGAGACGGCGGTGGATGTGGCCAGTCTGGAGGCGTTGGCGGAGGCGGGGTTGACGTTTACGATTCTGGCGCCGCATCAGGCGGCGCGGGTGCGGCGGATCGGCGAGAAACGTTGGCGCACTGTGCGAGAGGGCAAGTTGAATACGCGTCGGCCTTACGTTTGCCGGCTGGGTTCGGGACGTTCGATAGTGATATTTTTTTATGATGGTTCGGTGTCGCACGGGGTGGCGTTTGAGGGGTTGCTTTCGAGCGGGGAGGCGTTTGGCAAGCGGTTGGCGGACGCGTTCGGCAAGGAGGACGAGGCGCAGCTGGTGCACATTGCGACGGACGGGGAGACGTATGGGCATCATCACCGTTACGGGGATATGGCGTTGGCGTATTGTCTGGACTGGCTGGCGGGGCACGGGCAGGTGGAGCTGACGGTGTATGGGGAGTTTCTGGAGCGGCATGAGCCGACGTGGGAGGTGGAGCTGGTGGAGGGCAGTTCGTGGAGCTGTTCGCACGGGGTGGAGCGTTGGCGTAGCGATTGCGGCTGCTCGAGCGGGGCGCATCCGGAGTGGAATCAGAGTTGGCGGGGGCCTTTGCGGGAGGCGATGGATTGGCTGCGGGACGAACTGGCGGCGTTGTACGGTCGGGAGGCGGGGGCGTTGGTGCAAGACGCGTGGGCGTTGCGGGATGATTATATTGAGGCGATTCTGGATCGGAGGGAGGCGACGGTGGTAGCGTTGCTGGGTCGGCACGCGTCGGGGGCGTTGTCGGAGCAGCAGCGGAGCCGGCTGTTGCAGCTGCTGGAGATGCAGCGTCATGCGATGTTGATGTACACGAGTTGCGGGTGGTTTTTTGACGAGGTGTCGGGTATCGAGACGGTGCAGGTGATGTCGTACGCGGCGCGGGCGCTGCAGTTGGGCGCGGCGTTGGGAGGGGCGGCCCTGGAAGCGGGCTATGTGGAGCGGTTGGCGCAGGCGCCGAGTAATCTGTGGCTGTTTAAGAGCGCGGCGGCGGTGTATCAGCAGTCGGTGGCGCCGGCGGTGTTGGATTTGGCACGGGTGGGGGCGCACTATGCGATTTCGTCGTTGTTTGAGGACTCGCCGGAGGCGGTGGGGCTGCACACGTACCGTGCGGAGCGGTTGTTTTACGAGGTGTCGGAACTGGGTGAGCAGCGGCTGGCGGTGGGGCGGGTGAATTTGCAGTCGCGGGTGACGGGTGAGGCGGACGTGCTCAGTTTTGCGGTGTTGCATTTGGGGGATCATAATTTGCTGGCAGGGGTGCGGCTGAGCGACGAGGGGCCGACGAGTTTTGAGGCGATGCGCCAGGCGGTGCAGGCGGCGTTCGAGCGGGGGCACGTAGCAGCGGTTGTGGGGACGATCGAGGAGCATTTCGGCAAGGGGTCGTATTCGTTGTGGCATTTGTTTCGGGACGAGCAGCGGAAGATTATGGATGGGCTGATCCGTTCGGGGGTGAAGGATGTGGAAGGGGCGTTGCGGGAGGTCTATGACGAGCACTGTTCGATGATGCATGTGATCCGGCAGATGGATATGCCGTTGCCGCGGTCGTTTGCGTCGGTGCTGCGGGTGATCTGCGACGCGGATTTGGCGGAGGCGGTGGAGGCTGAGCCGGTGGAGATGGCGCGGGTGGAGGCGTTGGTCAAGCGGGCGCAGCAGTGGCCTGTGGATGTGGACAAGGTGACACTGGGTTTTTTGGCGAGCAGGAAGGTGAACGGGTTGGTGGGGCGTCTGGCGAAGGAGCCTGGGGAGCGGGGGTTGTTGACCAGTGCGGTGTCTCTGTTGGAGGTGTTGGAACCTTTGGAGTTGGGGCTGGATTTGTGGGAGAGTCAGAACGCGTACTTTCTTTTGACGCAGGAGTATGACGCGGGGCGGTTGGAGCAGATGAAGCAAGCGGATGAGGCGTCGCGGGCATGGGCGGAGCTGTTCGGGCAGCTGGGGGGGTATTTGAATGTGAAGGTGGGGTAAAGAGAGTCACGAGGCAGCATTCAGAAGGTTGGAGAGGAGCGGTGGGTGGTGTCACGGGGTTTGCGGGCAGATTTGGTGAGCAGAGGGATTATCCATTGATGGCGGGGGAGGTCGGCGGGTATGTGGGACCAGACGATGGATGGTCGGTTTGTGCTGGTGGGGAGCGGGGCAATTGAGGGGGTGCTGGCCAAACACCTGTCGTTGGCGGGATTGGACGCGGTTTTGGACAACCCAAGGCGGAGCGGTGACCGAGAGGAGAGGTAGGAGCAGGTCGGCCGATTGACAGACATGCGTGGCCAAGCTAGTCGCGGAGGGAGTTGTATTTGCGTTGGGTGGTCAGGCTGAGAGGTCCGTGAAATTTGAGTAGAAGCCATTGGACGTAGGGGTAGAGGCCTGCGGTGAGCAGTGCGGAAAAGAGCATGGTGCGTGAGAGGGTGGCGTAGTCGCCGACGGATTGGCCATGCCAGGTGTAGACGGCGTAGGCCCATTGTTCGAGGGCGAAGGTGAAGAGGGCAGCGAGGAACATGCGGGGCAGGACGCGTTGGCCATAAAGAAGTCCGCGGAGGTAGAGGATGAGCAGGGCCATGATTCCGAAGCCGACGGCATAGCTGCCGAGGACGGCCTGGCTGGAGAGGTCTTTGATGAGTCCCATCGCCCAGCAGGCGGGCAGGAATTGGCCGGGCTGACCTTGGAAGGCAAGGACAATGGCGACGCAGAGGAGCAGGTCGGGAACGATGCGCAGCTGGGCCAGGCCGAGAATGCGGCCGACGCCGGTCTGTAAGACCAGGGCGGCCAGGGCAACCAGGGCAATACTCAAGTAGCGCATTTGTGGACACCGGAGAGCCCGCTGCGTAGATGGCGGGTTTTTCGTTTGCTAGAGGGATTCATCCTGGTGGTGAGGAACAACGACAAGGACTTCCTGGAGGGCATAGAGGTCGGCCGCGGGGGCGAGGGCGATTTGCCAGAGCAGGGGGTTTTGCGGGTCGCGTTGACAGTTTTTGACGAAGCCGACGAGCATTTCGATGGGCAACACTTTGGGGTTGTATCGCGCTTTGATGGGGTCGCCGACCTGGACGGGGGCGTTTTCGACTTTGACGAGTTTGAGCAGTGCGGGGCCGGCCTGTTGACCGTAGAGGTGGCCCGAGCCGCGCCATTGCTGTTGGCGGCCCCAGCGTGGCTCGACGAAAGCAGCCAGGCTGAACTGGGCGCTGGTGAGCAGTTGCATGCGTGCCGTATGTGTCCCGACGCTTTCGATTTTGCCGACGATGCTGGTAGAGCAGAGGTGTTCGGCGGGGGCGTCGTTGATAATATTGGGGTCGGTGCGGACGGCGGCAAGAATGATTTGCCCGGGTCGCAGACCCTGGTTCTGGCCCCGGTCGAGCAGGGCGACCTGAGGCCAAGAGGAGCTGTCGACTGCGACGACCTGGGCCCGGACGAAGTTGACGCTGGCACGCCCGAAGAGGTCGCGGACGCCGGCCCAGCGTTGGTTGGCTTGATGGGCCTGGTCGTAGAGGGAGCGGAGGTTTTCCAGCTCGGTGCTCAGTTGTCGGCACTGGCGTCGGAGTTGCTCGACGTGTCGCGGAGCGGAGCGGTTACGGGCGCGTGCTCGCCAGGGCTGGGTAACGTCGAGAGTGAAATGGGCGCTTTCGGCGCTGAGAGGGCCGACAAGTCGCAGGAAGGCGTGGTCGCAACGGTCGGTGCAGCCGCGGGGCAGCAGCAACGTAACGGCGGAGAGGACCATCAAGTAGCCAAAGACATGCTTGCCAGACATTTTTTATCCTGGTAAACCCGGTAATTCCGGGATAGTGATTCACTAATGTTTTCTCAGGGGCGTTTCAGAGGGTGGTATCGTCGGATTCGAGGGTGTCTTTCCAGAGTTCGAGGTTTTCGAGGTAGACGCTGGTACCGCGTGCGACACAGGTGAGGGGGTCATCGGCAATGGTGACCTGCAGTCCGGTGGCGTTGGCTAAGACGGTATCGATGCGTCGCAGAAGGGCGCCGCCTCCGGCGAGGCATACCCCGTTGTCGATGAGGTCGGCGGCGAGCTCGGGCTCGGCGCGTTCGAGGGTGCGTGTAACGGTATCAACGATAGCGGAGATGGGCTCTTTGAGGCATTCGCGGATTTCTTCACTGGTGATGACGATCTTGCGTGGCAGTCCGGAGATGGTGTCGCGTCCGGAGACTTCCATGGTCAGTTCTTCGTCGAGCGGGGCAGCAGAGCCGATCTGGATTTTGATTTTTTCGGCTCGGGATTCGCCGATGAGCAGGTTGTAGGTGCGTTTGAGGTGGCTGATGATGGCTTCGTCCATGTCATCGCCGGCGACACGGACGCTGTCGCGCACGGAGATGTCAGCGAGGCTCATGATGGCGACTTCGGTGGTGCCGCCCCCGATATCGACGATGAGCGAGGCGGTGGGTTCGGTGATGGGCAGGCCCGCGCCGATGCCGGCGGCCATGGGTTCCTGAACGAGGTAGACCTTCCATCCGCCAGCCCGTTCGGCCGAGTCGAGCACGGCCCGTTTTTCGACGGCGGTAATGCCGGAGGGCACGGAGATGACCATTCGGGGTCGGATGAGGCCTCGCCGGCCGTGGACCTTGCGAATGAAATAGCTGAGCATGGCCTCGGTGATCTCAAAATCGCTGATGACGCCGTCTTTTAGGGGTCTTATGGCGGTGATGGAACCTGGGGTCTTGCCGAGCATCTCCTTCGCGACGACACCGACGGCATTGCCGTTCTGGAGGACGCGGTTGGTGCCTTTCTTCACGGCGACCACCGAGGGTTCGTTGAGGACGATACCGTCGCCACGCACACACACGAGGGTGTTGCACGTGCCCAAATCGATCCCCATGTCCAGGGAGAACAAGCGGAGTACCCTATCGAACATCACGATTCAGTTCCTCGCCATTCGGACATACTTTGCGGAAATGAGCACAGGTTAACCAACTGCAAAAGCGGATTTTACCGCTGTCGGGCAGGCTTGGCAAGCGCAGTATGCAAGTGGGTACTGTTTTTTTGGGAAGAAAGGGCCACAGCAGGGCCAATAGGACGGAGCAGCCCCCTGGCGGCGCGTTTTGGGCGTCTTGACGGGGGGCAAGTCACAGCGGGGCAGGGGCTCTTGCTGCCTATGAGGCTGGGATGATTTTGAAGACTGTGTCGAAGTACTCGATGCCGCGTAGGACGACGATGACGGTGGTGGCGGCCAGGGCGAGCATAGCCAGGCCCAGAAGGGCGGTGTAGACGTCGCTGGGGGCTTCGTGGGCTTTCGATTTTGTCTGTTGGGCTGCGGGGCTCATGTTCTACCTCACAAAAGGCTACGGTGGCCAATCCAGGGGCCAGCGGGCACTGTGGAGCGTTAGTCGAAGCTACTGACCACAGTATCGCCGAGTTTGACGGCACCGCGTCGCTGGTCGATACGTCCGGCAGCATAGCTGGGCCAAACGTGGGTGATGACCACGTCACCGATATACTGATCGTCGCGAATGACACGCAGGGTCATTTGGCTTCGGACGCCGGAGGCAGACCCAACGTCGATGGCGGCCAAGCCGTCTTTGACCTCGGTAATGCTGCCGCGAATAGGCACACCACTCTGCTCGGTGGTTACACTGGTGACGCGGTCCATATCAGGCTCGACCTGTCGACCCGCAATGGTGACCTGGGCCAGTCTCTGCTGCAGCTTTTCGATCTGGGTTTCGAGGTCCTGGTTGCGTTCGACGGCTTGTTGGCGTAGCGATTCCAGCTGGTCGATGGTGGCCTGGGATTCGTTGACCTGCTGGGTAAGCTCGATGACCTGGGTCTCAGCCTGGAGCTGATCCATTTGGGCCTGAGCGAGGGAGGTCTGAATGGAGTTGCGTGTTTGGCGCATGCGTTCAAGGGTGGTGGCCAGGGCGGTCTCGAGGTCGACAGCCTTGGTGGCCCGAACGTCGGCGTCCTGACGCGCCTTCGCCTCGATCTGCCAATTCCGCCGCAGGTCGGCGTTGAGGTCCTCGAGGGTCTTCATGGCAGTGTAGAGCTTATCGCGTTCCCCCTGAAACTGCGTCTGGGCCTTTCGCAGGGCGTCCTCAGCCACAAGGGCCTGGACCTGGGCAGCCTTCATGGTGCCCTCTCGTTGGACAGCAATATCGCGATAGTTGGCGGTATTGGCAACGAACACCACAAGGACACCGCAGAGGAAGATCGCGGACAAGGAAACCAATACCACTAGGATTTTGGTCAAAACGCTCAAGGGCTTGCTCCTTTTGCTGGGTCGATACACGCGGGTTGGATGTTCATCTCGCTCACGCAGGATCCCGCCATTTCGGTAGTGTGCTGCCTTGCCCCCGGGTCAGGCTCACCGCTTGTCGCAGGTTCCACGGACACTGTAAGGTCACTGTCCAGTGTGCCATTTTAGGGGCTCACCCCGACAAGTCAAGCAATTTTCACAGGCGAGCCCGCAGGGCGTTTCGCGGGTGGGCCCAAGGGTTCGCTTGCACAATAAAACCATGTAGGACAACTGGTTACGATGTTCGAGGGAAATGGGGTTACTTGTTGTTGCGCCGGGATCGGGGCGGGGGTAGATTTATTGGCCGGGATAGATTTCGGTGGTGTATTTGTCCACCTGCTTGCGAATCTTGGGCTGGGCGGAGTTGAGTTCGAGGGAGCGGTGCCAATGGGCCAGGGCCTGCTTGGCGTATTCGATGTCTTGCGGGCGAAGGGCGGTCTGGGCCGCTTGGGTCTGTTGTTTGGCACGCAGGTACATAAGCATGTAGGCGACACCGACGCCGTTGTAGGCCTCTTCGTTGTGGTCGTTCACCCCAAGGGCGCCCTGATAGAAGGCCAGGGCTTGCTGGTAGTGGCCTTGTTTGAGCTGGCAAAACCCCATGGCGATTTGCGGTGCGGGTTTGTCGGGCTGGGCGTCGATGGCCTTTTTGAGGATAAGCTCGGCCGGGCCGAACCGCTTCATCTGGACATAGGTGGTGCCCAGCTTGACCATGATTTCAGTTTGGTCGCCGTCGATCTCCAGAGCTTGCTTGTAGGCGTTGATGGCGTCGTAGTACTGGCCTTGCTTGACGTAGATGTCACCCAGGCTGGCTTTGATGGCTTCGTTGTCGTCATCGAGCTGTGCAGCCTTGCCGCAGAAGACGGCCGCCTGGTCGTAGTCGGCAACTTCATAATAACAGACGCCGAGCGCGTAATTGGCCTGGGGGCTTTGGGGTTTGAGCTGACAAGCGCGTTTGAGGGCGCCAATCGCCTGGGTGAACCGTTCGAGGACCTGATAGACCTGGCCCAGACTGAGATGGTCATTGAAGGCCCAGGGGTCGAGCTCGCAGGCGTTTTCGTAGGCCTGGGCGGCTTGCTCGTAATTACCCTGGCGACGGTGGAGGTCGCCGAGCATGGAGTAGGCCAGCGAGAATTGTCCGTCGAGGGCGACGGCCTCTTCTAGCTCCTCGATGGCTTCGTCGTCGAGATTGGCTGCGTTGGCGGATAAGGCGTTGGCATAGTGGACCACGGCACGTTCCTGGGAAAAGGGCGCCCAGGCACAGCCCGATAGCAGCGATGCGGTCAAAAGGAGCGTGCCAGCCAAGAAGTGTGTGATTTTCATAGGCGAGACTTTAGCCCAACTCGAACGCGGCGTCAAGCGCTTTTGCCCTCTGGTCGGACCGGGGCCGCATCCCCGACGGAGCCGTGCGAGACAACGGCAGGCAAGAGCGACAACAGTGCCGGGCAGGATCGCGACTCGTGCCCTAGTACTCCCAAGTCACCGCGATTTCGCCTCTTGCCAGGTGCGGAAGTGATGACAATCCAGCTTGAGGCGGTGCTCTTGTGGGCTGCGACCTCCCGGAGAACCGCAATCGCTCCTCACCGGGGCCCGCTTCTGGTCTGGCCTAAAGCGACTGGCCGATCTCTTTGACGAGCCTTCATTCACTCGCGGCATTGTTGAGCACCAAGGTCACAGGGGCCCTGGTCCAGACCATGCCAGCCCTGCCATCGGCTTGCGGGCGGCCTTGGGTCTGTTGGACGGGTGTTGGGCAGCTGGCGCATAAAAAAATGGAAGATCCCGCCGTGGCGAGAGGACCTTCCATTCTCACAAGCATTGCCGCTCGTGTAAAACCTTTGCGGCTTATGCGATCTGGCCGACCTTCTTAATCGGCCGGGTTCGGGACGGCATTACAACAACTTCCGTGACGCACGCTCCGTCCGCGAACCTTGTAGTCAAGCTACGGCTTACCTTCTCTTGGTCTTTCTCTTGGTAGCCTTCTTCTTCGTAGCTTTCTTCTTGGCAACCTTCTTCTTGGCAACCTTCTTCTT
>Ga0180432_10006448_pt1 | contig 15209 bp, 7 predicted proteins | sample SS_ome_10_FD_132414 | JGI IMG/M metagenome (GOLD analysis project Ga0180432, IMG submission 132414) | Hypersaline lake sediment archaeal communities from the Salton Sea, California, USA - SS_1_MS_2 metaG | ecosystem: Environmental > Aquatic > Non-marine Saline and Alkaline > Hypersaline >... | reverse complement strand
CAAAGTAAATGTTTCCATCGCTATCAATAGATGGTGAAGACCTAATTGAATCTCCGGCTTGAAACTGCCATTTCTGAGTTGCAGTAGCTGGCCCTGAATATGGGCTCCTACCTGTGTGCTGTGCATCATAGTGGAACATGCCCCAGATGGGAGGCGTCGGAGGCGTAGGAGGCGCCTCGTGAATGGTGATCTCTTCAGTAGCGGTATATTCCCGATCGTTCCTGGCCCAGACTACTTCCTCTCCGGTGATGGAGTAATCCGCCGGTAAAATTACAGTGTAGATACCTGACCCCGCACTATCGGTCATGGCAATGCCATCCCCTCCCGGCGTGGATTCGAATTGTACTTCGCTGATTTGGTAATAATCTATCACGTATGCTGCTACCTGACGTGACGCTGCGTCGTGGGCAGCCCAGACGATTTCCGGATCGTTTGTGGCGGGGGCGGTTTTGATGGAAATTTGCCAACCTGGCTTCACAACTACATCCAGCAAATTTGCACCATCACCCATTTCACCCAATTGGTCTATAACATCCTGAAGATTATCGCTGGAGAAACCGAAGCGGCAATTGTCCATAGACTCGCCCATTATAGAAAGGCTGCCGTCGCCACCTTCCTCGATACCTGCAACCCAGAGAACGATATCTTTGAGCGTGACTACAGGCCCGGTGTCTTTGGGGTCTGTAGCATAAACATAGTAGTCTTTCATCTGGCCACCGCCCACATCCACAGATAACCGGGCGCAGACACCATCGATTCGGGGTTTGTAATCTTCCCATTTAGCCGTTGCCGTCCAGCCTCCCTGCCCATCCGGCTGCTTTACATCGGCGCTTATCTGGGGAACGCTTAGTAACAGCGGAGCGCCAAGCTGGATCGAGCGTAGCTCATCCATCGTTATAACGATCTCATTAGCATCATCATCTCCTATTACCCAATAACCGCTCGCAGGGAAAGTCTCGCCGGGTCCGAGAACATTGATTTTCTTATCATCCGGCAGTGTATAGGTGGATATTCCTTTATCTCCCAGTATCAGGCTAACGGAGGGTATGACGTTTTGGGCCGTAGCTGTTCCCCGATTCTCGAATAATAGGCTCAGTATGAGCTTTGCAGCCTGCGACGGATCCGTTGTCGTTGCCTCATTCCAATCACTGCTGCTTAAGCCAGAGGTAGAGTCAGTTGTGGTGTGAGAGGTACCGTACTGCCCCCCACCGCTAGCGGTCACTGATACCTGCCCGCCATTCCACAATGATGATACGCCGATTTTTGCGGTGATGGTACCGGATACATCCCAATGATGTTCACTGCTCCTCTCATCTGTCACTGTGTTGGACCATGAATCCTGAGCTTGCCCTCCTCTGCTATTTGTGATAGTGCCTACGGGCGAAACCTCGTAGCTTGTCATGGAAACATAGATATCGGGATAGGCTGGAACCGTTGGGCTGTTGCCCGGTGGCACGACTGACTTATCCATGTTTAGGCCGGAGGCTTCCATACTATCGCTATATGGATCCTGGTCGGTGGAGGTCTGGGTGGGATCGGTCTTGTATAGGCTATGGCGTTGCCCTGATCGTCATAATAAGGCCCGTCACTTATTTCTCCGTCTTGTTGGACGTACCATTTTTCGAATTTACCTTTGTCGATGTTGTAGGTATAGCCATAATGTTCCCACTTATTGGGAATACCATCGCAATCTGAATCCGGTAAATTGTAAGCCGTACAATCACTGCTGCTTTCATCAGCATCCAGAGCGGCACTAATACCATTTTCATTTTGGTCAACAGGTGATTGTGAGCCAGTTTCATCAGCGAGGTTGAAAATTTCATATTTATCAGTCAGACCATCGCGATCAGAGTCACGATGATTCGGGTCCGTGCCCAGATGCTCCTCTACGTCATCTTTCAGACCATCGCTGTCGGTATCGGGGGCTGTCGACTCGTCGTTCATCTGCGTCAGCCACTCGATAGAGCCCTCCGCAGGGCCGCCGCAGCCCAGCGGTAAAAGTGAGATGCATAAACTAACTATAATAGTGAATGCCATTAGGTATCTTAGCCAGTGTTTCATGCTATAGCCTCCAACTCAGTGTTACTATAAAAAATAACGCCACCAGAATCTCTCGCCTGGAGGCGTTCACAACATTTGTTGGCTATCCTGATTAACACCAATCGCTCACCGCAGCAAGGATAATACGGATATTTCGAGGCTAGAATACTCCTCCCGTTTCCGCTTGTCAAATCGGGTTAGGAGAGGGAATCAACAAAACGATGAAAAGTATAGACGGGGGAGGGCAGTATTGTTAGAATTGGATTTCTAAAGGATATCAGCAGAGAGAGCGCGAGAGAGAATGAGAAACGGAGCCGATCTGCTCTGGCATAGCCTGAAAAACGAAGAGGTCATTGAGAAGACGGGAACGTCTGTTAAGGACGGTCTGGACTTGTCAGAGGTTGTGCTGCGCCGAGAGCGCTACGGAGCAAATGCGATTACGCAGAAAAAAGGCACCAGCCCCCTGAAGCTTTTTATTCAGCAGTTCCGCCAGCCGTTGATCTACATTCTCATCGTCGCGGCCATTGTTACCGCCGCTCTCCAGGAGTGGGTTGACTCGGGGGTAATCTTAGGGGTGGTCCTGGTTAACGCGGTGGTCGGGTTCATTCAGGAATCAAAGGCGCTTAAAGCCATAGAAGCCCTTTCTAAAGTAATGACGAGCGATGCCACCGTTATCCGTGATGGCCAAAAGCAGCGTATCCGCGCCGCTGACCTGACCATAGGCGATATTGTGCTGCTACAGTCCGGTGACAAAGTGCCCGCTGACCTCAGGCTGCTCCAGTCGCGCGAGTTGCAGATAGACGAGGCGGCGCTCACCGGCGAATCGGTCCCTGTGGTTAAGCAGACGGAGGTGCTGGACGCCGATACCGTCCTGGCGGATCGCACCAATATGGCCTACTCCTCAATGCTTGTGACGTACGGCACGGGCACCGGCGTGGTCATAGCCATCGGCAACGAAACGGAGATCGGGCGCATCAATCAGATGATCGCCTCCGCCGACGTGCTGGCCACGCCGCTGACCAGACAGATAGCACGCTTCAGCAAACTGCTTCTTTATATAATTCTCGGATTGGCTGCGATCACGTTTGTAGCCGGGGCGCTTCGTGGGGATGCTGCGATACAGATGTTTATGGCAGCCGTAGCACTGGCGGTAGGAGCCATACCGGAAGGGTTGCCGGCGGCTCTGACGATAACTCTTGCTATCGGCGTATCCAAGATGGCAAAGCGCCATGCGATAATACGCAAACTGCCCGCTGTCGAGACTTTGGGAAGTGTTTCTGTCATCTGTTCCGATAAAACGGGAACGCTGACGCAGAACCAGATGACCGTCCAAGAAGTACACGCTGACGGTAAGCTGTTCGATGTGACAGGCGTCGGCTACACGCCGCAGGGTGAGTTCAGGCAGGGTGCAGCGTCGGTAGATCCACTGTCGAGTGTTGCATTGCGGGAATGCCTGATCGCTGGAATACTCTGCAACGATGCCAACCTGGTATCGGCAGAGGGGGGATGGCGTGTGGAGGGTGACCCTACCGAGGGCGCACTGATCACCTCAGCGAATAAGGCCGGACTCACTCGTGATTCGTTGCTGCAGGAAAAACCGCGCATCGATTCCATTCCCTTCGAATCGCACCATATGTATATGGCTACGCTACATCAAGATATCGAGAACGGGGATAATGTCATCTACATGAAGGGTTCAGTCGAAAGCACTCTGGCTCGGTGTTCCAATGCAATGAAGGCAAATGGTGAGACAACCTCCTTGAACGCCGAAGAGCATCACCACATGGCCGAAGCCATGGCGCGAAAGGGGTTAAGGATACTGGCCTTCGCATACCGCGTTATCGAATCGGGCAAGAAGACCATATCGCACGAAGACGTCGCCGGCGGCATGACGTTCCTCGGCCTTCAGGCCATGATTGATCCGCCACGTCCTGAAGTTATGGCGGCGGTGAAAGCCTGTCACACTGCGGGAATCAAGGTCAAGATGATCACAGGGGATCATGAGATCACAGCTCTGGCCATAGCGCGTAAAATTGGTATATTGCAGGGGCTTGGCGGAGACGACAAATCGCTTGTCCTGAAGGGAAAGACTATAGCGACGTTATCGGACGAAGAGTTAGTCTCGCATGCGCGAAATACAGCGGTGTTCGCGCGCGTCGCACCGGAGGATAAGCTGCGCCTCGTTAAAGCGCTTCAGGCTAGTGGAGACAGCGTTGCAATGACCGGGGATGGGGTCAACGACGCGCCTTCATTACGGCAGGCCAACATAGGCGTGGCCATGGGCATCACAGGCACCGATGTAGCTAAAGAGACGGCGGATATTGTTCTTATCGACGACAACTTTGCTACTATCGAAGCCGCTGTTGAAGAGGGACGTGGAGTATACGACAATCTGAAGAAATTTATCACCTGGACCCTGCCAACCAACTTTGGTGAAGGTCTGGTGATAATGGCCGCCGTTGTTACCGGTACCGCTCTTCCGATTCTGCCCGTACAGATATTGTGGATCAACATGACAACGGCTGTCCTGCTCGGGCTTATGCTCGCCTTCGAGCCCAAGGAGCCGGGTATCATGAACAGACCGCCGCGCGAGCCAAAAAGGCCTATACTCACGGGGTTCCTGTTTACAAGGATCGGCATCGTGGGCGCCATACTCTGCACCGCCGCGTTTGTTCTCTTTCATCTGTCTATTGATGCCGGCGAGACCGAGGCCACTGCACGCACCATAGCGGTAAACACATTTGTCATGGGTGAACTATTCTATCTCTTTAACTGCCGCTCCCTGAAGTACTCAATGTTCAAGGTTGGTCTGTTCAGCAACCGTGCGATTATTATCGGCGTCTTTATTATGGTTATGATGCAGTTAGGCTATACCTATCTGCCCTTCATGAACACAGCCTTTCACAGCGAGCCGATGTCGCTTATAGAGTGGGGATACTGCGTAGGGGTTGGGTCTGCTATTTATATCTTGGTCGAACTAGAGAAAATCGTAAAAAACAGGTTTCTCCAAAACGTAGCCTTTTTCAGGGATTGAACTGTCGTATTCTGGCGTCCGTAACTAGCCTAGGATAAATTAGGAGCCTTGATATTTACATTTCTCAACCATCTGACTATCCGTTCAATCAGCCAAGGTTGCACACTCTGACGAGCTGTGATTGAACAGAAGACTATTCTGTTGAACCGGTCGCATTCTAACGAATTATTGTATTGCCCCAGAACAATATCATCCAGCTTGACACCCGCTCATGATAGAGCTTATATTGTGGTCACCCGGATGGCTTCAATACATAATTCAGCTCCGTATTAAAGACAACCAAGAATTGAGAGCAGCATTGAGTAAAGAGAAGATCACACTATCCCAGCTTGAAGCTTTTCTGATGAAGGCAGCTGACATTCTGCGCGGCAAAATGGACGCCTCCGAATTCAAGGAGTTCATTTTTGGAATGCTGTTTCTCAAGCGGCTGTCAGATGAGTTTGGCCACAAGCGAGACAGGCTGCGCAAAGAGACGTACGCACACCTGAAAGACCAGCCCGGATTAATTGATGAACTCTTGGAGGATCAGACCTCCTACGGGGAAACTTTTTACGTGCCTAATCGCGCCCGTTGGCACGAGTCCTGGACGGATGAAAACGGAGAGGTCGTACCTGCCCTCAAGGATTTGAAACATGACATCGGCAATATGCTTAACAAGGCAATCGCAGCCGTTGAAGATGAGAACGATTCACTTTCGGGCGTATTAAAGAACAATATCAACTTCAACGAAATCAAGGGGAAAACCAAGATTCCCGACCAGAAGTGGAAAGACCTGCTCGACCATTTTAATCAACCGAACTTTGTCCTCGTTAACGACAACTTTGAGTTTCCCGATCTCCTTGGAGCAGCGTATGAATATCTGATCAAGTATTTTGCCGACAGCGCTGGGAAAAAGGGCGGAGAGTTCTATACGCCCGCAGAAGTTGTCCGCCTGTTAGTTCAGCTCACCAAGCCGCAAGCCGGTAACACCATTTATGACCCGACCGTTGGCTCCGGCGGATTTCTGATCCAATCCCATCAGTATGTCGAAGAGCAAGGTCAAAATCCCAATGACCTGGCCCTCTATGGACAGGATTCCAATGGCACAGTCTGGTCCATCTGCCATATGAACATGATCCTCCATAACATCAGCCGCTTTACCATCGAACACGGCGACACATTGGAGGACCCGCAAATTCTGGAAAACGGTCAGGTTCGCACATTTGACCGGGTGCTGGCCAATCCGCCATTCTCTCAGAATTACAGCCGCGCCAACGTTAAGTTTGCCAATCGCTTCAAGGAGTGGTGTCCCGAGACCGGCAAAAGGGCCGACCTCATGTTCGTACAGCACATGCTGGCGAGTCTCAAGACCGGCGGCCGCATGGCGACCATCATGCCCCACGGCGTGCTATTTCGCGGCGGCAAGGAAAAGCTAATCCGGGAGATATTCATCAATGATGACGTGATTGAAGCCATCATCAGCCTGCCTCAAGGCCTATTTTACGGCACTGGCATCCCCGCCTGTGTGCTGGTCTGCAGCAAGAACAAGCCCGACCATCTGCGCGGCAAGGTGCTTTTCATCAATGCCGATCGGGAGTTTGCCGAAGGTAAGAACCAGAACAAGCTGCGCCCGGAAGATATCGAGAAGATCGACTTTGCTTTTACCTACAAGCTTGTGATTCACAAATACAGCCGCCTCGTAGATAAATCTGAGATCGTCGAAAAACATGATTATAACCTAAACATCCGCCGTTATGTGGACAATACACCGGAACCGGAGCCGGAAGACGTGCAAGCCCATCTCATTGGCGGCATTCCCGAAAGCGAAGTGGCCGCACGTCATACTGAGTTTTCCATGTTTGGATTCACGCCCGAGGCACTCTTTCAGCCGGAGCGCCCTAACTACCTCACCTTCAATGATGATATAAAAGACAAATCATACATTAAAACCGTAATCGAAGCAGATTCGGCAGTCGCGCAGACGCTCTTAACCCATCGGGAGGCACTGGAGCAGTGGTGGAACGTGGCCCGTGACGAGTTTGCCCGTCTTGAACGTGTCAATAACGGTAATGGAAGTGGTCAAAAAATGCCGGAGGTACGTCATGAGCTTCTGACCACGCTTAAAGCAAAACTGATTCCCCTGAATGTGCTCGACGAATTCAAGAGCGCCGGCGTGTTCGTCAACTGGTGGCAGCAGATTCGTTTTGACCTGAAGACCATCGTCTCCATCGGCTGGAACCACACCCTTATTCCGGATGAATACCTGATCGCCGAATACTTTCAGGCAGAGGCAGACACCGTAGTAGAGTTGGAAGCCGGAATTGGCGAACTGCAAAGCGAACTGGCCGAGGCCGTGGAGGCCGCTGAGGAATCAATCGCCTATGAGCCGAAGGAGGATGAAAAGGTAACTGCCGCCGTCATTAAAAAGGAGCTGAAAGCCCTCATTGACGATTTGAAAGGCAGCACCGGCGCATCGGCGAAGCGGGAACTGGACGAGCTGAAAAAACTGGACGCGTCTATCAAGAAGGTTGAGAAAAAAATTAAAGACGCCAAAGCCGCGTTGAAGGAGAAAACGACCGATCTAGAGCTGAAACTTCAATTGAAACGGCTGGGGAGCGAAGGGTTTACCACTGAAAACCGGGAACTGATTCGCCAGGTGGACAGGCAGATTGCGGAACTGGATGCGGGAAACAAGGCAGACAAGAAAAAAATCACCGCCCTGCAAAAGGATAAGGCCAACCTGGAGGCGCGTATCGCTAAGACGGATGATCTGCTTGCGGCTATCGGCGGCCAGCTTACCGATGAGCAGGCAAAGCGCCTGATTTTGAAAAAAATCTACGATGTTGCCAGCAGGGAGTTGGAGCGATACCTCAACGCCGAAAAACGGACTCTGATTCAGGGGGTGGAAAATCTCTGGAACAAATACGCCGTCAGCAGCCGGGAACTGGAGCAGGAGCGGGAACAGACACTAGGGCAGTTAAATGGGTTTCTGGAAGGGTTGGGGTATTTGAGATGAGCCGGCTTGTTAAAGATTTAGTAACTGAATTGCCTAAAAGCCCGCTACCAGCAGGCTTTGCATCTGAAGGTAGCGGTTTCGTTTTTTTTGTTTCTGGTCCAAAGCCTCTCGAATGCGAGCAAGGCTTGATTGATGGAGAGGCAATAGTGCTTTCTACTGGGGGAAATGCAGCAATTCATTATGGTAAAGGGAATTTCTCCTATTCAACAGATTGCTGGGCTTTAGAACCTTTAGTGAATTTAGTTGACGGCAAATACCTTTACTATTTCTTGGACTCGCAAATATTCCGTATAGATGCCCTTGGCTTTGAGGGCTCTGGATTAAAACACTTACGAAAAGATTTTGTCCGAAACTACAAAGTCCCTGAATTCTCCAAACCCGAACAATGCAAAATCACTGAAGTCCTTTCGACGGTGGATCGGGCGATTGAGCAGACGGAGGCCTTGATCGCCAAGCAGCAGCGCATCAAGATCGGCCTGATGCAGAACCTGCTCACCCGCGGCATCGATAAACACGGCAACCTTCGTTCCGAAGAAACCCACCAGTTCAAGGATTCTCCACTGGGACGAATTCCGGTGGAGTGGGAGGTCGCACCAATTAGCAAATATGGGTCCCGATCACGCCCCTATTTGCGAACAGGTCCATTTGGGTCCGATTTGAACACAAAGCATTGGGTCGAATATGGAATTCCGGTATTGACTATTGGCTCGTTGGGCGAGGGTATTGTACTCCAATCCGAGTTGCTTTTTATTGATGATAAAACGGCTGATAGGCTCAAGGGGTTCCGAGTTGAGGAAGGTGATATCGTGTTTTCAAGGGTTGCTGATATTGGTCGTTCGCTTGTGATTAAGCCGGGGTGTGAGAGTTGGATCATTTCATCCAATTTGATGCGTATATCCCTCGACAAGAAAGCAGCATCTCCTGATTACTTGTACAGGAATATTGCTTTCAATTCGGAGATTAGAGCTCAACTTAGAAAAACATCAAACTCTGGGGGACGTGACCTAGTAAATGGCCCAATCTTAAACGCGCTTATTTTCCCATGGCCTTCGATTGATGAGCAGCTTGAAGTCAATAAGCGACTTCAAGGGACAGATAACAGACTCAAGGGTATCAACGAAAATCTCCAGAAGCTCTATGCATTAAAAACCGGCCTGATGCAGGACTTGCTCACCGGCAAAGTTCCGGTGACGCCGTTAATAGCAAAGATGGAGGACCGTTCATGAGTATAAAGAAGATCCCGGCGCACATTAAACTCGATGAACGCAACCATGTGGGAATAATGAACTATAAGGAGACATTAAATGCCCGTTAAAAACGAGATAAAAAGCGAAAAGATACTGGTCAAAGACATATTTTCAAATATGTGGTTTCGCATACCCGAGTACCAGCGGCCATATATCTGGGGGACTGATGAGATAAACGATCTCATGGATGATCTTACCTATGCCCATTCAGAAAAACCTGATCAGGAGTACTTTCTTGGTTCCTTCGTTTTTCAGGCCAAGCGAGCAGGATCAACTCCGGGGCTCGACTTCGATGAAAACGATCTGCTGGATGGTCAGCAGCGGATGACTACCCTTTTGATATTATTTGCCTGTATTCGCGATCTATGTCCCGATCAAGATGTGCAGGACACCTGTACGAAGTCGATTTTTCAGAAGGGCAACAAGATACATAGAATCCCAGAACGTACGCGAATAGTGTTTGCAATCCGCAAGTCCGTCCAGGATTTCGTGGATGAATTTATCAAAACTGACGGGGGCACAAAAAGCAAGGATAAGCTCAAAGAGCTGGCACAGAACAGCAAGGATACTTCTATTCGCAACATGGCCACAGCTGTGTTAGAAACTCATAAGTACTTAAGTGATCCGAACAAATCTCTCGAACTGATAGAATTTATAACCTTTCTTTCCAATAATGTCCTACTGATCTATGTGGCAACAGAAAACCTGGACGATGCATTTCGGCTATTTACCATCCTCAATGACCGTGGTGTTCCACTGCGTAATAGCGATATTCTCAAATCACACAACTTGGGCGCCCTTGATAACGATAAGGACAAAGCCCGTTATGCAGAGCTATGGGAAGAAGCAGAAGGCGACCTCGGTGACGACTTTGATCGGTTCCTAAACCATTTGCGTACCATTCTTGTAAAAGAAAAAGCACGGCTGAGCTTGCTGGATGAGTTCGAGCAAAAAATCTATAATCCTAGGGAAAAGGATAAATCCACGGGTATAACAAAACCAGCCTTATTGAAGAAGGGTAAAGAGACCTTTGAACTAATTGACCGCTATCTCGAACACTACACTACTTTGTTTAGAGGTGACAATCACAAGCAGTCTGGTAATTCGTTTGCTTTTAGTAACCTTATCAAAGTGATGCTTACCGGCTTGCCTTCTACCGACTGGATCCCCCCATTGCTTCGATACTTTGACCTTTTCGGATACAATGACATCTTGAAGTTCTTAATATTGTTGGATAACAAGTTCTCCGCCGACTGGATAGCGCAATACACACCTACAACCCGTATCGATAACATGAACCAGATAATCTATAAAGTGGAGCAAGCTTCAGATACTGCTTCTGTTCTTGCGGATAGCTGCTTTTATATTAATGCCGACGCTTTTAATCGTGATATTGACTCGGCGGTTTATGGAAGACGTTTTACCCGCTATCTGTTACTTAAATTGGATTATCTCTTTCATGATGAAAGTCAGCGCATGAGCATTGAGTCACTTTCGGTAGAACATATTTTACCACAGAATCCTGATGATGGCAGCCAATGGAAGAGAGATTTTACAGACGAACAACGTGCTGAATGGACAGATCGCTTGGGCAACCTGGTCTTGATCACCACGAAAAAAAACTCGTCACAGGGGCGTCTAAACTACGCTGATAAGAAGAAGCGTTATTTTGAAGAACGGATAAGTACCTGCCAGAATTCTCTACGTGTTTTGAACAAATACTCAAATTGGACACCTCTTGAACTTAAAGAGAATCATGAAACAGTTCTCAGTGCTCTTAAAGATTATTACGGAGTCGTGTAATGGGTAACGCTACCGGAAAGTATAGAATTGACGAGCGCAATCATGTCGAAAAACCGCTCCTCGATCAGCTTCACGGCCTTGGCTGGGAAATCATAGACCTGACCGACGAAAGGCAGACCCCAGCCCATACCTTCCGGGAGAATTTCACTGAAGTGGTCATGTTGCCGGTATTACGTGAGCAGCTCAAGGTGATAAATGACTGGTTGGAAGACGATCAGATTGAGGAAGTCGTCAAGCAGCTTACCGCCAGCTTTCCCGGCACGGGGCTGATCGAGAATAACCAATATGTCCTGCACCTGCTGCTGGAAAACACCAGCGTCAGCGAAAACCGTCGAACCGGCGCACAAAGCCCCACTGTGCGTTTTATTGACTTCAAGGAACGAAAGGGAAACAGATTTATAGCTGTTTGCCAGTTCAAGGTGCGCATCCTGGGTACCGAGCATCACATTATTCCTGACATCGTGTTGTTCATAAACGGTTTACCGGTGGCGCTCGTCGAGTGCAAATCACCCAAGGTCAAAGATGCCATCCCTGAAGCCATCGACCAGATTCTGCGCTACAGCGAACAGCGCGGAGCCAAAGGTGAAGGCAGTGCGATTCTGTTCTATTTTAACCAGTTTGTGGTCGCTACCTGCCGCCAGGAAGCCAAGTTCGGCACAATCACCACCCACAGCGAGAAGCATTTCTATCGCTGGTCTGATCCATATCCGCGTACTCTGAATGACCTTGATCACGGTTCGGGCAGCCCCAACAACCAGCAGCGGCTGGTGGCGGGCATGATGGACAAGGACAATATGCTCGACCTGATTCGCACCTTTACCCTGTTTTCTACAAATGACAAAGGCCAGACCATCAAGATCATGGGCCGCTATCAGCAGTTCCGGGCGGTTAAGCTGGCCGTCAAACGCTTGCTGGAAGGCAAAAATCCGCGCGAGCGCAGTGGTATCATCTGGCACACCCAGGGGTCGGGCAAGTCGCTGACCATGATGTTCATGGTGCGGGAGATGTATCTCCATCCACAGATGGCCCATTGGAAAATTATATTCGTGACCGACCGGACCCAACTGGAAGGTCAGCTCAATGAAACCAGCCGCAGCATCGGCTTTACGGTCAAGGTGGCAAACAGCATCAAAAAGCTTAAGGAGTTGCTCAGTGCCGACACTTCGGACCTGGTAATGGCCATGATCCACAAATTTCGCGAGGCAGACCTGACCGAGGCTTTCCCGCAGCTCAATGACAGTCCACACATCCTTGTTATGACCGATGAGGCCCACCGTTCGCAATACAAGATGCTCGGCGCGAATCTTGATAAAGGCATACCCAACGCCGCAAAAATCGGCTACACCGGCACCCCGATCGATAAGACAGAACGCGTATTTGGCGATTATATCGACAAATACACCATGCGCCAGTCCATCGCCGATGGAGTTACTCTTGAGATCGTCTACGAAGGCCGTACCCACAACGCTGAAGTAACGGATCAGGCCGGCATGGACCAGGACTTTGCTGACATATTCAGCGATTACAACCTCCAAGAGCGATTGGCAATTCTCGGCTACGGGTCGCGAGACGCCTATCTCGAAGCGGAACCAACCATCGAAGCTAAAGCGAAGGACATGGTGCAACACTATCTGACTCACGTTTTCCCCAATGGCTATAAGGCGCAGGTCGTAGCCACATCGCGCGAGGCAGCCGTGCGCTACAAGAAGCATATCGATGCAGCTTTGGCTTCGACGATTGCCGAATTGAACGAAAACAACCCCGGCGGACTTAATCTTGAGACACTTAAACAGCTGCGAACGGATGTGGTCATCTCCGGCGGTCATAATGACCTGCCTCACCTGAAAGTGTATACGGATAAGTCGCGTCATGAGCGCAGCATCAAGAGTTTTAAACTGGCTTTTGGCGGTGAGGACGAAGGGGTTACGGGCGATATGGGCATGCTTATCGTTAATAACATGCTCATCACCGGCTTTGATGCGCCCGTAGAACAGGTTATGTACTTGGATAAGGTCATTACCGATCACAATTTATTGCAGACCATTGCCCGAGTGAACCGCGTTGGGGGCGACACTAAGGACAAGGGTTTTGTGGTCGACTATGTCGGCGTAGGTCATCACCTGAAAAAAGCCATTTATGCCTATGACGAACGAGAGCAACGGGAGATTATCGACACCCTGAGCTCTCCTCAAGCGGAGCTTGGCAACCTCAAGGCTAGTCATACCGAAATCATGGCACTCTTAAAGCAACACGGTTTGACAGATCTGACCGATCACGATGCGTTTTTCGATGTTTTCTACGACGAGGACCTGCGCTTCGACTACATGCAGGCATTCAATAATTTCACCAAGTGCATGAACCTGGTTTTTCCAGCTAGGCAGGCGCTGGATTTCATGGGCGATTATAACGCGCTTGCAGAAATAAATGTCCTTGCAAGCAAGCATTTCCGAGATGAACGTTTAAGCATGAAGGGGATTCCCCCCAAGTTACGTGCTATTACCGACAAGTATCTACAGTCGAAGAGTATCGATCAGAAGATCGAACCCATTTCGATTCTTGATGAGGATTTCGAGAAGAATGTCGGCAAGCGCAACCGCACCAAGACCAAAGCGGCTGAAGTGGAGCACGCTATTCGGCACCACCTAGATGTTGAACTAGATGACGATCCGGATTTGCAAGCCTCTTTTGCAGAGGCACTAGCGCAGATTTTTCAGGAGTTTCGCGACAACTGGAAAAAAATATACGAAGAACTTGAAAAGTTGCGTGAGCGCATTATCAACGCCAGTAAGGAGCCGACGTATGGACTCCACCGCAAGAAGCAGATGCCTTTTTTTCGGAGTTTCAAGCGGGAAATATACGGCGAAAGGGCATTGGACGAGGATGAGATTTCCGTTCTCGTCGATCTCACTCAGCAGGTCTTCTTGGTTGTGGAACGTGAACTGAAACTAGCGGGAATCTGGGAGAGCATTCCCGCTCGTAATAAGCTCAAGGCTGATATTCAGACAACGCTAATACAGCCTGCCTACACAGCACTGCCAAATTTGTTGCAGAGGCGCGCCCAGATAATCAGCCGGGCCATGGAGATTGCTGAAAAGAATCATGACGTGATTCTGTACGCGGAGTGAGTATGGAACTGGTTTACACAATCAACCGGTCATCCAGGCGCAAGCAACTGACAATCACCGTTGAGCGGGATCGCAGCGTGATCGTCCACGCCCCCGAGTTCACCTCCGAGGAGAAGATTAGAGCGGTTGTCGAATCGAAACGTCAATGGATTTTAAAAAAAACCAGGCATGCACAGAAATATACCGAGTTACCACATCCGCCTGGTAAGGAGTTGGTGAACGGCGAATCTGCACTCTATCTGGGTCGTCAGTATCAGATAGAACTGGTCCATAACAATTCAGATGAAATACGATTTGAGCAACGTTTCCTGATCCCTGCTTGTTTCTCCGGTGAGCGCAAGAATGCCCTGCGAAATTGGTATATGGACAGGGCGAAGGAGAAAATACTTCCACGGGTGAGAAAATTCGCCAATATTCTAGGAGTGGAATTCACTAACGCTAAGATTGTTGAAAACCGCTATCGCTGGGGTTCCTGCACGATCAAGGACAACGTTAATTTTAATTGGCGCCTCATCAAAGCTCCGATGTATGTCGTGGACTATGTGATCGTCCACGAACTTGCTCATCTACTGGAAGCCAATCACACTCCACGATTCTGGAATATAGTCCGAGCGCAGTCACCCAAAATGGACAAGGCAAAGCAGTGGCTCCTTGAGCATGGCCAGCTATTGGAAGAAGAAATCTAAGACGATGAGGAATATTTTGTATAATAAGCGCTACCCAGGACGGCATTCAGCTACGCTCTAATCCATAGTCAGCCGCCCATTTGTTATACTAAGTAGAATTTTATAGTCACATAGAATGAGCGGAGCTAAAGAAAGATACTGATGATGGGTTGCAAGTCATCGATTGAACGAAATAGCGTAGTGTTCACCCGCATACCCCCAACCTTATAACCGCCATTGGGTCACTGGTGCCCCTCACAACTTCTTGACCGTGAGGCGGCGGTACGCCTCCAAGTACCT
>Ga0180432_10006447_pt1 | contig 15211 bp, 11 predicted proteins | sample SS_ome_10_FD_132414 | JGI IMG/M metagenome (GOLD analysis project Ga0180432, IMG submission 132414) | Hypersaline lake sediment archaeal communities from the Salton Sea, California, USA - SS_1_MS_2 metaG | ecosystem: Environmental > Aquatic > Non-marine Saline and Alkaline > Hypersaline >... | reverse complement strand
GGCGTTCCATGAGCTGGGAGACTCCGCCAACGGTCCGCCGCGGGTGGTTCTGTCGTTCAGCGAAGTGAAGTTGTAGCCCCCGCCGAGCGACACGTACCAGTAGTTGTGGAACGTGCCGTACCCGCCCAGGTACGCCTGACGGCTCATCCGCTCGCCACCGAAGTTCCAGCTCTGCGACCAGGAAGTGTTGAATGTGAGCTGTTGAAAAACCTTGCCCGGCCTCAGCCAGCGCCGCGACAGCCACAATCCGTGGAATATTCTGTCGGCTTCCGTGTTGTATCCGGCGTCGTTAACCTCGAACCCGGGCGAGTAGGCGAAAACGTCCATCCCGTACGTCCAGTTGCCCGCCACCTTACCCACCTGCCCGGAAACCGCGTAACCGTTCATCGAGGTTGCGGACGTGTCGAGCGAGACGTAGCCCTGGTCCGGTCTCTGGTAGTAGCGGGCCGATGAACGCTGGGCGAGCGTGATCGCGGTCGCGTCGCCGCTGATGTGTGTGGCGCTGATCGTCCCACTCACGGAAAACTGGTTGTCGGCGAAGCGGTGGAAGAAATCGACTCCTCCCGTATAGGCAGCCGCGTTGAGCGTATCGAACGCGGGAGCGTCCAGATGACGGTTCACCGTGGTGGCGAGCACACCAATGCCACTGCCTCCGCCGCGAAAGTCCTTGCGCAGGCTCAACACGCCGAAGTTGCTGAGCGGCTCCACCGGATCCCTCCTGGTGTGACCTTCGAGTTGCTGAACGTCGGCGAACTCGCGTGCGGTCAACGCGTTCAACACGCCGATTGACCATCCCGCCGTCTGACCCGAGAGCTTGGCCGCGCCGAGTATCCTTGTTGCAGTGGGGCTGTCGACATATCCGCCCGGTTCGTCAGCGGTAATCGACGGCGCCCGTCCTACCCTTCGAGAGTAGAACAACTGCGGCGCCCCGAACACCTCGCCTCCGCTCCCGGCTCCGAACTCAAACAGATTCGCTCCCTCCACGAAGAACGGCCTGCGTTCCTCGTAGAAGGTCTCGAACTCCGTGAGGTTGACGACTGCCGGGTCGGCCTCGACCTGACCGAAGTCAGGCAACAGCGTGGCGTCGATCGTGAGGTCGCTGGTGACCCCGTACTTCAGGTCCATGCCAGACGTGATGTCGTACACGCTGCCGTCGTTGAACGGGTTCGCGGGATCCGCCCCCTCGGTGTACTCGGCCTTGGCGACGTTGTACGGAAGGACCTCCAACCGTCTCGGTGGCGGAATATCTCTGAGTCCCTCCAGGTGGCCGAAATGGGAGGTGAAACCCTGCTCGGTGTTGGGCCACCAGCTCCACACGGTCCACTCGTTCTTGCGGAAGATCAAACGCGTGAAGTTTATGCCCCAGGTCAGATCAGCCGCCGATGAGAACCTGAGTTGAGAGAACGGAATCCTCAGCTCGGCGACCCAGCCCAGCGAGTCGATCCGTGCTGCGACCTCCCACACCGGATCCCAAGAGTAATCCTCGTTGTCGCTGTCGTTGGTTGCAATCCAATCACTGCGGACACCCGACGGGTTCACGCCAAACCGGAACGCGGTGCGGTGATCGTGATACGAATCGATGGAGAGATAAAACAGGTCGCTCGGGACGCCTGCGTCTCGGCGGCCCAATCCGCCCACGACTCCGTTCGGCTCGCTGTCGTAGAGTCGCGCCGCGACGTACAAAGCTTCTCGGTCGTAAACGACGCGGATCTCGGACCGTTCGCTTGGAGGTGTGCCATCGTCCGGAAGCACTTGCGTGAAGTCGCTAGACGTCGGTGCCTCTCGCCATACGGCGTCGTCCAGCCTGCCGTCCAGGTTCGGCGCCTCGATCTCAGCCCGTACGGCGACGGTGACCGGTGTCGGCCCGCTGGTGGTGCGGCGGGCTGCAGAGTCCTGACCCAATGCAGGTTGGATCTCGGCACATAACGCAATCAAAATGAGCGCATGACGCTTGAGCGCCCGCGCCGTTCGATTGCGAGCAGAGACCGCAGTCGTATTCCGCAACGGTTCCTCCCACCGCTGTGAGTCTATAGAGCTCGAGAATGACGGTGGAGTACGTGCTTTACGTACGAAAAGATGTGCGGGTAGTTCCATAGGTCGCGGCTTCGCTCGAGCTGGAGCGGTTGAACCAGTGGGGGGCTGAGAGCGGTGACTGGCCAGATGCAACGCTCTCCCGACGTCAAGTGTCCATATAACAAACACCAGAGTAGACGACCAAATCTCCAAGAGGGAGTACGGAGACATGCGTGCCTTCGTTACCACAGCCACGTTTCTGGCCGTCGCGGCCATAGCGTATCCGCTCGAAGCTCAGAATCTCGCCGATCGGATCAACTCCGCCCGCTCCGACATCGTGCGGCTTTCCTTTCCCACGCGCCCCGAGATATGCGGCGACGGGAAGTCGATCGGCGAGACCACGGCGGATGGCTTCGTTACGCACACCTTCTGGTCGGGCGGTTACTCGATCAACCGCCAAGACTACTGGGAGATCGATTGCCGGCAGGGGCCGATGCGCCTGGCCGTCGAACGACGAAACGGGCGCGTGATCGAGTTGCGCGTTGCCGTGGGTGTGGATTGGCTGCCCGACGCGCCCGGTGTCGATCTCGGAACCTTTGAAGGACTCGAGGTCGCAACGTGGCTCCTCGACGTCGCCGAAGCGAATGAGGATTTGGGTAGCGTGGTCTTCCTGGCGGCTAACGCGGCGGCCGACGCCCCGATCGCGAACCGGCTTGTGACAATGGCCCGAGACGACTCCCAGAACCCGGACGTTCGGCAGAGAGCCATTCGCTGGTTAAACCGCGCAGCATTGCGGGAGGGATTGGCCGACCGCGCCGATCGGGTTTTGAGAGAACTCGCGTTAGACCGTTCCGACAACGTCGAAGTTCGCGAGCGCGCAATCCGCTCGCTTCGGGAAACCGACGAGAACGACGCGTGGTTGCGCGATCAATACGCACGCATGGATCGCACACAACTTCGAGAGCGGGTGATCCGCCGGATTGGCGAATCGCACTCGGCGGAAAACGGGGAATGGCTGCGTGCGGTCGCTCTCGATGGAAGCGAACGTGCGGAACTGAGAGAACGGGCGCTGCGCGTGATAGGAGAGCAGCCGGCGGGGCGCGACGAGATACGCGAACTCTACGCCCGACTCGACCGTTCGGACCTCAAGGAGCGCGCGCTGCGCGTGGTCGGAGATAAGGCCTCGGCGGATGAGATGACATGGATCCGAGAAGTTGCCGAGGATGCGAGCGAGCGGACCGCTGTCAGAGAACGGGCCGTGCGGATTCTGGGTGAGGGAGCGCCCCTCTCCACGTTGCAGCGGCTGTACCGGGGTATGGAGGACACCGAACTCCGAGAGCGAGTGCTCCGAATCGCCGGCGAGCAGCGTACCGAAGAAGCCGCGGCGTGGCTCGAGGAGGTGGCAACGGACAGGCGAGAGGTGACCGAGCTGCGTGACCGTGCGATTCGTCTCATCGGTGAATACCGGTCAACGGCGGTCCGGGATCTATTCAAAAGTCTGGACAATGATGAACTGCGGGACCGCGCACTCCGAATCGCTGCAGATCGAGACGATCGCGGCACGACCGAATGGTTGACCGAAATTGTCACGGGTACCGACTACTCGACCGACATACGCGATCGCGCAATCCGGCTGCTCGGCGAGAGCGCCGTGGCGACGAGTGAGATCGCCGGCCTCTACCACGATGTGCGCGGCACCGAGCTGAAACGTCGGGTGATCCGGCTTCTGGCCGAACGCAGTGACGAGACTGCCGCCGCGAAGCTACGAGATATTGTCGACTCTGATCCGAGCAGGGAGCTGCGTCGTTACGCGATGAGGCGTCTCGCGGAAATGCGCTAACGCTTCGCCGCAACCAACCCGGCCCCCAGGGCGGTACCACCCCGCACCCAACTGCCCCGGCGGTACCCCGCAGCTCCGCCCCCTTCCCAGGCGGAACGGCGGTCGGATTGGCGAACGCAGATCGAGACGACTTGAGATTGTAGATTGGTCGCGATGCGTGAGTTGGCGCCGAGGTTAATCTGCACTCTCCACTCCGCGGTTCCCTACCGCCCCTGAAACCATCCCGTTCCAGATCCCGTTAAGAGTCTATCAGCATGAGTCTACATTGTGGCCTAACAACCGAGGAACAATGCCCAAAGGCTACCTAGGTGTCTTCGAACAGATGGTCCTGCTCGCAATTCTCAGGCAGGGCGACCAGGCGTTCGGCCTGGAAGTTCGCCGCGAAATTGAAGCCGGTGCGAACCGAAAAGTCTCGAGGAGCGCGTTCTACACTACGCTCGACCGACTGGAGAAGAAGGGTTTGGTGAAGTGGACCTCAATGGAATCCGAGAACGCACGCCGCATGGCACCGATAAGGCTCTTTGAGGTGACGCCCGACGGTCTCGTTGCCCTCAGAGAATCGCGCGGTGTGCTTGAAGCGGCATGGCGCGGGATGGATGAAGTGGTCGACGGATGAAGCGCGCCCCCACGCCTCCGCGCTTTGCCGAACTCCTACTCAGGGTCGCGTTGCCACCAGGCGTGGCGGGCGAGAGCATCAAGGGCGACCTCGACCAGGAATTCGCCGACTACCTAGCCGACTCATCCATCATCCGGGCGCACGCCTGGTACTACCTGGAATCACTGAAATTCGGCGCACGTTACGCGCGGCTGTACGCTGGTCGCTCGCTCGGCGCGCGGAACCGAATCAAGAAGTCTTCCGGAGACAATATCATGAGTGTCATGTGGCAAGACTCGCGGCACGCTTTGCGGCGCCTGTTGCGAAGTCCCCTTTTCAGTCTCGTTGCCGTGCTCACGCTGGCCATCGGCATCGGCGCCAACACTGCCATCTTCAGTCTGGTCAACGGCATTCTCCTGAAACCGCTGCCGTTCGATGAGCCGGAGAACTTGGTGGGGGTGTGGCATTCCGCGCCTGGATTGGGGTTCGACGAAGTCAACCAATCTCCGGCACTCCACTACACCTATGTGGACGAGGGTCGTTCCTTCTCCGAGATAGGGATGTGGGACAACGAGACCGCGTCTGTCACCGGGTTGGACGAACCTGAAGAAGTGTCATGCATGATGGTCACGGAAGGCACCTTCCGAGCGCTTCGGGTTCAGCCGGTGCTTGGCCGGATATTTTCACCGGAAGACGACAGCCCCGGCACACCTCGCACCGTAATCCTCAGCTACGACTACTGGCAGACTAGGTTCGGTGGTGACCCCGGCGTGCTGGGCAGGACTCTGACTGTCGACAGCCGTCCCCGTGAGATCATCGGAGTGATGGGTGCTGACGTACGTTTCCTCCACTACGATCCCGCATTCTATCTGCCGTTCCGATTCAATCGCGCGGAACTCTTTGTCGGCAATTTCAGCTATCAGGGCCTCGCGCGCCTGGCCCCGGGCGTTTCAATCGAGCAAGCAAACGCAGACGTTGGGCGAATGCTCCCCATGTCGATTGACAAGTTCCCCGGTGGAATAACTCACGAAATCTCCGAGAGCGCTCAATTCGGCCCTAACCTGAGACCTTTGAAAAACGACGTAGTGGGAGATGTTGGGGAGGTCCTCTGGGTGTTGCTCGGCACCGTGGGCATGATCCTTCTCATCGCTTGTGCCAACGTCTCGAACCTCTTCCTGGTCCGCGCGGAGTCTCGGGAAAAGGAGATCGCGGTTCGAACCGCGATGGGTGCGGGCAAGGGGCGGATAGCGCGCGATTTTCTAAGCGAAAGCCTACTGCTTGGAGTAGTCGGCGGCAGCGGCGGGATTGCGCTGTCGTACGCCGGGCTCACACTGCTCCGGTCGCTGGGTCCAGCAGAGCTACCGCGCCTCGCGGACGTAACGCTCGACTGGCAGGTGTTGCTCTTCACGCTGGTGCTATCTGTCCTTTCCGGCGCGTTCTTCGGAATGTTTCCCGTGCTCAAGTACAGGAGGGCGGCGCTCACGAACGCGCTGAAGGAGGGCGGTCGCGGTGGGAGCGCCGGCAGGGAAAAACACAGGGCAAGGAACACTTTGGTGGTTGCTCAGATTGCCCTGGCGCTGCTGCTATTGGTTGGGTCGGGCCTCATGGTGCGGAGCTTTCAGGCTCTGCGGAACGTAGACCCCGGGTTTAGGAACCCCGAAGAAGTGCTCCTCGTTCGCCTGAGCATCCCCGGAGCCCAGGTGGAAGATCCGGTCGAGGTGACTCAAACTCACCAGCTCATTGCCGAACGCATCAGCCAGATTCCCGGTGTCGCGAGCGTCGGCAGTGCCACATCGGTCACCATGGACGGGTGGGACTCCAACGACCCGGTGTTCGTGGAGGGTTTTCCGGTACCGGAGGGGCAGATCCCCGATATCCGGCGGTTCAAGTGGGTCTCGGACGGCTACTTCGAGACGATGCAGATCCCCGTACTGGCCGGCCGGCCGCTGGAATGGAGAGATTCTTACGAGCTGAACAAAGTGGTCATGGTAACCGAGAACTTTGCCCGGGAGTATTGGAATTCACCCGCGGACGCCATCGGCAAGCGTATATCCACCGGTCTCTCCGCAGGCAATTGGTACGAGATCGTAGGGGTTAGCGGGAACGTGCGCGACGAAGGACTGGATCAAGAGGCGACATCGGTGGTCTACTGGCCGATGATGCTCAGAAACCTGTGGGCCAGCATGCCGGGTGAGGCGGACGAAGTATATGCTCGCCGGTCTATGAACTACGCGATACGGAGCGCACGGGCCGGCACCCCGGACTTCCTCACTGAGGTCAGAGACGCAATATGGGAGGTCAATCCGAATCTGCCATTGGCCGGGGTGCGAGGGCTCGACGAATTGCTCGACCGGTCAATGGCGCGCACCTCGTTCTCGCTCATCATGCTCGGAATCGCCGCCGGGGTTGCACTGTTGCTCGGCACAATCGGGATCTACGGAGTCATCAGTTACATCGTAAGCCAGCGGACCCGCGAACTCGGCGTGCGGCTAGCGCTTGGCGCCAACGCCGCCGACGTGAGGAAGATGGTCTTGAAGCAGGGCCTGATACTCTGCTCCTTCGGAGTACTGTTCGGCTTGGGTGCCGCAATCGGCCTCACCCGCCTCATGGAGGCCTTGCTCTACGGAGTTAATCCGACCGACCCGCTGACATTCGTAGCGGTTTCGGTGTCGATCACACTGGTGGCGCTCCTGGCCAGCTACGTCCCCGCCGCGAGGGCGGCCGGCATCGACCCCGTGGAGGCGATTCGGTGGGAGATGTAGGGCGGTAGGGCGGTACCCTGCCGCCCGCTTTCCTATCACTCCTCTTCGCGCTCTACCCGCTGCGCGGCGTCGCTTCAATCACCGAGCTTGCCTTCCCACTCGTCCACCGTCGAGTGCTTCCACAGCGGCACGCCGTCGCGGTAGCCGGCGCGGGCGATGGCGTGCGCGGCCACGGGCACGGTCACCAGCACGAAGACGACGGTTGCCACCGCCCGGCCGATCACCGATATGTCCGGCTGCACCATCGCGAAACCGCCGAGCAGGAAGATCGCGCCCAGCGACGTGGCCTTCGATGCCGCCGACAGGCGGTTGTACATATCCGGCATGCGCAGCAGCCCGACGGCTGAGAGCAGCATCAGCAGGGAACCTAGCAGCAGGAGCACGGCGGCGGTCCCTTCAAGGGGCGTCATCTGCACTCCGTTCTTCGCTGCGTTTCTCGAGATACCTGGCGAACCCGACGGTGGCCATGAACGAGACCAGCGCGATCACCACCGCTATGTCGAAGAACTCGGTCTGCTCGACCGCCAGTGCAAATACGGTGATGATGCCGATCGCCAGCAGGTTGACCAGTTCCAGCGCGACCACGCGATCGGCGAGGGTCGGCCCGATCACCAGCCGCACCACCGTCAGCACCACCGAGACGCCGAGCAACGGCAGGATCACCGCGAAGACGAAGCCGTCCAGCGTCATTCGAACACCTCCTTCACGCGGCGCTCGAAGCCGCGCTTGATCCCTTCGCGGAAGCGGTCCGGGTCCGAGACGTACATGCCGTGCACGTAGAGGGTGGAGTGATCCTCGCTCACCTCCATGGTCAACGTACCAGGGGTGAGCGTGATGAGGTTCGCCAGCAGGGTGATGGCGAATGGCGTCTCGAGGTCCAGCGGCACGGCGACCACGCCCGGCGTCATCGTGAGCCGCGGGCCGAGTATCTCCCAGGCGACCTGCACGTTCGCCTTGACCAGCTCGACCAGGAAGTAGCCCAGCAGGCCGAATGCCGCTGGCAGGCGGTGGATGTAGCCTCGCTCTTCGGCGCGGAAGACCGCGAGTGCGAGCATGAGGTAACTGAGTACCACGCCGAGCAGGATGTTCGCCAACGACAGGTTGCCGGTCAGCAGCAGCCAGCTCAGAGTGAGGAAGACATGAAAGAGTAGCTGGATCATCGCACAGCCTCCCCGAGCACCGCATGCAGGTAGGCGTCGGGTTGCATCAACTGCTGCGCCGCGGCGGCGGCCTGGTCTGCAAGCCACGCCGGGTATAGGCCGATCACCACGGTTACCAATGCCAGCACTACGACCGGGCCGTACGCCAGCACGCCCGTCGCGGCAGTCATCGGCGCCGGGGCCGGCGCTCCGTCCTCAGGAGCGGGCTTCCAGAACGCCTCCGACCAGATCTTCATCATAGAGAACAACGTCAACAGGCCCACCGCCAGGGCCACCGCGGCGATGACCCAACCGTCGACCTCCAGCGACGCTTTGATCACAGAGAACTTGGCCCAGAATCCACTCAACGGCGGGATCCCCGCCAGCGAGAGGCCCGGTATTAGAAAGAGCCCCGCCAGCACCGGCCGTGTCCGCATCAGCCCGCCGATGCGGCTCAATTCGCTTGCGCCGCCGGTGCGCGTGATTATCCCGCCGATGAGGAACAGGTTCGTCTTGACCACGATGTGGTGCAGAATGTAGAACACCGCTCCGGCCAGCCCGGCCACGGTGAAGAGCGCCAGCCCCATAACCATGTAGCCGATCTGGCTGACGATATGGAAGCTGAGGATTCGGCGCACCGACCCCTGTACCATGGCGCCAAGGACTCCCGAGACCATGGTCAGGCCCGCGATCCACAAAAGCAGCTCGTGCGTCCAACCCACTTCGAAGGTGAACAGTAGCGTGAACGCTCGGATCAGCGCGTACACCCCCACCTTGGTCAGCAATCCGGCGAAGATCGCCGAGACCGCGGTGGGAGGGGTGTGGTAGGAGGTGGGCAACCACATGAACAGCGGGAACACCGCTGCCTTGATGCCGAAGGCTATCAGCAGCAGCACCGCGATCGTCAGCAGCAGCGGGTCGGCTCCGCCGTCACCGACGCCCTGGCTCAGAACCAGATGCAACTGTGCCATGTTGAGGGTGCCCGTCTGGCTGTAGAGCAGAGCAACCGAGGCCAGGAAAATTATAGACCCCAGCAGGTTCAGCGTCATGTACTTGAGGCCACCCTCGAGCTGGCCGCGCTGCCCGCCGAGTGTGACGAGCACGAACGAGGCTATCAGCATCACCTCAAACCAGACGTAGAGGTTGAAGATGTCGCCGGTAAGAAATGCACCATTGACGCCCATCAACAGCACGTGGAACAGAGTGTGGTGGCCGTAGTGCTCGCGGGCGCGGCAGATGTCTGCCAGAGAGTAGAGCCCCACGGCCAGGCCCATGGCTGAGGACACCAGTACCATCAACGCGCTGAGCCGGTCGGCGACGAATGTGATCCCGTGGGGAGCGGGCCAGCCGCCAATCTGCACCGAGAGCGCGCCCTGACCCTGCACGGCCAGCAGGAGCCAGACCGACACGCCGAACAAACCGGCCCAGCCGGCGACGCTAGCGGCGCGCTGGGCGCGGTAATGGTTGCGGAATGCGAGGGTCAGCAGTGCCGCTGTGAGCGGAATGACCACGGGAAGTATGAGCACGAGCGAGATCGAGTTCATACGTCACGCTCCGTGGTGTCCATGCGGTCGAAATCGTCGGTTTCCGCTTCCTGATGCGCACGCTTGATGAGCACGATTGCAAATGCCTGCACGCTGAAGCCGATCACGATGGCCGTGAGTACCAGCGCGTGCGGCAGCGGGTCCGGATGCGGTTGAGCGAGCATGGTCTCGCCCGCTTCGATCACCGGCGAGCTGGCGTGCAGAAGACCGCCGGAGGAGAAAACGATGAGGTTCACCGCGTGGCTGAGCAAGACGATGCCAAAGATCAGCTTTGCGACACTACGGCGCAGCATCAGGTAGAGGCCAATGGCGACCAGGGCGCCGATGAGCAGTGCCATCACCAGCATTCAGGCCTCCTCGATCAGCGTCAGGACGATGCTCAGCATAGCGCCGAGCACAGTCAGATAAACACCCAGGTCGAAAACGAGGGGTGTGCCGAAGTGCTGGATGATCTCGACCTCGCGGCCGTACCACCAGGCCTGCAGGAACTCCCCTCCGGTTAGCCAGCCTACCAACCCGCTGAGCACCGCGATTGCCAAACCGCTGACCAGCAGAGTGAGGGGCGAGACGCGCAGCGCCCGTCGGGTTTCCGGCACCCCGAACACCAGCGCAAACAAGACGAGCATCGAGGCGGCGATCAACCCGCCGGCAAACCCACCGCCCGGGCTGTTGTGCCCGCGCAGTAGCAGGTACACGCTGAACAGCAGAAGCAGCGGGGTCAGCGCCCTGGTCATCACCTGCAGTATGAGCGACCTCATCGGCTCGCCTCCAGGTCCTCGCACACCGGCAGCTCGGGTCGGTCCGGCGCCTCCGGCCCGTCACGGCTGGCCCGCAACCGCAGCAACGACAGCACTCCAATAGCCGCCACGCCGATCACCGTTATCTCCCCTAGAGTGTCGAGTGCGCGGAAATCGACCAGGATCACGTTGACCACGTTGCGCCCCTGGCCGACGAGGTAGGACTGCTCGGCGAACCAGCGACCCGTGTCGGAGAGCGTGGCATCGGTGAATGCCGACAACACCAAGAGACTGACGAATCCGCCCACGAGGACGGCGACAAGCCCGTCGCGCAATCGGACCCAGTTCGGGCTGAGTGCGCGAAACCTCGGCAACCGGTAGAGCACCACCACCAGCAGCAGCACGCTCAGCGTTTCGACGGCAAACTGCGTGATGGAAACGTCCGGGCCGCCGAAGAACAGAAACAACAGGGCGATCCCCAACCCGGCCAACCCGAGGGCTATAACGGCGGTCAACCTGCCGGGCGAAAGCGCCGTACCCAGCGCACCGAGCAGGGTGATCAGCGCGATCAGCAGCATGTAGAAACGGAAGCCGGTCCACTCGACCGTGATCATCGAGAGTCCGCCGTGGTGCAGGTATGTGGTGCCCGCCAGCGCGAGGATCACGAGCAGGATGGTCAGGACGTAGATCCGCAACCGACCGTTCTGTATCACCGCCGTCTGCCAGTGTCCCAACCACAGGGTGCGGTCGAGCCAGACTTCGTAGCCGCGTTCGGGCCCGAGGCGCGGCAATCCTGCCAGCGCACTGCGCAGATTGTAAGCCCAACGCAGGCCGACCAGCACTGTCACACCGATGGCGACCGTTGCCAGCGACAGCCAGAAGGGCGCCACCAGGCCGTGCCAGAGAGTGAGGTCGAGATTAGGCCAGGTACCCGAAACAGCGGCGGCCGCGGGTGCGAGCAGCGGCGCGGCCCAGGCGTCGCCCATCACACCCAGCGCGATACCGATGGCTGCCAGAAGCGCCGGACCCAGGAGCATGAACGGCGGTCCCTCCTGCGCCGCGGCGGTCCGGTCGTTAGGCGGGCCCAGGAGCGGCCGCACCGCTACCTGGAACGCAACCACGAACAGGAGAGCCTTGGCCAGCAGCAGCCCGACGGTCAGTACGGTGCTCCACTCCGCTGCCCAGCCCGCCTTGTAGGTCAGTTCCTTGGCCAGGTAGCCTAGCGCGGGCGGGAGGCCGGCAAACGACAGGCCAGCCAGAACGGCCGCCGCCGCGGTCACCGGCATTCTACCCGCCAGGCCGCCGAGTTCGCGAATGTCGCGGGTCTTCGTGCGCATGTCGATAAGGCCGGCCACGAGGAACAGCGACGCCTTGTACAATCCGTGCCCGAGGATGTAGACGGGCAGTGCCGCAAGTGCGTACGGCGACCCGATGCCCGTCAGGAGGACCATTGTGCCGAGTGCTGCCACCGTCGCGTACGCCAGCAGGCGCTTCATATCGGTCTGGGTAACGGCCATCACGGCGCCGGTGAGCAGCGTCACCAGGCCGACGGCGCCCAGCAGACCGTGCCACAGGGGATCGCCGGAGAGAACCGGCTGCAACCGCGCCAGCACGTATACCCCCGCCTTGACCATGGTGGCCGAGTGCAGGTAGGTGCTGACCGGCGTGGGCGCTACCATCGCCGAAGGGAGCCAGAAGTGGAAGGGCCACTGGGCGCTCTTTGTGAAGGCTCCCAGCGCTACTAGCAGCACGATTGCCGGGTAGAGGGCGTGCGATGGCAGGTCATACGCACCGGTAAGCAGCTCGCTCATGGTTGCCGCTCCGGTGGCTTGCATCAACAGCAGCAGGCCGGCCAGTAAGGCCAGGCCGCCGCCGCCCGTAACCAACAGCGCCTGGAGCGCCGCCTTGCGCGATGTCAGCTTGTCATGGTCGAAGCCGATCAGCAGGTAGGATGTTATGCTGGTCAGTTCCCAGAAGACGAAGAGCGCGATGAGATCGTCGGCCAGCACCACGCCGAGCATCGAGCCCATGAACGCCGCCAGGACGGGGTAGAAGCGCCCGCCGCCGCCGTGTTTGTGCATGTAGGCGCCTGAGTACGCAAACACCAGCGCGCCGATCCCGGTGATCAGCAGGGCGAACAGCAGCGACAGACCGTCCAGCCGGAAAGACAGCTCGATGCCCCAACGCGGCACCCAAGGCCAGGATTCGAGCATCGCCGGCGGAGGACCGGGGGCGGCCGGTTCCGGCTGCAGCGGGCTCAGTTCCGGCAGCCTCTGCAACAGCATAACGAACACGCCGGCCGGGACCAATGCCAGCACCGGGCCGGTCCGGCGGCCCAGCCACTGGTGCACCGGCAGCGCGATCAATGCTAGTACGAAACACACTCCGACGGCCAGCAGCATGGTGTTCGACGCTCCGGTTGTGAGGTGATTCCCGAAAACGGTCGCAATGGAATCGCAGTAGAAACCTGCTATCGCCCTGGCGAAGTAAAACCAGGGGAAAGGAGCGTGTCCAGCGTATCAGCGCATAGCTTCAATCGGCTCCAATCTCGCGGCCCGTGCGGCTGGCAAGAGGCAGGAAGCCCCGGCCGCGCGCCCGCGGTCATTGACCCGGTGGAGGCGGTTCGGCGGGAGGCCTGAACCAATATCCAATATCCAACAAGGAATTTCCAATGTCCAACGGTAGGTAGGGTGAGTTTCCGTTGGATGTTGGCTGTTGCTTGATGGACGTTCTGAGTTCACCTGCATTACTGCAGAGTCGTGCCCGTCGTGATAGCCGCCCGAGCCGTCCGCCTGCCCGCCTGCCCGCCCGTCCGCCCGTCCGCCCTGAAACCCAACTCAACTTCCAAACGTATACGTAAAATACTGATACCAGTATTTCTCTGATACAGGAGTCGTGCATGTCGTCCTCGCAGAGCCAGTCGCCCGAAGCGAAACTGCCGCTCAAGCCCGCCGATTTTCACATCCTTTTGGTGCTCTCGAAGCAGGATCTACATGGCTACGGGATCATGCAGGAGGTCGAGGCCGAGTCCGACGGTCGAGTGCGGTTGGAAGTCGGCAGCATGTACAGGCTTATCGCACGTTTGACGGATGAGGGCCTCATCACCGAATCCGGCCGCGACAGCCACGAAAGGCGCAGGTACTATCGGATCACTGAGTTCGGCAAGCGAGTGGCGAAGCTGGAGGCGCAGCGCCTGGTGGATGTGGTGAGCGTTGCGCGGCGATACAACCTGCTCGGCGACGGAGACCGATCGTGAGCGGGCTGTCGAGGCCTCGGTCCTTGCGGGCACTGGAGTGGGTGTTGCGTCTGTACCCGCGCCGCTTCCGCGCCACGTACGGCGACGAGGTGCTGGAGGTGCAGGAGGCGCGCTTCCAAGCCAGCCTCGAGAAAAGAAACCGCGCGGCGGCAGCGGCAGGCCTGGTTCGAGCCGTCTTCAATATGGCGGTAGGCGCGCTGCCAGAGCACGTTCGGGAGTATCGATTCCGCAAGGGGTTGCGGAGTGGCACGAATGCATTGGATGGTGCCGGCCGAGGAGATCCCAAGGTGTATACGATTTTTCGTGGCGCCCGCTTCGCGTTGCGCGGTTTCGCGAGGCAACCGGGCTTCACTCTCGTAGCTGTCGTGACTTTGGCGCTCGGCATCGGCGCGAACACGGCGATCTTCAGCCTGGTTAACGGCATCCTCCTCAAACCGCTTCCGTTCGAACAACCGGACGAGTTGGTGGGAATCTGGCATACGGCCCCGGGGCTGGGTGTCGACGAAGCCAACCAGGCGCCGGCATTGCACTTCACCTATCTAGACGAGGGACGGTCCTTTTCGGAAATCGGCATGTGGGACAATGGCTCGGCCTCGGTCACCGGTCTGGACGAACCGGAGGTCGTGCAGATCATGCAGGTAACCGAGGGCACCTTCCGCGCCCTTCGGCTGCAACCGCTGCTTGGACGGCTCTTCAGCTCTGAGGATGACAGCCCCGGTTCTCCGCTGACCGTCGTGCTCAGCTATGACTATTGGCAAACGAGGTTCGGGGGGGACCCTGGCGTATTGGCAACGACCGTCAATGTGCAGAGTCGCCCCCGCGAGATCATCGGCGTGCTGGGAGCGGATGTGCGATTCCTCGATTACGACCCCGCGCTATATCTGCCGTTTCAGTTCGATCGATCGAAACTCTCGTTCGGCGACTTCAGCTACAATGGGCTCGCCCGCCTTGCGCCGGGCATATCGCTGGAGCAGGCGAACGCCGACGTGGCCCGCATGATCCCGATGGCGCCGGACAAGTTCCCCGGGGGTGTCACCATCGAGATGCTACAGCAGACGAGGTTCGGCCCCAACATCAGGCCCCTGAAGGTCGATGTGGTTGGGGATGTTGGAGAGGTCCTCTGGGTATTGCTGGGCACCGTCGGGATGATACTCCTGATAGCGTGCGCCAATGTGTCGAACCTGTTCCTGGTCCGCGCCGAAGCGCGGGAAAAGGAGATGGCGGTGCGGACTGCGCTGGGAGCGGGCCGATCGCGGATCGCCGGGGAGTTCTTGAGTGAAAGCCTGCTGCTCGGTGTCTTGGGTGGGCTATGCGGTGCAGCGCTG
>Ga0180432_10006446_pt1 | contig 15211 bp, 10 predicted proteins | sample SS_ome_10_FD_132414 | JGI IMG/M metagenome (GOLD analysis project Ga0180432, IMG submission 132414) | Hypersaline lake sediment archaeal communities from the Salton Sea, California, USA - SS_1_MS_2 metaG | ecosystem: Environmental > Aquatic > Non-marine Saline and Alkaline > Hypersaline >... | reverse complement strand
TGTTTGTGTTTCAGCAGGCGCAATGGGGAGAGCGCGGCTTATGTGTATTTGGCGAGCAAGGTGAGAGAATGAAATTGGCGGCGTTAACGTGTCGCAGCGTGTACAGTCTGCTTCGAGGGGCCGTCTGGCCGAAACGCTGGGCAGAGTGTTCCAAGGAGCTAGGTTACGATGCATTCGCGATGGCGGATGTCAATGGGCTCTATGGGGCGTTTGATTTCAACCAAGCGGGCAGGGGGATGGGCATAGCCCCCATTTTCGGTACGGAAATTCTCACGGCGAGCGAGCATGTGATTTTACTGATTGAAAATCGGTGCGGTTATCGCAACGTGTGCAGGCTGCTGAGTGCGTTTCATCTGGACGAGGAGTTTTCGCTGGCGGCATCGTTGGTGCGGCGTCAGGCGGGATTGATCTGCCTGTGCGGGCCGGGCGAGCTGGCGGTGCAACTGGGGAGGATGCTGGATGGAGAGCGTCTTTTTGTGCTCTGTAGGGAGCCTGCCCAGGCGCAGTGGGCACGGTCGCATCGACTGGCACCGCTGGCGGGTCAAATCTGTAATATCACGAACGAAACGGACGGGGCTCGGTTGCGGCTGGTGGACAAGATTCGTTCGCTGAGCACGATGGGGCCGGGGCCGACGGATTCGGTTGGGCAGTGTTGTTTGCCTTGGGCGAGGCAGGTGCGGCGAGCGTTTCGGGAGCACCGGGAGGCCCTGACTAATCACGAGGCGATTATCGGACGCTGCAAATTTCGGTTGCCGCCCGGTAGATACTATCTGCCGCGGACGGGCAATCTCGATGGTCGTAGCGCCGACGAGAAGCTGGCCCGTGTTTGTCATGTGGGGGCGGCGCGGCGGTACGGCAATTTGACGGAGCCTATTGTCAAGCGGCTGGAATATGAGCTGGGGGTAATTCGGCAGAACGAGTTCAGTGATTATTTTCTGATGGTGCGGGACATTGTGGATTTCGCCAAGGGGCGGGATATTCCGGTGGATGTGCGTGGGTCGGCGGCGGGTGCATTGGTGTCGTATGTTTTGGGTTTTACGCGTGTGTGTCCGCTGGAGCACAAGCTGTACTTTGAGCGGTTTATGAACCCCGGGCGTCTGGATTGTCCGGACATCGATATCGATCTGTGCTGGCGGCGGCGGGATGAGGTGATCAATTTTTGCTACGAGCACTGGGGTTACGACCATGTGGCGATGATTTCGACGCTGAATTGTTATCGGCGGCGTAGTGCGTTGCGGGATGTGGGGCGGGCTATTGGTCTGGAGCCGGTGCAGATTGACGAGATTGTCAATGACAGGGAGAAGAGTCGGCCTTCGCCGGTGTATCGTCTGGCTGATGCGATTTTGGGAATGCCGCGGCATCTGGGGTTGCATTGTGGCGGGCTGGTGATTACGCCGAGGCCATTGCATGAATTGGCTCCGCTGCAGCGGGCGACAAAGGGGGTGATCGTCACGCAGTACGACAAGAACGCGGCGGAGGCGATGGGGCTTATCAAGATGGATCTGCTGGGTAATCGGTCGCTTTCGACGGTGCATGAAGCGGTTGAGATTATTGGGCAGAAGGGGTGTGCGTTGGATATCGACGGGGTTGCTCGGCAGGACGAGTGTGTGGGCAGGATGCTTGCTGGGGGTGACAGCCTGGGGGTGTTTCAGTGCGAATCACCAGGTATGCGGCAGCTGTTGCGGGGATTAAACGTCCGGAACCAGCACGACATGGCGATTGCTTTGTCGCTGATCAGGCCTGGGCCGGCAGCGGGGGGCATGAAGGCCAAGTACATCGAGCGGCACGTCGAGAAGAAGTCTTTTGCGTACCTGCACGCCAAGCTGCGTGACGTGCTTGGTGAGACGTATGGCGTGATGCTCTATCAGGAGGACGTGATGCGGATAGCTGTGGAGTTGGCGGGGTATTCGGTGGCTGATGCGGATCAGTTTCGCAGCGAGGTGTCGAAGCAGGTTTCGAGCGAGCGGCTGCACGGGCAGTACAAGGAGTTTGTTTATCGGCGGGCGGTTGAGGCAGGGATTGATCGTCCGGTGGCCGAGGCTCTTTGGGATGAAATTTTGCGGTTTGCGGCGTATTCTTACTGCAAGGCGCACGCCACGGTGTACGCCAACATCGCGTGGCAGACGGCATATCTCAAGGCGCATTATCCGGGAGCGTTCTACACGGCGATTTTGAATAACCATCACGGGATGTATCCGTTGCGGGTGTACGTGTGGGACGCGATTCGGCATGGGGTTAAGGTGTGTTTGCCGCATGTGAATCACAGCGAGCGGGAGTGGAGGATGGAGGGCAAGGCGATTCGTGCGGGGCTGCAGATTGTCAAGGGGCTCAGCAGTAGCGCTATCGAGGCTATTATGGACGAGCGAAGGCGAGGTTCGTTTGGCGATTTGAACGATTTGCGTCGGCGGGTGCGTTTTCGCCGGGGTGAACTGAGCCGGCTGATTCAGGTGGGGGCGTGCGATGGGCTTGGTCCCTCTCGGCCGGCGATGCTGCTGCGGGCTCGTTACGATGTTGATAGCCGAGAGAGGCCTTTGTTGTTCGATCTTTATGAGCATCCGTCTGACAGTTGTCTGCCCGATTACGACCGTGTCAGTCGTTTGCAGGCGGAGGTGAGGACGACGGATATTCCCTTCAGCATGCACCCGGCGATGTTGCTTCGGACGCGGCATACCTGGGCGAATCGTCTGGAACGACACCTTAATCAGGCGGTTCGTGTGGCGGGATTTGTCGCTGCGGCCCGGACGGCCAAGACCAGCAGCGGCAAGACGATGGGCTTTGTGACGCTGGAGGACGTTTCGGGCTTGGCGGAGGTAAGTTTTTATCCTGAGCAGCTTGACCAGTATCGGCAGGTGATTGGAACGGCTGGGGCAGTCTGGATTGCGGGTAAGGTCAGCCGGCATTTGAGTACGCTGACATTGGAAGCCCAGCAGGCTGGTCGGGCGTATTGATATGTAACAGCGAAGAGGCGATGCAAGGGGTGGTCAGGTTCGTTTGAATTGTTTTTCGAGTTGGGCGAGGGAGAGTTTGATGGAGGTGGGGCGTCCGTGGGGGCAGTTGCTGGCGCGGTCGACATTTTTGCCCTGGGCGAGCAGTGCTTCGATTTCCTGTTGAGTGAGGGGGTCTCCGGCCTTGACGGCCGCTTTACACGCCATCATATCGAGCAGCTCATGGAGCAGTTGCTCGCGGCTGACCTTGCCTGCCTGGGCGACGAGCAAGTCGAGCAGGTCGCCGACGAATTCAGCGGGGCCCACGCGTTCGAGCAGGGTCGGAAAGCCCTGGACGGCGACGGTGCGGGGTCCGAAAGGCTCAAGCAGGACGCCGAGGCTCTCTAATAGGGGGCCGGCTTTTTCCATGGCGGCCATCTGGTTGGCGGTGACGTCGACGGTTTCGGGAATCAGGAGCCGTTGGCTCGACAGGGTTCCGTTGCTGACCTGTTGGTGGAGACGTTCGTAGATGATTCGTTCGTGCAGGGCGTGCTGGTCGACAATGACCATGCCGTCGTCGCTTTCCGTGACGAGATAGCTGTTGTGGATCTGTACGTAGTGTTTGGAGGGCTCAAGTTCGCCGGGTTGGGCAGGAGGCGTAGCGGCGGGGTTTGCCTGGGGTGCTGTTGACGGGTCGGGTGCGGGTGACGGGTGGTCGGCGGCATACTGCGATGCAGGCTGGGCAGGGGCCTCGGGGGCGTGGTCCGGTGAGGTATCGGGTATGGCCGAGGGTAGGGGCGGGCGCGTGTCGCTATTCATCGTTGGTGCGGTGTTTGGACCGGTTTGCGTCATCTCGCCGGTGGGTGTTGTCGGTGCGGGTGGCGCGTTGGGTGTGTTTTGGGGCGGGCCAGAAGTTTTGAAGAAGTCGGCCATGGCGCGTCTTACCCGCTCGCGGCGTTGCTCGGGGGTTTCGGTTTCACACGACTGGCCGGGCTGGGGATTTGGGGCGGACTGCCCTTTACGGGCGGTTGCGTTGTGGGAACCCTGATAGGTGGCGGACAGGTCGGTGCTGAGCAGGCGATCGCGCAAGGCGGCGAGCACCTGGGAATGAATGACGTTGGAGTCGGCAAAACGCACCTCGGTTTTAGCGGGGTGGACGTTGACGTCTACCGCCTCGGCGGGCACGCGTAAGAACAGGAAGACGACGGGCTGACGGCTGGGCTCCATCAAGCCGCGATAGGCTTCGCGTAGTGCGTGACTGATAAAGCGATCGCGGATGCAGCGACCGTTAAGGAAGACGTATTGCCACTGGCTCGATGGTCGAGAGTGTTGCGGCAGACCGATGAGTCCGTCGATTTCAATGTCGCGTTCTCGCCGGGCGACACTCAAGAGTCCCTGGGCCAGCTCACGTGAAAACAGCGCAGCCACGCGATCGCGCAAGGAGGCGCCGGCGGGGAGTTCGTGAAGGAGTCTGCCGTTGTGGCTCAGGGTCAAGTGGACGTCTGGATTCGCTAATGCGACGCGGGTGAACTGTTCGCTGATGTGGCCCATTTCGGTATTGGGTCGGCGTAGGAACTTTCGGCGTGCGGGGGTGTTGAAGAACAGGTTTTGTACGGTGATGGTAGTGCCGGGCGCGCCGGCGGCGGGGGTGGTGGGTGCGAGGTCGCCGCCGTTGATGGTCAGAGCCGCCCCTTCGATGGCGTCGGCCTGCCGGCTGACGATGTCCACCTGGCTGACGGAGGCGATGCTGGCCAATGCCTCGCCGCGAAAGCCAAAACTGGCGATGGTGTAGAGGTCGGCCTCCTGGGCGATTTTGCTGGTGGCGTGGGGGGCGACGGCCAGGGGCAATTGATCGGGGGCGATGCCGCAGCCGTCGTCGCTGATGCGTATGAGTCGTTTGCCGCCGTCTTCGATATCGACAGCAACGCGTTTGGCTCCGGCGTCGAGGCTGTTCTCGAGGAGCTCCTTGACGACGCTGGCGGGACGTTCGACGACCTCGCCGGCAGCGATTTTATTGACCAGGAGTTGTGGCAGTGTCGCGATGTTCGCCATGTATTCGTTAGTCCGTCTTGGCAGGGCCTTGCAATCTGTAAGTGTAGGTGACATTATAGGAGCCAACGCAAATATGGTCAACGACGGGAGAAATCATGTACAAGTGCCTTAGCACCAACGATTTGCCGAACACCGCCAATTGGGCCGACACGCTTGGCCAGGCTGCGGCGCTCCAGTGCAGCGGTCTGGAGTTGTGTCTTGCGGGGCAACCGTTGGGTGAGTTTGCGGCCATGGAGAGATCCTCTTCACGCTGGCAAGAGATACTTGATGCAGTGGGGGGGGCGGGTCTGACGTTGGCGGCGCTGACGAGCGCCAGCTTCGATTTGTTTGGGTTGGCCCAGGCAGACGAGGGCGTGCGGGAGAGGGCTGTTGAGAGGTGTCGCTGGTTGGTGGACATGGCAGGGTGCTGCGCGGAGGCGCCCACTGTCATCGTCGGCGTCCGCGCGTTGCACGGGTCTGAGCAGCCGCTGGGTCAGCCGTACGAACAGGCCTTCAACAGCCTTTTTGGTTCGCTGATCACGCTGGCGGAGTATGCCGCTGACCGAGCGGTGACGCTTGGTTTTGAGAACCCCGCCCAAGGCCTGCTGCTTAGCCCGCTGGAAGTTCGTGACCTGATTGACCAGATCAACAACCCCTACGTCGGTCTGTGTCTGAATCCGCACAACGCGCAACGGCTGTACGACCCGTTGGATCTGATCGAGCTGCTGGGGCGGCAGATTGTGGCGGTGCATTTGCCGGCACGGGCTGGCGGGGGCGATGACGCGGCGAGTGAGTCGGTGGCGATGACGGGCAGGCTGAAGAAGCTGGGTGTTGAGGGTCCACTAATTTACCGGGTATGTGAGGCCGGGGCCTAAGGGGAGGTTTGTGTTGGCCGTGCCGATGCGTATATTTCGCTTGGCGTGATTTACAGGGTCTTTCGTTGTTGGCTGCGGGGGTCGTTGGGGGTGGGGCCGTTGGAGAGTTTTCCGGCGAGGATGCCGTGGCGAAAGCGTGCCATGGGGTCGTAGAAGGTTTGGCTGGTGTCGACGGTGTTGACGATCAGGCCGGTTCGATGGCGGGGGATTTGGCTGACGATCAGGCCGTCCGGCTGGATGAAGCACGAGCTGTAGGGGGCGTAATAGCCGCTGGCGTTGGCCATGCTGACCCAGAAGCCGTTGTTGGCGGCGTTGGCCTGCATGGTCTGTCGCATGATATGGGTGTGCACGGACGGGCCCTGCTGGCGGGCGTTGTAGAAGGATTGAATGACGCACTGCACGCGGCGTCGCAGGAGTTGGCGGTAGAGTTCGGGCAAGCGTAGATCGAAGCAGATAAGGAGGCTGCAGCGAACGCCGTTGATGTCGAACGTGACGAAGTGATCGCCGGGGCAGTAGTGTTTGAGGTCGGACTCGGTGCAGAATCGCTTGTCGTATCGGTCGACGAGTTGTCCTTGCGTGTCGATGAGATAGAGGCAGTTGTGTGGTTTGTGAGGGCTGGTGAGCCGATGGGTGCTGCCCAGGACGACCCAGAGTCGCAACGCCGCGGCCAGTCGCATGATCTCTTCGGTTTGCTCTTGCAGCTCGTCCCAGTCGATATCGTCAGGGGATTCGCGGTCGACGCCGGCGTAACCGGTGAGGGCGCATTCGGGGAAGTGGGCCAAATCGGCGTGCGATTGTCTGGCCTGGCGCATGAGTTTGCGGATCGTCGCCGCATTACGGCTTATGGAGTTGCTTACGGGGAATTGACACGTAGCTATCTTCACGTGGCGGGCACCTGTAATTAGGATGTGTGAGTGTGGTTACGACTGGCTATTACGGTCGCCGTGGTCACTTGCAAGGGGCAGGCGAACGGTGAAGGTGGTGCCTTGGCCCAGCTTGCTGTTTGCGGTGATGGTGCCGCCCAACTCGCGGACGATTCCATGGACAACAGAGAGCCCCAGCCCGGCCGACGACTGGTTGCCTCCTGCGAGGGTGCCGCGTGTGGTGAAGAACGGCTCGAAAATGCGAGGCAGGGTTTTGGCGTCGATGCCGCGTCCTGTATCGGAGAACTGCATGACGGCATCATCGCCTTCGTGGTAGAGGTTGATCCAGATAGCTCCGCCGTTGGGCATGGCGTGCTCGGCATTGTCAAGCAGATTGCCCAGTATCTGGTGCATGCGAGAGCCGGGCACCTCCAAGACCGGCACAGAGCGTAGGTGGAGTTCGAGTTTGATGTTTTTTTCGGCGAGGAGTTTTTCGACCAGTTGGGCAAAGGTGAGCAGGACCTCGGTGAGATCGACCAGGTCGAATTCGCGTGCGTCCTTTTCGGCAAAGGTAAGCAGTGAAGTAGTGATTTCGCCGACGCGATTGGCGGCCTCGGAGGTCATCTGCAGGGCGCGTTGCTGGAGTTCGGGATTGCTGCTAGTCAAGGCGTAGTCGACAAAGGTGGCGATGCCGCCCATGATGTTGTTGAAATGATGAGCGACGCCGGCAGCGAGTGTTCCGAGCGAGGCCATTTTTTCGGCCTGGCGTAGTTGGCGTTCCATGGCCTTGCGTCGTGTGATGTCACGGCCCCAGAGAGCCAGGCCGCGACACGTGCCGCTTTCATCGACGAGGGGCACAAGCACGAGGGCAAAGGTGCCCAAAGCGCCCTCCTGCTGCTGGTACTCCAGTTCAAACTCATGCTTGAGGCCTTGCCGCAGCACGTGTTGAATTGCCCGGGCCAAGGCGTCCGGATCGGTCAACGCCACGACCTCTGCAAGGGGCTGTCCCATGGTCGTCTGGGCCGAACAGTGAAAAAGTGTCTGGGCGGCGGGATTCCAAGCGACGACGCGTCCTTTGAGGTCAAGGCCAACGACCGCAAAGGCCGCGTTTTCGACCAGTCGTTGGTAGTAAGCTGAGCTTTGGGGAGAATCACAGTTCATAAGTGAAACCTGGTTAGATAGTTCTCTGGTTGTCTTCGGTCCGGACGCCTGGGGGTCACTGCGTCTCCGATTTGAGTTGTTCGCCGGTCTTGACCTGGCACAATAGAATGATTGCCAGTTGTTCGTTGTCGCCTGCTTGGGTTCTGGTGAGCATGGCCCGGCCCAGTTCGTTCGCTGCTGCCGTCTGGGGTCGTGGCACAATGCAGATGAAGTGATCTCGTGGTACAACGCCTTGTAGAGCAAGGAAGTCAAACGGCACCTCCGGCAGCTCGCTGCTCCGTCGCATGGTGCCGAACTGGTCGGGCCCGAAGCGTTGTTGAGGCCATGCTGCCTGGAAGACGGGGGTGAGCTTCATATATGTCGGCGAGCCGGCGGCGTGGTGCCTGGGCATGCAACTGACGCGGAAGACCATATTGCCTGGCTCCAAGGTCTGGCCCTCGAGCAGGCCATGGGGGCGTGCTAAGAAAAGGTGCGAGGGCTTATCCAGCGGATAGGCGTAGATATCCACTTGCTCGGACGCGTTTGTGATGAGCCACATCTTTTTCTTTCGCATTCGCGCGCCGGCGGTAAGCAACTCCTGGCGAAAGGGTGCCCAAGCAGAGAGGGGTGCCACGGCTACGTGCAGGCCGTTGTATCGCCAAAGTCGCACCATGTCGTCCGCAAAGGTGGTTGGGGTCGCGGCGGGCCAGGAGGTTGCCAGCTCCGGCTCGTCGTCGGCGTCCGCCAGCTGGCTTTGCTCTTGGTCAGCGCCGCTTGCCAGGCCGTATTGGCTCCAGAAGCCCGTCGTTGTCATGTCAAGCTGGCCGGGCAGATAGAGGGGATAGCTTCGGCAACTGACGACGATGATTTCCTCAGCGGCCGTTTTGGGAACGTCGCGAAAGGGACTCTGTTCTACCCAGTCTTGGCTCGTATCCTGGGTCTGGCAGCCTAGCATGGTCACGCAAGCCAAGAGGGTGAGAAGTTGTAAATCGATGTGTGATAGATACTTGCCCATTTGGGCCTCTATGATAATGGTCGAGTCAAGGCTCGTCAACTATTCTCCGTCGCCATCTTGTGCGTCTACGGTGAGAGGCGTGTCAGAGCGTCTCAACTTCAACGGGAATCTGTGTGCCGGCCTCGGGCCAGGAGGTGTTTTCGCTGAGGCCCCACGCGTGGGCGGTGGCAATGCGAACAGCGTTCTTGAGGGCACGGTCAGGTGTGTGGCCACGGGCATAGCCAGCCAGGTAGCCAGCCAGAAGGTAATCGCCGCAGGCCACAGTGGTTTGCACCGGTCGCGACTGCCTGCAAGAGGCCAGGTAGGCCCCATCGTGGCGAACAAGCAGGGCGCCGCGTTGTGCCCTGCTGATCAATACGGTGGCGACATCGTCGAGTAGGGGCTGGGCCGCTTTGATTAACAGTTCGGCGCGGTCAGGTGTTCGCCTGCCGATCAGCTCGCGGAACTCATCAACGTTAGGTTTGATCAGAGCCAGGCGGGCGTTATGGACCATATTGGTGAGGCAAGGACCGGAGGTGTCCACCACGAGCTGGGCTCCGCATGCGTGGAGGTCTTCAACCAGGGACAGCACATCTGCATTTAGAGGCCCGGAAGGGGCCGACCCTGCCATCACCACGATATCTGCCGGTCGGACCAAGTCTGCCAGTTGGCGGCGGAGTCGCATCATGGCCGCCTTTGTAGCCATTTGGCTATCGGCGCGCAGGTGCAGCTCTCGGTGGCGGGTGGTGTCGATGACTGTGATATTCTGCCTGGTAGGGCCCGGGACGGTTGTCATGGCGACGGAGACCCAAGGTCGCAGAGGCTGCAGCTGCAGGCGCATCGCCTGGTAGTCGTCGGCACCCCAGAGCCCGGCGGCGACGCTCTTGACAGTCTGCCAGGCCAGCGCCCGCGAGACATTCAAGGCCTTGCCCGCTGGCCGTTGTTGCTGGGCCACTCGCCGGTGCGTTCCCCAAGCCAGGGCCTCTGCTCGGCAGGTCATATCCCAGCAAGGGTTCAGTCCGAGGGTGATTATACGCTTTATGGCTCTGCTCACACGTTGGCCCTTTCGTGTACTTAGGGCGAGCTTAGCGGTCTGTGGAGGGCCTGTAAAGGCGCACTTGTAGCGGTCAGAAGCCCTTGGGAGGACCGAAAAGTGGTTCGCCGGCGAAAGAGATGGGTAACCCCCTTGAAAAAACGGGGATTTCCTGCCATACTGTACCATTTGCAGGTCAGGCCCAACGAGGGCCGCCGCTGGCGTGCCGGTTCGATAAAACAATGAAGGAGTGACCATGAACAAGGCCCCCTGGGTGAACTACCGCCCCGAAATCAAAGTGCTCGACTGCACCGTTCGTGACGGAGGACTGATCAACAATCACCTTTTTGAAGACTCGCTGGTCAAAGGCGTTTACGAGGCGTGTGTAGCCGCCGGCGTGGACTATATGGAGTTTGGATACAAGGCCGACAAGAAGATCTTCGCCCCAAGCAAATACGGCGCGTGGAAATACTGCAACGAGGATGACATTCGCCGTCTCATCGGCGACAATGGCACGGATCTGAAGATCAGCGTGATGGCCGATGCGGAGAAGACGGACTATCACCGGGACATCCCGCCCAAGGACCAGAGCCCGGTCGACCTGATTCGCGTTGCAACGTATATCCACCAGATTCCCACGGCTGTCGACATGATCAAGGACGCTCATGACAAGGGTTATGAGGTCTCGGTCAACCTGATGGCCTTGTCGGCCGTTCAGGAACGGGAACTGGGCGAGGCCCTTGAGATTTTCGCGGCTAGCCCGGCCGGAGTGATTGTCATTGTGGATAGTTACGGTACGATGTACTCTGAGCAGATACGGGACTACGCCAAGCGTTTTGTCAAAGCGGCCAATGGTGCGGGCAAAGAGGTGGGGATCCACGCTCACAACAATATGCAGCTGGCCTTTGCCAACACTATCGAATCGGTTGTCTGTGGTGTCAACCGATTGGACGCGACGATGGCGGGTATCGGGCGTGGTGCGGGCAACTGCCCCATGGAGCTGTTGCTGAGTTTTCTGCGTAATCCCAAATTCGATCTGCGGACCGTTCTGGCCTGCCTTCAGGAGCACTTTGTACCTCTGCGGGATAAGATCGAATGGGGCGCGCTGGTTCCTTATATGATCACGGCCCACTTCAACCAGCACCCGCGCAGCGCCATTGAACTGCGCAGTGGCGACAAGAAGGACGAATACGTGGAGTTTTACGACCGGTGGAATGAGGCCTAGGCGTCAGACGGAAGGTGACGGCGATGAAATTACGGGTGGGCAAGTCGGCATTGCGCGGTGAGGTCAGGATCCCCGGGTCCAAGTCGCATACGATTCGTGCGGTGGCATTGGCCAGTCTTGCCGCCGGTCGTAGTGAGTTGCATGCGCCGCTTGTCTCGGCCGACACCCTGGCAGCGGTGCACTGCTACCGCCACTTGGGGGCCACCATCGAGACCTCTGACGATGAGTGTTGGTTTGTCGAAGGTACTGGCGGTTCGCTCCAGGCGCCCGCTGACGTAATCGACGTGGGCAATTCCGGCACGACCCTGCGTTTCGCGATGGGCTCAGCCGCGTTGTTGCGCGCGGGCGGCGCGGTTTTTACCGGTGATGCCCAGATACGCCGACGACCAGTGGCGCCGCTGGTGGCGAGCCTGAACGACCTTGGTGCTCACTGCTCGAGCAGCCGCGATAACGGCAAAGCTCCCGTCATGGTCCGGGGTACACTCAAGGGAGGCGAAACGTCGATTGAGGCGGTCACCAGTCAGTACCTCAGCTCACTTTTGTTTAACAGTCCGCTTGCCGCCGGCCCCACGATTATCAACGTGCCGCTGCTCAACGAGCGCCCGTACATTGATATCACCCTGAGTTACCTTGATGAGCAGGGTATAGACTACGAGAATGAACAGTACGGTCGGTTTGTTGTTCGGGGCAACCAGCAGTATCGTGGGTTCGCCAAGCAGGTGCCGGCCGATTTTTCCTCGGCAACGTTTTTCTTGTGTGCTGGGGCCATTCTGGAAGGCCAGCTGCTGCTGCGTGGCCTGGATTTTGCGGACGCCCAAGGCGACAAGGCGGTCGTGGACATTTTGCGTCAAATGGGCACGACGATTACCCTGGAGTCGGACGGCGTTCGGATACAAGCAGGGGAATTGCGGGGAATCGAGGTTGACTTGAACGCGTTGCCGGACGCTCTGCCGGCGTTGGCCGTCGTTGCCTGTTTCGCTGCTACGCCTACGCGTATCTACAACGTTGCCCAGGCACGACTGAAAGAAACCGACCGCATCGCCGTGATGGCCGGGGAACTGACAAAACTTGGAGCCCGGATCACGGAAGAACCGGACGGCTTAGTAATCGAGCCTGCTGCGTTACACGGTGGCGATCTTTGCGGCCACGACGACCATCGCGTGGTGATGGCGTTGAGCCTGGCGGCCATGGCACTCGACGGGCCAAGCACCATCGACACTGCCGAGGCCGTCAACGTCACCTTCCCTGCCTACGTAGCCCTGATGCAGGGTGTCGGGGCCGATATGACAGTTCTTCCGGAGTGAGGCGGCTGCTGGTCAGTCGCTTTGCTAAGGCCTCAAATGGCGAGAAATCTGCTTCAGGCGGGTTTCAACTTTGCTGGGCCCACACGGCGTGCAGCGTGGTGGTTCTTGGCCTCTTCGTCGGCCTTTTTCTGCTCGATCTCACGCTTGCGTTGTTCGATCTCCTGCTGGAGATTGTAGGCTTTGACCAATTGCGCCCGCCTACAGGCCAAGGTTGAAAGCAAGAGTAAGGCTCCGACAGCGGCGGTTCCCAACCCAGTGATAATGATAAACGCTTCCATTGACGACAAGACGTTTGTCCTTTCTCTCCGCAGAGGCCGTGTTGTACGCCGCATCCTGACAAGTAGATTCAGGAGCCCCGTTAGTATCCGGTTTAAACCAGATCAGTCGGCTGGAACGTACGGGCGGATATGCCCGTTTCGTTCAAGACCCGCCAGGCCTGCACCGGTCCGATGCTGCCTTGCCCTACTCTTATGGTATCGGCCAGTCTGAAGGAAAAGATTAGAGAGTCCCCCAAGATCGCTGCAACTCGGTGGGCGAAAGGCAATGATGACTGCGCCGGCGCACGCATGAGGTTGCATGATCGCGCTGTCAGGTTTTGGGCTTTCGCTGGAGGAGAGACGCATAGCCGCCGTCGCGCCACAGCGGGCCGATCTCGCCCGTTGCCGGTTGCGCATCGTTTGTTTGCTGCGAGAGCTCAGCAGTACTGCCTTTTAGACTGCGTTCGCCAGGTAGCCAATGTTGAGCCTTGACCTGCGCAAAGTCCCCGTGCCGGGCCAGGAAGGCCTCGACGATCTGCTCATTCTCGGCAGCCTCCACGCTGCACGTGCTGTACACGAGGCGTCCCGCAGGCTTGAGCAAGCGTGCGGCTCGCTCGAGCAGTTCGGCTTGCCGTGCCCGCAACGTGTGGACATGCACGGGTTTGAGTCGATGTCGCGCCTCCACGCGCCGCGCCAAGACCCCGGAATTGCTGCAAGGCACGTCCACCAGCGCCGCATCGAAGGGGCCCTGGTGCTCGGCCGCTTTGCCCACTTCATCGGCCAGGGACGTCCGTACAATGCTCATTCCCAGCCGCCGGCAATTGCGTTCGATCAGGGTCAATTTCTCGGTGATGACGTCGCAGGCCACGATTGTCCCGTGATTCTCCATCGCCCCCGCCAGGCACATGGTCTTGCCCCCTGGGGCCGCACACAAATCCAACACGCGTTCGCCCGGCTGGGCCGCCAGCAGGCTTGCGGCCTCGGTCGCCGTGACATCCTGGACGCTGAACCAGCCTTGGTCATAGCCCACCAGTTTCTCTACCGGCATCCGTTCGGTCAAGGTCACGCTCTGGCCCCATGCCTTCGCCCCCACGCCGGCCTGCTGCAAGGCCTCCAGCAATTGCTCGCGTGTGCATCGCAGGGGATTTACCCGCAAAGAAAGCATAGGCCGCCCGTTGCCCGCCAGCATCAGGGGGATCAGCCCTTTGGCCCCGAACTGTCTCAGCCAACGCTCGATTAGCCACATTGGATAGCCAAACGCCGCACGATAATACTTGATTTGCTGCCGGGTCGGGTGCGGAAACACATTACTGCGAAAAGTCACCCCTCGTTGCTCGTCGAGCCACAAGACGTTTCTCGCCAGCGTCACCGGCCCGTCGACATGCCCTGCTATGTCCGCCTGCGCTGCACGCAGCACGGCATTGACAAAACCGTGCGCGCCGCGCAGACCTGTTCGCTTGGCTTGCTCCACGGCTTCGTGCACGGCCGCAAAGTCCGGGGTCCTACTAAGACAGACCATCTGGTACAACCCCACCCGCAGAATCTCCTTGACCGCGTGTTCGATACGCCGTAAAGGCCGCGTGCTGTAGCAGCCAATGAGATGGTCCAGGGTAATCAGCCGCCGACACACCCCGTAGGCCAGTTCCGTGGCCAGACGACGGTCCGGATCGGACCATGCCGCCTCACGGAACGCTTCGTCGAGGCTCGCTTCGATATCACGATCGTCTGTATCAAACGCCAGCAGCGCATTGACCGCCAAATCCCTGGCCGATTCTATCTTCAGCGTGAGCGCCCTGCGTGCCATAGCCGACATCCTGCAAATACTTCCTTGGCTAGCCTTTTACAAACCTGTCGCCGGGCTGCACGTGCCGCCCACGGGCAAATGCTTCGTAGCTCATGAGTTTGCCCCCCTCCGGCTTTACGTGCCCCAGGCGCAGCCGCCCTGAACCGCACGCAATGGAAAGGTCCTCCAGAACCGTACCCGGCCGGCGTCCTTGGCCCGTGGTCTCCTCAGGCGTCCGCATGACCACCTCGGCACTCTTGATTGTCACACGCTCTTGAGATGGCTTTCCCTGCTGCTCGAAGTGGCTATGCGCCCCAGGCCAGGGCCACATACCCCGCACCAGATTGCCAATGGTCTCGGCCGACTTAGCCCAGTCAATCGCCCCGTCGCTCTTGCGTAATTTAGGGGCGCGTGTCGCCTCGGTCTCTTCCTGGATCACCTTTGTCGCTGCGCCGCTCTCAAGGTCATTGAGTACGTGCTCCACCACAGCAGGCCCCAAAGCGGCCAGCCGGTCGTGCAACGCTCCGGCGGTTTCGTCAGGTTTGATTTCCAATCGTGCCTGGCCCAGAACCGCACCGGCATCCCAGCGCTCGTTCAGGGTGATCACACTGACCCCGGTTTCCGTCTCCCCATTAATAATCGCCCAGTTGATGGGGGCCGCCCCGCGGTACTTCGGCAACAGGGAGCCGTGCAAATTGATGACATGGCAGTTCTTCAGGTTCAGCAGGTCCGAGCCGATCTTCTGCCCAAAGGCAATCACTACGATGGCCTCCGGCCTCAAC
>Ga0180432_10006445_pt1 | contig 15213 bp, 9 predicted proteins | sample SS_ome_10_FD_132414 | JGI IMG/M metagenome (GOLD analysis project Ga0180432, IMG submission 132414) | Hypersaline lake sediment archaeal communities from the Salton Sea, California, USA - SS_1_MS_2 metaG | ecosystem: Environmental > Aquatic > Non-marine Saline and Alkaline > Hypersaline >... | reverse complement strand
CGTCTTCGCCCAGTCGTCGACGAACTCCTTCATGCGGAACGCTCCCTGCACGCCCGAAAACCCGAACCCGTGCAACGAGATGAAATCCCATCGGCAACCCCTGCGGTCGAGCGGTTCGAGAACAATCCTCGCCGCGCGGCCGCTTCGGATATTGTCACTGACAAACCCGGCGAGCCCCACCAGAGCCTTGGGATCCGTCTCCTTGACGGTCTTCAACGTGTTGTACGCCAGCTCCACGAACTGCTCATCGGTGCCGTACCAGAACCCGAACCAGGGCTCGTTCCAGAACTCGTATATCCACGCCGTCGTATCCCACTTCTCCATGTTGTGAACCAGCCACTGGCGCAGCCCCTCGTTCCATTCATCCGCGTTGTGCGGAGGCATCAGGTGATCGGGTCCGTGTTTCTTGCCGAGCAGATCCCCCGGTGTTGCGAAAATGCACAGGTGCGGCTTCGCTCCCGTATCCAGAATTGCCTCGATCGCCTCATCGATGGTGAGGCTGTGCTGGCCTTTGCGGTCGAATCGCGTGGTGATCTTGCCGTCCCGCTTGTTTACGATTTCGAAGTGGGAAAGACAGTTGTGCAGGCGCACGTAGCCGGGGTTCATCACGGCCAGGTCCGCCGGGAGAGGCCCCCACGGCTCCGGCCAGCACACCCCCACAACGTTCCGAATGGGGTCGGCGTTCGGCCGGGGCGGCGCAACCACGACTTCGAGAATTTCCGAAGGAGGTCCGGCCGACGATCGGTAGCCCTTGTACTCCTCGCCCGGCGCCGGGGCGAGCATCTTCACCTCGGCCAGGTCCATGGCCATTCCGTCCGGCCCCGAAAAGACAAACTGCAGGTTCGAAACCACGCCGCGCCAGGCAGGGTCCCGGCCGATCGGGAAGTAATTGCGCTGGAACGCGCCGTCACAGGTCAACGGAAGATCGGCCCTGTGCGTCTTGCCCTGCCTGCCCGTCCATTGGCAGGCAGCCGCCACCCGGTCGTCCGACCGCGCCCGCAGCATCACGAAATGCCCGGGGTCTGCGACCACAAGGCCCGGCGACGTCCCCGACGCCTTGTCCCGGCCCGGAACGTACCGCATAACCAACGTATCGTATTTCGCCTCAAGTGCGTCATAACCCCATTTGCTCTCGTTGATTCCGCCCTTGCGGGTCTCCCACGACGCAAGGAGGTCCTCGTCGATTTCCCAGTCGTCCCTCAGCCGCCGAGCAAGGCCCTTCAGCCGCTCTTCCCGGCCGGCGTCCTCTGTCCATCGGCCGTACATGCTCGATCCGGCGCGTGCGTCGTCGACCCACAGTGTGCCCGGCTCAGCCAGATCGATCTGCAGGAACCCGCCGCCCCCGCCGGCGACGCCCACCATCGTCACCTTGCGCCACTCCGGCCCGGCCGTAAACGCGGCACCGGCAACGCGCATGTAGACCGTGGCGGACGCCTGCAAAGGCTTCTCGGAGCGGACCCAGAACGCCACCTGGTACCGGCTGTTCGGCGCAAACCGGCAACTGTAACGCATGGCCACACGCTTGCCGCTCTCAGCCGTGCGCACCAGCCGGAGGCTGCCGTCCCCGCTCCGCGCGACCCCCGTGTCCAAGGAAAGGCTCGCCTTCTGATCCTGTGCGTCATTGATGAGTTTCCAGTTCGCCGGCTTCCCTTTCTCGTCCAGGGCCTCGAAGTCCTCGTGGATGTCATCCAGCATACCACGCGCATGGACCCCCGCCGTCGCCCAGCACCAGGCCAGCGCCAGTGCGACGGTCGTTGAAAGAACGTGCTCCCCCAATTTGGAATCCTTCGGCATCGTGACACCCGCTTTCTGTCTGTTGAACGCTTGCCCGCGGACCCCCAGGACCCGCCCATTGACTCTTTCTATCCGACCCGTTCCTTTGCGCGATTGTCCGGCGCAGGCCCGCCGTTGCTCCGCCGGCCGCGGCCCTGCGGATCGGCGGGCCTATCGAATCAGCACGACGGTTCCCTGTGCGGGCGAAGGACGGTTCAGCGTGATCACCAAGTCGTCAAACTCCGGGTTAGACGCATTGACGTTCCGTCCTATAATACCGACGGTCGAGACGGAATCCTGCGTAAACGCTTCACCATCCGTTTCATCGAGCGCACCCCGCAGGTAGTACCTGACTTCGTCGTTCACCAGATCGACGACGATCCTGGCTTCGTCCCACTCGTTGGACCGCCACTGCTGCGCATTCCAGCCGTCTCCAGCGTTTGTGTCCGTATCCCGCCGCGTGTACCAATTGCCCGGATCTCCCGCCAGGCTGACGAAATCCGATCCGTTGGCAACACCGGTATCATCCTGGACGTATACGTCCATCTCACCCGACGACTTGCTCTGGAACTTGTAGGTGATCACGACGTTGGTCACTCCGGTCCAATCGAGACCACTTACGTCGACAAGTACGGAGGACGGATGAGCGCCCACGCCGCTGGAGTCCTGGGCCGTCCCGCTCGCGCTGATCTCCCAACTTGTGCCACCGTCCCAGGTGAGCGCCCCGGTCTCGGTGTCGGTGCCTTCTATCGTGTCGTCCACGTCACGGGGTCCGGCGACGATTCCAAACGAATCGCTCACGTCCGCGGCCGTAGCACAACAGGCCGCGGACAGCAGGACCCCACATACCTCCTTCCACTTCAGGATACTCATCGTCCCGTCCTCCTTTCCTTTCTCCCGGCGCGGGGAACGCTTCCCCGGCGGTTTTCCACCCGCCTTACCCAAATTCTGTGCCATGTCTTGCAGGCAGCCGGGGCGGCATGCAGCAGGCCACGCAAAGCCCATTCAGTTTGGTCAGTCCCGGCAACACTGTCAACACGAAAGACACACGATGTCGCGGTGCGCGATCCCGGCACAGGAGGCGCATCCATTCGAGACGAGCGTCTCATGGGCGCCGAATCCCGTATAGGCCCTGATCCGAAAATAAGCAATCGGCCTTCATTCGAATAGGGCGGAGTTCATTGGCGATCCGCTGGATTCCGGTCCTTCTGGAAAAGCACCCAAAAGGTGAAGAAAGTGTTGACGGGGTGCTGTCTGTATGCAATAGTGTCATATTATGACAAAGAGAGAGGATCGAGCCAGTCGGATTCGTCAGCGCCTCAGCCAGATCCCCACGGAGATGGCCGGGGAAGTTCGGCGGATGGTGCGGGTAAGGGAGATGGTGCAGGGCTATGTGTATCACTCGCGGCGGCGGTGCGGGAAGGCCTCGTGCCGCTGTGCAAGGGGCGAGTTGCACGAGGCCTGGGTGGTGGCCACGAAGGTGGGTGGCAAACAGACCACTCGAAGCTTGGGCAGCAAGGTGCGGCGCAGGGTGCAGCGGCTGGCCGATAACTACCGTGGGTTTCGTGAGGCTGAGCGAACGCTGCGCAAGCTGTGCACCGAAGCGCTTGCGTTGAGTCGTGAACTGGAGAGGCTGGTATGTGAGGATCCGTTCAAGGAGGATCGCAGGCGATGAAGCGCGACCGGGTGCGGCAAAGCAGTCTGGAGTCCTGGCAGATCGATGCGGAAAAGCTCGATGAAGGAGTGACCGCTTACGGTGGGCTGCCCATGGTCATCGAGACCTGGTATGGGCTGGGTATGCACAAGGCTTGTGAACGGCACGTGAAGCTGCGTGAGCGGCAGAAGGGCTTGAGTGATGCGCAATGGGCCGAAGTAACCACTATGCTTCTGATGGCCGGCGGCCGTTCGGTGGATGATGTGGAGAGTCTGAAGGCGGATACGGGACTGAATCGTCTGTGGTCGATCATTGGACAGGCCAGCCCCCGATCGCTGTTGAACTACCTGCATCGGTTCCATGATCCCGAGCAAGCGGCTGCGCGTCAAGGCAAGGCCCGTATCGGCAGGGAAAGCAAAGAGCTGAAGGGGCTTGGCAAGGTGAATACGAAGTTGATCGGCCACATCCAACACCAGGCGCCCGAGGAGGTGGCCACGATCGACATTGATGCCTCGGTGCATGAATCGCACAAGAAGGAAGCGTTGTGGACCTATGAGGGGGTGCGCGGTTACCAGCCGGTGATTGCGTATTGGGCCGAGCAGGGCTTGATTTTGACCGATCAATTTCGGGACGGGAATGTGCCAGCGGCAATGGGCAACCGCGGGGTGGTTCGTCAGGCTTTGGCGGCGTTACCCGATGGGGTGAAAGAGCGATATGTACGCGGAGACAGTGCGCTGTATGAACAGAAGCTGCTCAGAGAGTTGGACACCGAAGGAATCGGCTTCGGGATCAGCGCCGACGTGACCAAGGAACTTCGCGAAGCGATGCGGGCGTTACCGGAAGCCGCCTGGAAGCCTTACGTGAAGACGCGCAGCAGTAAACCCGACCAGTCCACAGACAAGCAGTGGGCGGAGGTGCCCTTCGTGCCGGAAGAACGCAGCCCGAAGAAGGACGCACGGCCGTTCCGCTATGTAGGCATTCGCATCCCAAGAGAAGAGGCGGATCTGTTCGAAGGGCCGTACATGTACTTTGCGGTGGTGAGTAATCGCTGGGAGATGGACGGCAACGCGTTGCTGAACTGGCAACGGCAACGTTGCGGGACAGTGGAATGGGCGCACGATGTGTTGAAGAACGACTTTGCCGCCCGCGTGTTACCTTCGGGTCGGTTCGGGGCCAACGCTGCCTGGTACCGGTTCAACGTGTTGGCCTTCAACCTGAAGGTGGCGATGACCAAGATAGGCTTGCCCGACTTCGTGCGTGCACGCCCCCATACCTTCCGCATGCGTCTGCTGCAAGTGGCGGGCCGGGTGATCTCACACTCGCGCCGGCTGTCAATGCGCATGGGAGCTCACGGCGAGGCTCCACGCGATTTGCTCTGTGGCTACGAGCGCGATCTGGCCCTGGCTCTGGCTTGATCGCCCGCCGCCTTCGCCCCCCCCTTACAAGCCTTCCCCGTAGACTCTCGGTCAACGATAGCGGCGACGATAGCGGTGGACGATGCAGCGATCTGTACTCGTTATCCGTTCTCGTCGCCGTTCTCGTCAACCAATCCCCACTTCGGCGTTCGGCGTTGGATGTTCGATGTTGGACGTTCGTGGCGCGCAACGCCGATACCACGCCGTCGCCAGCCCTTACTTTCGGATTAGGGCCGCAGCCGACGACATTGACTCCGGCCACGATCTCGCGAATAGTCGTGTCCGTTTGCGGCATAGAAATACGGTGATCGCTGCGGAGCGGGCGGCGCTGACAATGCATCTTGATTTTTCGTGGGCAACGGAACGCTGGGTGGACCCGTTCTCCGGCACAACCGTGGTGTGCCTGTCGCCGCCGGACGCGAAGACCCATTTCCGGAACAACTACTTCCGCTGCAACCTGTTCTCCGCGGACGGACGCTTCCTCGTGCTGGCCGAAGCCGCGGGCATCGACACGGACGGCTTCGAGACCAAGCCGTTCCGTCTCTGGGCGCTCGACATGGTCTCCGGCGACATGCGTGACCTGGGCGAAGTCGGGGGGCATTTTCTTCCCCGTGCGGGCGTCTGGCATATCCATCTCACGGCGAACGGAGCCAATCTGGTCAACACGTACGACTACTCGGATCCGGCGTCCGCGGCGATCCTCCAGATCGATATCGAGACCGGCGCGCGCCGCCGGGTTGTCCCGACCCCCGCCTTGCCCCGGATCTGGGACCTGGGGTTCTCTGCCGACGACCGGTACTGCTACTCCCCGCGCCAGTTGGACAAGGGGCGTCTTCTGAAGGAAATGGGCTTCGTGCAGTGGGCCGAGATGATCGAGGCGCAGCCGGGCCGCCAGGAGATGATGCGCATCGATCTGCGGACGGGCGAGGCGCGGCCGATCTTCGCGTGCGACACCTGGTGTATGGGACATCCCAATCCTCATCCGACCAACCCGGACCTGTTCATGTGTTGCCAGTCCTATGCCGCGCCGAGTCCTACCTGGGGATCGCCGCCCGAACGAAAGCGCATCCGCGTCCTCGATCTACGGACCGGGGAATGGCTTCCCACCGGGGTGGAGAGGCATGCCTGGCACGAATGCTACCACGAGCACTGGGCCCGTAACGGGGCGCGCATTTTTGCCCACACGAACTGTCTTTGTTCGGACGGGCATTCCCGACAGGTCCCCGACGTGCACGCCATCAACCGGATCGACCTGGACCACGGAACGATCCGCTGGTTCCCATCGCCGAGAGGCATGGGCGCCACCGCTCACGTGAAGGTGGCCCCCAACGAGCGATTCCTGGTGGGGGACGGTTTCTGCAGGGACAAGAGCTATGTTCCGCCCCAAGAACTCCGGAAGCAGAGGCGCCGGGCGTCGGAAAGCGACGGCCATGAACTGGACTGGCGAATCCATCAGGCCCATGCGGCCGATACGATCTGGCTGTACGAGTTGCCGGAGGAATCCCTCTGCGACGACCAGGGGTACGAGCACGACGCAGACCGGTTTCTCGCGGATCTTGAACGGTATCCCGAGCGTACGGTCAGCACGACGCGCCTCGCGCAGTACCGGTCGCTGTTCCGTGACAAGGATACGCCGCCGGGGACCCAATTCGAGTCGAACGCGGATGTGACGCCCGACAACCGGTGGGTCGTGTTCCAATCATCAAGCGATGACGGATGGCTGCAGGTCTGGGCCGCCCGCGTGCCGATCGAATGAAGCGATTGCCGGGGCCCTCATGCTTGAGACACGGCAACCTGTTGTTCCGCCCGCCGCATGAACCGATTCTACGTAACCGCCGGGCCAAGCACAAGGCCGGTCAGACGTTGAGGTACATGTCGAAATCCACGTTGCTGGGGCGCACGCGGTACTGGCGGGATTCCTCCCGCTTGACGAGCAGGAAGTTCTCGCTGATGTGGGGCCCCAGCGCGCCCCGGACCACCGGGTCCCGCTCCAGGCAGTCGAGAGCCTCGTCCAGCGAGCCGGGCAACGTGGCAATGTCCCCGGCGTTGTGGAAAAGATCCTGCTCGGTCGGCCGGCCCGGATCGGTCCGGGCGCGGATCCCGTCCAGGCCCGCCGCCAGCGTCACGGCAAAGGCCAGGTAGGGGTTGCAGCTCGGGTCCGGCGAGCGGTACTCGCAGCGCGTGGCCCGCGGGTCGCCGTCGGGCACCCGGATCAGGGCCGTGCGGTTCTTCCGCCCCCAGGCGATGTTCACGGGCGCCTCCCAGCCGGGGACGATCCGCTTGTAGCTGTTGCAGGTGGGGTTGGTGACCGCCGTAATCGCGGGCGCGTGCTGGAGCAGCCCGCCGATGAAGTGCCGCGCCAGCGCCGACAGATCCTTCTTCCGGCCGTCGCAAAACAGGTTCGTCTTCTTCACCGTTCCGTTCTTGGCAGCCTCGTACCTCGAGAGGTTGAGGTGGCAGTGCATGCCGCTGCCGTTCATGCCGAAGAACGGCTTCGGCATGAAGGTGGCGATCAGGCCGTGGCGCTGCGCGTAGTTGCGGACGATGTCTTTCAGGGTGACCGTCGCGTCGGCGATCTCCAGCGCCTCGCCGTAGCGGAAATCGAATTCGAACTGGGACGGCGCCACTTCGTGATGGTACACCTCGTAGCGGATCCCCATCTCGTTCATGGCCTCCATCACCTCGGTCAGGAACTGGCGCATCCTCTCCGTGGGCGCATCGAAGTAGCCCAGATCGTCCACCTTGTCCCGGTTTTCATCGAGGACGAAGAACTCGAGTTCGGGCGCCACGTGGTATTCGAACGACGCACCGCGCGCGCCGGAACGCCGGCCGAGCGTCTCCGGCAGCGTGGCCAGCACGCGCTTCAGGGCGGTGCGGGAATCGCCGTCAAACGCCTTGTTGCCGCCCTCGGAGGCCGGGCTCTGCACGTCGCAGATCACCCGGGCCACGTCTTTGGCCCAGGGCACCATGCGGAATGTGCCGGGATCGGGCATGATGACCAGGTCCGACTCTTCGACGGGTACGCCGTAGCCGTTGAGAGACGACCCGTCCACCCCGTAGCCCTGGAGGTACTCCTTCTCGTGCAGGAACTCGTCGAAGGAGACGGTCTTGAACTTGATGTTGCCGAACACATCAATGAACTGCAGGTCTACGACCCGGATCCCCCGGGCCTTGGCTTCCCTCAGCTTCCGCATGAATTCAGATCGCTTGCTCATGATCGTTCTCCTGCCGGCTTCGCGCGCCGACGCTCCTCCTCGACCCACTTGCGGTAGGGCCCGTCGTACGGACCCATACCCAGCTCCTCCGGCGTGCGGTAATCCGGCTCGTTGTCGCACCGGGTGAACACGTCCCGCACGGCCTTGAGGTATCCGAACCCGCCCTCGACGTGCGGACTGATGTAGTGGCCCTCGCCCCACTCGTTCCAGTTGTCCAGGATCAGCATCCGGCGCCCGGGCTGGTCCTCGGGCATCTCGTCCATGAACGTCTTCACGTTCCCGAGGACGGTGCGCCAGTCCTGCGGCATCAGCTTCCAGCGCTGCAGGCGGTCGGCGTGATAGGGCGTGTCCGGCTGCGGGCTGTTCCAGGGCATGGGGTCCCACGCCGCCGAAGCGCAGGGGATCAGCGGCAGGAGGTCCGCGTCGCGGAAGAACCGCAGCTTGTGGTCCTGCGCGGCAATGACCTGTTCGGCCGTCGGGCGCTGCTGGTAGCTCGGCATGCAGTAGATGAAATGCCAGTCCAGCGTGGCTTCCGCCATCCGGCGCAGGTCGTCCGGATTGCCGGCGCGGTACTCGCCCGGCAGGAGGATGCCGGGGAACCCGGCCCGGACGGCCAGGTCCCGCATCCGGTTCAGCGTGTCGCGCAGACCCGACGGTCCGCCGAAACGGGCCATGAGCGAATCATACCAGTAGAGAAACAGGACCGGCTTCCCGTCGACGGTCAGGTAGTTGGGCCGGCGAAAGTAGTTCTCCACCCAAAACGGAAACAGGTGGTTCTCGAGGTCGGCCGGGTCGGAAACGGCGCCGGCGTTACTGGTCTCCCACATGATGGCGAATTTCATTTGCTCGCCGTGCCGGCATCGGAACAGGCCTTCGTGAATCTCGTGTGCGTAGAAGAGGCCGTCGTAGTCCACCGGCTTGCCCACGTTCTCTTGCTTCCGGTACCAGCAGTAGACCCAGAACTGAATGCCGTGTTCCAGCGCCCACTTGATCTCCCAGTCGGCCACCTCGGGGTTCCGCTCGTCGTAGTAGCTCAGCAGCGGCGTCCGTTCGGGGTACATTTCCAGACACTGCCAGTTTTGGGGGATCCCCCAGCCGGGGAAGTAGTGGCACCCCACGAGGTAGTCCGAAGAAACCGGTACGGGGTCGGGGACTTGTGCTTCTTTCCGCGCCGCCTCGGTCGTACTCATGCGCACGCTCCTTCCGTTTTCGCGATCCCTACCGAACCGGCCGGTCCGTCCGATCACAAGTGAAACTAACATGCCGATTCCGGGATGTCGATGCTCCACCCGGGCATCGGCCAAGCCGGAAACAGACCCTTTATTCGCAGCCGCAGGTATGGTACGACAGCGGTATGGGCCGGGAGAATATCCTGCTCGTCGAGGACGAACGTCACATCGCCGACGTGGTCGAATACATCCTGAACGAACACGGGCTCGCAGTCCGGACGGCCGCCGACGGCGAGGAAGGACTGGCGTGCTTCCGGCGTCACCGGCCCGACCTGGTGATCCTGGACCTCAAGCTGCCCGGCATCGAGGGCTTGGACCTCTTCCGCGAAATGCGCCGGATCGCGCCGCGCATCCCGGTCATCATGCTCACATCGCGCACGGACGAGGCCGACCGGATCACGGGCCTCGAGCTGGGGGCGGACGATTATGTGACCAAACCGTTCAGCGCGCGGGAACTGGCGGCGCGGGTCCGGGCGGTGTTGCGGCGCGCGAGTCGTCCCGCCGAAGATCCGTTGCGGGCGCTGCGGGCCGGGCCGGTGACGCTCGACGCGCAGGCGCTGTGCGTCACCTGCGACGGTACGCGCGTGGGGCTCTCCCACCAGGAGTTCCGGCTCCTGGAATGCCTTCTGCGGCACCCGGCCCGGATCTTCCCGCGCGATGCGCTGATCGACGCGGTCTATGACGGCGAGGCCGTCGTGACCGACCGCACGGTGGACGCCCAGGTCAAACGGATCCGCCGGAAGTTCGCCGCGATCCGGCCGGACGTCAATCCGATCCAGACCGTTTACGGCATGGGCTACAAGCTGAACCAGGACCTGGGCCATGCCGAATGACCGCCGCGCGGCCGAAGGGGCCCTGACGTGAGAAGCCTGCGCTGGAAACTGATCCTGACGTCGCTGCTCGTCGTCTTTATTCCGATCTACCTCCTGAACCGGTACGCGATCGTGTTCTTCGACCGGTTCACGCGCACCGATCTCGAACGGCACCTGACGCACTACGCCTACATTGTCGGCGAGCTCTACAAGCGGCAGACGGCCCCCGACCCGGCAGACGCTGCCGCGGCAGACTTCGTGCAACTGCTTCGCGATATCGCGCGCGAGATCGACGCCCGCGTACAGGTGCTCTCGATCGAGGGACGGGTGCTGTACGACTCCGCTCCCGAGCCTGAGACCGGGGCCGACCTGTCGGCGCGTCCGGAGATCGCGGAAGCGCGGACCGGCGCGTACAGCGCCCGGGCGCGTCTCACCGACGACCGCCGTTACATGTACTACTACATCGCCCGCCCGATCAAAAACGAGACCAAGGACGTCCTGGGCGTCGTATACCTGCGCCGCCACACGGGTCCGATCATCACGGCCATCCGCGAGATGGTGGCCAACCAGCGCATGGCCACCTACCTGGCTCTCGCCGCCGCGGCCCTGACGGCGGCCGTTCTGGCCCTGACCCTGACCCGCCGGCTCCGGGCCTTGATGCGCCGAACCCGCGACTTCGCCGCCGGCCGCTCTGCCCTGGGGCCGCCCCTGCGCGGAAAGGACGAAATTGCCGAGCTCGGCCGGGCGATCCACCGCATGGCCGGCGAGATCGAGGCCCGCAGCCGATACAACCGCGACTTCATCCGCGCCACCATGCACGAGCTCCGGACGCCCCTGACCGCCATCCGCGGCGCCGCCGAAGTGCTGGAGAGCGGGGCGAGCGAGGAACCCCGGGCCAGGAAGAGGTTCCTCGGGAATATCCGGTTCCAGTGTGACCGCCTGATGCAGTTGGCCGGCGACCTGCGCGCGCTCACCGAGGTGGACAGCGACGCCCGGCGCGCGCCGCGGGAAACCGTGGACTACGCGGCCTTTGTCCGCGCGACGGTCGATCGCCTGTCCGATACCTTTCCCGAGCCGCGCGCCCGGCTGGAACTCGATCTTCCCGACGAACGGATCCCCGTGCGGCTCGCGCCCGGGCGCATGGAGCAGGTGCTCGCCAACCTGCTCGACAACGCCTTCCGATACACACCGCCCGACGGGCTCGTCACAATCACTGTCCGCGCTGCCCAAGGACACGCGGTCACCGCGGTGCGCGACTCGGGGTGCGGCATCCCGCCTTCACACCTGGACCGCGTATTCGACCGCTTCTTCACAACCGTCCGGCACGATCATCCCCTGGACTACGGCAGCGGACTCGGCCTCGCCATCGTGCGCACCATCCTTCGCCATCACGACGGACAGATCCGTGTGGAGTCGGAGCCCGGCAAGGGCGCCTGTTTCACCTTCGACCTGCCCGTCGCCTGATCCCCGCCGCCCGTCACAATTGATCACAACTCCGTCATCCTCCTGCCTCATTTTCGTGGTCTGATCCGGGGCGAAAACGAAAGGAGGCACGATGAAGACCGGTCTCTCTCAAGGTGTGTTCCTGCTGGCGTGGGTGTGGACGATCGCCATGAAAGCCACGGCCGTTCCGGCCCCGGCCGTCGAACCTTTGGCCCAGACGTGCGGCTACGCCGCCGGCGTGCTCTGCGCGCGGCGCGCGGAAGAGAACGCCGAACCGCTGTTCCTGCCGCTGCGTAGCACGCGCGTGCGGCTGGAGATGACCGCCGGCGTGATCGCCGCAACGGTCACGCAGAGCTTCACCAACGACACCCCCTACACGCTCGAGGCGATCTACATCTTCCCCCTGCCGTCCGACGCCGCCGTGACGGACATGCACATGCGGATCGGCGACCGCGTGATCCGCAGCGTGGTCCAGGAGAAAGAGGAAGCCCGCAAGACCTACGAGCAGGCCCGGCAGCAGGGGAAGAAAGCCGCGTTGCTGACGTCCGCCCGTCCGAACGTCTTTACGACGTCCGTCGCAAATTTCCTTCCCGGCGAGACCGTGGAGATCACCTTCACCTACACCCAGGCGGCGGCACTCCGCCGGGGCGTGTACGCGCTTACGTTCCCCATGGTCGTCGGACACCGCTACTTCCCCGTTGAACAGCCGGCGCAGGAGAACGGCGATCCGCAGGCGGATGCGCGCGACCCGGGCAAGGTGAACCCGCCCGTGCTGCATCCGGCCCTGGATCCCGGGCACCGTCTTTCCATCGAAGCCGAAATCTACGGCCTCCCGGTATCGGAAATCGTTTCGGCCACACACCGGATCCGGGTCGGGCCCGTCGAGAACAGCGACGGCGGCGTCCGCGTCACCCTCGCGGACGAGGCGACGGTGCCGAACGCCGATTTCAACCTGGAAATCCGGCTCGAGAAGACGTCCGTTCCCGCGCTCACCTTTCTGCGCTCCGGCCCGGAGGCGCCGATGCACGGTCTGCTGACCGTTTTCCCGCCGCTCGAGCTGCCGCCCGATTCCTGGACACCCCCGGCCCGGGACGTGGTGTTCCTGATCGACACCAGCGGATCGATGGGGGGGGAATCGATCGGCCAGGCCAAGGCGGGTCTCAAGCGCTGCCTGAAACGGCTCCGCGGAGTGGACCGCTTCACGATTGTGCGGTTTGCCGACGACTATTCTTCGTTCGCGCCCGACCTGCGGCCGGCGACGCCCGAGCGAATCCGGGCCGCCGACGGATATGTGGATACGCTGGAGGCGACAGGCGGCACGGAAATGCAGAAGGCCCTGCGCCATGTCCTGGATCTCCTGCAGGGCAGCCCGAACCTGCCCATGATCCTCTTTCTTACGGACGGGTGCGTAGGAAACGAAGCCCGTCTCCTGCGTCTGCTGGCCGAACGGCTGGACCGCGGCCGTCTCTTCACATTCGGGATCGGCAGCGCGCCCAACGAGTATCTGGTGCGGAAGATGGCCGCGGCCGGTCGCGGCCAGTGCCGGTTCCTTCGCTCCCACGAGAGTATCGGCGCGGTCATGGCGGATTTTTTCGAGACGATTGAGACGCCCGTGCTCACGGACGTGTCCGTGACCTGGCTGGACGCAACGGGCCGCGCCCTGACCGACGTCGAATGCTACCCGCAGCCCTGTGGGGACGTCTTCTTCGACCGGCCGCTCCAGGTGGCGGCGGCGTTCCCGTCGGCACCGCCCGCCCGCGTCGAGGTCCGCGGCTCGGTCAACGGCGAAGTGCGCACCTTCTCCTGCGCGCTGGATTCGGGGACACGTTCTCACCCGCAGACCGCGCGTCTCTTCGCGCAGCAGCAGATCACCGAGTTGATGTGCCGGATCATATGCGCGAAGTCGCCGGCCGACGGCGCCGATTTCAGGAGACAGGTAGTGGCCCTGGCGCTCCAGCACCAGCTTGTCACGCCGTACACGGCGCGGGTCGCCGTGGAGGAGCGCATCGAGCGAGCCGCCGACGGGCGTCTGGTCACCGTGGCCGTGCCCACGCCTCCGCCCAAGGGCTGGACCCTGTTCTCCGCAACGGCCAGCACCGATCCCCTGTGGCTGTTGTGCGGAATGGCTCTCGCCGCCGCCGGCAGCCTGCTGCTGACGGTCGGGAGGCGCCGGGCATGAAGCCGGGCGCCCGGTTCTTGTTCCGGGCGGCCGCAGCCGCGCTGCTCGCGGCCGGGCTGGCCGCAGCCGCAAAGCCGAGCTGGCGCTTGCTCCGGCGAAGTGCTGCCTGCGTGCGGTCACGGCGCGACTGGGCTCGCTGCCGGTCGGACCCCATGCGTCCGGCTCGCAGCGGGCGTCCGGCGGCATGGCTGCGCGTCCCGGATTGCGGGATCAGCTCGCTCGTCCTGCACGGAGCCGACCGCCTCAACTTGTTCCGTTCTCCCTGCCTGACGGTGCTGCGCGGGAAAGACGGGATGCGCCTGCCGGTGATCTCCGCGCACCGCGACATGCATTTCCGGAAGCTCTCGCGCCTGAAGACCGGCTCGGAGATCCTGCTGGAATGGCCCTCGGGCGACGTGCGGCGATACCGGGCCGTAGAAATCGAGATCGTGCCGCGCGAAACGGCGCGGCGCCGGCTGGACGAGCTCGCCGCGGGTGCCCAGGAACGGCTGGTCCTCCTGACGTGCTATCCGTTCCGCTATATCGGTCCGGCGCCGGACCGTTTCCTCGTACTCGCCCGTGATTGTACGCGGTACGGCGGACGTGGTATGATCCCCGAATGCGGACCCTTCACCGAGAACCGGCCGCGCGGGTCGGACGACTCGCGATCGGCCTGGCCTGCCTGCTGCTGGCCGCGGGCCGGGTGTATCGGGCCGGCGCGGCGACGGTCCCGATCGCGGACGGCGGGGTGAGCCGGGCCGTCGTGGTCGTGGACGACGCGGCGCCCGTCTACGAGAAGCACGCGGCCGCCGAGCTGACGAACTTCCTGCACCAGGTAACGGGCGCGACGTTCGTGCTGACCAACACGAGCGCATCGGCCACGAACCGCCTGCTGGTCGGCCCGACGGCGGCCCGGCTGGCGGACCCGGGCTTCACCACGAACGGCCTGGGCCCGGACGGCATCGTGATCCGCACCGTCACCAACGATCTGATCCTTGCCGGCGGCCGGCCGCGCGGCACGCTGTACGCGGTCTTCACCTTCCTGGAAGACGACGTGGGGTGCCGGTGGTGGACTTCGACCGAGAGCACCATCCCCAGCCGGCCTACGCTGGCCGCGGCCGAGACGGACCGGACGTACGTGCCGGTCTTCGAGTACCGCGACGTGTACTGGAAGGACGCGCTGGGCGACCCGAACGGCGACTGGGGGGTCCGCAACAAGTGCAACGGAACCGGGTATGCCCTCGACGCGACGCGCGGCGGCAAACGGTCCTACTGCAGCGGGCTGGGCGTGCACACGTTCTACACCCTCATCCCGCCGGCCTCGTATTCCGGCCCGCACCCCGAGTGGTTCACGTGGAACGGCACGTCACGCGTGTGGGCCGACTACCGCGACCAGCTCTGCCTGTCGAACGAGGCCATGCGCAAACAGCTCGTCACGAACCTGCTGGCGCGGCTCGCCGCGGATCCCGACGCTTCGCTCGCGTCCGTGTCCCAGAACGACTGCTTCTACGGGT
>Ga0180432_10006443_pt1 | contig 15214 bp, 9 predicted proteins | sample SS_ome_10_FD_132414 | JGI IMG/M metagenome (GOLD analysis project Ga0180432, IMG submission 132414) | Hypersaline lake sediment archaeal communities from the Salton Sea, California, USA - SS_1_MS_2 metaG | ecosystem: Environmental > Aquatic > Non-marine Saline and Alkaline > Hypersaline >... | reverse complement strand
TTCTCGCACGCACGAGCCCCGGGAATCCCTTCCCGCTCTCTCACCCATCCGCCCGCCCCGGACGGATCAAACCGCGGCGGCCGTTGCCGCCCGACCCGTCGGGCTACGAGCATGGCCGGTCAGAAAACCAGAATGTCCCCTTTCCTTCACTGCTTGCAGACCACCGCCGCGTAGACGCGGGCGGCGCCGGACCGGCGGAGCACCCGGGCGCATTCGGCCAGGGTGGCGCCGGTGGTGGTGACGTCGTCGACCAGGCAGACCACCGCCCGATCCAGCCGCACGCCGGGCGCCAGGCGAAACGCCCCGCGGACGTTCTCGAGCCGCTGGGTGTAGGTCAGCCCCACCTGCGAGGGGCCGCCGCGGATCCGCCGCAGTAGCGGCAGGTCGGGCAGATCGGCGGCCCGGGCGAGCTGCCGGGCGAGTTCGGTGGCCACGTAGGGCCGGCCGAGCAGATGCCGGTGCCAGCAGGTGGGGACCGGCGCGATCGCCTCCAGCTCCCCGAACCAGGGCGCCGCCCGCAAGCGCTCCGCCAGCCACCGTCCGAACCGCCGGTCCAGCTCCTCCCGCCCGGCGTACTTGAAGGCCAGCAGCAGGTCACGCAACGGCCCGTCGTGGGTGCCCAGCCGGACGATCCCGCCTACCGGCACCGAGCGTCCGCGGCAATGCGAGCACCGCCCGTCGCTCGCGCCGTAGGGCCCGACCGTCGATCCGCACCGCGGGCAGTACGACTGTCGGAAGTTGTGCTCCAGACCCGCACGACACGCCGCACACAGCCCGTCGCCCCGCGGGCCGCAGGCGGCCTCGCAGGCGGCGCAGCGCGCCGGGAACAGCAGGTTGAGTGCATCTCGGCCGACGCTCGTCAACCCGGTCACGGCCCTCCTCCCGTCACTCCGACTGGGGTGTCGACGCCCACAGACCCCGTATTCAGCGCCCGCTGGCCCGGCGCTTGCTTGGCCCCCTGGTTGCCCAACGGGCGCGGTGGGGGCTACCATATGGTTTCTGCGGCCGGGACCCCCGCGCCAACGGAGATTCACGGATCTCAGGGGCTATCATACGGTTCCGGCAGAGGGCCGCGACCCTGGATTACGTGCGACTCCCTGGAGGCAAGATGCGATCTTTGACGTTGCTGCTGACCTGCTGCCTGGTGCTGGCCCCGGCCGCACCCGCCCCCGCCCAGTTCGGGGGCCCCGCCAAGGTGACCGTGGCACAGGTCGAGATGCGCCCCCTTCCCGCCAGCATCACCCTGGTGGGCACGCTCGAGCCGGTCACCCGCAGCACGATCGGGGCGGAGATCGCCGGCCTGGTCCGGGAGATGCCGGTCCGCCAGGGGGATTTCGTCCGGGCCGGCGAGCTGATCTGCAAGCTGAAGGATGATCTGCTCACCCCGCAGCTCGTCGAGGCCCGCGAGCGGCTGAAGGCGTACGAGGCAACCGCCCGCAGGTGGACCTTCGAGCGAGACCGCATCCGCAAGCTCTACGGAGCCCAGGACGCGGCCGAGAAGGAGGTTTACGAGACCGAGGCGGGGTACGACCAGGCCGTCCACGCCGTGGCCGAGCAGAAGGCGGTCATCGCCCGGCTGGAGACGCGGCTCGCCAAGACCAGCATCCACGCCCCTTTCTCCGGGTTCGTCGTGGCCCGGCATACCGAGGTCGGCCAGTGGGTCAACGAAGGCGGGCCGGTCGTCGAGATGGCCGACCTGGCCACGGTGCTCGCCCGGGTCAACGTGCCCGAGGGGGCCCTGCCGTACGTGAAGGTGGGAGCACCGGCCGCGGTGAAGGTCGCGGAGCTCAACCGGCGGTTCGACGGAACCGTCCGCCACGTGATCCCCCAGGCCGACCCCACCGCCCGCACCTTCCCGGTGGAGATCGCGGTGCCCAACCCCGGCTACGACGCCTCGGGCAACGCAACCATCCCGCGGGTGGTTGCCCGGGCGGAGACCGGCGCCGGCGACGCCACAGCAAAGCCCCCAGCGGCCAATGACGGTCCGGGCGCCCCGCCCGGCCCCAATCCCGCCGCCGACGCAGCCCTCCGCCGCGTGCTGCTGGCCGGCGGGATGTTCGCCCGGGTCACGCTCGAAGCCGGGCCGGCCAACCCCGTGCCCGCCGTCCCCAAGGACGCCGTCGTCACCCGCAACGGGGTGGACTACATCGCCATGGTCGCCCCCGGACAGCAGGAGGGCAGCCTGATGGCCATCCCCCTGCCGGTCACCACCGGCCTGGACGTCGGCGACTGGATCGCCGTCACCTCCGGGAACCTGGCCCCCGGCATGCAGATCGTCACCAAGGGCAACGAGAGCATCCTCTTCCCCTCGCCCATCCAGATCGTCGCCCCGCTGCCGGCACCGACCGAAACCGCGCTGAGCAGCTCCACCGCCCCGGCGGTCTCCCCGTCGAAGGCAGGGTCCTGAGCATGGGCATCATCCGCTTCGCGATCCACAACCCGGTCAAGGTGGCGGTGGCCGTCATCCTGCTGGTGCTGTTCGGGATGCTGAGCATCTTCCGGATCCCCATCCAGCTCACCCCCAACGTGGACCGGCCGCTGATCACCGTGACCACCAACTGGGAAGGCACTTCCCCTCAGGAGATCGAGCGCGAGATCGTCGACCGCCAGGAGGAGAAGCTCAAGGGCGTCCGCAACCTCAAGAAGATGACCTCCGTCTCCCGCGAGGGATTCGCCGACATCACCCTGGAGTTCTACGTCGGCACCGACAAGGACGTGGCCCTGCGGGACGTCTCCGAGAAGCTCCGCCAGGTGACCGGCTATCCCGAGGAGGTCGACGAACCGACCATCCAGACCACCGGGACCGAAGAGACCGAGACCATCGCCTGGATCATCTTCCACGGGCGCGAGGGCGAGGACGTCTCCTACCTGAAGGACATGGTGGAAGACGACGTCAAACCCATCCTGGAGCGCGCCGACGGAATCGCCAGTGTCGACGTGTACGGCGGCCGGGAGCGGGAGGTCAAGGTGGTCGTCGACCCGTACCGGCTGGCCGCCCGGGGGCTCACCCTCCGCGACGTGGAACTCGCCCTGCGGCGGCACAACGAGAACATCTCGGCCGGCACCATCCGGCAGGGCAAGCGCGAGTTCACCTACCGCACCGTGGGGCAGTACGAGCGGGTGGAGGACGTCGAGAACACGGTCATCGCCTACGACGACGGCGGCCCGGTCTTCGTGGCCGACGTAGCCGAGGTGCTCAACACGCTGAAGAAGCAGTATGCCTTCGTGAAGTCCAAGGGGGAGTACGTGCTGGCCCTGCCGGCCCGGAGGGAAACCGGGGCCAACGTCATCCTCACCATGGAGGCGCTCAAGGAGCAGATCGAGTACTGCAACAGGAACATCCTCCACCCGCAGGGTCTGGGGCTCGAGCTGACCCAGGTCTACGACGAGACGGTCTACATCAAGTCCGCCATTCGCCTGGTGACCCAGAATCTGCTGATCGGGGGCTCGCTGGCCATCATCATCCTGCTGGTGTTCCTGCGGAGCGGGTCGGCCACCGGCATCGTGGCCTTCTCCATTCCCATCTCGGTGATCAGCACCTTCCTGGCGGTTTCGGCCCTGGGGCGGAACCTCAACGTGGTCATGCTGGCGGGGCTGGCCTTCGCGGTGGGCATGGTGGTGGACAACGCCATCGTGGTGCTGGAGAACATCTACCGGCACCGGCAGATGGGCAAGGACCGCTTCGCCGCCGCCCTGGAGGGCACCCGCGAGGTGTGGGGCGCGGTCCTGGCCAGCACGCTGACGACCATGGCGGTGTTCCTGCCGGTGGTGTTCATCGAGGAGGAGGCCGGCCAGCTCTTCCGGGACATCGCCATCGCCATCTGCTGCGCCGTGGGGCTGTCGCTGGCGGTGGCCTCGACGGTGATTCCGACGCTCTCGGCCCGGGTGCTGGGGGTCTCGCAGAAGCTGCTCGACGCAGAGAAGCAGAGCGGCCACGTGGCGGCCGCCGTCGGAGCGATCGTCCGCCGGATGAACCGGAGCTGGCTCGCCCGGCTGGCCGTCATCCTGGCGCTGGTGACCGGGGCGGCCTACGGATCGGCCGTGCTCATGCCGCCGACGGACTACCTGCCCTCCGGGAACCGCAACCTGATCTTCGGTTTTCTGATCGCGCCGCCGGGCTACTCGCTGGACACCTACCGCAGGATCAGCCAGGCCATCGAGGAGGGTACGGCCGAGGACCCGCTGGGGCTGGAGGCCTACTGGCTGGCTGACCGGGATTCCGAGGAGCAGAACCCCACCCTCCCGCCGGTGATCATGCGGGTGGGCTCGGGCGACGAGATGCTGGAGAAGGAAGTGGCCGCCCCGCCCATCGACAACTTCTTCTTCGTGGTCTGGGGCGGAAACTGCTTCATGGGCGCCACCAGCAAGCAGCAGCAGCGTGTCAGCCCGCTGGTGGAGGTCCTCAACCGGGCGGGCGGGCGGGTGCCCGGGGCGACCCCGTTCTTCTTCCAGACCTCGCTGTTCGGCAACATCGGCGCGGGCAACGCCATCCAGCTCGACATCCGCGGGGACGACCTGGCCGAGGTGACCGCATCGGCCGGGGCGCTGATGATGCCCATCATGGAGCGCTTCGGCTTCCCCCGGCCCGACCCGACCAACTTCGCCCTGGGCCGCCCCGAGGTCCGCATCCGCACGGACCGCGAGAAGGCCGCCGACCTGGGCCTGAACGTGGCCGACGTCGGTTTCATCGTGTCGGCCTGTGTCGACGGGGCCTTCGTCGGCAACTTCTACGACATGGGCGACGAGATCGACCTGCGGCTCCACGTCAAGGACACGGAGAACCTGACCATCCAGGAGGTGGGCCAGATCCCCATCCACACCCCCAGCGGGCGGATCGTGCCCCTGGCGTCCGCGGTGAACTTCACCTCGACCACCGAGCCCCAACAGATCAACCACATCGAGGAAATGCCGGCCGTCTCGCTGACCGTTCAGCCGCCTCCGGGCATGGCCCTGCAGACCGCCATGCAGATCCTCGAAGACGAGATCATCGCCCCCCTGCGGGCCGCGGGCGCCGTGCCGCCGACGGTGATCACCGCCCTGGCCGGCACTGCCGACAAGCTGGTCCAGACCCGCGAGGCCCTCTTCGGCTCGTGGAAGGGCAAGAGCCTCCGGCCCGATCCCGAGACGGGCCAGCGGCCGCTGGTCGCCTCCCTGGCCAACCTGCTGACCTCCCGCGGGTTCCTGGCCCTGCTGGTGACCTACCTGCTGATGGCCGCCCTCTTCGAGTCGTTCCTGTGGCCCTTCGTCATCATCTTCTCCGTGCCCCTGGCCACCATCGGGGGGTTCGCCTCGCTGCGCATCGTGCACGAGGTCTCGCGGCGCGACCCGGTCAGCCCCATCCAGCAGCTCGACGTGCTGACCATGCTGGGCTTCGTCATCCTGATCGGCATCGTGGTCAACAACGGCATCCTGGTCGTCCACCAGGCCCTCAACAACCACCGCGACTACAACATGCCCTGGCCCCAGTCCATCAGCGAGTCGGTCCGCTCCCGCGTGCGACCCATCTTCATGACCGCCTTTACCAGCATCGGCGGCATGCTCCCGCTGGTCATCTGGCCGGGGGCCGGCAGCGAACTCTACCGCGGCCTCGGCTCCGTCGTCGTCGGCGGCCTGCTGATCTCCACCCTCTTCACCCTCTTCCTCATCCCCGCGGTCCTGTCGATCGTCGTCGACATCCGCGAAGGAATCACCAGCCTGTTCCGCCGAGGGCGAAGGGGGTCAGGCTAACTTATTGGCCCGGTGCTCCCTCGGCCGCAGACCAATGACCAACCGAACGAAAAGGAAGCCTGACCTCCTTACTTCTGCTACTTCTGCCCGGTGAAGGCCTCCTGCATCCGGGCGAAATCCAGCAGATCCACGTCGTCGTCCTCGTCCGAGTCCGCGCACTGGCATTCGGCACCCACCGCAGTGCCCGGACCCTGCATGCACGCCGCGAAGCTGGCGAAGTCGTCCAGGTCCACGTCCTCATCACCGTCGCAGTTGCCCGGCAGGTATAGAGCGTACACGAAGTGCGTGAACGGCACGGCCGCGAAGTCGGTCACCGCGTCGCGGGTGTGGTCAGCCAGGGTGATCTCCAACCATGTCTCGTTGGGCAGGCTGCCGCCGGTCTGAGCGAGGGTCAGTGTCAAACCGTCCGGCGAAACCGCGTAGTCGAAGTAGCCGGTGTAATAGTCGTGGCTGTGCGTCGCCTCATCGGTGATCGTGACCGGCGGTCCGTCGTCGACCACGATCGGCCTGTGAAACGTGAAGGTGATCTCGGCCTCGCTCAGGCTCGGCAATACGCCGCCATACACCGGCTCCGTCGCCTCGACGGTCGGTGTCGGCATGTTGAACACCAGCGAGAACGGTGGCGTGGCCTGGTACGGTCCCAGGTCGTCCACGAGCCGATAGGTGACGTAGAACGGGTAGTCCGGCGGCGGGTCGAGCGGGACGTACGCACAGTACTTCATATGCACGTGGTGCTCGGGCCAGTCGCTCAGATTGTAGCGCTCTCCAACTGCGTCGAGCCAACTGCCGTCGTTCATCTGGATCCTGAAGTCCGGCGACAAGTCCAGGATTTCGAACCAGATCTCGTAGTCCACGCCCGGGATCCCTGCGAGCTGAATCTCCGGTGGAAACCCGTAAGCGGGATCGGTGGTATCGGAGAAGCCCGGTTCGCCAAACGACCAGCGCTGATAGATCGTGCTCCAGGACAGGGGGTAGTATCCCTCACCCGGTACGCCGTGTAGGTAGATCCGACTCTTTTCCACAAACAGCGAATCATCTTCCTGCCCCAGGAAGTAATGATCAAGCGGTCACTCGGCGCGTACGCCGGTCGCCAGCGTGCAACCGACGACGGCCGCAAGAATGATACCGTTTTGCCACGACAACATCTGTGTACTCCTTTGCGACGTCGTTGTCCTTGCCTGGAACTATGGCGAGGGCGGGATCAACTCGGGTGGCCAGCCGGGTGCGTGTCTCGGCCACCAGAGGTTGACCCTGGGGAAATCCCACGTCTTCTTCCATCGCACCGCTTCGACATGGCTGTCGGCGAACAGGTAGTTTGACCTCTCGAGATGCCGATCCCAGGCGACGGATTGCTTCGGGTCCTCCTGGCCCTCCCACATATCGGAGTGAATGTGATCCGCGTAATCGTACGAATCCCCCGAGCGGATTTCGGCCAGGTAGATCACCGCGGCGGGGGTCCTGATTCTGTTGAGCCGCTGGACGGCCAGGTCGCTCTTCAGCGGCCCCAGGCAGGCGTTGATCGCGTAGCTCGACCACCGGTAGTTGGTCCATTCCTCACGCGGGGGCGGATGCGCCCAATCCAGAAACCGCTTGTCGGTCTTGTCGCCGCAGCAGCGGCCGATCAGCGTTTGGTTCGTGTACTTCTGCAGGATGGTGAGCCAATACAACTCCTCCGGATGTTCGATGTCCGGTTCGGCCAGGGGGCACGATGACCCGGGCACGTACTCGCGGTTGTTCAGGGCGTACGAGAGCATGGCCACGCCCATCTGCTGCATGTTGCTCATGCACACGACCTGCTTGGCCTGTTCCCGAGCCTGGCGCAGGGAGGGCAGCAGGATCGAGATCAGCAGGGCGATGATGGCGACGACCACCAGCAACTCGATGAGTGTGAATCCGCGCCGGGCGGCGCAGGAGCCGGTCCGGCTCCCGCGCCGCGCAGGCCTGACGGGCTTCTTTCTCCACCGCCGGTCACTTTGAGCGGGGTCAAGAGACACCGTCCTTCTCCTTGCGTTCAGGCCCGCCGGCGGGCCGCGATGAACACGCCGGCAAATGCCAGCAGACTCAGTGTGCCCGGCTCCGGAACGGCGAAGCGGAACGTGAAGGGATCGGAAGGCGTGTACAGGCCGCCATCGTCGAACGCGGTGAAGGTTGCGCTGAATACGTCGTCGAGCTGTGGATCATCCAGCCAGAAGTGGAACCCCATGTGCGAGTGAATGCCCCAGGCGTCCTTGTCGGCCAGCCACATCTTCTCGTCGTAGTCGGAGAACTTGTGCGTGGTGCCGTCGGCGTCGAGAACGATGGAGTCGTCCGGGCGGAGCATGAAGAAGTCCGTCGAATCGGCCATCGACGTACTCTCGCGCCGGAGCCCGATGTCCCATGCGGGCTCGGTCTGCTGATCCACACTCTCCAGGTTCCAGGCACCTTGCGGGCCGTGCGCCGAGTGCCAGCCGTCCAGATGCTGCACGCCGTCCGGGTCGCCGTAGCCGTCGGGGCCGTACATGAAGCGCGAGACGTACAGTGTCTTGTTCGGCTCCCCCGGTTTGGTGATCGGGTCACCGAAGGCGTCGGTCTCCTGCACGAGTCGCAGGAAGGGCGTGTCGGCCGGGTCGCCCCAGTTCGGCCATCCCGGCGTAGGCGCCAGGGGGTGAACCGGCGGGATGGAGAAGAACCAGAGCTGATTGTCGTCCGTGAGATCAGGATCGGTGGCGCCGGCAGGATTGCCCGGGTCGCTCCAGTCAGGACGCCAGGTGGGGTTCTTCCCGATGTGGGTATGGGCCAGCGGGCAATCAGCCATCGCCGGCGGGACAGTCACAAACAGGGCCATCAACGTGCCCAGAGCAAGCACCGCGGTCGTCGTCTTCATGCGTATATCCCCTTCTTGTTCCAAATCAGGTCAGATCGCCTGCGGCCTGCCCGGCCGGATGAGGTACTCATGGCCAGAGACCAGAGCCGTTGCCGGTCAGGCAGGTGCGTCGCTACACGTCGGTTGGTTGAAAACGGCACATCCAGTGCGTGGAGTCTTTCGGCGGGGCACGGGGCAGCACACGGCGCGGCACGAAGGTCCCTGGATGCCTTGCCCGGTGAATGCACCCGGTTATCCAGACGGAGTCGGCAGAGGCCATCACCTGCGTCGGTGAATCCAGGACGTACTTCGACGTTGACGCCATCTGCTGGCAGACCGGGCAGGCGTTGGCATGGTGGTCGTGGCCCGCGCCAGCGAGGTGGATGGCACGCGCCAGGCCGGTGGCCGGCCCAAGCCACAGGCAGATGAACGCTGCTGCCCAGGCCAGCCGCTCGCGTCGCCGCGTTGACGGTTTGGCGCAATCCGCCGATCGCATGGTCCGCATTATACGCAAACGCATTTGCAGTTGCAAGACAAGGCCCGGCGGATTACAATCCTGTTGTGGGTGTGGGCGTCGCCCAATCCCCCCAGAGGAATCACAGGGATGCAACGTCATACCAAGCAGAGGGTTGCGATCGAATCGGCGATTGGGGAAAGCGGGCGGCCGCTGAGCCCGGCCGAGATCCTGCAGGCTGCTCGGGCGACCGTTCCGTCCCTCAACCTGGCCACCGTTTATCGGACGCTGAAGCGTCTCGGCGAGGCCGGCGAGGTTACGGTAATTCAGATACCGGGTGAAGCACCCCGCTACAACCTCTACCACGAAGAGGAGCGCCATCACCATCACTTCCGCTGCAACAAGTGCGGGGGCGTTTTCTGCATGGAGGGCTGCGTCGAGGGTTTGAAGACACTGCTGCCCGACGGGTTCCGGATGACCGGGCACGACATCCTGCTTTACGGCCTCTGCCCAGCGTGCAGTGCATGAGCTTCCAAAGAAGGGGACAACCGAATCTCCAGCCCGATGCCGGGGCTTTGCCCCCGGGCTGTTGTACCCGGCCCTTGCAGGGCCGTTCGGCGGCGCCGCCTGCTCTGACCTTCCGTGTGGTGTGGCTGTGGTTGTCCGGCACGGGCAGGCCCTGCAAAGAGGGCGTGTCGTGGGCACCGGCTTGCGACATGGCGTCCTGCGTTCCCGCTACCCGGAGGTTACGACAGCGTATTCGCGAGACGGCACACCACGAGCCGAAGGCTGACAGCTCCCCCCGGCCGCAGGCCCCTCGGGCCTTCCGGTGATCGCTGGACTTTCGGACGGGCGCGCAGGCTTTCGATCTCGTCGGGGCAGGTTCGGTCCGCGGCTCGGTCAGCGGCCACGCAGGCGGGCCATTGCGTCAGGAAGCGGAGCGTGGGTCCGCTACGGGCGGCCTCGGGGCAGCCCCGGCCGCTCGCGGACCCCAGTCCACGCCGGCCAGGGCGAACATCTCTGGCAGGCGGACGTCCCAGGTGTGGTCCCGCAGCAGGCGTTCGCGGGCGGCCCGGGCCATGGCCTGCCGGCGGTCGTCGTCGCCGAGCAGCTCGGCGATCACCCGGCGGGCCTGGGCCGGCGTCTCGAAGTACTCCACCTCCCGGTGCGGCTCGAAGTAGTCCGACAGGCCCCGGCGGTCGATGTGCACCTGGGCCACGCCGGAGGCGGCGATCTGGAACGGCTTGTGGCTGGCCCCTTCCTCCTCGTTGCCCTGGGCGATGTTGATGGCCACCCTCCCGCGGGCGTAGAACTTGCCCTGCTCGCGGTAGTCCACCCAGCCGCCGCCGGGTATGCCCACGCTCGACCAGTCGTGCCCGAACACCGCCACCCGGAAGAACTGGGCCAGGTACCGCAGGACGAAGGTCCGCTGCCAGCTCAGGAAGGACCAGAGGATCTCGGCCGCGTCGAAGTACGCCCGGGGATGGTCCCGCAGCCAGCCGCTCGCCTCGGGATGGTTGTCCGCCAGGACACGGAAGTGGTCGTAGCCCGGCGTGCGCGGGTCGTCGCGGCGGCGGCGGAGCCAGTCGCCGCCCAGCACGGTGAGCGGGCCGTGGAGGGCGGCGGGAGCCCTCTCCCGCCAAAGCGTGTCCAGCCGCCCGAGACCCTGCTCCGCCACGATGGCCTGCATCACCGCCGTGTCGGGCTGGCTCTCTTCCAGGAAGGGATCCAGCTCCGGCACCGGGCGTGGCGGGCAGCCCACGATGGCCACCACGTCGTAGTCCGGGTGCGGATCGACCAGGGGACGCACGAAGTCAGGGTCCTCCGCCACGGGCAGGCCGTGGCAGTTCTTCCAGCCGAGGAGATCGGTCAGCTCGCGGGCGTGAACGTCGCTCTTGAGGAAGTGGTGCTTGCACCCGCCCCGCAGCAGCGGCTGGAGCTGATCGCCCAGGGCGGCCTTCTCGCCGGCCCACTGCGGATGATCGGTCCACCAGAGCAGATGAACGATCCCGAGTCGGTCAAACAGCGTCAGCAGGCTCCCGTCGGGACCCTGGGCACAGGGCCACTCGCTGGTGCCGTTCGCGGTGTAGCCGATCACGGCACGGACATTCTCCCGGCGGAGCATCCGCTCCATCTCGGCCGCCGCGGCCGGCCGCTGGCCCGGCGGGAGCTGCCACACCTCGGTGAGATCCTGAACCAGCGTGCGGATGCCCAGCCTGCGAGCCGCCTGCTCCATCTCGGACAGGTAGTAGCGAGAGCAACGCCCGGGGTTCTGGAGGATCAGCAGCGAGGGCGGGGTGTCCTGCACGCTGGCCGCGGGCCGGGTGCCCACCGGGACCGGCGTCCCGACGGCCCGACCTTCGGCGGATTCGCGTTGCACCCGATCCGCCCGGGCCAGCAAGGCCTCGACCCGGTGACTGTAGAGATGCTGCGACAGCGTGCGCCGCTGGCCCGCCAGGGCGATGTCCCGCCGGGCCTCCGCGTTCCCCAGGTAGTGCCGGGCCTTCTCGAGCAACTCCTGCTCGTTGCCGAAGGTGTCGCATTCGACACCGGGCTTCCAGATCTCCTCCACCCCCGGCTGGCGGTAGCAGAGCATGAAGCCGCCGGCCGCGGTCACCTCGAAGTGTTCCGGGCTCGGACCGTCCTCGAACCACCCATTGCCCAGCACGAGGTTGATGCCACTCTGCCGGTAATGGCGCACACGGGCGTCCGGATCGTCGGGCAAGGCGTCGGCCGGCAGCCCGTAGCGTTCGCCCCAGCCCGCTCCGGACACCTGGAACTGCCCCGGCAGCATGGTGGTCAGAAACAGGGCGAAACGGTCCCGCTGCTGAACCGCCAGGCTCGCCTCGTGGTACAACCGGGCGGCGAAGTACCGCCGGGCTTTCTCCTGGCGGGTCTCCGCGTCGTCCTGCGGCGACGGCGGATCGGCCAGCCCGTACAGGTCGTAGTAGATCTCGGCGAAGCTGCCCTCCCCCAGGTCGGCGCGGGCGGCCCGCACGATGGCGGCGTCCCGCAGGCCGGCGGTTCGGGCCTGTTTGGAAGGGTCGAAGAAGGTGGCGGCCGGTTCACCGACGCACGACACCGCCCTGCCGGGGGTGAACTCCGAGAGCGGCGCCACGGGGTACTCCCGATCCGGAGCGGCCGCCGGAACGTGGATTACCTGCGGTACACCCAGACGTTCCAGTTCGGCGACCGCCGCGGCACTGGGCAGGGCCTTGATCCAGGTGCGGCTGTTCAGGCAGGCCCAGGCCATCGGCCAGGCCAGCGCGTCGAACGTCGCTGCCACCGACCGGGTGAACTGCGAGATCAAGGGCACGCCGAGCGTTTCATGCACCAGGCGCAGGTCGGTCAGCCCGCCGGGACCCTCGATGAACTGCAGGCCACCCGCGCTGCTGTCGAGCAGGGCCAGCGGTGGATCGCCGTCGGCCGCAGCGAAAGTCTCCCGCCCCAGGGCGAGGCGGTCCGCCACCTTGACTCCCGATTCCGGCCTCTTGACCGCGGCGAACGGAATCGTGGGTCGCCCCACGACCGCGCAGGCCGCCTCCCAGGGAGCGGGCGCGAAGACCCCCACCGCCTTGCTGGTGTTGGACATAGTGGTTTTATCGGCCACTCGCCGGGGGCGCGGCGTGTCAAAATGGGGGACGCCCACCGGCCGGCGACCCCCGTGCCGCGGGCGGATGGTGGCCTCGCAACCGGGCAGCCCCGGGGCGGTACAAGAGGGTGCGGCTCGCCGGCTTCGGCGAGAACTCGCCCTGCCGCTGCGCCCGTGGCCGCATCGGCTGTGGACAACGCACCGAATCCCGCGAGAATAGGAACTTGGCTCGCGCGGTCCCCCCGACGGCTGGGCGTTGCTGTAGGGCTGCTAAGTCGGGCTGTGGCAGAAAGCAATGACCGCCAGACCTGCTGTGATCTCGGTTCTGCTCCTGGTGCCCGCGGTGTCGGGCCAACCCGCTGCGGCGGCCGATCCGACGGCCCTGGTGGCGACGCTGAGCACCTCGACCCGTCAGGTGGTCCCCGGCCGCCCGATCTGGATCGACTTCACCATCACCAACACCTCGGACGAGCCGGTCGAGCTGGCCGTGCCCGGCACGCGGACGCTGCCCTCGGCCGGCGTGGTGGGACTGCCGCTGGCCCATGTGTTCAGCGGCGAGGGCTTCGGCGCTCTGACCATCCACGGCGAGCAGGGCCAGACCTGGGACCTGATGTACGGCTACCAGCCGCCGGCCATGGCCGAGACGGTCGTCCTCGGGCCGCACGCCAGCGTCGGCATCGGGGTGGACGTCACCCGCTATTATCCCGCCCTGCGCAGCCCGGGGCGCTTCCGCCTGCGGTGGCATCCCTACGGGGGAACGCTTGGTTCCAACGAACTCCTGCTCGAGGTCGAGGCCCCCAAGCAGGCCCACCTGCAGACCGACCAGGGCGTGATGACGGTCCGCTTCTTCTACGACGAGGCACCCCGGAACGTCACCAACTTCCTCGAGCTGGCCCGCTCCGGTTTCTACGACAACCTGACCTTCCATCGCATCATCCCGGGGTACTGCATCCAGGGCGGTTGCCCCTCCGGCGACGGCACGGGCATCCGTCCCGACGGTCTGCGTGTGCCGGCGGAGCTCTCCGACCGGCCGGTCGCCCGCGGCGCGGTGTGCATGGCCCGGCTGGAGAACGACGTCGATTCGGCGAGCTGCCAGTTCCTGATCTGCAACACCCGCGTGCCCGAGTGGGACGGGCGGTACACCATCATCGGCGAACTGGTGGGAGACGAATCCTTCGCCACGCTGGACAAGCTGATGGCCACCCCCATCACGGCTGCCGGCCTGCCCGGGGAACGCCTCTACACCCGGGCGGTTCGCATCACCGACGCCCCGATCGCACCCGGTGCCCGGGCCCCGCTGTGGACGGACGAGCCCCTGGCTCCGTAGTTCAGTCCATCGACAGCCGTTCGATGGCCCGGCGGGCCTCCTGGTCAGCGGGGTTGTGGTGCAGCGCCCGGCGGTAGTGGTTGAGCGCCTCTTCGCGACGGCCGAGCCGCTCGAGAGCCACGGCAAGCTGGTAGTCCACTTCCACCAGGTCGGGGGCCAGACTCAGGGCGGCACCGAACTGCTCGACGGCCTCCTGCAGCCGTCCCTGTTGGGCATAGGCCAGGCCGAGGTTGTAGCGCATCTCGGCCTTGCGGGGCGAGCCGCGGACGGACCGCTCGAAGCACGCGACCGCGGGGTCCAGGCGGCCCTCCATGGCCAGCGCGGTGCCCAGATTGCCCCAGGCCGCGGCGTTGAGTTCCGCTTCGGGGTTCATCCGGACATTGGCCATCAGAGCAACGGCCGCCCCGACGGCCACCGGCCCCGCCACCGCCCGCCAGCGTTGTGCCCGCAGGCGTTCGATCACGCAGGCCACCCCCGCACCGGCAAACAGCACCGCCACCGGCACGAGTGGATACCGGTACCGGGCAAACACGTAGAAGGCCGCCACCGAAACGATGGTGACCAGGGCGACGGCGTACAGCACCCACAGCCCGCGACGATCGGCCAGCGTGAACACCACACCGGCCGCCGCCAGCGGCAGCAGCACCCCGAAGTGCACGAACCCGGACAGCACCCCCAGCAGCCACGACCACTGGCCGTAGATGTAGAAACTCTCCGCGTCGGCGATCTCATACGCGTTGAGCACCAGCAGCGTTTTGGTCGCCAGGAGCTTCAGCCAGTCGAGTGGCTCGCTCCGGATGTACTGCCAGGCCCGCCGCATCCAGAAGTCGGAGACCTCCTGTGGCGACAGCGTCCGCCCCGCCGCCTCCTCGGCCAGCCGGGTGGCGTCCGCCCGCTCGAACTCCGGCGTCTCGTGCCCTTCCACCAGCGGGCGGTATCGCCCGGTGGCATCCGGGTTGTTGCCGATGAAGAAATTGGGACCCATCTGCACGGTGGTCAGCGCGAACCCCCCACCCAACCGCCAGTTCCGCAGCCCCACGGGGACCAACACCACAGCCAGGCCCGCCAGAAACGCGAGCGTCCACCCGGCCCGCGGCAGCCACAAACGCCGGCCAAGGCCGGATAACGCGGGCTCCGCACCGGAGGACCGGCCTCTCGGCCCGGCGATGTCGCAGCCGGCCACCCAGACCGCCCAGACCACCAGGATGGGCACCAGCGCCAGGGCGTTCTCCCGGGTCAGGGCGAAAAGCCCGGCCACCAGCCCGACGCCGA
>Ga0180432_10006442_pt1 | contig 15216 bp, 12 predicted proteins | sample SS_ome_10_FD_132414 | JGI IMG/M metagenome (GOLD analysis project Ga0180432, IMG submission 132414) | Hypersaline lake sediment archaeal communities from the Salton Sea, California, USA - SS_1_MS_2 metaG | ecosystem: Environmental > Aquatic > Non-marine Saline and Alkaline > Hypersaline >... | reverse complement strand
TTTCACAGAGCGAGCGCAAGAGGCTGCGGGCAAGGCGTTCGAGGTCATGCAGCGCTACCAGCACACTCAGTTGGACACCGAGCATGTCTTGGTAGCGTTGTTGGAGCAGTCGAAGGGCACCGTAGTCCAGATACTTGAGCGCCTGTCGGTCTCCGTGGATGGCATCCGAAGCGAGCTGGACCAAGACTTGAAGGCCACGCCGAGGGTGGCCGTTGCACACAGCATCATCCAGGCGGCGCAAGTCTTCGCTACACCGCGTGTCAAGATGGTCATTGACAGGGCCGATGAAGAATCCAGTGCGCTAGGAGACGAGTACATCTCCACCGAGCATCTGCTACTGGCTATCGTTGCCGGGAGAGATGGTCCCGCCGCGCGCATTCTGAATGACGAAGGAGTTACCCGGGATAGGATCCTGGCCGTCCTCCCTGATGTTCGCGGTGGTCAGAAGGTAACCAGCCGCGAGGCCGAGAGCCGCTACCGCACGCTGGAGAAATACAGTCGTGACCTGACCCAATTGGCTAGGGAGGGCAAACTCGATCCCGTTATCGGTCGTGATGAGGAAATACTTCGGGTACTAAGAGTTCTCTCCCGGCGCAAGAAGAACAACCCCGTCTTGATTGGCGGGGCAGGAGTGGGAAAGACCGCCATCGTGGAAGGCTTGGCCCAGAAGATCGTCAAGGGGGACGTCCCTGAGCCACTGATAGGGAAACGCGTGGTATCGCTTGACCTTGGCAGCATGGTGGCGGGCTCACGCTTCCGCGGGGAGTTCGAGGAGCGTCTTAAGGCCGCGTTGCAGGAGATTCAGCGCGCTGAGGGCGACATAATCCTCTTCATCGATGAGCTACACACGGTCGTGGGAGCCGGCGCGGCTCAGGGCGCGATCGACGCATCCAGCATGATGAAGCCTGCCCTTGCCAGGGGCGAGCTGCGTTGCATCGGCGCGACCACGCTGGACGATTACCGGCAGTACGTCGAGAAGGACGCTGCCCTGGAGCGGCGTTTCGCACCCATCTACGTGGAGGAGCCGTCGGTAGAGGAGAGCCTCCAGATGCTCAAGGGCTTGCGGGAGCACTACGAAGCCCATCACAAGGTGGCCATCTCAGAAGACGCCCTCCAGGCAGCGGTACGGCTGTCGCACCGCTACGTGAAGGATCGCTTTCTCCCTGACAAGGCCATCGACCTGGGGGACGAGGCGGCAGCCAAGCTACGCATCGCCATCTATGGATTGCCGCCGGAACTCAAAGAGAAGAAGCTGGAGATACAAGATCTTGCCGCCAAGGAGGAGGAGGCCTGGCAGGAACGAAGCTACGAGGAAGCTGCGGAATTCAAGAGCAAGAGACTGCAACTGGAACAGGAATTCCAGATCGAGAGAGAGGCCTGGAAGGAAGAGCAGGACCTGGACGAGGTAGTCTGTCAGGAAGATGTGGCAGAGGTAGTTGCCAAGTGGACCGGCATCCCGGTTAATCGCATGATGGAGACCGAGAGCGAACGCCTTCTTGAGATGGAGGAGCGGCTCCATGAGCGCATCATCGGGCAGAGCAGGGCGGTTGAAGCGGTAGCGGATGCCATCCGACGTGCCCGATCGGGCATGAAGGATCCCAGAAGGCCGGTCGGCAGCTTCGTCTTCCTAGGTCCCACGGGGGTGGGCAAGACGGAGCTGGCCAAGGCTCTGGCTGAGTTCCTATTCGGGGACGAGGATGCCCTGCTCCGGATAGACATGAGTGAGTACCAAGAGCGCCACACTGTCTCGCGGTTGGTGGGAGCTCCTCCGGGCTACGTAGGATACGATGAGGGAAGCCAGCTCACCGAGGCCGTACGGCGCCGTCCATATCAGGTGATTCTCTTCGACGAGATCGAGAAGGCCCACCCGGATGTCTGGAATGCTCTCCTGCAGATCCTCGAAGACGGGCGCTTGACCGATGGCCACGGTCGCACGGTGGACTTTCGAAACGCCGTCCTGATCATGACGTCCAATCTGGGCACCAGCTTCCGGATCGGAGGGTCATTGGGCTTCAGAACCTCCGCCCGTGCAGACGAGGACGACGGAGCGGACATGGAAGATGAGATCACTGAAGCCTTGAAGAAGGCCTTTCGCCCGGAGTTCCTGAATCGAATCGACGAGATCATCATCTTCCAGCGTCTCAGCCGGGAGGACGTCAGGGCCATCGTGGACCTGCAGATGCAGGAGATCACCAAGCGCTTGGAGGAGCTGGATATCGGGATCGTGCTGAGTGACGAGGCCAGAGATTGGCTTGCGGAGAAGGGGTACGATCCGGTCTTCGGTGCTCGGCCCTTGCGTCGCATGCTTCAGCGAGAGATCGAGAGCCCACTTTCCAAGAAACTGCTGCGCGGCGAGTTCACAGCGAACGACGTAGTGAGAGCATACGTCTGTGACGGCGAGATGCGCTTCGAGGCCCTGGACGGGCCAACCGCGAAGGCTGGCTAGCTCGCGCGGGGTGGCAACTGAGCCCTCCTGATCATGACCACACGACGAGCCAGAGGATCCTGATCCTCTGGCTCTCTTCCCTCCTACCCTCGTCGGATTCTGCACCACCGGCAGCGAGCTACCGAAGCCAGTCGATATGGCGCACAAGGATGATCAGACAGGCCAAAGCAACCAGCGCGAACTCGGTTGCTGTGCGACGAGATAGGCGACCCCACAGGAGCTGCTGGGACACTCCCGTAACGCAGTAGAACACCAGAAGGAGAAACGCCGCTCCGGCAATGGGCGAGAGAGTCCAGTAGTTCAAGGCCCAAGTGATCTGTCCCATGATCACTCCCGTGATGCCGGCGTATAGCCAGGTCACGAGCACTTGGTCAGGGCCCGCGCGGAGGAGCTCGAGCGCAAGAAGCCCACTCACCACCAGAATGATCGTGGCCGAGAACAAACTCCGGCTCTTGTCACCATATACGACGAAGAAGAGTACGAAGGCCGCCAGATATACTGCGAAGCTAAGAACCAGTTTGGCGGAACGCTGCTCACCGCCAGTCGAGTGGATGGATCGATACTGGCCGGACATGATCACCAGCAGCACCAGCACGGTCAGGGCTATCGTAGCCAGTTGAAAGGGCAGTGCGTCCGATTGCTGCAGAAGCGTGACCGCCGCAACGGTCACCGTGCCGGGAAGGCCCCAAAAACTGAGCGACAGGAGGATATCTCGAGCCCGGAGCCGAGGACGTGAATGCATGATGAAGTTGACCCCCACGCAGACGATTGCCGTGAGAAGGAAGCCCATCTGCCACGTGCCTGTGAGGGTGATCGTCAGTGGCGACCCCAGTGCAGTGAAGGTGAAACTGCGCGTGGGTAGCTGTATGGCAGTCGATAAGATTAGTCCCACTAGAATCAGACTGGCTACTATGCCCAGCCGATCATACTTCGGCATGCGCTCTCTGCCTCTGCTATCACGAAGGTTAGTTACAGACCCTCCCCGTGCCCCGCGCGGCGTCCGGAGCCGAGACAGCCGGCTTCGCGATTACCCTTCTTCACACCGCCCCGGCGTCGGAAGCCCCGCGGCCTGTGGGCAGCCGGGTCCGAACCTCCGAGCCACTGCACAAGAGTATACTGTCAGGGGTTCTTCAGAGCGGATGGATCCTGCTCTCGGAACCAACGGAAGTCCATGTCGGGAAACACATTGTCCAGCTCGTTGTACTCCTCAGCCAGCGCTCCAGCCGTCTCCGGCGACTCGGATTCCATAGCGTCAAGCAGTCGGTTGAAGCGCTCCGTGTGGCTTCGGAAGCGTTGTATGGCATACTGACTCGCCTGCCCGGTGGATACCAGAAAAGGCCAGTCACTGGACTGGAGCAGCAGCAACTCTCGAGCGGCCTGATCGAGGATCTCCGCCACAATCCCCTCCGCGGATGAGTGGCGCGTCGCCATCTGTTCCATGCGTTCCTCCGCCTCACGGATCGGCTGCCACATCCAGTGAGTATCGGGGTTATCCCAGGTCCAATGCCCGCCCCCGCTTCCCCAGGAGCTTTCCGGGAGGGCTACGGCCTCTTCGGGAGGGTGTCGCTCCAGATAGTCGGAAGTAGACGTGAGCTCAACCACCTCGCTTCCCGAGAGCAGGCGCAGCACCTGCTTCACCCACGCCACCCCTTCGAACCACCAATGCCCGAAGAGCTCAGTGTCGTAGTTGGAGGAGATCAGGCCGAACTTGCCCGACTGGCTCCGGTAGTCGCCGAGGAGCCCTTCCACCAGGTCCACGAAATGGCGGGCATGCTCGGCAACCCTCTGCTGCGCCCAGTCCGGGTGGTAGAAATCCTTGTCGCCCAGGTCGGCGCCAGGGCCGGTGACGCGCCAGTACTGCAATCCCGAGATGTGGTCCTTCTTGTGAAACTCGCGGTAGTCCTTGTCTCCTGGATAACCCAGCTCCGCCGACCAGACTTGGCGGCCCGTTCGGTTGTCGCGGGCTATGACTGCGACCGCCGGATCGGTCAGCCCAGAAGTACCCGCCACGTAGTACGGCTGAAAGGTGGTACCCGTCTGCTTCTCGCCCTCAGGAACCGGCACCACATAGCGGCGGTTGATAGCCGCGTAGGGGCCTATCGAGACGTCTCCGGCGGCCTTCCCGACGGGCCGGCTCCCCTCGATGGCGTGCGTCTCGCTGAAGAAGCAGCCCAGGTCAAGCAACGATAGGAACTCCTCGATGCCCGGTCTGACTACTCCGACATCATTCACATACGCCGGACGATATGCGCATTCTGGCAGCCAGACCACGCGCGGGGCTCGCCCGAAGTGGCGCTTGTAGCATTCCACTCCGGTGCGCAACTGCCCATAGATGGACGACTCCCGCGTGAGTAGAGGTAGGTAGCCATGGGTAGCAGCGGATGTGGCTATCTCCAGGTACCCTTCCCGTTGAAGAGTAGCGAACGCCCCAACGATGTCACCACCGAAGCGTTCCTGGAAGACCTCCAGACCGTGGCGGTACCAGTCGCGGTAGAATCCGGCCAGATACTCAGCGTGTGGATCCCCTTGCCTGCGAAACCGTGCAACATCCTGTTCGGCATAGGATATCCTCTGCTCCAAGAAGAGCACCAGGTGTTCCAGCACTAGAGGATCGGCCAATTGCTCCACAAGTACCGGTGTGATGCCTACGGTGAGATGGAAGTCTATCCCCTCGTCTCGCAGATCGTACAGCGAGTCCAGCAGTGGCAGATAGGTCTCGGAAGCGGCCTCGTGAAGCCATTCCTCTCCGTGAGGCCAACGCCCTGCCAAACGACAGTAGGGCAGATGACTGTGAAGAACGAAGGTGAAGGCGCCGGATTTGGCCATCGAGAACATCTCCTCTCACATGTTGAGTCCTCAGCCAGCAAGGCACTCCCGCTTGCCCGGGGGGAGCTACAACATAACACGTCGCGGGGAAACTGTCAAACAACGTCTGTGCGGGGAGCCACTTACGCCCGTCTCCCGGCTCGACCTGGTGAGGCTGCGGAAGGATCCAGCAACTGCGGAGCCCACGCTCTATCGCTGTGACCTACGACTGGCCGTCGGGTGTCGAGGGAAGCTTCAGCGTGACGCGAGTGCCTTGGCGCTGAAGGCACTCCGCAAGTACGTGCCCCCCGTGAGCCTCCACGATCCCCTTGACGATGGAAAGCCCCAACCCGCTGCCCCCTCGAGTCTGCCCCTGCTGACCGCGATAGAATCGATCAAAGATGTGGGCCAGTTCTTCGGCGGGGATACCCACCCCGGTGTCCTCGACCCAGAGCTCGACCTCGCCTGAGCCAGGCGCAAGCCCCACAGTGACCGAGCCGCCACGGGGGGTGAATTTCAGCGCATTGCTAAGCAGGTTTGCCAATACTTGTTCCATTCGGGCGCCATCCAGCGTCACCAGGATGGGCTCTTCTGGAATCGCGGCGCGCAATGTCACTCCCAGTCTCTCTGCCTGAGGGAGAAAGGACAGCGTGACCTTCTGGGCCAGGCGAGCGAGGTCATCCTCAGCAAGGTTCAACTCTAGCATCCCTGCGTCGAGCTTCGAAAGATCCAGCAGATTCTTGGTCAGCCAGTCCAGTCTTACGATCTGATCCTGACTCTCCGCCAGGAAATCGCGGCGAATCTCCGCATCGAGCTCAGCCTTCTCGATCAGGAGTTCATTGAATGTCCTCAGCGCGGTGATGGGGGTACGCAGCTCATGGGCTGCGTCGGCCGCGAATCTCTGCAGGGCGTCCCGGTCGGCTGCCAGGGCACGGAAACTCTCCTCCAGGCGCTCAGCCATGGAGTTGAACTGCTGAGCCACATCGCCGATCTCGTCGTCCCGCCTCACATTGGCCCTGAATCCCAGATCGCCGGTACCCATACGACGCGCTGCGGAGGCAAGCCGGACCAGCGGCGTGGTGAAGCTCCTGCCGATACCCAACCCCAGCACAGAAGCCAGCGCCACAGCGACAAGACCGGCCCAGATCAAGGCGCGTCTGATGCTGTCCAAGGTTCCCGCTCGGTAGTTGGGGCGCTCCGACAATTCCACATAGCCAATGACGCTTCCGTCGGGTCCCGCAACCGGCGCCATGACCTGGATGTCGGACACCCTGACCGACGAGCGATGCCCAAAGGACGAGCCACTCGAGGTGCACGATGTTGACCACTGGGTCAGAGTAGCAAAGCCGCGAGTCTCCCCGGCCGATGGTGCGGGGATCGGAACCCGCACAAACGAGGATACCTGAAGCACGCCCTCGGGCTCGCCGAAGGGGACGCGAAACAAGCTCGGGGCATAGCGAAAGAGGATGCCTTCTGACGGCTGTATTAGCATCGTCTCGGTGACCACCATCCCGCAGTCGGATTCCGGAGGTGCCCACGGGTGAGGTCCCGAATCTACCAGCGCTTCGCCTGCTGTGTCGAGAACCACCATTCGGGTCTGTCCCAGGAAGCTGTAGCTGACGGCTACCGACCGTAGACGGTCCACATCCGGCTCCGGCCAGAGGAAGGCGACCACGTCTTCGGCCGCCACCTGAGCGCTCCTGAGAAGCGCGGCACGTTCCTCCCGAATGAAGTAGCTGTTGACGATGGAGAGCGAAAGCGCCCCCACCACGAAGGTCGCCAGCAAGGCTACGAGCACGTAGCTGGCGACCAGCTTCCACCTTATGCTTACCATTACACTCTCACCAAGACTCCCCGCGAAGCGTCTTCCACGGTCAAGACGTTCCGTGGCGCGGAACGTCCCAGAGAGACGTGCCCTGGCCACACGGCACGGGTCGACCCGACGCCTCGACCGGGGTCAGCACGCGGGAGATCAGTCCTGGCCCTCCGGCATCCCGAAGCGGCCGAAGCGGACCATCCTGTAGTAGATGCCCAAGTAGGGCCTACCCTCGTCGTCCGGATGCTGCCCCAGGGTGCAGTCCACCCCGAACGCGTCGTCCTCCCGCTGGATTGTCAGCTCGACGCGATCCCCCGCTTCGTATTCGCCCAGCAGCGCTGCAAGATCGCCAATGGCGGTGACCTGCTCCCCGTCGATGAGGGTTATGATGTCCCCCACGCGCAAGTCTGCTTCATCGGCAGGTGTTCCCTCAATGACCTCGGTGATCAGCGCCCCACCATCTTCAGCAAGCAGGTCCGGCTGCCACTCCGGAACCCTCTCGGGCAGGATCCAAGTCCGCGGCCGGGACTGGAGGGGCCGATCAAGCTCATGCAGCATCTCAAGATGGCGTGCTCCACAGCTCAGCGCCGGTCTCCTGCCCGCAAAGTAGCCCGCCACCCCTCCCGCCAGAGTTCCTGCGATCGTGCTCGCCAGAACCACCCCAATCACGCCCAGGGCGATCAACAGGGTCCTTGAGTTTTTCGATGTCATGAGCGTGTCCTCCTTCACTCACTGAAAGCAAGCTTACATCAAATACCGCGACCGAGCAAGTACCATGGGGAGCGGCACCGGCCACGATTCTTCCCTCATCCTCAGTAGCGTGTTGGCATCACAAACACATCCCCACCCCGCGCGCGCGGGGTGGGGAACACAATGGAGGATGCGCCCGATGCGCTCCCCCAACTAGTGCCATTCTAGCATGATCGGTTTAGACCAGGGTTAATCAGATTAGGGGAAGGTTAAGCTCCGGTTAAGAACCCTTCGAGGTTGGAGAGATCTACCTCAAAGGAAGCCCTGCCGCGAACTCACTCCGGATGGTCCACCGCACCACAAGGGCTCACACCGCTTGTAGCCGGTATCCCATTCCGCGGACCGTTAGCAGAATGCGTGGCTGCGAGGGGTCCGATTCGATCTTCTCCCTCAGGTGACGGACGTGAACATCCACCGTTCGCTCGTCCCCGAGATACTCTCTGTAGCCCCAGACAGCGTTCAGGAGTTGTCGCCGGGTGAGCACCTGGCCGGGGTGCTGCATCAGATAGCACAGCAGACGGTACTCGGTTGCCGTGAGGGTCTCCTCGCGCTCTCCTACCATAACCACCTGGAGTGACGTGTCCAGAACGACGTTCCCCGCCCGGAGTCGATGAGGGGGCGGGGAAGCCAGATCTCCGTACGTTCTGCGCAGCAACGCGCGGACCCGGGCGATGAGCTCTCGCAGACTGAAGGGCTTGGTCATGTAGTCATCAGCTCCCATCTCCAAGCCCAGCACCTTGTCCACCTCCTCATCTCTAACCGTCAGCATAAGGACGGGCTGACGCAGGTCCTTTCGCAGTTCCCGGCAGACATCGAACCCGCTCATGTCAGGGAGCCTGAGGTCCAATATGATCAGTGCCGGATCGGCTCGATGCGCGAGATCCAGGGCATCCTTTCCGGTCGCCGCCCACGTCACTACGAATCCTTCTTCCTGCAGAGCGTACTGAAGGCCACGTGCTACCGCCGGCTCGTCCTCCACGACCAGGATTCTGTCACCACGCGGGTTGTCCGTCATCAGTTGATATCAGACCTCCTAGATAGCTCGCCGGGCCGCGCACCGCTCAACCGCTCTCACTCTCCACCAGACGGCTCTGCACGGCCGCCTTCGGAGCACGGCATCTCCGCCTCGTCCTCCACTACCTCCCAGAAGTCCAGCTTCTCCCTCATCTCGCGCGTTTGGGCATCCGAGAGCCTCACGAACAGCGCGTCCGCCTCCGCAGCGATCCTTCCGTCAGCAAGGCGAATCTCTCCGTGACCACGGGCTCCGTGGCTCGTGACGCGGGTGACCTCCCCGATGATCTCAATGGGGGCGCCGGTCGGTACGGGCTCTCGAAAGCGCACCTCCAGCCTGCCGGTCACGGCCCAGTAGTCATCTCGCAGCAGCGCGCGACCTATCGTCTCGTCCAGCAGGGTGCAGATCACGCCTCCGTGCAGCACACCCGGTTGCCCCTGGTACACGTCGGCAGGCGTGAAGCGCGCCGTGACCCGTCCATCGTCGTCCTCATAGAACTGTAGGTGCAACCCCACGGGGTTCTCGATCCCGCACGCGTAGCACATCCTGGAACTGGGTTGCTTCTTCACAGTCGGCATGCCCTCTGATAGTCAAGGATCTGTCGCTGGTCACCTTTGCGGATTATACCGATAGCCGCCCCGGGAAGCAAGTCCACTCAGCGGTCGAGGCATCCGCACGGGCTAGAGCGTTGTACAGATGGAGCTTGCAGTGAGCGAACGATCCGAAACGGCCCTCCCCGCGATCGCATCGACATCGCGCGCTCTCCCGGACTTCCGAGAGTTGCTCCCTCCGTGGATTCCGATCTGGGGATCAACAGGCCGATCCTGAGGACCAAACGTAGACCGCACGAGGATTGCGTCCGTACTGACCTGACCTGACCAGCGGGCTCACCAGATCGGATCTACTCTGCTGCCGGGCGACAGACACACCGGCGCCTTCCGGTTCACGTGCCCACTCTCTCGGCCGGCCGAAACCTCACCGCCGACCACACATGGTCAACGGACACTTGTGCAACGGGCCTCAAGTCCGCATCCGCCATCAGAGACCACATGGAATCGCGTGATAAATCTGTCGCGACCTTCGATCCTCGCTGGGGTACGAGATCCAGAACACTCCGTCGTACTCGATGGCGTCCAACGCCGTGGAACCAAACTCAGCGAACTCGGCGCTGTTCCTCACGAAGAGGTGGACGAAGTCATACTTGCCCTCGGGAGATGTGCAAACCACCACATCCTCGGGCAGGTCGGCCAGGGAGTCGACGTAGTCATCGGGTGGATTCAGCACGAGCAGCCTTTGCCCGGATCTGATCCTGAGCCTCGTGACCAAAGAGGAGCGTGTCATCTCTCCCCCTCTCACCCAACACCACAAAGTAGCCGACGGCCGGGGCTGGCCAGCCGCGGCTGCTGCCAGCGGGGTCTTAGCGCCCGCGGCGACTGAATCTGTTCACGTGTGACCGTACTCGTGGCGTCTCGGCCCCAGAGATCCGCTACTTGCGCTGTGCTCGCGCGAGCCACGAGAAGGGAAGCAGACCGCACGCTCCCGCACCGATTCCCCCAACGATAGCGGCCGCGCGCGGCCCGGCGATCGCCGCCCCCAAGAACGCTCCCAAGACCCAACCCAGCGGCCAACAGACCGGAAGACCGATGACCAGCACGGCGAACAGCCTCCGCGACAGGGGTGGCTCCGCCTGACGCATAAGTCGTCCTACCAGGAAGCCGGACAGCCCGCCGGCCACAATGCCAGCAACGATCCCCGCCATCCCCCAGCCGCTGCGCCAGAACTGGGAGACCCTGGCACCGAGCGCTCCCGTGCCAAAGGCGTTCGTGATGCCTTCCGCCAGACCACCCAAACGATCCACCGTCAGGCCAACGAAGGCCCAGGCGGCGATCCAGCCGATGAGCCAGCTCGCACCAAAGCGCAATGCCGCCGCAAGCCCCTGCTTCCAGCCTACAGACGGATTCGCCCGCTGCAGAGCCCATCCGGTCAGCAATCCGCCCAGGGCGCCGCCGATAGCTATGTATGTAGGAAGGGGAGACGTGGGGTCCACGATGAAGCCAAAGATCCACCCAAGACTCCAGGACACCAGCCAGCCGAGCGGAGTGAGAATAACTGGAGGCAAGGAAACCCTCGCACCAGGCGCAAGGCGTTTCCTCTCGGGCTCTTCGACCTGAGCTGTTGCGCCTCCCGTCTCGCGTGGAGCAGTGGCCAGATTCGCTCCGCATGAGATGCAGAAGCGCGCGCTCGGAGAAGTCTGCGCTCCGCACTCCGGGCAGAAGGCACCCTGCGCGACAGGCTGCGTCTCACGAGGAGTCACGGGCACCACCGTCGGAGGCTCCGGTGTGGTCGCGGCCACCGGGGGATCTCGGAGTACCCATGCCGTTCCGTCGAACCAGTTCCACCGGCGCGCTTCGGCATCGAACATCCAGTAGCCACCGTCGCCCTCAAGATAGAGTTTCTTCATCTCGGCTTCATAGGTTGCCTGGTCCAGCTCGGAGGCCTCGTACCGTTGTCTGAGTTCAACGAAAGCCTGCTCTGTCTGAACGAAGCGCTGACTGATGGAGGGACGGGGCTTACCACACTCCCCGCAGAATTGCTCCTGGGGCGCGAACTCTGTGCCGCAGGTGGGGCACCTCATGGGTTATCCTCCTGTCTCCGCAAGTGCTGGCTCGGACATAGAATCAGGCCGAAGTCTCGATGGACAAGAACTGACCTCGCCGTCTCGCCCACATCAGCGGACGCGCAGTCATTGTAGCATACTGCAAAGTGAGGTGTCAACAACAGGTCAACACACCCCAAGAGAGTGAACCCGCCGCGCTGTGAACACCCTCTCCAAGGGCAGTTCATAGCGCAGGCGGCCACGAACGGCTCAGTAGCGCCCCCGACAAGCCTTGCTCCACGCACCGGGGCGACTAACGAGGCTTTGACTCAGCAGAGTTCGTTGGAGTATACTTCGCCGACGCCGTTCCCCCCTCTGAGGGTACGCCGACAGGGATCGGCCGTGCACTATTGAGGCACCACTCGCGCGATCGCGTCCAGAGGAGGAGTCAGCACAATGCAGAAGACACTGCTCGTCCATCATGCCGCAAACAGGAGCCACGACTATCCAGTCGGGTCCCTGGACGGACTCCGCGACTGCCTGGAAGCTGGGGCCAGAGCGATTGAGGTAGACATCTCCCTCCTGGCAGACGGAGATTTCCTTCTCTATCACGATGCCCGTCTGGAGACGGGAACCACCGGTCAAGGACCGGTGGCCGGATACACCGCCGCGCAGGCTGCCGATCTGAGGCTGACCCGGGGAGGCGAGCCGACTCGCTATCCACCGGCCAGGCTCAGCCAAGTTCTGGGTCTCCTGGCAACCTGCGAACGCCCGGTTGAGCTGCAACTGGACCTGAAGCTCAACGCCCCTCTGACCACGAAGGCCCTCGCCGGCCTGGCAGGCATGTTGGAACTTCATGGTGACAGGGTAAGAGTGAGCAGCCCCGGTGACTGGGCGATACGTACGCTGCGGGTGATAGCGCCGGATCTTCAGCTCGGTTTCGATCCCCTGCTGTACCTGGAGCCGGACATCGGCGATGAGGACGATCGCCGACGCCCTCCCTATCGAGTGGGGGCCTACGGGTACCGTGACGATCATCCCCTGGCCATGATACGGTGGGGACACACCGCCGACTATCTGGCGGCGAGAGCAGAGGCGCTCTGGGCCCAAGTCCCCGTCGCCGGCGCGGTGTGGTACATCCGCGCACGGCTGCTGGAGCGGGCACTGGATGACGGCTTCGACTGGATCCTCTGGCTGCACCAGCGCGGCGTGCGGGTAGATGCCTGGACGCTGGACTCTGGGCCAGACGAGGATACCAGCCTGGCCAGCCGTCTCGTCACCGCCGGCGTGGATCGCATTACCACCAACAATGCGCCGGCACTGGCCGACGCATTGGGTGACTGTGTCGCGTTCTGATCCGCAGCGCTGTGCAGGCAAGGCCCCACCGGCTCTGGTTGCACGGCCTTGGCTCAAGGCTGCTGGTAGTTGACGATTCCTGCTTTGCCAAACTCGGTCAGTACTTCCACCGGATTGCCGGAGAAGCTCAACGGAGTGACAGTGAAGGTCAGCTCCTGATCGAGCCAATCGAAGGCGTAGCTTCCGTCTCCGCCGGTCGTATGATCTATGTGCCAGTCAAAGGCCGAGAGCCGTAGGGCGTGCCCCACCATGGGGTTCCCATTGGAATCAAGCACTCGACCCCTTACGCTGGCCTTGCGATCTGGGATGTTGGCCGCTTCGGCGTATCCCTCGAACGTGCCTACGAACATCCCGGTTGGAGCAGGAGTGGTCTGCGGCTTGGTCGCTGTCGGGGCACCCGTTGGACCCGGCTCCCCTGTAGGCTGTGGAGGCACTTCGGTACCTGAGAGTGGCTCAAAGGAATGCAGCACCTTGGAGAAGTCACCCACATGGTCCCAATACGCCTCTCTTGGAGTCCACTGAACAATCCTGAACGCGTTCCCCCGCTCATCTATGAGGACGGTCGCCGTGTAGTGGCGGAACTTCTGGTTGGCCAGACTGACGTAGTAGGACATCCTCTGACCACTGGCCCCGGTGGTCTCTACGGCCTCAGGCTCGTCTACCTCGACCGCCGATGCATCTTGTGACGTTACCGAGTCCCAGTAGTCACCCACCAGCAGGTCTTCGGCATCCGCAGCAGAATACCCGCCGCCAAGCAGCGAGACGCTCATCCCGATGCTGGCATCATCGCCCTCGGGCGCGATGACCACCTGACTATCTGCATCGCTGAGCGTAGGACTCCACTCTCGCGGATACGCGATGCTAAAAAGGAGTTCGGGTGACGCGTAGACGGCGAAAGACCCTTCAGGAGCAGCCTTCGGGCAGAGCACGACGCTGGATCCGTCGGCGTTGGTGTGGACGTAGTACTCCTTCTCGTCTACGGTGAAACTGATCTTGTATCCGGCAGTAACCACCTGTGCGTAGGATTGGCCTTCCCGTGGACATCCGAGAGCGGTGTCGGGCCAACTGGCCGCCTCGTAGGCAACCAGACTCACATCCTCAGCTTCTAGCTCCAAAATCTCGGCCAGATAGGCTCTGGCCGACTGCAGGACTCCCTCCTCAGCGTAGGCAGTCCTGAGTTCCTCCACGGGAAGCTCCGACATCCATCTCAGGATCTCCTGGCGCGTCTCCTCGCCACTCGGCTCGCGTCCCGCGCCTCTCCAGATCAGTCGCCTAACCAGGGCGTCGGGACTTCCAGGAGCATCCTCGTCCCTGATCTCGAACGGAGCGTAGACGCCGTCCCATTCCAGAAGCTGGGCGAGGAAATGCCCCCCAATCACCCCGTAGCTGTCTGGATGCTTGCAGGAAGAGAGATGATAGTCGCCGTCGCGCTGAATGGCCAACTCGTAGCACAGTCCGGCGATGCCTCCCTCGAGCTGGAAGGTGATCACCACCTCGTCGCCTGTCTTGGCTAGCGGGGTTGGCTCTGGGGTTGGAGTGGGGGCCCTGCAACTGGACAGGGCCAGAACGATGACGATCAACAGAACGCGCTTGAGCAATGGCTTGCGCCCCGACATCTGCGTCTCTCCTTCTCTATGCATAATCTTCGCATGACCATTATACCCAGCATGGTCGGCGTGCGCAATACCAACACCTGGACAATCTGTTGACGGTCGGGATTGGCTCGCCGGGGAGCACGGCGCGCCGAGATGCGCGGTCCTACTTGAGGGCCAGACGATCGAGAGCCGAGGCCCTCAGGCCTCGGCTCTCCCATCGGTACTTCCCCCCGAGAAGGACCGTGGCGTAGTCATGACTGGCGATCGCCGCCGCAAGCGACCTGGCAGGATCGTCGTAAACTCCCGGAGTCTCGCTACTGGCTCCGATCAACCAACCCCCACGCTTCCGCGCTTGCCGAGTAGCGTATTGATCTCCGCCACCAAACCGCGAAGGCTGACGGGCTTAGCGAGGAAGCCGGTGGCCCCCATCGCGTAGCTTCGATCCCGGAACGCACGAGTCGGCCTGGCCGTGAGGATGATCACGGGTACGTCTGCCGTGACTCGGCTGGACCTAAGTTGTCGGAGTACTTGGAGCCCATCCACCTTGGGCAGCATCAGCTCCAGTATGATCAGGTCGGGCGGGTCTGGCAGACTCTTGTCCAGAGCCTCGTTCCCATCCTTGGCCAGGCTCACCCTGTACGCTTCTCGTTCCAGTCTGAGCTTCAGCGCAGCGCGAATGTGCGCGTCATTATCTGCTACCATGATCCTGTGCATAGCTCTGGCCCAACCCCAACGAGAACCCATTCCGCTACCTGTCACCACTATAGCATGCCAAGGTGTACGGTTGGTTACGGCCCGGTTACTATCCGGTTAATTCGTGCCGCCACCGTGCCTCACAAG
>Ga0180432_10006441_pt1 | contig 15216 bp, 11 predicted proteins | sample SS_ome_10_FD_132414 | JGI IMG/M metagenome (GOLD analysis project Ga0180432, IMG submission 132414) | Hypersaline lake sediment archaeal communities from the Salton Sea, California, USA - SS_1_MS_2 metaG | ecosystem: Environmental > Aquatic > Non-marine Saline and Alkaline > Hypersaline >... | reverse complement strand
GTTTTCCCAGATTGGCCGCCGTCGTCATCCCAAGCCTGGGGCACGGCTGGGCCGTGACCTTTGGATCGCTGGGCTCTTCCTTTTATGCCCTCATGGCCGCCACCGGCCGGGAAGGGGCAGAGTTAGCGCCCTGGGCGGCGGTCATGCTCGGGCTGTGTTGCCTGATGTGTGGCGTAGCGGTGCTTTGGTCCGCCGGTGGGTGGCGCACGCTGCGCCAGGGGCTCGTGCCTATACTACTCGTCGGCGGGACCATGGTGCTCGTCCAGTACGTCGTCGTCATCAACGGTTTTTGGGAGTTGGGCTCGTTCTGTGGCGCAGTGGCTGGATTGGCGCTCAGCCTGCTGCTGTTCCGGCTGCCCCGCTACCGCGGGGATGCCGCGCAACGCGCGAGGACCAAGCCCCAACCGGCAGCCATGCCGCTGCGCATCGCCCTGCTTCCCTACGCGTTTTTGATTCTGGTCATCATCGCCGGCCAATTGATCGCACCAATCAAAGCGTTCCTGGGCCAGGTCGTGATTCGCGTCCAGTTCCCTGAACTGAGCACCAGCCAGGGCTGGGTGACCCCAGCCGAGGCGGGCCGTACCATCAACCTGTTCGGCCACGCCGGGGCGCTGCTCTTTTACACCTCAGTGCTCTCTTACCTGGCGCTGCGCTGGCACGGTCCTTCGGCAGGCTCAGGACAGGTCCCTTCGGCAGGCTCAGGACAGGTCCCTTCGGCAAGCCAGCGTGGTGATGGTTCGACAGGCTCACCACGCTGGCCTGTCGAACCATCAGCACAGGGCTATTATCGACCTGGGTCCATCAGACGCATCACCCAGCGCACTATAAAACGGGCAGTGCGCTCCAGCATCGGTATCGCCACGATGGTTGGCATGGCGGTGGTGATGCAGCACGCTGGAATGACACACACGCTGGCCGAAGGGGTGGCGGATGCCGTTGGCGACGCCTATCCCCTGGCCAGTCCCTTTATCGGTGCGCTGGGCGCCTTTATGACCGGCAGCAACACCAACTCGAACGTTGTCCTGGGCTCCTTTCAACAGGACGCGGCGGCGCTGCTGGGACTCAACGCGCTCATCATCCTCGCCGCGCAGACGGCCGGCGCGGCTATCGGCAGCACCTTTGCGCCGGCCAAAGTCATCGTCGGAGCCAGCACCGTCGGCCTGGGGGGGGATGAAGGACCCGTGTTGAAGAAGGTCCTGAGCTACGGCCTGGTTCTGGTCGGGGTGATCAGCCTGGCGACGTGGATAGCCATCACCTGGCTGCGCTGAGATCGCCAGGTTCCATCCTCTAGCGCCTTGCCGGCAGTGCTCCCGTCTAATCCCGGTCAGGAAACCGTCAGTTTCACGGATTGGCGTTGCTGGCCCCTTGTGGTACAATACTCGCACCATTCACGCAGTTGAAAGGGAACGCCGTTGCTGTGTCGCAAACGCAAAATTCTGGTCTTTATCCTGGTCTTGTCAGCTTATCTGGGCGCGTGTGGGAATGAGCCGGCGCCGGCTGCCACGCCTACACCGGCGCTGACGCCGCTAGAGATCGCCGGGCGCGCGGCCGAAGTCATGTTGGCCGCAAATTCGTTGCACTTTACCATCGAGCGCGATGGTGCGCTCGCGTATATTGACGCGAATCAGTTGCTCGCGTTCAAAAGGGCCGAGGGTGATTATGTCCTGCCGGACCGAATGAAGACTGTCGTGCGCATCGTTACCGCCTTTACCCCGGTGGACATCGGCATGGTGGTGCTGGGTGACGACCAATATGCCACCGAACCGGTCACGGGCGAGTGGGGGCGGCTGCCAACCGATTGGGGGCAATTCAACCTGATGGTGCTGTTCGAACCAGACACGGGCCTACAGAAAATATTACGAGACGGTGTCGTCGATCTGGCTTTGGTGGGAAGCGAGGAGATTGAGCAGCAGCTCCACTATCACCTCGCCAGCCGGGTCGATGGTGAGCTTGTGAGTGCTGCGACGCTGGGTTTCATCGGCCACGGTGACGTTGAGCTGCAAATGTGGATTGGCGCCCAAGATTACCACGTGCGCCGCCTCCTTATCACCGAGCCCGAGACCGACCCAACCGATCCGACCACCTGGGAGCTCGTGTTGTCGCAGTGGGGACAGCCGGTCGAGATCAATGCACCGCCGATTCCGGACTCGTAGCGTCCCATCCCTGCTGAGCTGATGTGTGCTGACCTATGACCGCCGATCAATCCCCTCAATCGCGCCTCAGTCCGTATGCCGTCCTCGCCCTGGTCGCTTTTGGCGTTTTCATCGCTGCCGACGATCTGACGGTGGTCTCGACCATGTTGGTCCAGATGCTCCAGGACCTCGATATCTCCGTCCAGACCCAATTGGACGACGCCGCGTGGATCGTCAACGGCTATCTCATCGCCTACGTGGTGACGATGCCGCTCATGGGACGCATCTCAGATATGCTTGGGCGGCGATGGGTGTTCGTCGGCTGCCTGTTCATCTTTGCGGTGGGCTCGGTGATGGTGGTTCTGGCGCCCGACCTGCCCTGGATGGTCGCGGCCCGGGCTGTGACGGCGATCGGCGGCGGCGCGATGGTGCCCGTGGCCATCGCTATCGTCGGCGACGTCTTTCCCGACGAACGACGCCCCTTTGCCCTGGGCATCCTGGGCGCCGTCGACACCGCGGGCTGGATCTGGGGCCCGCTTTATGGGGCCACGTTGGTGCGCTACCTGAACTGGCGCTGGCAGTTTTACCTCAACCTGCCGCTCAGTTTCCTGGCCGGCGCTGCGGCTTTTTACGCCCTGCGCGACTTGAAGCCGCACGCGGAGCGGGAGCCGCGGGGTCGCCGGCTCGACGTGCTGGGCGCGGTCTTGTTGACCCTGGCCTTGCTGGCTGTCAACGTCGGTCTCACTCAGGCGGGGGGCGGCCTGGGAGGCGCTTCGCCTAACTTTGACTTTGACCAACCTCAGGGGACAAGCTCGGGCCTGGCCAGGGCCTGGCCGCTGTTCCTGGCGGGTGGCGTCGCCTTTGTGTTCTTTGCGCTGGCCGAGCGACGCCGGGCCACACCATCACGGCGGGCACGACCCTTGATCGACCTGGGCCTGTTCCGGTTGCGCAATTTTGGCCTGGCCTGCCTGGTCAACTTTCTCACCGGTTTTGTGCTCATCATCGCCATGGTAGACGTGCCCATCTTTGTCAACGTCATTCTGGGCGAGACCATCCAGTCGGCGGCGGTGGACAGCGGGCGAGTTTTGTCGGCGCTGACGGTGGCGATGGCCGTGGCGTCGGTGCTTGGAGGCTGGTTGTGCGCACGTTTTGGCTATCGCCTGCCAACGTTGCTGGGCCTGGCCTGCATCGGCGGCGCGTTCCTACTAATGGGAATGGCCTGGCAGGTCGATATTAAGTATAGTCAGATGGCCTGGCACCTGGCGCTGGCCGGGGCCGGGTTCGGGCTCGTCATCGCACCGACCGCCACGGCGGTGGTGGACGCGGTGACTGCCGAGCAGCGCGGCGTTGCTTCGGCCCTGGTCATTGTGTTGCGATTGATGGGTATGACCATTGGCCTGTCGGCTCTGACGGCGTGGGGTCTGCGTCGCTTTAATGTGTTGGGAAAAGCAGAACTCCCGCCGCTGACCGATCCAGGTTATATGGAGAGTCTCACCCGTATCACAGCGCGGATGCTACGCGAGACGTTTTTGATCTCTGGTGTTGTTTCATTGGTTGCGTTACTTCCGGCGGTGATCTTGCGCGGACGTGAACGACGGATTTAACATTATTGTATAAATAGTTGAAAGGAGTTTTAGAATGATAGAGGAAACACAGTCTTCAAATCGTAGCTTGACCCTTTTGGCCATCGGGGCGTTGGTGCTTGCCCTGGTGGTCGTCGGCGCTGTCCTGGCCGTCACCTTCTTTGGCAAGGGCGACTCGGGCCAAGGCGTCACGGTGGAGTCAGCCAGGCTGATGCCGCCTGAAACCTGGTTCTTCCTTTCCATGGACCCAGATCTGCCGGCGGCGAAAAACTTTGAGGTGATCCGCAGGGCCTGGGGCGATATCCCCGAATTTGCCGAGGTAATCGATGACTGGCCGGCGGTGCTGTTCAAGGACGCAAAAGAGTTGGATTACCAGGTCGACATCGGATCCTGGCTGGGCGACGAGCTGGCGTTTGGTATGACGGGCGACATCGCCGAACTGTTGCTCGCCGGGGCCGAGATGTCCTCCAGCGGTATTTCGGGCGAGGTTCCTCAATTGGAGGATCTGCCAGAGCTGCCCCAGTTCATCATCGCGGCTGCCACCATGGACACGGCTGCTTCAGACAAGTTCCTGGACAAGCTGCGGGCCGAGACTGAGGGGGAAGGCACAACCCCGCAGGAAACCGAATACGAAGGCATCAAGATCGTCTACTTTGAGCCTGAGTCTGAGGATGACTATGGCATCGCGTACGCCACCGTCGATGGCTTTGTCGTGTTGACCGTCGGAGACCTGGCGTCTATGCAGGCGGTCATTGACGCCAAAGACGGCGACAATCTGTCTGGCAGCGACGCCTACAAAAAGACCATCGGCGCATTGCCTGAGGATAGCATCCTGATCGGCTTCGTGAACGCCGGCCCGATGGTAGAGGCCCTGTCCGGCTCCCTGGAGCAAATGTACAGCGAGCTGGGGCTGGGCGTGGCTGGACTGGCCGAATTGGGAGCGGCGAACGTCGAGCAGGTCGAGGCAGCGCAAGGCGTTGGCTTTGCCCTGGGCTTTGATCCTCAAGGCATCCGCTTCGACTTTGCCTACGTTTACGACAAAGATGCTCTGCCCGAAGCCGTGCTCTCGACGGCCAATCCCAACCGGGCGCTCGAGCACGCCCCCGCTGGCACCCTGATCTACGTTTCCGGCGTTGACGTGGGTGGCGTCTTGAAACAGCTCTTGGAGTTCGCACAGGCGCAGCCCGGCGCGGAGATGGAGGATTTTGACGAGTCCATGCAAATGATGGAGGCGCAGTTGGGCCTCAAGCTGGACGACATTTACGAAGCGCTTTCCGGCGAGTTCAGTCTGGCCGTCACGCGCAGCGCCGCCGGGTTGATGGGCGACACGTCGGCGCCCATCGGCTTGTTGCTACAGCTTGAAAACAAGCGCCCAGAGACCTTTGAGCAACTCATGACCCTCGTCGCCCTGGCACTGGTGGGCAGTGATGACGGTTCTGAGCTGGAAAGCATCGACGTCAACGGCGTCTCCGTCACGCTGCTGAACGATCCTTTGGGCCGAACCTGGCTCGGTTGGGGGTTGAGCGATGACTTTTTTGCGCTGGCCACCAGCCGAGAACTGATAGAGATCGCCTTTGACGGCGGCGCTAAACTTGGCGCTGATGCCACCTTTAAAGCCGCCACGGCGCTCTTGCCCGAGGAGAACACAGGTTACTTTTATATGGACGTGGCAGAGACGATAGAGATGCTCTATCAGGCGATGTCCCGTTCAGACCGGGCGTCTTTGGACGAAGCCCGCCCGGTGCTGGAGTCCATCAAAGCCATCGGCGGCGCTAGCGAGCCGATGAGCCGTGACAAGGACACCGCCACCGGCACGCTGTTTATCCTCATCGAGGAGTAGCGCCGCCCTGAAGAGGCGGCGCTAGGGAAGAGGCGGCGCTAGGGAAGCGACGGCGCTAGGGAAGCGACGGCGCCAGGGAAGCGACGGCGCCAGGGAAGCGACGGAGCCAGGGAAGCGGCGACGCTAGGCCTACAAATGGGTCGCGAAATCTCCTGGCACCGGCTCTTCCCGGTCGGTGCCGGCGTAGGAAACCAGAGCTAACGACATGAAAAAAGCCCTCTCAGGCCCACACGGCCGAGAGGGCTTTTAATACCCAATACCCAATCTCTAATACCTAATCCCCAATCCCCACATCACGGCACACCGATGCCCAACCCCGCCAAAAAATCGGCGATCGGATCCACGAGGCTGGCGGGTGCAAAGAAATAAAAGAGCACGCCCAGCAATAGGACCAGGATGATCGCGATCAACAGGCATCCGCCAATCAGCGCCCAATTGTAACCCGTCTCCTCCTCATAATCTTCGTAATACTCGGGAGGTGCGCCATATTCCGGGGCAGGCGGCTGGTAAGCCGATTCCGGAACCGCCTCGTAGGCCGGCGCGGGGGGCGGACCATAAGCCGGCGCTGACGACGGTTGGGGGGGCGCCGCTGCCGGTGACGGCGCAACGTAGGCTCTACGGGGGGCGACGACGGTCTCTCCCCCATCTCCGGTGGGCCGGCCGTAAAAGATGAGCGTCACGTTGTCACCCAGGCCAATCTCGTCACCGTGGGCCAGGGTGTGCGGGCCACTAATGGACAACCCGTTGACGGTTGTCCCGTTGGTGCTACCCATATCCTCCAGGACCATCAGGCCGCCCTGGGGAGTGATGCGCGCGTGCAGGCGCGACACCTGTGCGTCTTGGATCTCCACCTGGTTGCCAGGGTCGCGTCCGATGCTAATACTACTCCGCGGCAACTCGAAAACCTGACCCGATTGTGGTCCCTTCACCATCACCAGTTGAAAGGTATTTTCATCCTCCACGTAGACCACCTCCACCCTAACAAAGTCGCTTTGCGAAATCCAATGCCCGCTTTCAGCTTACCCAGTACAGTATAAGCCGGACGTCGATAGATGTCAACCTTCCCGAAAGCCAGTTGATACATTCGGGCTACCGAAAAACCTGCTCCAAATTGCATAGACGCTGTTTGGAGACTTGCTTTCGGGAAGGTGGATTTTTTATGTCACGTTGTTTCGTTACACTGGTTGTGATATAATGAAGATTGATACGGAAATTGGCTTTCTTAAAATAACCTGACAAAGACTGTGGAGTGGCTTTTTGACAACCCGCCTGTAGACCTCGGAGGTCTGGAGTGCATGTAATGTCTTCCAAGAACGCGGTCACAGACCGCGGCGAGCAAACCGCCGACGACCCGAGAATCAGCGATTCTCTGGACGCGCTCCTGCGTGCTGGTGACGAACTGGAAAGCGGCCGCGACCTGCCTGGCATCCTGCGCCAGATTGTATCCCTTACCGTGCAGGGTGTCAGCGCTGATGGCGGAAGTATCCTGATTCTCGACGAGGGAGGCTGCCCCAGCCACTGGTTTGCCCTGTACGATGACCAGGAGAAATTTACCTCCCACCCTTGTAACCAGTCCGTCGGCGAGGGTGGCCTGGTGAACTGGGGCATTCAACACCGTGAGAGCGCTTTGGTGGATGACCTCGCCAACGATCCGCGCTGGCTGGACCCGGTCGATTTTCCTGTGGACGTGGAACAGGGGGCAGCGCTGTGCCTGCCCTTGCTCGTTCATGACCGGGTCGCGGGGGTCATGACTCTGACTCACAAGACACCGGGCTTTTTCAAAGCCCGCCACCTAGACCTGCTCCAAAGCATCGCCGACCGCATCGCGCTGTCTGTAGAAAACGCACGCCTTTACGAAACGGTGCGCCGCCGGGCCGAAGAGATGGCGGCCTTGTACGATGTGGCTCTAAATCTCTCCACAGATCAACCGCTCAGCAGCTTGCTCAACACCATCGTCGCCCAGGCAATGGACCTGCTTCATTGCCAGGGGGGAGGTGTGTTCTTGTGGCGCGAGCAAGAGGGGACGCTGGAACTGGTCGCCGCCTACGACCCGGAGATCGATCTGCGCGGCATGCGCGTGTCACCGGGCGAGGGTCTGATCGGTCACGTTTTTGAGATCGGCGACTCTGTGGCCCTCGATGAATACAAAGACTACCAAGACTTGGATTCTGACGCCACGCTTTGTGACGTTGCTTCGGGGTTGCCTGCCACGGCGGCTTTAGCGGTGGCTCTACTGTGGCAAGGACGCCCTATTGGCGTCTTGGTCGCCACGGACCGCACACCTGATTGGCATTTTGACCACACGGACCGGCACCTGCTCACCCTGCTGGCCAATCAGTCTGCCGCCGCTATCGCCAGCGCCCAGCTATACGAACAGACTTCTCGCCGCCTCCAGGAACTCTCTTTTCTCAACGAGACCATCAAGGACATCACAGCCACCCTGGACTTGGATGAGATATTCGCGATCTTGACCCGGCGGGTCAAGGACCTGCTAGGAATTGGAGCTTGCTCCATCGCGTTGGTGGACCGTGCGACGAGGGAACTGGTTTTTCGCATCGCCTCAGGAGGCGGTGCCGAGACGGTGGTGGGAGAACGCGTGCCATGGGGACAAGGCATCGTGGGCACAGCGGCCCAATTGGGAGAACCCATCAACGTATCCGACGTGCGCCAAGATCATCGCTTTTACCAAGAGGTCGACAAAAAACAGCACGATTTTGTCACCAGAGTCATCCTGGCAGTGCCGATGAAAAGGCGCGGACAGGTGGTCGGAGTGGTAGAGGCGCTCAACAAGCCCGGCGGCTTTGACGACGAGGACGAGCGGCTATTGAGCGCGTTGGCCAGCCTCGCCGCTAGCGTGGTGGAAAACGCGTACCTTTTCAACAGCGTGCGAGCGGCGGAGATGCGCTACCAGGCGTTGTTCGAAGACGCCGCCGACGCCGCCTGGGTCACCGACACCGCAGGGCAGATTGTTCAAGCTAACCTCAAAGCGGTCACGCTCACCGGAAAGGCCGCAGATGCCATGCCAGACACACAGTTGTGGGCGCTGACTTTGGCCGAAGAGAGTGAAAAGTGGCAAACGGCGCTGGCTCAAGCCTTGGCTGGCGAGGAACCCACGATTGAATCGTGGCTCCTGGGAGCAGACGGGATGCCGCTTCCGCTGGAGTTGCGGCTCAAGCGGATTCGGGTCGACAACGGCTCTCGCGTGCAGTGGATCGGTCGCGACATTTCGGCGCGGCGTGAACTGGAACAGCTACGTGAAAACCTCACGCACATGATTGTCCACGACCTGCGCAGCCCCGTGGGCACCATCTCCAATAGTCTGGAACTTCTCAAAGGACTGGTTCAAGCCCAAGAGTTGGCTCAAGGGACACAGTTATTAAGCATCGCCTTGCGTGCCACCCAACGCATCTCTAACCTGGTGGATTCGCTCCTGGACATCAGCCGCCTGGAGGCCGGCCAGGAATTGACCGACCGGCTGCCGGTCTCAATGAAAACCTTGATTCAATCAGCCGTAGAGCAGGTGCAACTGTACGCACAGCGTAAGCGAATGCAACTGACGGTCGAGTTGCCCGAACGTCTGCCACCTGTCCTGGCCGACGGCGGAATGATCGAGCGTGTGCTGGTCAATCTGTTGAACAACGCGCTCAAGTTCACGCCGTCAGGTGGTCAGGTGCGTGTCTCAGCGGAGGTAAGCGAGGATGAGCTTTGGGTACGCGTCCAAGATAATGGTCAAGGAATTCCGCCGCAGTACCAGCGCTGGATTTTTGACAAGTTTGCCCAACTGCAAGATCAGCGATCGTCGGCGGGGATCGGTCTGGGACTGGCCTTTTGCCAACTGGCCGTCGAAGCGCACGGCGGACGTATCTGGGTGGAGAGCACGCCTGAACAGGGCTCGACCTTTATTTTTACACTGCGACTGAGCAAAACCTCGGACAGCTCAAACAGACCTGCCGGGCACTGAACGGATGCAGGGCTCCTCAGGAAGAGTTATATGACCACACGACTATATTACGACGACGCCTACCTAACGCGCTTTACGGCCCACGTGGTCGCACAGTTTCCCTATCAAGACCGTTTCGCCCTGGTGCTGGACCGCACAGCCTTTTACCCAACCTCCGGCGGTCAGCCCTTTGACCAAGGTATTCTGGATGGCATAGCGGTCGTCGACGTTTTGGTGCGCGAATCAGACGGCGCAGTGCTGCATGTGCTCGCGAGCCCTCGCCCTGACGAAACCGGCGAGGTTAGTGGCGAGGTAGACTGGGGGCGTCGCTTCGACCACATGCAGCAACACACCGGCCAGCACATCCTCTCGCAAGCTTTTGTCGAGACCGCTCAGGCCGAGACGGTCTCTTTTCACCTGGGGGGCGAGAGTGCGACCATCGACCTGGCCGGTCCACGCCAGCTCTCTGCAGCCGACATGGACCAGGCCGAGTCATTGGCCAACGAGGTTATCTGGCAAGACCGTCCAGTCACCGCCCGGGTTGTTCCTCCTTCCGAGTTGGACCAGGTGCCGCTGCGCAAACCCCCGGCCGTCGTGGGGGACGTACGGGTGATCAAGGTAGCGGATTTTGACTGGTCGGCCTGTGGAGGCACGCACGTCGCCCGAACTGGCGAGATCGGGCTGATCAAAATCCTAAAGTGGGAAAAGCGCGGTGCGGAGACACGGGTCGAGTTTCGCTGCGGCCGGCGCGCCTTGAATGACTATCGGGGTAAAAACCACATGGTCAACCGCCTGGCGGCCGGCTTTAACGTCGGACATTGGGAACTAGACCAGGCCATCGAGCGGCTGACGGCCGAGGCAAAAGACCTGCGGTCGCGTCTACGCGAGGCAGGACGAACGCTGACCAAATACAAAGCGGCCGAGCTGCGGGCGGCCGCGCCGCAAGTCGCCCAAGTGCGCCTGGTGGTGTACAATCTCACCGCCGACACATTGACGGACATGCGCGGTTTGGCGCGCGAGCTCGTGTCCGAGCCGGGTGTGGCAGCGCTGCTAGGCACCGGCAGGGAGAAAGCGCAATTCTGCTTTGCGCGCTCGTCCGACGTCGCCGTCGATATGGTAGCTCTCGTGCGCACTATTGCTGAGCGCCTTGGTTCACGCGGTGGGGGTGGAAAACCAGACTTTGCTCAAGGGGGCGGTCCGCTGGAGAACCCCCAGCAATTGGACGCCGTCCTGGACGGGGCCGCTCAACAGCTCTGCGGACAATTAGAAAAAGACCACGACTGAAAGAGCATGGAAAAGATAGGATCGAACATCTTTGTGGAGACCGTCTATCCCGGGGTGAATGTGGGGTGTGTCGTCACCGGCCAGGGGTCTATCTGTATTGATACCCCGTGGTTGCCCGCCGAAGCACAACGTTGGCGCGCACGGATTCGCTCGCTGGACGGCGAACCAGTACGTTTTGTCGTGTATACCAACGGCCAACAGGAACGCGTCCTGGGAACCCAGTATCTCATACGTCCCCAGCAGCCCCCATCGCCGCCTGCCCCAGAGCACAACCAAGACCTTGGGAAAGGCGCCGTGGTGGCGCACAAGCAAGCCTGGGAACAAGTAGAGAGCCTGTGCAGCAACAACTTTAAGCAGTCGATGATCGACTTTTTGGCGGATCGCGACCCTGACGTCGTCGATCTGGAGATTATCCTGCCTCAAATTACCCTGGATGAGAGGATCAAGTTGTTTGCAGGCGATGAGGTCGTGACGCTTCTGGCAGCGTCTCGCGGGATGTTGTGGGTGTGGCTTGCCGAGCAACGGGTGCTCTTTACCGGCGACACCATCGTGGTGGGCACACATCCCCCTTTGACAATCACCGACACCGAGGAGTGGCTGGGGGCACTGAAACGGCTGCGCCAGGAAGAGCAGTTCCAGGACGCCGTGATCGTACCGGGACGGGGCGCGCTGTGTGACGTGTCAGCGGCAGAGCCTCTGACGTCGTACTTGAGTATGGCCCGCGAGAGCACCCTCAAGATTTACCGCACGGGGCGACCCAAAGCGGACTTGAACGCGGTGGCGGCGGACTTGATGCCATTGTACCCAGTGGCCAACGGGCAGCGAGAGCGCGTTCAGCGCCACATCAAGCAGGGGTTGGATGAGCTATATGATGCGTGTAAAGCCGCCGATGCCGCCAACTCTGAGGCCCCCGGCTGAGGCCGCGTCGTGCGCCGACGCCGTTGACACAGGCAGTCGAACGTCGAAGGGATCAATGATTTTGCAACTAGGTGATGACAGTTCTGGGACAGTCCCCTTGGTCAAAACCATGCGGGGCAAAGTGGTAGAAGTGATACATTCGGGCGCGCTCGCGGTCGTGGATAGTGATGGGCATCTCGTGGCTCACGCAGGCGACCCCGACTTGATGGTATGCATGCGCTCGTCAGCCAAGCCCTTTCAACTGTTGCCGCTGATCGAAAGTGGCGCTGCGGACCGTCTGGGCTTTAGCGAGCGCGAGTTAGCGGTGATGGCGGCTTCACACAGCGGCAGCGATGCCCACGTCGAGACGGTGGCCGGCATCCTGGAGCGCCTGGGCCTGGACGAAACCGCCCTGCTCTGCGGCACGCATCGCCCTCTGGATCGCGAGGCGGCTGAATCACTCATACGTGCAGGGAAGCCCCCTTCACCTTTGCATCACAACTGTTCGGGCAAACACGCTGGCATGCTGGCTGCCGCCGTCAGCCAGGGACTGCCCATCGAGAACTATACCGACCCCGCCCACCCCGTCCAGGTGCGCATCCTGGGAACGTTGGCCGAAATGGCGGACTGGCCCGCCGAGCGGATTGGCATCGGTATTGATGGCTGCAGTGTGCCGGTCTTTAGCCTGCCACTGCGCCAGGCCGCCCTGGCTTATGCCCGCCTGGCTGCCCCTGGCGGCCTGCCGGAACCGCGCCAGAGCGCCTGCCGTCGCATCGTGGCGGCCATGACGGCTCACCCCGAGATGGTGGCTGGTCACGGCCGCTTTGACACAGCGCTGATGCGTGCTGGCGGCGGCCAAATCGTCGCCAAGGGCGGCGCCGAGGGATATCAGGGGGTGGGGATACTGCCCGCAGCCGTGCCCAACCGCCCGCCGGCCATCCGGCGCGGTGTGGCGCTGGGACTGGCGCTCAAGATCCAGGACGGCAATGGCCGGCGCGGCACGCCACCGGCGACGCTGGAGGCGCTGCGCCAGCTAGGGGTGTTGGATAATCTGCGCGCTGGCGCGTCAGCGGAGCTGGACGAATTTGGCCCACGCCCGCTGTACAACTATCGGCAGATCCCGGTGGGCGCCTTGTCCGCGGCTTTCGAGCTGACCTTCCGGGGATCTGGCGATCCCCAGGGAGCACAGCTGACCTTATCTACTCTGGAGCCGACAATATGACGGGAAAACATCCTCCAATTACCGGCGGCCGCACGTTGGCCGATGAGATGCGCGACGACCTGGCCCAATGCGAGGATCGGGTGGTTCAAATCGGCGCAGGGGCTGACGGATTGGCGCTGCTGCGGTTGATCGACCGCGTCGCGGACGAGTTAGAACGGCTGGAGGCGCGCGGCGTTGACCTGCGAGCAGAGCGCGCGCGACTGGAGCACGTTCTAGGGCAACTGGAGCGCCGCAAAAGAAAATTGGTCGCCGAGATGGGGGGGGCGCTGGCCGCGGGACGACCGGCAGAGGCACGCTGGTGGTGGCACCTGGACGAACGCGTCGCCGCCGACCGCCGCCGCTCATTAAAGCGGGTGGCGACGGTCACGCTAGCGGGACTGGTCCTACTGGCACTGGTTTATGTGCTCTATGATCGCTTTATTGCCCCGCCACCGCATATCCGCCAGGCGTCCGCGCACTATTTCGACGGCGAACAGACCGCCAGCGAGGGGGACCTGCCAGGAGCTATCGAGCAATTTGAAGCGGCCGTCACGCTAGACCCAGAACGCAGCGAAGCCTACGTATGGCTGGGTGTGCTGTACGAAGCGACGGGCGACGTCGATCGCGCCGAGATCAACTTTGAACGCGCGCGGGCCTTTTTAAAAGATGACGACGGTGGTGAGACGTACTTTTTGTTCCAGCGCGGCGCCCTTTATCTGGCCTTTGATGACATCGACGCCGCCGAGCAAGACGCCATGACGGCTATCGAAGCGGCCCCGGACCGTCCGGAGGGATTTTTCCTGCTGGGCAACGTGGCCGAGCGGGTCGGCGACCTGCAAATGGCAGCGGCTGCCTTTCAGCAAACGGCCGCGTTAGCGGAGGCCGCCGGCGAAGATGCTTTGCGAGCCACCGCCCTGATGCGCTTTGCCACGCTCAGCGAAATGCTCATGACGATGCCGGAACAAAAGGACTGACAGCCGCTGGATGCCACTTTGCCTGCACAGGACCTGAGAGGAGGTCAGATGGACATCGAACGGGTCAGAGCGGTCAAGGCCGCTCACGAACAGAGTTTGTTAGCCAAAGCCAATGTGGTTGGCGTGGGCGTGGGCTTTCGCCGGCGCGGGCAGGAGCTTGCGGACGAGATATGCATCGTCGTGTCGGTGCGCGAAAAAGTGCCGTCCGAGCAACTGTCACCCACTGACCGCATACCGGATTGCATCGACGGCGTGCCTGTAGACGTGCAGGCCACCGGTGAGTTTCGGGCATTCTAATAAGGAGCCGGCAAATGAACCTGATAGAGCAAATTGTCAAAGCCCAGACAGCCAGGGCAGCCTACGTGGTTTCACTGCTATCCAAGCAAAACGTGGTCGCCTGCGGCGTAGGATACAAGATCAGCCAGGGCCAGGTCACCGACGAACCGAGCGTGATCGTCTCGGTGACCCGCAAGCTGCCGGTGGCGCAACTGGCAGTCCAGGACATGGTGCCTGATGACCTGGACGGCGTGCCTACCGACGTACTGGAGACCGGGGTCATACGCGCTTTCCAGACGCCCCATCCAGAGCAAGCACCCGCTCCAACTCCGGCGGCGGCGCAGGGTGGGCACCGCGATCGCTGGCGCCCGACCGCCCCACCGGGGGTCAGCATCGGCCATAAAGACATCACAGCGGGTACCTTTGGTTGCCTGGTACGGCGGGGAGACCAGCGGTTCATCCTGAGCAATAACCACGTGCTGGCCAACAGCAACGCTGGCCGCCCTGGCGACGCCATCTTACAGCCGGGTCGCACCGACGGTGGCACAGACGCCGATAAAATCGCCGAACTGGCTGACTATGTGGCCATCGATTTCGGCGACGGTCCAGCGGGTTGCGGCGCGTCGCTGGCGCGGCTGAGCAACGCGATCTCCCTCCTCGTGGGCGGCCAAACGCCCGCCGCACCGCAGGCCGGCGAAAACGAGGTGGACGCGGCCCTGGCGCGTCCACTCTCAGACGACCTGGTCAGCGCCGATATCCTGGAGATTGGCGTACCGGCAGGCGTGGCCCAGGCGACGTTGGGAACCGCGCTGCAAAAGTCAGGGCGCACGACCGGCTACACCACCGGTCACGTCATCCAAATTGACGTGACCGCACGGGTGGCTTACGGCAGCCGTGCCGCGCTGTTTGTGAATCAACTCATGGCCGATGGGATGAGCCAGCCCGGAGATTCGGGGTCGGCCGTGCTGGACATGGAACGCAACGTGGTTGGCTTGCTCTTTGCCGGTTCCGATAGCACGACGATCCTTAACCCAATACACTTGGTCCTCAATGCACTCGACGTTCAGGTCGTGACATAGTTCATCGAGG
>Ga0180432_10006438_pt1 | contig 15219 bp, 14 predicted proteins | sample SS_ome_10_FD_132414 | JGI IMG/M metagenome (GOLD analysis project Ga0180432, IMG submission 132414) | Hypersaline lake sediment archaeal communities from the Salton Sea, California, USA - SS_1_MS_2 metaG | ecosystem: Environmental > Aquatic > Non-marine Saline and Alkaline > Hypersaline >... | reverse complement strand
GATAAATAACGAGCTTGCGTCGAGGCTAAACGATAGTTCCACCGAAACTCGAAAAAGGGGTCTACTTCTTTCAACGAGGTTTTAAGAGCAGCGACCGATCCAGATTGAAAGCGGCGAGCTATGGACAAGTTATAGACTATCTTTGTTATGTAAGCATCGTCAGCGCCGTTTACGATAGTCTTTTCCTGCTTCCCAAGTGCTCCAATTTCAAAAAAGAAAGTCTCTGTAAAAAACACAGGTATCTTAAAAAGAGAATCTTCCTCAGAAGAAGCTTCAAAAAGAGCCTCTTCTAAAGCGGTCAGTCTTTTAGAAGCTTCTACTAACTTCTTTTGAACTTCTTTAATGTCTGTCATTTCTCGGAGACCTCGTAACCGCATAGCGAAAGCTGAATCGTATATTTCTTAATGCTCTCAAAAATAGATTGAAACACAGGAAAAGACATGCTCTTGACCTTGTAGTCTACAAATATCTCCGCGCCTCCCGAAAGAATCGTAGGGGTTCCCAAAACTAAACTGTTTACTCTATTGGTTTTTAACAATCCCATCGGCAAGAAATTGTTCTGCCACGAGCGGTCGCTGCCTGTGTCTCGTACCTGCCAGTCGAACTGCAGATAGCTACGTCTAATCCAAGGTCTGACAGCTAATGTCAGTTGCGTGCCCTCAGAAACCCCAACTGCGTAGGTAGCGCATTCCATGTGCGTGCAAAAAAACTTAGTGTCTTTTTTCACTGTGGCGGAAAGTCCAAAAGACAGAGGAGTCTGGTCTAACGTAAGTTCTTCGAAGGGTATGTCTAAGTCAATAACGTACCTATAATTACGAGCTTCGTAAGTTGCTTTACGGCCTTGCTCCAAAAGAGCAAGCGCCTTTTCGCACTTAGCGATTTCTCCCTCGATTCGCTCGTACTCCGCCCTCTCCGCAGGGGAGAGATTTTCTACCTTGGAGAGATCTTCCAGAGCTTTCTCTTCCGCATTCATTTATTTCACCCCTGCCGAGACGGCATGCTTTGAAACCAAACATCGTCAGATTCTGCCGTTTCATCGACACTATAGTAGCCTTTGAAACAGATGTTCAAGTAACACTGCACTTTCGCCGCATTAAAAGACTGGTCAGTGTTCAAATAGTCACCCATGCGAACCTCTGTAATGTGAACACGAGGCTCTAACTCTGTGTCTACATCGAACCGAATTGGCTCAGGCAACTTCCTATTACCAAAGTTTCCAGAACAAAAAGCTTCAGAAGGTAAGACCCCATCACCTATGTAGCGGCCACGCTTCTTGTCATAAAGACCAAGCTCAAATCCGATAATCGGAACTGTCGTACCCGCTTGCGACAGATTCATCGAGGAGAAATTGTTGAAGAGCGCCGCGCCCCCGTTTCTTTCTAGGACGGGATCGAAAATATCAGAAGGCGCTTGTGGGTCGATAGGCACAGGGAACGCGAACCCCGGATCTTCCGTATACGTCCAGCTTAAATAACCAGTAACATGCGTAGAACACCAGTAGAACGCGCCTATACGGCTCGTAAGTATGTTCTGGTTGCGAGGAAGCAGAGGCTTGCTGGGATTTACAAGAGGAGCCAGCGATTCATGCCCAGGGTTTGCAGTTCGTCGAGTAGCTTCTAATCCAAAAGGCCCGTATAGCTTCGAGAAAATAAAGGGCTGTGTTTTGCCGGGATATTGGTCGAAGTATGGCTGCGTGTTTAGCTTTTTGTTTAAATCATTAACTCGATTTCGAAGAACCTCGATATAGCGTCGGGTGGACAACTCATCAAGCTTTTGCTGGAGGTTTGAAAAAGGGAGTTTATTGTTTGCCATGTCGCCATCCTACTCGTTGCAAGCAAGCAAAGCAAGAAACAAAAAAAGGAGCGTCTTTTGGGACGCTCCTTTTTAAGTACACACTTAGAAGTGCTACTATTGCACATCGCGTGTGATAATGCCGTCTACATGTACCTGGACAAGTTTAGCACCATCAAATTGGTTCAAGTACAGCAACGGATCGAGGTCACCGTTGATGTTATTGCCGTTAGCAGCAGTACCCAATCGGATGTAGGGGAAGAACTCAACTTGCACGTTGAAGTTCTGTCGAACAGTGATCGGAATATCTTTTGCCAGCTTGAGGATAGCTTCCTGAGTAGCGTCACCGTTGGTGATAACGTGTCGGCTGTTCTCAGTGGTGAATCCAGCAGGGCCACCGCCAGCGGGGATGTACCACAATGGTGCGGTGAGCATGGGCTTGTTACCCACGTTCAAGGTGAACGTGGCGCCATAAGCACACATCATGTACAGATCTTCTGCACGGCTGTTGCTGCCTTGAACCTCGGTCAGGCCCACGATTTGTCCGAAGTCGCTGGTGAACTCAGAGTCGTTCAGACCTTGGAACCACATAGCGCAGCGGAGAGCTTTGAGAACGTAGGTAGCATCCGAAGCCAATTGACCAGCAACTTGGAGGTTGGTCAAAGCGCGGTTACCCACGTTGGCGTTGCCGAAAAGCTGTTGAAGGTTTTGCACATTGGAACGACCAATGCCACGAACCAGCGTATCATATTGGGGCTGATGAATACGCTCACGTACATCGCGAAGACGAGCCATTTTCTTACCTCTACGAAAGCCTTTTTCGGCCTCGTGTTTTCTTAACCGGGGATGAACGTCCCCCGAAGAGCGACATGCTCTAAGACCATCTTAGAGTATGTCAATAACTAGGTCAATCAAAAGATTGAACCCGAAAGAGATCCAGAGTCATAAGACTCTTCTAAGATAGACAAAGCTGTAGGGTTTGCAAAATCTTCTACTGAAGGAATGCCTTGAACATCGTAAGTATACGGTGCTCCAGCGTCTTCCGCAGACTCAAGACCTTGTAAAACTCCAGGGAAAAGTCTATTTCCCATAGAAACGCCTTCAGCATTCTTAATAGCAACTAACGCATGAACAGCAGTAGCTGCCACGCCACCCATTAAGATAGAGCTTGCATATCGAGGAGCCACTGCACGAGCCGCAAAGAAAGCTGCAGCGGTAGCGCCTCCCACCGTCATCGTTACGCCGTATTTCTGCACAAAAGCACTTTGCGACTTAGAAGACGCTTCTTTCGCCATGCAGCCAATTTTGCTAACACTCCACGCAGACGCGCCAGCTACCAGCAAATCTGCAGAAAGAGTTTTCAACTGCTTCATCAAAGGGTAGCCAGGGTTCACACGCATAATACCGTGCGCCTTTGCAAGCTCTTGGGCCTTTTTAGAAAGACCACCCCTTTTTTCTGCCGCACGAAGACTCAGAGCAGCAGAGCGGATACGCTGAACAGCAGCCACATCTTTTTTGCTTGCTTTTTTGGAAGCACTAGAAGCTGCTTTCGCTTTTTCGGAAAACTTCTTGGCAGCAGTAGACTTGCGCTTTGCCGCGCCATTTGCAGCTTTCTTAGGAGCAGCTTTCTTCTTTTTCTTAGGACCACCCACGAATCTTCCAGAAGGTCCTCGATAAACCGTAAAAGCTTCTTTTTTAGCCATCTTTAAATCCTAAAACACAGTGCCTTTAAGGGACCCACTGTTCGTTTCTTGCAAAATCTGCATCGCGTAAGGGGATGCAAAATCTTCTACGGAAGGAACACCGTCCACTTGTGAAACATACAGAGAGCCTTCAGCTTCCGCAGAGCCTGCCAACCCAGTACTTGCAGCTCGCGCAGCTATCGCGGGGGTAGCTTGGGGAGCCGCCACTAGAGCAGGCGCGGCAGTAGCTGCAGCCGTGACAACAGCAGCTTCGCTTCGGCCAGCCTTCACAAGCTGAACAACAGCAGCCGCGATACCGCCCATCAGGATTGCAGAGCCGTAGGATTTGCGACGTGTTGCAGCGAAAGCAACGCCCGTTAAGCCCAGCGTAGAGATGGCTGCACCGTACTGTTGCCAGAAGGGGCTTTGCATCTTGATCACTTTTTCAGCAACAAACTTGCCTGCAAAGTAACCAACACCTGCCGCAGCGCTCGCCGCAAACAGTTTCGGGAAAAGCTCTTTCATTTGAGCGCCAACAGGCATGGGGTTCACGCGTGAAATGCCGTGAGCTTTCATTGCCTTTTGTGCCCGAGCGGAAACTTTTTTGCGTTTTGCACGAGCTTGCAAAGCCGCAGCGCGCGCACGCTGATGATATACAGATTTCAGAGCAGGGTCTTTCACGCTCCGGGCTCGCTTACGCAAGCTACGAGATTTTTTGGAAAGCTCTTTTGCGGTAACAGGCTTTCGACGTTTGGGCTTGTCTGCTTGAGCCGCTTCTTTTTCAGCTTTCTTGGCTTCTGCCAGCGCTTTTTTAGCTTCCGCTTCTGCGCGTTTGGCTTCCGCTTTGTACATTTCTTTCATTGCAGCGTCTTTTTCAGCGTCCGCTGCTTTTTGAACTGCAACAGCTTCCTTAGAAGCTTTATCTGCTTCTTCTGCTTTTTTACGAGCGCGAGTCTCTGCAGCTTTCTTTGCTGCTTCCTTACGCTTCTCTGCTTTAGCAATAGCAGCTAAGTCAGCGTCTGCTTGTTTAGATGCAGGATCTTCTGCCGGATTTCTTCGGCGTCGTCCTCGACGGCTGGCAAACTTACCGGAAGTGTCACGGTAAAGCATGATAGGAGCGGGACGCATTTTACGACGAGAACGTGCCATTTTCATAAACTCCACAAAGAAAACCCCCGCTCGCCTACGAGCGGGGGTTCCTCAATCGCGATCAGTCGAACACAGACCCAGCGAGAACGCCAGAGTCAGCTTCAGCCAGAACGTCTTCCACCGTCATGTCGCCGGGGGAGTTCAAAGCACGAGCAGGCTCACGACCATAGCCCATTTGAGGAGCTTCGCCGAGGGTGGACTCGTCGAACATTCCGTTCAAACGAATCTCGGTTCCGTCCACGTCCAAGTAGGGGCTAGGAGCTTCGCCAACACCGTCGATGGCTACAAAGTCGCCCAGATGCTCACCGTAGTGTCGTCCGAGGGACTGTGGAATGTAGTCGCCAATGGCAACGAATTCACCGAGACCGATGGGAAGACCAAGCTTTTGTCCGAGAGAAACAGGCTCACCAGCAGCGCCCTTCGCCTTGACAGCAGCCAAGGTGTGGACAGCGACAGCAGCCAGACCACCGAACATGATGGCATCGCGGAACTTAGCCAACGGACGAACCATCGAAGCTGCGTAGAACGCACCAACGGTCACGCCACCCGTAGCGACAGGAATCGCGAAAGGCTTGACAGCTTCTGGCATCCACTTCATGGACTTCAGGCTATCGCCCAGTTTCTGACCACCCCAAGCAATACCTGCGGTAGCGAGAACCGTCACACCAGCTTTGGGAAGCAGTCCGATGAAGTCTTGCGTGATGCCCTTCAAGGAGGGGTTCACGCGCATCAGGCCGTGACGACGCAGCAACATTTTTTGTCGTTTGCTCAAGCCACCTTTGCGAGCAGCTTTTTGCAGACGAAGAGCTGCACCACGAGCGCGGTGGATGCGGCGCGATTTTCCACGAGGAGCGGAACGTGCAGCGCTGGCGCGAGCAGACCGAAGTCGCTTGTCGATGGTAGCCAAAGAAACCGAGCGACGGCGACGACGCGCAGTGGTTTTCTTCTTCGCGGGGGCGCGACGTGCAGTGCGCTTAGTGGCGGCGCGCTTCGCAGGAGCTTTCGCAGCTTTCATGCGGCGGCGTTTCGCAGCAATACGAGCTTTCACTTGTGCAGCGGTTCCGCTGGACTTCAAGCCCATGCGCTTCGCTTGAGCGCGAAGTTTAGCGGCAGGAGATGCAGCGCTGCTGCGGCGAGCGGTTGATTTCTTTTTAGCAGTCACTTTTCTCTTCTTTTTCTTTCCAACACCATAAAGTTTGTTGAAAGCCTTATCTAAAGCAAGATCACTGGGGCGTTTCGCAGAGGTGGCTGCGTACAATTTTTGGCCAGCCTTGCCCTTGTAAACGCGACCACCAGCGGTAACCTTGCGACCTGCTGCGGCTTTGACCAATTTGTCCCGAGTCTTGGGAGAGTAGTCTTTCCGAACCATCTTCCCGGTTTTTTTATCTCTAACCATTCGATAGTACGAACCTTTTTCGTCCATCGGATTGCGGCGCGTGCGACGTCGCGCCATCTTCTTGCGTGCTGGCATTTTCTTCGACCTCTCTGCTGCTTTTTTAACAGCAGGTTTTTTAGCCACTTTTTTAGCGGCTTTCTTTTTGGGGTTAACCCGCTTCGATGTGCTGCCGACCTCGACCACCTTCACTCGCGGGCGTGATGGGCGATGCAGCGACGGGCTCATGGGTCGTTTATACATCGCACTGGCTGTGCCACCTCTTAACCGTCTGCGCGGCTTTGAGGGGTTAACAAGGAGTAGCGTTCCAGGCATTACCTTGTGCTCCTTCCATTATCGACTAATCATGAACAAGCTTCTCAAAGAAAGCAAGTCACTTTTTAAATTAGTCTTCTTTTTGTCTCGCAATCAACAAAGCGTCCAGCTTTGCGTCGATCTTAGATAACTGAGTCTTTATCTCTTGGACACTCTCAGTGCTTGCTTTGTTTCCAAGCTCTCTAGAAAGCTGGTCCAATTTGACCTCGTGGGCTGCTTCGCTCTGAGAAAGCATCGTCAGACGTCTTTCGTGGTCTAACTTAAACTCGGCTGTTTCTTTCGCGGACTTCTCATGTTTTTCTGAGAGTTCTCTTATCTGACTTTTTTGAAGTCCCCAGTGAACCCCGATGACAACAAACATGGTCGCTGTTGTAAGAACAAACCCAACCCACGTTGGAATAGAGTCCCCAGACCCCTGCGGAGCCTGCGTAATGGCAAATTGTAAGAAAGGGATCATTTGACAATCCCCCGTTCCGTGACCTTCATGGCACCCCCGTTGATAAAAAGCAGGTCATCTTTCATGCAAATAATCAGCGTTCGCATGTCTAACGTACAGCACAAAGACGGCCCCTGCAGATTAAACTGCTTTACGCTTCCGTCATTCGCTGTAATCGTGAGTTCTTCGGTCGTTGCCAAATTAGGAGCAACCACCACGTCTTTGTCTAAGTCTTTTACGTTAAGAAGTCTGCTAACGCTTCTTTTTCTAGGAAGTTTTCCGGGGTTTCTGCGAGAACCCTCTAATAACAAATCTTTAAAAACAGAATCTTTAGCGCAGTAAACGTAAGGGCGCGTGTCGAAAAAATGTTGATAGGTAAAGAAGTCGTTGTCTTTTTCCCACTTATCAGACCTATAAATAATCTCTTCAGCACGTCCTAAACAGTAAACCACCTTTGGCCAGTTCACTGAAATCTCTTGGACGTTTTTAGGATGCTTCTGATGCCACATCGAGTAGGCAGAAGAAGCTTTCTTTACAAGATTACCCAGTTTCTTGTTGTCTGCAATTGGAGATGTCATCGGTACTTTTTCCCCACCCAAAAGCCTATTCCCAAAAGCGCAAGCATCTTTATGCTACTGGGAACTCTGTTTGAAAGACTGGAGTAAGAAAAACCAATCCCTGTCGGAGATTGCGTCGTCGCGATGATGCCGCGAGCTTTGTCTCCTTGACCTATCGGCTTCGCACTCGCAGGCAGTCTCGCTGCGATTGATTCAGGTACGGGAACACTTCCCAAAGGCTGTCGAAACCAACCTGCCGCTGGTAGTTGCGCGGGGGCTTCGTAGTAACGGTATTTGCCAGATGGGTAGTCGTACACTGAGAAAATCATACAGGAACCACTTGATAACCCGTGAGCTGCTGAAGCATCCGACCCGTGTCCCGATTGGCAACAGGGTCTAGAACAATCGGGCCTTTTGGAGAAAATACGCGAACATAGACATGAGAAGGAACGGGAGACCCCCTAAAACGGGCCAAAACAAAGTCGCAACGATTTCCCATAGACATTAACATGGCAGCAAGCAACGTAGCCATGTCATCACAGTCACCCGCACGCGTTTTCAAAAGTTGAACAGGCTCTTTTACAAATTCTACGTCGTGAATATCTCGCATGTAGCGGATGTTCTGACAAACCCAGTGATATATAGCTAGACACTCGCCCGCATAATCCCCTTGTGCCAGCTCTTCACAAATCTGTTCGCAGAGCCTGCGCACTTCAAGGTCTTGCTTGCCCTTATGGGCGAAAGACACCATAGCCTTCGTCACATCGGACAAAGTAGGATTAGAAATGGAACGGGTAGGCGTTAACCTATTCATAGATTAACCCTACCCGTTCCGAAGCTACTTTTGCAAGTGTTATTTATTTTCCGGTAAGTACTTCGTGAAGTTCCTCAACGTACTGTGTTCCAGCGGGCGTATTTATCATCCAATCGTCCGGTGCCATCTGTTCTAAGATCTCAACACACTTGTCTGAAGTAGTCATCTTCAACAAAGACAACACTCCTTGTGGAAACTTTGTAGCTACTTCATCGTAAAAAGATTGCACAGGCATTTCTCTATGCATCGCTATCTCCATGTTTTGGACAAACATTTTGATAGAAGTTTCTAGATCAAGACCTTCTTCTGGATAAATAAACTCATTCATTGCTGTCTCTGACTGAGTCACAGTGTTGTTGGACTCTTTTGTTTGGGCCTCCTGTGTTTTTTGTGGAGGTGTTCCTGGGTTTGCGCGAACTTGTTCTGAAGCCGTTGCTGTCGAGGCGCTTTCTTCGGAAGGCCGCTTCGGCAGGTTTGGTCTTCTTTTCTTGGCTGCAGGAAGCGTTCTTTGCGCGGGAGAACTTGGCAAGTCCACGACCGCAACACTGTTCGGCGCAATGCGCTGTTGCGCAGGAGCCGTCTGCACCTGATTTGAGTTGTTGCTGTTTCCTCGCATGGACGAAACTGCCGCAACTAAGCCGGGAGCCATCTCACCTGCCTTGTCCAAGAACTTTTCATAAGGCTCTCGATTATCCGGTTCTGTTGTCAATGCAGAAAAAGCTTGCTTCATCGCCACAAGTTTCTCAAGCATACCAGACGTATCATCAGAGCGAGACTTCGCTTCTTTTAAAGCTTCCATTAAAATAGAAGTTTTCGTTTGATCGATCTGCTGCATTTGCTGCATCAACATTTGCTGATTCTGCATCTGCTGTTGCAAAGCAAACTCTTGTTGTTTCTGCGCTTGTGCAGTCTTTTCAGACTCCATGCGCTGCATGAAAATCAACATTTCTTTGCTGGATTGCGCTTCCTGTGACGAACGCGCTTGCAACTCAGCTAAAATGCGCTGATTTTCCAAACGCATCATCTCCATCATCTTTTCATGCTGCTGTTGTGCAAGCATTGCTTTTTCAGATTCGATGCGCTGTTGCGCAGCGGTGCGATCGGCTTCAGCCTTCTGCATAGATACAAACATCTCGCGACTCATCTCAGCTTCCCTCGATGTCTTTGACTGCATCTCTGCAAGAATTCTTTGGTTTTCCATGCGCATCGTTTCCAGAGCTTTTTCGTGTTGCAAACGCAACATTTCAATCTCTTGACGCCGCTCTTCTCTTTCTTGTCTCAAGCGATCTTCCTGCAAACGACGTTCTTCCAAGCGTGCTTCGAGTTCTTTCTTTGCACGCTCCTCTTGAAGACGTCTTTCTTCAAGAAGTGCCTCTTTCTCTTTCGCGCTGCTTTGGCTCATCGCAGCTAGGAAATCTTTCAAACCAGACGAGTGCGACTCGTTTCGAGAAGCCAGTGTCTGTAACAAAAGTTGTTTCGTTTCCCGCGCTTCTTCAAAAGCACGATTCACGTCTTTGTCTTTCGCATCCACGATTGAACGGACCAGTTCCATCGTGGAGGAAGTTTCCTCGTCATGCTTTTGTTTTGCGTTTTTAGAAGCCACACGCGGATCTTCGGGGACAATCGGATCGCCGGAAATCTCGATGGTGCGCTTCGCTTTAATCACTACGCCCGTGCCCGTAGGCTTAGGCCCTAACAAAGTAAGCTGATACTTCCCGCCTCCGTATTTTTGCCGAATCTCATCCGGTGAAATAACGTGCGGAAAAGTCTCTAAATGTCCAACGATACGCTTACCGGAGACGGTGTCGTATTCTGGCGTCATTCGAGACACAGCGATGCGATGTTGAGAAGATCCGAAGTCCAACGACGTCATCATGTCGTAGAACTCGTCGTGCAACGCTTTTTGTCGAGTAACAGCTTCTTCTGCTTGAGACAAGCGCAAGCTGTCCAAGCGATCTCGCGCTGCTGTCGTCAAAGGAGACTCTGCACGACCGTTTTTCGCAGGTCGCCCCCTTCGTCGGGGCGTTTCCGCAGAAGGTTCTGGTGGAGGAACAAAGAGTTGATCCCTAGCTGCCTCCTGTAAAGCTACGCGGTCTTCCGGCAACGACGCAGGTGCTTCGGGCGCTCGAATGTCCGAGCGAGAAAACGCACTTCGCGGATCTGGCAACGCATCAATCGCACGACCGTAATCCTCATCATCGTCATCATCGTCGTCGAAATCATCGTCATCTAAATCGAGATCTTCGTCTTCAGCAGGACGAGCCCTTCGACGCAGCAAAGTGCGGCGAGGCGTCACAGAAACCTCTTCCTCGGAGCTGCCGTTCGCCAACACAGCCTCCTCAGGGTTTTCTGTATTCGTTGTTTCTACAGTTTCTTCAGCCATGTAAAAACCCCTTACGCAGACGCGCCGTTTTGTGTGCTGTTCTCAGTCGTTTCAGAAGCGACAACAACTTCTTCAGAAACAGTAGGCTCTTGCGTGGTCGCCGCCTCTTGCGTGGTCGCCGCCTCTACGCTGTCTTCTTCAATATCTTCGCCTTCGTCATCGTCATAATCTTCATCGTTTTGTGCTTCTTCGATAGAAGACATTAGAGAAACCACGCGACTCTTCGCTTCGTCGAACAGTTCTCGAATTTCCGCAGGGAACTCTTCTGAAATCTCGTTTTCTTTCAGCCAGCCCACCGTTGTCAAAACATTGTCCAGAAGAGAAGCCAGGAACAGAACCGTGTCTTTCGACTCTTCCAAGACATCCGACGTGTCGCCACCAATGTCCCCAGAGTCCAAGCGATCTTCCAAGTAAGAGAACGCATCCGAATACTCGAAACGCAGTTCCTCCAGAATCGGCACAACGTAACCGCGCAAAAGCTGTGCAAGCTGCTTGTTCGGATACGTCGTAAGATGCATCTTGAATTTACGAAGGCTCTTATCCAAGGGCGCTTCTTGCGTATTTTTCGTATTATCTGCCATTTTTATTTACTCCTGAGCCTCGGAAGGCTCTTGTAGGGACTCCACCTCTTCAGGCGACATCGGGTTGTACTCTTCGAAAGACTCGTCATAGGGTCTGTTGTTGTCTTTTACGTATCTTGAGCAATGTACAGCAAGCTCTTTCGTGCCATCGCCTAGCTCTACGATCTCCGGTGCGATGACTAAGCAACGACGTACCTTTTCGCCAGTCCTCAAGTGGTCTGGGTTCTGAACGTCAACGCGCATCACGACCGTCCAGTAGTGCTTACACGCAAAGCCCGTAGCTTCACCATTGCAAACAGCAGGTTGTTTGTTCATCAGAGAGCGTTTTTCAGCCTCTGGGTCAATGTAGTATTGCATTTTACTTTTTTGCCTTTTGCAAAGAGATTTTCTGAGAGATTTTCAAACGCGGGGTAGACGCGGGCGCGTTCGCAGCTAACATACACGCATGAGAGCTTCAGACAATAGACATATCATCAAGCCAGATCCCCTTCCCAAAAAAAGAATCCCAGGCCCCAAGGCGATGGTGGACTTCAAAGACGTTAAAAGACTCCTCGAAGAGACGCGATCCGTTACGGTCACAGCCGAATTACTTTGCGTTTCGCAGCCGTATCTATCGAGATATTTGAATCGAAAGCACCGAAAAACATGGTGGGAAGCGCTCAAAAAGCGTTGGAAAATTGAAAATCGACGCGAGCGCGCCAGACGCGCGCAAGCGCGCGCCGCAGGGCGTGACCCGTACCCAGAAAATTGGAAAGACTAGTCACCCCAGACCGCCGCCAGCCGCCGCCAGCCGTGGGCAGAGTCACCCCAAGCCGCCGCCAGCCGTGGGCAGAGTCACCCCAGACCGCCGCCACCCGTGGGCAGAGTCACCCCGCGCCGTGGGATTTCCGCACAATTAAAAGGTATAGGACGTTTTTTTGGCAATTTTGCGGCGGATTAAATCGCCGTGTTCGTTTTTTTAATCGTTTATTTTCGGGCACTTAGGGCAGCCAGCCGTGGCCAAAAAGCCAAAAAAGCCTTTATTTTCAACAACTTACAAAAAATCGCGATATTCCGATGGGTTTTGCCGTGGATCTGGATCGGATCTCTGATCTGATCTTTTTTTCAATTTTGTAAATCCGCGAATCTTAAAGGAAATTTAAAAAAACGCATGTGCAGGCTTGTGCAGACTTGCGCAAACTTGTGCAAATGGTAATATCTTCGGGGGGCCGCGACGGCCACAGCGAATCGGGCCGCCAGCCCGCGACAGGAGAAATTCATGGAGAAACAAGCCGCCGCCCGCGCGATCGGGCAATTTCTACGCGCCGTCGAAACGGCATATCCTGAGCGGGGCCGCACCGCCGCCGCCATTGTACTAGCGGGCGTGGCGCGGAGCAATTGCCTTTTGATCGGCCCCCCAGGTAGCGCGAAAACCGCGCTGGCGGTGCGCGTGCTGAATTCCCTTTACGGCGCGCGGCCTTTCAGCGCGACCCTTAGCCCCTACTCGACGGATGATCAATTGCTGGGGCCGGTGGATCTGGGAGCGCTTCAAAAGGGCGAGGTGCGCCGCGCGGCGGGAGACTACCTGCCCGCCGCCCGCGCCGCGTTTGTCGATGAGGTTTCGCGCGGCGGACCCGCCGTTCGCGCGCTTTTGCTTTCGGCGCTTGCCGACCGCGAAATCGACGGCGCGTCGATTCCGCTCGAAACGGTGATCGGCGCGACCAATTTCCTTTTGGGGGACGAGGCCGAGCAGGCTTTTATGGATCGCTTTGCGATCCGCGTTCACGTCCCCTACCTCGAATCCGAAAATTCTTTGGATTCTTTTTTGAGCGGGGCCGCGACCGCGCAAATTGGCGCGGGCTCCGCACCCGCCCTGCCCGCGCTCGCTCCCGAAATTTTGCCCGCTTTGCGGGCCGCCGCCGACGCGGCGACGATTCCCGCCGAGATTTTGCAAGCCGTTCGCAAAATTGCGCAAAATTTGCGCACGCGCGACGGCGACGGGCCGCGCCCGTCTGATCGCCGTTTGCGGTGGCTTTGCGATCACTTGCGCGCCCGCGCCGTCATGCGCGGCGCGGATGCCGCGACTTTCGAAGACCTTGGCAAGGTCGCGCCGATGATCCTCGCGTCCGACGAAGGCGAGGCCGCACTTGTCGCGGGCGCGGTGCGCGCCGCGATGCCCGCGCACCTAGACGCACTGGCCCAATTTTCCGAGGTTTGCGCGGGGGCCCTTCGCGCCGCCCGCGAGGTCGCAGAGCGCATCGAACGCGGAGAGCCCGTCACCGACGCAGACGCGGGGGCCGCCTTGAGAGCCCGCGCGGATATTCGCGACGGGGCCGCCGCGCTCGCCTCGCAATTTCCCGCCGCCGCCGCCGAGGCCGAGGCCAGCGCCGCCCGCGCTTTGGCCGAGCTTTCCCAGATCTGACGCTGACCAGGTGCCCCGCGCATCCCGCGCGGGCCACCGAATGAGCGCCCGATCCGCTCCCGCAACCCCCCGCGCATGGGGAGAAAGACAGAATTATGACAACGCATGTGGTCCTTTGGTGCCCCCCGTCTGAAATTAAAGACGCTTCCGCGCTTCGCGCGGATCTGGCGGGCTTTTTCGATATCCCAGAGGGCGCTTCGCCCGCAGGGGCCTTGGGTTTCGCGTGCCGCGAGGTGAGAACCCCGCGCGGAACGGAATTGAAGCCCGCCCGCCGCGCGGGAGGCGGATCTATCTGGTTTTTCTGCGATTCCCGAAAAGACGAATCAGGAATTGAGATTCACGGGGACAAGCGAATCGCGGTAGAGCCGACCGGCGCGCTGGATTTCGATCCGGGAATCGACCCCGAATTGGCAAAAGAGATCCGCGAGCGGTACGACTTTCATCGCTTTGCGATGACGCCCGCACAATTGGGGCTGGCGGTCGCTGGCGAAATTTCCAAACGGCGCGGCATCGCCGCGAACCGAGCAGGGGCCGCGTGGCTCGTCGATGGCGCGCACGCGGACGCGCTCGCGGAAATTGGCTCGCGTCTCGCGCGTCACGGCGCAACGCTGGCAATTCATCGTCTCGCGGAGAACGACGGCGATCTGTATAGGCCGACCGCGCAAGAAGCGCTACGCGCCGAGATTGACTCCGTTTTGGCCGCCGCCGCAAAGGCCCGCGAATCTTGGGCCGATCCCGCGCGCCGAAAGCGCCCGCGCGAAAGCGCCGAAACAAACCAAATTTCGGCGCTTTCCGAAGCCCAAGCGAAATTAAGGCAGTGGCGAGATACGCTGCGGATCGACCTAGGGGCGATTGACCAACAATTGACCGCGACCACCGCCGCCGTTCGCGAGGCTTTCCGCGCCGCCCGCGACGGGGACGAGCCCGCGCCGCCGCCCGCCGCCGTCGCGCCCGCGCCCGCGCCCGCCGTCGTGCCAGAATTCGTCCCGCCGCCGCCGCCAAGCGAGGCCGCCGCGCTGCTAGACTGGTAATTTTTTGGGGGCTTGTTCCCCCTAGAAACCTGATTTTTAAAAATCGGGTTTCTAGGGGTTGCAAACCTGCTCAAACTTGTGCATACTTGCGCAAAGGAGGGTTTATGTCAGATCAAATTGACTACGTTGAGGCAGCGCGCCTCGCGCTACCGATTACGCGGCAGCCGCGCCCACGCGGGCCGCTTCACCGCGTCATCAATGCCGAAAAGCTCGCCCCGCTCGCGGAACGAGGCGAGGGCAAATTGTCCGAGTGGACCTCAGGAATTTGCGAGGTCCACGACAGGCTTGCGGGCGGGGACGGGCCGAGACTGCCCGACCCGAGCCCTATCGGTGAAGCGATCCACCGCGCGCTCGAATCCGCGCCCGACTTTGCCGAGCTTCAAGCGGCATGCGCGATGTATCCGCGTGCCGCCGCCGATGCCGCCGCCGCGCTTTGTGACGGGATCGCGGGCGCTATCGGGCTGGACTCGATGCGCCAAGATCCCGCCGCCGCGCAAGATCCGCGCGAAGCACGCGAGGCCGCACGCGCGGCGCGCGCCGCCGCCGAGGCCGCCGCAAACGCGGGCGACTTCGCGGAAGCCCGCCGACAAAACGCGAAAACCGAGGCCGCCGAGGCCGCCGCCGCCCGCGCGGAAGGCCGCCGCGCCGCCGCGATGGCCGCGATGGCGCAAGACTCCGCGCGAATT
>Ga0180432_10006437_pt1 | contig 15220 bp, 12 predicted proteins | sample SS_ome_10_FD_132414 | JGI IMG/M metagenome (GOLD analysis project Ga0180432, IMG submission 132414) | Hypersaline lake sediment archaeal communities from the Salton Sea, California, USA - SS_1_MS_2 metaG | ecosystem: Environmental > Aquatic > Non-marine Saline and Alkaline > Hypersaline >... | reverse complement strand
TATCACCAAACAGGGTATCTTCGGATTTAACATCCCACACACCCCTCGGCATCCGCAGGGGTCTTACTTTACGAATCCCACCCCCACCCCACAGGAATCTCTCTGGATGAGAATATACACAATCTATATTTTTCCTTGACAGATGCTCTCTTTTCATACTATAGTGAGGATAAGTGACCGGGCGTCCGGTCGGTTCTGGGCCAAACGAAGACCTGTATCCGGCCCTTGTTGCTTGCAGATGTGCTTATCCGGATCGATCATGCCGAAAAATACCTTCCAAATCATCAGCGATGAAAAAAGATATAGGATCTACGACGCCGCCGTGCACGAATTCGCCCGGGAAGGATACGAGAAGGCCAGCATCAGGAACATCGCCGCCCGGGCGGAAATCTCCAAGGGGTCGCTGTACGACTATTTCGAGAACAAGGAAGACATCTACCTGGCCGTCTGTACCCACGGCATCAATCGATCCCGCCAGAATATCGACGAAATCATAGACGATTCCCTCAACTTCTTCGACCAGATCAGAAACATCTTTCATCGGGGCCTTTTATTCGTGGTGGAAAATCCTGAATATACCCAGCTCTACGTCAACCTCTCCTCCTGCGGGATGGAGCGCTTTGCCGAAAAGCTGACCACCAGGGTGGAAAAAACCACGGCGGATTTCTACAAGTCCGCCCTGCAGCGGGGTATCGACGCCGGATACATCCGCTCCGATCTGGACGTGAACATGGCCGCATTTATCATCAACAGCCTCTACATCATCATGCTCATCTCCATGGTATCCCGCCACTACCAGATTCGTATGCAGGAATACTTTGAAATCAATGAGACAGATATCAAAAAGGAAGCATTCAGCAAGATCGATCAGCTTGTAGACACCATACGGTTCAGCCTCGAGGTCCAAGCGGCGGACTGACCTCTTTGGAAATATACATAATCACTAGAAGACACCAGAGATTCAGACAACATATCATTTTGGTTGAAGAATGACCGACCGTCCGGTCATACCCTGCAGGAGGAGACACACTATGTACAGCGACATGAAGGGAAAAATCGCCCTGATAACGGGTTCCGGTAAGGAAAACGGCATCGGATTCACCATCGCTCGGCGGCTGGCCGACGAGGGCGTAACCGTCGTCATCAGCGACATCTGTAAGGACATCGGTGCGAAAGACTACGCCCGCATCGGCACCAAGGAGGAGCTCGACGACCTGGCCAAAAAGATCAACGGCCATGGCGTGGTCCTTGACGTGACCGACGAAAACACCATCGCCGCCGCGGCGTCGTACATCTCAAAAAACTTCGGCCGCCTGGACTACCTCGTCAACAACGCCGGGGCATCCCCATCGCCCCAGTATCTCCAGTACATGGACCTCGCCATGTGGCAGAAGACCCAGGACATCAATGTGAACGGAACGCTCCTGGTCACCCGTCACATGCTCCCGTTGATGACAGGTGAAGGCGCCGCCATCGTCAACACCGCATCCCGGGCCGGCAAGAAGCCGCGGGCCTTTGCCGGCGCCTACTGCGTCGCCAAGGCAGGCGTCATCATGATGACCAAGATATTTGCCATGGAGACCGCCGCCCTGGGGATCCGGGTCAACGCCATCTGCCCCGGCCAGATCGATACAGATCTCGAGAGATGGGGGTGGGAATACGAAGCCCATATACGCCAGATTGATGTACAGGAGATCATCGACGAGGAAATCACAACGATCCCCCTGGCGAGGATCGGCCTGCCTCAGGATGTGGCGGACCTGGTGGCGTTTCTCTTGTCAGACCAATCGAGATACATTACCGGCCAGACCGTGAACGTGGGCGGCGGACAGTTGATGGAGTTGTGAGCGAATTGAGAACATATGATTTTTCCGGTCGCGTGGCCCTGATCACCGGGGCGGGAAAGGAGTCTGGCATCGGGTTCGCCATCGCAAAACGACTGGCGGCGGACGGCGCCACGGTGATCATCACGGATGTGTGCGCGGATATCTGCGAGGGAGACTACGCCCGGATGCCCTCGCCGGAAGAGCTCCACTTCCTCGCCGAGACCATCGGCGGACACGGCCTGGTCATGGATATCTGCCGGGATGAATCGGTGGACGATGTAGCAAAGGAAATCACCGATCGATTCGGTCGTCTCGACTTCCTTGTCAACAACGCTGGAGCCGGCCCCGCCCCGAACCTGTTGCAATACATGGATCTCGCCATGTGGCGAAAAACCCTGGATATCAACCTGACCGGAACCCTGATGGTGAGTCGCGCCATGCTGCCCTTGATGACGACAGGCGGCGCGGCGATCGTCAACACCGCCTCGGTGGCGGGCAAGCGCCCCCGGAGCTTCGGCGGCGCCTATTGTGTCACCAAGGCGGGGGTTATAATGATGACAAAGGTCATGGCCCAGGAGACCGGCGCTCTGGGTATCCGTGTCAACGCCATTTGCCCCGGGTACATCATGACCGACATGACCGAGTGGAAGTGGGGATTGAAATCAAAGTTTCTCAATATGACCGTCGATGAGGCCAGGGCCGAGGAGGAGGCCGAGGTGCCGCTCAAGCGCATCGGTACGCCCGGCGAGGTGGCGGATCTGGCGGCGTTTCTGTTATCAGACCGGGCCCGATATATCACCGGACAGGCGTGGAACATCGACGGCGGCATCATAACCGAAATATAAACGCATCGAATAAATCAAAGAGCGAGGATAGTAACATGGTACAGGAAAACACACAACCGACGGCGAGTGATCGCGTCTGTTCCGGCGGAGAGCTGGTTGTCCGCTCCCTTGAGAAAAAAGGAGTGAAGTATATCTTCACGCTGAGTGGCGGACATATCGCCCCCATCTATCAGCATCTTCTGGATTCCGACATACAGGTGGTGGACACCCGCCACGAGCAGGCCGCGGTGTTCATGGCGGACGCCTATGCTCGGCTGACCGGCGAGCCCGGCATCGTCCTGGTAACCGCCGGCCCCGGCTTTACCAACGCCCTCAGCGGCGTCGCCAACGCCCGCATGGCCGGAAGCCCCGTGGTACTCCTTTCGGGCAGGATCGGTTCCAGGATGGTGGAGCGTCTTGACCTCCAGGAGATCGAGCAGGAAAACGTCGTGGCGCCCATCGTCAAGTGGTCTCACACCGTCACCGACCCGGGACGTATCCCGGAATTCATCGACATCGCTCTGAAGACGGCCATCTCCGGGAGCCCCGGCCCCACGTTTCTGGACCTCCCGGTTGACATGCTCACCGAATGCAGGCCCATCGACACCGTCCGCTTCCCGGACTCCCCCTACCCGATCCGCTCCGGCGGCGACCCGAAGGACATCGACGCGGCGGCGAAGCTCATCGCCAAAGCCAAGAAGCCGATCATCATCGGCGGCAGCGGTGTGCACTTCTCCGGCGCGGACAAGACCGTGACGGAGCTGGTGGAGAAAACGGGGATCCCCTACTTCAGTCTCTCCATGGGGCGGGGGGCCGTCCCCGAGGATCATCCCCTCTCCTTCGGCCCGGCGGTGGTCATCCGCCCGGGGGCGGCCGGCGCCGCAAACACCCAGGCGGACGTGGTGATACTTCTGGGAACCCGCATCAACCTCTACACCATGTTCGGCGGCATCTTCCCTCCGGAGACGAAGATCATCCACGTCAACATCGACCCGGTGGAGATCGGCCGAAACCGCGCAGTGGACGTCGGCATCGTGGGTGACGTGGGTGTCGTCTCCCGTCAGCTCATCGACGCCCTTTCCAAGAAGATGAAGCCAGAGGCGCTTTCGGGCTGGGTGGATGAGCTGAATAAGCAGTCCGAGTTCAGCTTCGAGTCGGTCAAGGACGCCCTGGAATCCGAGGCGGTGCCGATTCACCCCCACCGGCTGATGAAGGAGATCAACGAGTTCATCGGAAGCGACGGCATCGTCACCGCCGACGGCGGCGATACCCAGACCTGGATGAGTATGACCCGCACCGCCTACGGCCCCGGGGAGTACCTGGAGTCGGGGCTGTTCGGCTGTCTGGGCGTGGGCATCCCCTTCGCCGTCGCCGCGAAGCTCCTCAATCGGAAAAAACGGGTGCTGTGCGTCATCGGAGACGGCTCCGTGGGATTCAACTTCATGGAGATACACACCGCCATTCGCTTCAATCTTCCCATCGTCATCGTCGTCAGCAACGACCTGGGCTGGGGAATGATCCGCCACAGCCAGAGCCTGAAGTTCGGCCCGGGCAAGAACGTCGCCACGGAGCTTGGCACCGTCGAATACCACAAGATGGTGGAGGTCCTGGGCGGATACGGCGAAATGGTGACCGAGGTCAAGGACATCAAACCCGCCCTGGAGAGGGCCTTCGCCTCGGGCAAGGTGTCACTGATAAACGTCATGACCGATCCCGACATCATCAGCCCCGGCAGCTACGCCCTGGCGAGCATCGCGGCATCGGCATACTAACAGAGACGATTGATGAAGGATTTTCTCAAAAGACACAAGGATGAGTTCTATCTGGTCGCGGCGGTCTCCGCCGCGATCCTCTTCTATTTTGCGCCCATCTCCGACACCCTGACAATGGGGGAGAACGTCATCCCCTTTACTCACGAGGCGCGCATCACCATGTCGCTGTTGATATTCGCCATTGTTTTGTGGGTTAGTGAGGCGATTCCCTTCGTCGTCACGTCTCTCATCGTAATGATCCTCATCCCGCTTTTGGGGGCCACCGAGGGGCTGGAGGTTGTCAGAAACGGGGATATCGTGGCAATCCACGGCGCCGCCGACGGCCTGAAAGAGATGATCCTCATGGGTTTCGGCAACCGGTTGATCTTCTTCTTCATGGGTGTCTTTCTGCTCTCGGCGGCGTTCATTCAATCCGGCCTGGGCGATCGCCTGACGCTGTACCTGTTGCTCCTGGTGGGGACCGGCACGAAGGTCGTCATCCTCGGCTTTCTGGTGATGGGGTCTTTACTATCGATGTGGATCACCGACATGGCGGTGGCGGCGCTGCTGGTGCCCCTGGCGGTGAGCATCCTTAAAAGCGCCGGCATCAAGCCGCTTCAGAGTAAATTCGGCACCGCCCTCATGATCGCCTGCTGCTGGGGTGCGGTCTTCGGAGGCATCGCCACTCCCGCAGGATGCGGCCCCAATCCCATCGCTATCGAGTACCTGAAAAATCTCACCGGGATTCATATCTCGTTTCTCGACTGGATGAAGATCGGCATTCCCCTGACGGCGTGCCTGATCCCCTTCGGCTGGGTGGTCCTTCTCCTCCTGTTCCCCCCGGAGATGAAGCACCTTCCCCTGGAGCGGGAGCGGCTGAAGGAGCGGCTCTCCGAGAAGGGTGGATTTCAGAAAGAGGAGATCGTCACCCTGGTCGTCTTCCTGACGGTGATCGTCCTATGGGTCGGATCCGACCTGATCGCGAAACTGACCGACGGCGGGCTTATTCTCTCCATGGAGATGGTGGCCCTCGCCGGAGGGCTGGTGTTTTTCCTTCCCGGCATCAGGGTGATGACCTGGAAGGAGGCGGAGCCGCTGATGAACTGGGGCGCAATCGTCCTGGTGATGGCCTCGCTGTCTTTGGGACTGATGATGTATGAGACCGGTGCGGCCCGATGGCTCGCCTGGGTACTCCTGGGACACATTCAGGGAATCAATCCGATCGTACAGATCGGCCTGGTGGTGGCGGCGGTGATCGTGATGAAGCTCTTCCTGGCGTCGAACACCGTCACCGGGATTATCATCATCCCACTTCTCATCACCTTGGCCCAGGACCTGGGGCTGGACGCCTGGTTTTTGGTGGCGCCGGCGGCGTTCACCGCGTCTCTGGGGATTATCCTGTTGACCCAATCGCCCACAAATATCATCCCCCACACATCGGGATACTTCACGGCGAAAGACTTCGCCCTCTCGGGCGTCATCATGTCCGTGATCATGGTGCTGGTGCTGACGATCATGATTCCCATCGGCGGACGGTTGACCGGTATCTATACCTTCTGAGCACCGATTTTTTTATTTGCCTTTTTCGGTCCATTCCCTATAATGCATGCGAGAGTGTAAAAAGGGGATGGACCTTTTTCATTCTCAATATGCCGTCATTCACTCCGCTTTTGTATTTCTCTATTTATATGGAGGTCTCATGAATCCCCTTGCCGTCGTCCTTATGGTAGCTTTTTATGTGTTGTTCCCGGTGCTGGTGATCTACGCCTGCCAGAAAAGCCCCCTGGTCGACAAGCTGGGAGCGGTGATCATCTGTTACATCGTCGGCATCGTCATCGGGAACATCGGGGTGCTGCCCGAGGGGAGCTTCGGCGTCCTGGACCTGATGACCACCATTACCGTGCCCCTGGCTTTACCGCTGCTCCTGTTTTCCATCAATTTCGTAAGGTGGTTCCGCCTGGCGGGAAAGACCGCGCTGTCGCTTCTCTTTATCATCATCGCCATTATCATCGCATCCTTCGTCGGATTCATGATCTTCAAGGACGTCATCCCCGAAAGCTGGAAGGTGGCGGGACTCATGATGGGGGTGTATACCGGCGGCACGCCGAACCTGGCCGCCATCAAGGTGGCCCTGGACGTCGACCCCACCACCTACCTGACGGTGCACACCGCCGACGTCTTCATCAGCGCCATCCACCTCCTCTTCTGTATCACCATCGCCCAGCGGCTGCTGCATACCTTCCTACCCCGATTCAAGTCGGTGGCGGCCGTTGAGGAAGAGGTGGACGGCATGAGCAGCGAGGATATCAGCAACTACAGCGGCATGTTTAAAAAGGGCGTGTTCCTCCCCCTGGTGGGGGCCTTCTTCCTGTCGGCGGTGATCTTCGCGGCGGGGGGGGCGCTGACGCTGGTCGCCCCGGAAAACGCAGGGGCCGCAGTGGCGATTCTCGCCATCACCACCCTCTCCATCGGCGCCTCGTTCATTACGAAGATACGAAACATCGAGAAGACCTTTCAGCTCGGGATGTACATCATCCTCATATTCTGCCTGGTGGTGGGATCGATGGCGAACATCAAGCAGCTCATCACCACGGCCCCGGCCATTATCGGGTATCTCTTCATCTGCATCTTCGGCTCCATGCTCATACACGTGGTGCTCTCATCGATTTTCCGCATCGACGCCGATACGGTCATCGTCACCTCGGTATCCGCCATCTGCTCTCCCCCCTTCGTGGGCGTGGTGGCCGGCGCCCTGAAAAACAAGGAGATTATCGTCTCCGGCCTTGCCACCGGACTCATCGGCTATGCCATAGGCAATTATCTGGGCATATTCATGGCCTACGCCTTCCACGCCCTGTTCCCCTAATGGGCGAAAAGACGAAGAGCTCGTTTTTAAATTCGGATCAGCGGGATGTGCGGTCGAATCGACCGAAGATCGGGGCATGACACTCGGGGCATGCCCCGTTTTCTATGCGGTTTTCAAGCACCTCCATCATGCGGCGCCGGATCAGAAGGGTGCCGCAGGAGGGGCAGTGAGTGTTTTCCCCGGCGTGACCGGGGACGTTGCCGATATATACATATTTCAATCCCTCGGCGAATCCCAGCCCCCGGGTTCGCTCCAGCACGTCCACCGGCGTCGGGCTTACATCAGAAAGCTCCCGGTGGGGGTGAAACCGGGTTACGTGCCAGGGGGTGTCGGGGCCCAGCTCCCGGGCGATCCAGCGGGCGATGTCCGAGAGCTCTTGTTGGTCGTCGCTCCTTCCCGGGATGACGTTGGTCACCACCTCTACATGCATGTTCCACTTCTTCTTTGCGCGAACGGTGATGTCCAGGATGCCTTTGTAATCATCCACCCCGGCGACGCTCCGATAGCTCTTCTGGGAAAATCCCTTGACATCTACCCTGAACGAGTCCAGTCGGGGGCCGATGAGGTCCAGGGACTCCACCGTCAGGTATCCGTTGGTCACCCAGTTCGTTAACAGGCCCGTTTCCCGGGCCAAGTCCATGCAATCGACGGCGTACTCGATCCAGAGGGTCGGCTCGTTGTAGGTGAATGATATGCCGTCCACCCGCTCCCGCACGGCGATCTCTATCATCGCCCGAGGTGAGAGGTGTTCAGTATACTGGGGTTTCTCGTCTTCGACGCAGAAGCCGCCGTCCATATCGATAGTTCCATGGGCGATCTCCCAGTTCTGGCAGCCGGGGCATCGAAAATTACACCCTACCGACCCGACGGAGAGCCAGCGGGAGCCGGGGTAAAAATGATACATCGGTTTCTTCTCGATGGGCGATACCATCATGGTGGCGACCCGGCCGTAGGTGAGGGAAAAGAGTTTCGCATCCTTGTTCAGGCGGGTCTTGCACCATCCCCGGCTTCCCTCGGGGATAATGCATCGCCGCATGCATACCCGGCAGACGATTCTCTTATTCTCGATTTTCTTGAAAAGGGTGGAGTGATGCATCCGTCACGCTCTCTTCCGGCATATCTTACTATTTCATCGGGGCATTATGATACTACGGGAATCGTGTGGGTGTCGAGTTTTTTTTGAAATCGGATGTACTCTGTGATACGGTACGGAAGCATTTATATGACAGGGGGCATGACCCATGACAAAAAAGACGGTGCTGATCACCCGTACCATCCCCCGGGCGGGGATCGACCTCCTCTCTGAAAGGTACCGTGTTCTCATCAACGAGCACGACAGGCCTCTTTCACAGAGCGAGCTTCTTGACCTTTCCAAAGAGTGTGACGGCCTTTTGTGTCTTTTGACCGATACGATAGATAAAGATTTTTTCGACGCCCTCCCGAACATCCGCGCCGTCGCCAACTACGCGGTCGGGTACAACAATATCGACGTCCCCGCCGCCACCCAGCGGGGCATCCCGGTATCGAACACGCCCGGGGTCCTCACCGACGCCACCGCGGACCTGGCGTTCGCCCTGATCTTTTCGGTGGCCCGGCTCATTGTCCAGGCGGACACCCACCTTCGCTCGGGCCGATGGGGCGGCTGGGGGCCGATGCAGTTTCTCGGAAGCGGTGTATGGGGGTCGACCCTGGGCGTCGTCGGCATGGGAAACATCGGCCGGGCCGTGGCCCGGCGTGGATCGGGACTCAACATGACCGTCTGCTATGCCGATGATTTCGTCCCCGAGGGCACCGACTTCGGCTTCCCGGCGACCCGCCTCTCTCTTGATGAGCTGCTAAAAACCGCCGACTTCGTCAGCCTCCACGTCCCCCTGACGCCAACCACCCGGCACCTGATCGGGGCGCCCGAAATCGCCCTGATGAAAAAAAGCGCCTACCTCATCAACACCTCCAGGGGCCCGGTCATCGACGAGACCGCCCTGGCATCGGCCCTGAAACGGGGCGACATCGCTGGCGCAGGACTGGACGTCTTCGAACACGAGCCTGAGGTGACGAAGGAACTGCTGACGCTTCCCAACACGGTGCTGCTCCCCCATATCGGCAGCGCCACAGAAAAGGCCCGAACCGACATGGCGACCATGGCGGCAAGAAATCTTATTGCCATGCTCGAGGGTGAGGATATCCCGAACCTGGTGAATCCCGATTATATGAAACACAATTCGACGTAGCATACGAAACCGAGCAGCCTCGATACCAACATACTTTTTCAAAATACATTGACAGGAATTATGACATGGCAGATAGACCAATCCTGATCACCGGCGCACTGGTCGCCGATGGAACCGGCGCGGAGCCGAAGCCGGGGGACATTCTTATCGAAGCCGACCGTATCGTCGATTATGCTGACCGCATCAACGCACCGGAAGCCGAAACCTTCAACGCCGACGGACTCATCGCCGCCCCCGGGTTTATCGACATGCACGCCCACGGCGACTTCGACCGATTGAAGCACGCGATTGGTATCGAACGTCTCCACCAGGGGTGCACGATGGAGGTGGTTGGGAACTGCGGACTGACTTCCTTTCCGTATAACGATACAATCGGCCGGGAGCTCCGGCCGATGATGGCGACCATCGTCGGGACTGATTTCGACGGTTTTTCGAGGCTCTCAGACTACTTTTCATTCATCGAGGACCGGGGCATCGCCCTCAATCTCGTTACCCATGTCGGTCAAGGGATTGTTCGCGGATGCGTCATGGGGATGTCGACGGAGCCGGCGGGCGACGACCAGCTCAAAGAAATGACGGACCTCGTGGCCCAGGCCCTGGATGACGGCGCCTTAGGCGTATCCACCGGATTGATCTATCCCACCGGCTCCATGACGAAAACCGACGAGCTTGTGCGACTCATGAAACACGCCGCCTCCCATCGACCGAATCCCGCCCCCCTGTATGCATCACACATCCGGGACGAAAGCGACGGTATCCTTGACGCCCTGGACGAGGCCATCGAAATCGCACAGCAGAGCGGCACGGGCCTGGAGATCGCCCACATCAAGTGCATGGGGGAAAAGAACTGGGGGCGGGCCGGCGAGGTGATCGAGAAGATCGACGCCGCCCGGGATCGCGGCCTCGATGTCACCGCGGATATCTATCCCTATTTGTATGCCTCCACGCTGCTGGCGATCCTGCTGATGCAGCCCGTCGGAGAGCCGGACACGGTGCTGGTGTCCAACGCCGTGAAGCCGAGCGGCGACCGATGGGACGAGGTCGTGGGCATGTCCCTCCAGGAACTGTCGGAACTGTGGAAGGTGTCGCCAGAAGAAGCGGGACGGCGTGTCATCACCGACGCCCCCTCGGCCATGGGCGTGGCCAAGTTCATGTCCGAAGACGACGTGATCTCCCTTCTTCAGCAGCCCTGGACGGTCATCGGCTCCGACGGGATAGAGGACCGGGACGGGAAACCCCATCCCCGAATCGGGAGCACGATGCCCCGCTTCCTGGGACATTATGTCCGGGAGAAAAAAGTGCTCTCCTGGGAAGAGGCGATAGCCAAGATGACCGGGAATACTGCCCGAAAGCTCGGCCTTGCCGACCGGGGACTCATCAAGCCGGGATATTTCGCCGACATCACCCTGTTCGATCCGGAAACCGTCATCGACACCGCCACATACAAGGACCCCCACAGCCCGCCCGTGGGCATTCCCCACGTGATGATAAACGGCGTATGGGTGCTGAAAGAAGGCGTCGTCACCGATGAGCTGCCCGGAAAAGTAATCAGGTATTGATAAAGTCCGCTTTATACGGTCATGCCCGATTTCACTGACTATCGACAGAGAGACGTATCCCTGCAATGAACATTTCTTCAATGGACGATCCGATCTTTGAGCGCATTCGGAAACGCATACCGCTCTTCTGGGAAAATCCCGACAGGCATAAGGCGGCATTGACGCTCCCGACTCTTCCTTTGGGACGGGAGGATATCGAGGACGCCGAGCGGCGTCTCCATCGATTTGCGCCGGTGATCTCCGAGCTCTTCCCGGAAACGAAGCCCCGAAAGGGCGTCATCGAATCGGAGCTGATAGACGCCGTGCCCCTGGCCCGGGAGATCTCCGCCTGCTACGATACACCCCTCCCTGGTCGGTATTTCATCAAGGCCGACCATGCCCTGCCGGTGGCCGGATCCGTCAAGGCCCGGGGAGGCATCTACGAGGTCCTCTGGTTCGCCGAAGACATCGCTCTCAAACACGGGATCATCACCGAGACTGATTCATACCTCACCCTCCTCTCGAATGATGCGAAGAAGCTATTTTCCGACCACACCTTATCCGTCGGGAGCACCGGAAATCTCGGGGTGAGCATCGGCGTCACCGGCGCGGCCCTGGGGTTTCATACCCAGGTCCATATGTCCGCCGACGCCAAACCGTGGAAAAAAGCCCAGCTTCGAAGTCGTGGCGTTGACGTCATTGAATACGGCGGTGATTATTCCGCCGCCGTCGCCGCCGGTCGGAAAGGGGTACAGGATAATCCCCGGGCACATTTCGTGGACGATGAAGATTCAAAGCTCCTCTTTCTCGGCTACAGCGTGGCCGCCCTCAGGCTTCTCACCCAGCTTCAGGAGCAAGACATTGTGGTGGACGATAACCACCCGTTGTTCTTCTGGCTCCCCTGCGGGGTGGGCGGCGCCCCCGGCGGTATCACCTTCGGCCTTCAGCACGTCCTGGGTGACCCGGCTCGGTGTTTTTTTTGCGAGCCGGTGGACGCCCCGGCGTTCCTGGTCGGCATGCTGACGAATTTCGAGGGAGGCGTCAGTGTATACGACGTCGGCCTGACCAATAAAACGGCGGCGGACGGACTGGCCGTCGGCACGCCCTCGATCCTCGTGGGAAGGCTGGTGAAACACCTCGTTTCCGGCAGCGTGACGGTTACGGATGAGGACCTCTTTCGCTTCGTGGAGCTGGCACACCGCTCGATGGGCCTGAAGCTGGAGCCCTCGGCGACGGCCGGGTGCATGGGCCCCCTGCTTCTCCATTCATCCCCAGAAGGTCGTGGGTATCTTGAAGCCGTCCTCGGTCGTACTCCTCCGGAATCGTCAACGCATATTACCTGGACCACCGGCGGCTCTCTGGTTCCGGAGGACGAGTTTTCTGATTACCTCGCCGCCGGCGAGAGACTCTGCGAAACCGTGTAGAAAAAACTTTAGTCAAAAAAAATCCCCTTCATGATGAAGGGGATTTTTCTATATAAGATGGACCGTTTGTCCCTCTTGTGTAATCATGGTGGCGGTGCAGGGACTTGAACCCCGGACACTGCGGATATGAGCCGCATGCTCTAACCGACTGAGCTACACCGCCCTTAGAAATTCAATTCATAAATCAATACGCCGCTCTTTGCCGGAATGAGGGCCGTCATCTCAAATGAGAATACCACAGCAACCACCAGTTCGTCAATACCGTCGCTGTCGATATCCTTCAACTGATAGTCAGCGACATATCCGTCGATAACCCGGGACTGCCAGTTTTCAGACAGGTTGAACCCATCCCAGGAAAGATTGTAGATTTCACTGGTTTCATACAGCCTGAACCTCGGGAGCAGGTTCATCGTCTCCGAGATATTCTTATTGACGAGAATCTCATAGTTGTTGTCGTTGTTCAGGTCGGTGATGAAAATCCTGCCCTGCACATATACCTCGTCCGGCTCCGCGGACGGCTCGGCGCCGGTTGCAAGACGCTCCTCCCCTTCCCTGGTCAGGAAATAGTTTACCACGCCCCCCCAGTATTCATCGCTTTTCCACTCAGTGCTGCCGTCACTGGAGATGATACGGAGATGATTCTGCTCATCCACGACAACCAGCTCGGCAACACCGTCGAAGTCGATATCCACCGGCAGGCTGGTGCCGTAGATGGCGGTCCCGGAGGGGAACCTCATCATCTGACCCTGTTTGTATTCCCCATTCACATAGTCGATACGAAATAGGTCACCGCGGTACATATCATCGACGTCCGTGCCCATCTTCTGTCCCAGCAGAATCGGATCCTCTCCGGGAAATGAGAATGAACGCATAAAGAACGAGAGGTTTTTGTCGATTCTCTCAAGCTCCCCGGATGCGGGATCATATTCGACAACAAGAGAGCGAAGTCTCCCCTTGTCTACGTTTGAAATGAATATCTCAGCTATTCCGTTACCGTTGAGATCCAGGACATCGACAGTGAGGTAGTTGTTTACCGGACGACCCTTGTAGGTCATGAAGAGCTCAAACTCCTCTTTGCCCCTCTTGTAAATCCACATCTCGTTTTTATCAATCACCACCGTTTCGTTCAGCCCATCCCCATCGATATCGCCCACGTCGACACCCTTGATCTGGATATCCCAGAACGGGCTCTTTCTGAAGTCGGTTCTGGACATCAGGTCCCTGGTGGCATAGATGAAGTTCGGATTTTCCACCGATTCACCCATATATCCCGCAACACCTTCCGCCGGAACATACCCCAGAATCTTGAAGTTCATGTTGCGAGCGAATTCATTCACCTTCGGAATAAGGGAATCCAAACCGCTCCCCTGGGCGTATACGGAGGTTGATCTCTCCCCTTCGGACACGTTGAACATCTTCGCGTCCATCGAGAAGGTCTCTCCCAGCTTTGTCAGGGAACCCAGCACGACATAATCCGCACCCAATCTCGTGCCGAGGGTGACAGCGTTTTCGGTGTCAATGGTGCCTGAGTAGTCGTTGCCAAGGAGTCGCTCCACTTTTGTGCGCTCCATGACCGTAACCCGCTCATCAACAGAAAGCCGGGAGGCCATCATGTCATAAATAGCCCCCTCAAGATAATCAACATCTTCGGGACTATTGATGGTAAACGGTATAATGGCAACTTTGATATCATCCTGTGCAAATCCCCACGTCGCGAAGACAAGACAGAGCACCAGAGTTATTGTAGCTATTTTTCGTATATTCATACGTGTACCTGCATATACGTTTTAAAAAAAGAAGCTGAACGCTTCAAGAAGTAATACTTACATCAAATCGATTGGAAGTCAAGTATAAATGCGGCAGGGAATGATTAAGATTATATTAAAACAAAAACCTGAGATCCATATGAAAAAAATGTTGACAGTCAATATTATATATGTGAGAATACACTATAAAATTTTATAATAGTTAGCACTGTTTACAATTATATGGAACCTTTGGATGCGCTGATGTTGTCTATTGCTCCGGCTGTTTTACATCCAACAATTACATAGGTGATCACATGCTCAAATTAATCCTTATGGGTCTTTTAATGAGAGGGCCGAACCACGGATACAATTTAAGAAAGACCATCGAAGAGGAATTGTCGACCCTGATTAACGTAGATAATACGTCTATCTATTATACTCTAAACAAGCTTGAAAAGCAGGGACTGGTAACCCACGATACCATATCCGATACAAAAAGACCTCAGAAGAACCTGTATACTCTGTCTGAAAAAGGAAAGAAGGAATTTAAAGAGTTGTTGCTGACGAATATGAGTAACAACAAGCGCCCTCTTCTCAATATTGATATTTCCCTCTATTTCATTGACATGATCGACAAAGATGAGGCGATTGAACGACTAACCGCCAGGTCGAAAGAGCTCAGAAAACTCATCTTTCTCATCAGAACTCAGGAGAAAAAAGCACAAAAGGAAAACCCCACAGACAAGGGAACGGTGATTCTTTCCCACAACAGGCGGTTGGCGGAAACTGAGCTGCAGTTTCTCAAAGATGTGCTCAACAACCTGAAAAACGAATAGCTCGAAAAACCATCAGAATGACGGTTTCAATATGAGTTATCTATCTATTTTCCTCTCGTTTTGACTGTTGAAAAACGAGAGGATTTTTTATTCGACATCCATAATATTTTAGGTGATTGCTCAAAGTTTGGCCAAAAATCTGTAAGATATTTGACGATGATCGGGAAGATATCTTCCCT
>Ga0180432_10006436_pt1 | contig 15223 bp, 14 predicted proteins | sample SS_ome_10_FD_132414 | JGI IMG/M metagenome (GOLD analysis project Ga0180432, IMG submission 132414) | Hypersaline lake sediment archaeal communities from the Salton Sea, California, USA - SS_1_MS_2 metaG | ecosystem: Environmental > Aquatic > Non-marine Saline and Alkaline > Hypersaline >... | reverse complement strand
CAGACCCTGGCTTTGCTTCGTCTTCTGGAGGTCTTGCCCGACGCCGACGCCAAAGAGGCGCTGGCGGCGTGGAGGGATGCCGCCAAGCTGGAGCGCGCCATTCGCGGCCAAGCGTCTGAGGTGACCGGTCACCAGCATCAGATCACCCCGAAGATCGACCCCCGCACCCTCTCCCCCGCCACGCTGCGCGAGCTGGCCCAGAAGCTGGAGTCGGGCAATGACTGAAGACGCCGCGCTGGATCTGGGTCTGACCGCTGACGTGGCCGTGGCCTGTCTGGTGCACAATAGCCTCGCCGAGTACACCAAGCGCATCTGGCCCATCATCGAGCCGGGGATTGACCTCGATTGGTCGTGGCACCACGACTTGATCTGTCGGAAGCTGGAGGCTGTCACCCGTGGTGACCTGAAGCGCCTGGTCATCAACATCCCGCCCGGAACGATGAAGTCCATCTTGGTGTCTGTCGCGTGGCCGTCGTGGGAGTGGCTGCGCACACCGGAGAAGCGCAAGCTCTACCACGCGCAGGACGGCGACTTGATGCGCCGCGACTCCATGAAGGCCCGTCTGATCATCGAGAGCGACCTGTACCGGGGGTGGGTGTCGGCGCTGGCATCTTTGGATGGCGTGGGGCCCTGGACCATGGCACGCGACCAGAACGCCCAGGGCCACTTCAGGAACACCCGGCAGGGCTTCAGGCAGTGTGTGTCCCGCAAGAAGTCCACGGGCAAGCGTGGCGATGACACTGTGGTGGATGACCCCCACGATGCCAGCGACGTGATCATGGGTGAACCGGCGCGCATTGCCGAGCGCATGAAGGAAGTAACCGAGTGGTACCTCAAGGTCTTCAGCTCTCGCGTCAATGACAAGCGCAAAGCGGCCCGCGTGGTCATCCAGCAGCGCGTCCACGAGATGGACTTGGCCGGGGCGCTGATCAAGCGTGGGTGGCCCCATCTGGTCTTGCCCATGGAATACGAGCCCGACCACCCGCACGTTCATCCTGAAGACCCACGCACCGAGCCCGGCGAGCTTCTACACCCAGAGCGCTTTGGTCGTGCCGAGGTCGAAGAGATTAAGCTGGAGCTGGGCGACGATTATGACGGTCAGTATCAGCAGCGCCCCAATCCTAAAGGCGGGCGCCTCTTCAAGGCTGACCACGACACCGAAGACCGGCGCTACAAGGTCACCCCCGAAGTCCAGGCCCAGCTCTGCGACGAGATTGCAATCTTTATGGATTGCTCTTTTAAGGGGCTCGACACCAGCGACCCGGTGGCCATCCATGTCTGGGGCCGCAAGGGGCCGCACCGCTACCTGCTGGACCGTGAGGCAGACAAGCGCGGCATGAAGGCCACCCAGCAGATGCTGCGCAATGTCGCGGCGCGCTGGCCAAAAGCGACCCTGAAGCTCATTGAAGACAAGGCGAATGGACCGGGGGTTATTGACGTCCTGGGTGACGAGATGACCGGCGTGGTGGGCTTCAGCCCCGACAAGCACGGGTCCAAATGGGAGCGCGCCAAAATCGCTTCCATCCTTTGGGAGGCTGGGCAGATACACCTGCCCACCAGCGAAAACGCACCCTGGGCGTCCACGGTCATCTCCGAGTGGGTGGGCTTCCCCGGTCGACCGCATGATGAAGATGTGGACTGCCTGTCGATGATGGTCATTCGCTGGCGCAACACAAACACAAACCCGCGCCCCACCGTGGGCAAGCGACGAATGGGGACTGAGCAATGGTGATGATGGTGGAGCGCGCTTTGCCCGTGGTGGAGATGCGCGAGAATCAAGACATCGTGGAGTACCGAGGCAAAAAGCTGACGGTGCCCAAAAGCGAGTGGGGCCAGCGGCAGGGGGTCAATGGGATCCCCTTCAGCGTCGGACGCCAGCAGCTTGAATACAACCGCGCGTTGACGCCTTACAAGGCCCGTGGCATCTCCAGCGACGTGGGGCTCTATTGGAAGCTGGGATCGTCAATGCCGATGGTGCGTGACGCCTTGATGGGCATGACCGCGGCCATCACCGCCGCACCGTGGCGCCTGGAGCTTGGCGAGCTGCCGACGTACTGGCGAGGCAACGCCGCCGCCTCGGCCGCGCGCAAACGCCAATACGAATACTGCTCATACGTATGGTCGAAGTGGACCGCGACGGGGGCCGACTATGCCTGGGCGCAGTGGCTGGCCGACGTGCTGCGGTTTTCCTTCGTGTGTGGCTTCTACACAGGGGAGAAGACCGCCAGCCTGGTGCCCATCAAGGTAGACGGCAAGATGCGCCGCCTGCTTTGCCCCGATCTGCCGTGCGCGATCATGCCGTGGACCGTGGACGAGTGGGTCTTCAAGGACAATCCCGACACGGGGATGCTTGCCCTGGTCCAGCGGACATACAGCCAGACAGACAGCTTCGGCGGCTCCGGTGCCGGTGAGGTGGTCATTCCCTGGGAGCGCGTGTGCCATGTGCCGCTTCTGCCCGCGTCCCCTGGGGATCTGGAGGGGTCAAGCGCCCTGCGCCCAGCCCAGGTGCTGCTCAAGGCCAAGCAGAAGACTTTGCAGCTCCAGACGCTGGGCACCGAGGTGAATACCCTGGGCCTGCTGGTGGTCAAGGAGGACGGCGCGCACCCCATGACCGAAGATGCGCGCGCTGAAATCAAGATGCAATTGGACGGGCGCACCGCCGAGCAGGTGGCGTACCTCATGCTGCCACCCGGCGATCATAAGGTCGAATACATCCGGCCCAGCGACACGGTGCCCGACCTCTCCAAGCAGATCGAGACGCTTGATCAGCAGATCGGCAAGGCGCTGGGCAATGTGCACCGCTTGATGTCTCTGCAAGGCACCGGCTCATTTGCGGCCCGCAAGGACGCCAGCGGCGAAGCGCGAGACACCATGGATTTCTGGGCGGACATCCCGGCGCGTGCCGCCGAGCGCATCCTTCGTCAATTCATCGAGATCAATTTCCCACTGGACGCAGCGCTGGGGATGGTCTTCACTCCCAATGTCAATCACGCGGCCGTCGAAGAACTGGACAACGAGAGCAGGATGCGCACGCTGGCGGGCTACGCCAATGCCGGGCTGATCACCCCCAGCCCTGAAATCCAATCGCAGCTGCGCAAAGAGCTTGACCTGACGACGACCATCAGCGACGGCGAATCATGACGCGATGCGCCAGCGCTTGACGCGGTGTGTCGCGCTGGTTAGAAATAAACTGTCTGGTCAGTATTGAATCTGACCGGGAGGGTTTTTAGGTGGCCAGGACAAAAGCACAGACTCCCGCACCCAAGCGGGATAGGCTGAAGGGCTCAAAGCGCAATCCCGCCGGGTCTGCGTCGTCGTCTCGTGGCGGCATCAAGATCGACGCCGCCACCGAGAAGGCCCTAAAGAACAAAATCGATGGCCTCAAAGGCAAGCGCAAGGTGGACGTGGGCACGCTCAAGGCGGTATATCGCCGGGGCGCTGGCGCCTTCTCCACTTCGCACCGTCCAGGCATGAGCCGCGGCCAGTGGTCGATGGGGCGGGTCAACGCCTTCCTGCGGCTGCTGAAGTCGGGCAAGCGTAAGGAGTCTTACACCACCGACTTAGACCTTCTGCCCAAAAGTCACCCGCAATCCACAAAGCAATCCGAGAGCGTAAAGCCTACAAAGTCCATGCAATCCGCCGCGCGCTGGGCGCTCAAGGTGCGCGCCGAGGCGCCGCCCAGCAAGCGCGCCGGAACACCTGTGGGCATCGCCCGCGCCCGTGACCTGGCAAGCGGTCGCCCCCTGTCGAAGGCCACGCTCAAGCGGATTAGAGACTACGTGAACCGGGCCGCTGGCACCGCCGATGCCGCCCCTGCACGGGATGAGCAAGGTGATGTGCCAAAGGCCAAGCAAGCCCTGGGCCTGTGGGGTGCGCGACGGGGCAAGGCTGTGGCACGCTGGGCTGCTGGTAAAATCCGCAAGATGGAGGCGCGCAAGCAATGACCGCCGCGTATATCCTCGACGACATGCCCGCCCTGCCCGCAAAGCCCAAAGACCCGCTGGGCCGTCATGTGGCGTGGGTGGCGCTGACCCAGGCGCCGGGATTCATCTACGGCGACAAAGCCTTCAAGGTCGATGAAGACTTCATTAAGGCCCAGATCGACGGATACCGCAGCCTGACCCGCGCCGACTACACCGCGCCTGTCCTACGAGAGCACAGCCGCAACGGCGAGCGCAGCGGCGATGTGCTGGCGCTGGCGTCAGTGGTCATTGACGAGCGCCTGACGCTGATTGGCGCGCTGGCTCTGTCCGACCCCGAAGCACAAGACAAAATCAAGCGCGGCGAGATCAAGTACGTCTCGCCCAGCTTTGGCCCGATATCCGACGACCGGGGCCGTGACTTTGACTTTGCCTTGCGCGAGGTCTCTTTGGTCGCAGCACCCCACCAGAAACACTTGAGCCCCGGCGTGACCCATGTCCTGGGCAAGGAGCAAGGCGAGATGGACAAAGACAAGTCCACCGAGCAGGAGGTCTCGACCTCCGACGCGCCCAGCGTGGAAGAGCGCCTGGGCAAGATGGAAAGGGCGATGGCCGAGCTTTTGGAGCTGAAGCAGCTCATGGAAGCCGCCATGATGGAAGGCGACGACGAAGAGGAGGAAGTGGAAGGCCCGCAGATGGGTGAGCCCGCCGAATCCGCCGAAGTCGTCAGCCTGCGCGAGCAGGTGGAGGCGCTGGAGGTCGAGCGTGACCGCGCCGTGTGGGAGCAAGGCGACCGCCAAACCCTGACCGTCACCCCTGACCTGGACGCGCTGCTCTTCGCCGCGTGGCGCGCGGACAAAGAGGGCATGAGCGCCATCCTCTCCGAAGCCGTCAAAGCCGCACCGGCCAAAGAAAAGCAGCCAGCCAAGCAGCCTGCACCGACCCCCGTGTCGCCGTGGTTTCGGATGTCTGAAGCGGCCCCCGTGCCGGGCGGCGATGACATCAAGCCCGCGACGGACGCCGACCTTTCGGCCAAATCGCTGGAGATGGCCGAAGGCGATCAAGTCAAGGCGCTCAAAATCTACAAGGAACTCAAGGCCCAGCGCCTTCACTGAAAACTGAGGTTCAGACATGAGCAACCGCACCACTTTGGGTGTCGCCGCCGAGGCGCTGACGGCCTATCGCTTTGTCGAGGTCAACGCCACCGCTGAAAAGATCGACATGGCCGACAGCGCCGGGGCCAAAGCCCTTGGTGTTGTCGTGGCCGGTCACGCCGCCGACGCGCCTTGTGAGGTGACGGTCGAGGGCTTTGTGCTGGTGGACTTCGCCGAAACCTGCGAAGCCTACGATGACATCACCACCGACGCCAACGGCAAGGCGATCTTGGCCGACACCACCGGTCACAACATTTTGGGCTACTACTGCCCCGAACCTGTGGATGGCGCAATGGCTGACATCGCCAGCGGCGCGCGTGGCCGCATCTACCTCTACGGCAACAAAAACGTGCTGGTCCCCTGACCCGCTTGATCTAAAGGAGGCCGAGTCATGGCCGCACCCCCGTATCTCGTTACGGACGTGGACATCAACCGCGTCAGTGAATCCTTCGTGCAGTGCGAGCTGTCCAAGTTTGCGATCTCGACGATGCCCAAGGTCTTGTGCCTGGACAAATACAGCGGTCGCAGCAACAAGACCAGCTATGACCTGGCGGCGCTCAGCAACTCGCTTCTGGCGGGGCGCAACATGCGCGATTGGTCGCCCGGCGTTGATCCGCCCAGCCCCACCACGCTGGATGAGGTCGCCGTTGACTTCACGGTGCAGATCCGCCGCACACAGTCGCTGGTGAAGCCGTTCAAGCGCGGCGCCACCTTCGAACACCGCTTTGCGGACTTGGAGCGAAACATCGCCCCGATCCAGCTGTCGAAGGTCTACCAGGCCCACGACGCGGACATCGCCGCCGCGATGGTGAACAGCAATCTGTTCACGCAGAAGGACTTCACCGCATCCAGCGGCAAGGGCCTGAACAGCCCCGACGACTACGCCAACCAGCAGCCCGTGTTTGACATCGAGTCAAACCTTCAGGTGTTGCGCCCGCTGGCCAGCTTCTCCGGTCTGGAGGCGCGGTGCTACATGTCGGGCAAGGTGGCCTCGGTTCTGGCCACCCACCCGGACTACACGGGTGGTGGCACGGGTTCGGCGGTCGCCAGCGGCTTGCCCCGTCAGGCGTTCCTTGATCGCTTTGAGGCTCTGCACGGCGTCAAAACCTACGTCTTCGACAACCTGGCCAACCTCGCCGCACTGGGCGCCACGGCAAACATCGTCGAGGCGTTCAACACCTCCAACAGCACCGCCGTGCTCTTCTTTGGCCTCTTCGATGCACGCGGCGGTCTTGATCTGCGTTCCCAGGAGTCCGCCGACGCTCCCGATGGCTGCTTGGTCTGGGCCTGCTCGCAGGATCCCAGCGTCGAGCAGTTTGTGGACGAGCGCAAGCACGTTCAGGAGTTCTGGGGTCAGGCGGGCTACACCATCTACAGCCCCCGTGGGGCTGCGGCTGGCATCGGTAGCGACCTGGGCTTCTTCATGCGCCCCGTGACCAGCGGCGCCAACGGCGGTATTTTCGCTTCCTGATTGAGATAAGGAGCACGGGACATGGCCACGCAGACCTTTGGTGTCGATGCAGACCGCATCAAGGCATCCCTCCCGCAGGTCGTCATTGATTCGGGGACCGGGATCCTGCTGACCACCACCCGTGCGACCACGATCATCAATTCAGAAGCGGCCCGAATCTGCGGCCTCATTGACGGGGCTTTCGGTGAAGGCACCGCCGATGAGATCGCAGGCTTCGGCGCTGGCGATGTGCAGTACGACAACGCGGCGCGCCTGGTCGTCGCGTCCTCAATCCTTCCCATCCTTCGTGCCAGCCACCATCCCCCGTCGATTGACGCGGATACATTGGAGCTGCGCGAAGACCTCCAAGAGCAGGTGGATCAGCTGATCTCAGACCCTGCCCGCGCCCTTGGCCGGGTGAACGACGAGACAAGTGTGTCCGCCGCCCAAACCCGCTTCGGGAGTTTGGGCCTCTCCACCGCCACCAACAAGGCCCGCGCCCGTCGTGAATTTGATGGTCGCTCCAATGCCTTGGGTGTCGACGAAGGGGGCTTCCAGTGGTAAAGCAAGCGGGCATCACAGGTACCGCCGCCATGGTACAAGACCTCTCGCGCCTGCCCGTGGCCATCGATAAAGAGCTGGTCGAAGCCGTGGACATCGCCGTGACCGGCGAGATGGACCGACTGCGCCGCAAGATCCCCAGGGATACCGGAGAGCTTGCGGCGTCCTTGACGCAGATCAATCACCCAGACCATTACAGCCAGCCAGCGGGGTCCAAGGTCGAGGTGGGAACGCGACTGGAATACGCCAAGTACCAGGCCAAGAGGCTGCCGCGCCCGAATCCGCAGGTGGTGATAGAGGCTGTCGCGCAGAATCTCTTCCTGCGTCTGCAAGGGGGTGGCCAGTGACCGTCGCCCTCAAGCAAGGCCACTATACCTTACTCAGGAGCGCAAAGGCCGCGCTGCGCACCCACCTTGATGATTCGATCACCGAGGTGGTGGCCGAGGGCGTGACCGACTATGCGCCCGACAGTGTGCAGACGGGTGATGCTGCGGGCGCGGGGATGAACATCTACGCCAGCGACCGGCGCATCGCACCGCAGGCCACACAGACCGTCTTGCTCAAATGCCGGGCAGACAAGGTGCTGCGTCGTCTCGGTCTGGGCGTCAAAGACCGCCTCTTCATTCTGACAGCAGTGTGCACCGTCAAGCGGGACACGAAGGCCAGCAGCGGCACAGACCCGTCACCGACCCCTGAAGACGCCGGTTGGCAGACGGCGGGCGTGCTGGCGTCCCTGGTCGAGGATGTGCTGGTCAAGGAGATCCCGCAGGACTCCGACACGACGGCCTACATGATCAAGCCGCTGCCCCACACACAGGGCGCGGCCAATCCTCGCCAGATGAATCGATACACCTACACCGTACCTTTTGAAGTGACCATGCGGGTCCGCAGCTCTCTCGGAGAATAGACATGGCCGAAGCCAAACTCATCACGCCCGAAATCGGCAAGCTCCTGGCCAAGGTCGAGAGCACCAAAGGCACCAAAGAAGCCCTGACGGGCTCCGATGCGGTCTTCTTTGAGGAATTTCAGGGTCAGTACGAAAGCACGCCCATCAAGCGCAGCCCGAAGGTGACGGGGCGCCACGGCGTCAAGACCCTGCAAGGCTCCAAGCGGGTGACGTGGAGCGGACGCGCCGAGGTCGCCATCCCCGATCAATTCGACACCAGCAGCGATGTGCCGCACTGCGACTGGCTCTTGAAGGCGATGGGATTTGACCGCGAGGACTTTAGCACCGCGACCCATGAAGCGGCGCTCTATGTGCTCGACGCCAGCCCCACCGCTGGCGTGTCATTTGAGGCTTACGACTTCACCACCGACAAGGCCGACGCCAATTATTTGCAGGCGCGCGGCGCGGTGTGCGGGGGCACGATCACCTGCGAGGCCGACGAACGGGTCATGCTCAATGCAACCGATGGCCGGGCGCTGGTCGCCGCCACACCCAGCGACACCTACCAGGCCAGCAGCGCCGAGAGCCGCGCCGTCACCTACTATGGTGATGATCCCTTCCTGGCCGATCAGATGGATGTGGAGCTGGTCAATCTGAGCAATGATGACGTGTACGGCGGCGGCAGTCCGGGAAGCCCGGCGGGCAATTTCCGAGTGCTTCCCGGCTGGACCATCAATCTCAATGAAGCGATCAATGAGCAGCGCGGCGTGGGCGCCAGCGGCGGTGTCGCCCGGATGCGCCAGTCGGGCAATGGCGATGCAGTCACGGTCGATCTGACCATCGAAGAGGCCCTGCTGTCCAATGCCAGCGCGTGGGATCCCTACGCCCTGCGCGACGACTGCACTTTTATTGAGCTGCGCGCCAAGACCAATCAAGCCGACGCCACCGGCTCCGACACCTTCTTGGCCATCCATCTTTACGGCCAGATCGTCGCTGTCGAGAAGGCCGCGATGGACGCGCGCAACATCTGGAATTTGACCATTGAGGTCAAATACCCCGAAGACGTGGACGGCGATCCCGCCGTGGGGACCAGCCCCACCCAGGTCTTCAAATACAACGCTGCGAGGGGGCTTTACATCGACGTCACGCCCACCATTTCCGGTGTCCTCGCAATCATGCTCGCAAGGGATTCAAGCTGATGACCAACTACTTTTTGCGGTCGCCCAAAATCTGGTGCCCCGTCTGCCCCGATGCTGTGGGGGACTTTAACGCCTCCAGCCCTGAGATTTTCAAGGTCGAAGGCAAGCACCACCCGTGCATTGTCCTGCTGCCTCGCCCCACGCTGCGGGCGATGGAGGCGATCCAGTCGTCTGGTGGTGACAGCATCGAACAGGGTCGAGTGATTGCCAGCGTCATGATTCAGCGTCTCAAGGGCGACTGGAGCCTCTACGCTGGTGGTCCCATCAAGGACGCGGACCAGTGGCACCAGCTTGATGCCGAAGCAAAGAGCGAAATTGTGCGGTCATTGCTGGACCAGGACATGGAGGCCATCGCCAAAGCCATGGAGGTCTCAACCACCCTAAGCAAGGAAGACAGGGGAAAGTCCGAACCGCCGTCAAGCTGATTTCCATCGGCGCCGGGTCCAGGCTTGCGGCCCTGGGGATACCGGGTGAGATCCTCCACCACCTGGCGCTTCACGAGGATGTGTGTCCTGAGATGGGCGGCATGATGCCGTGGCAGGCGCCGTGCCTTGCCGATCATGATTACCGGTCGATCCTGATCCAGCGCGAGATCAGGGCGGCTTGGCGAGAGCGAAACAGGCTGAAAAAATGAACAGTTACCCGATTACTGCAGAGGTCAGCGTTCTAGGTCTGGAGTCTTTCGACCGGCTTGAAAAGACCGTCAAGAGCCTTGACGGGTCCACGCAGAAGTTCGGCAAGACATGGGCAGGCACAAGCGAGGCCATGGCGACGACCGCCAAGCGCCTGAGCAAGGCCACCAAGGATGTAGGGCGCGCTGCAGGACGCGCCAGGGTGGATCTGGGCGACCTGGCCACATCGTTCCGTGATATGGGCGACTTCGGGACGCGCGCAGGCGACGTGATCGATCAATTCTCAGTGATCACCCGCGGCCCCATGGGCCTAGCTGTGGCTGGTGCCGTGGCAGGCATTGCAGGCTTGACCGTGGGCTTTGCTGGACTAAAGGCGGCTGTGGAGGCTGGCATCTCCACCAACCGCAAGGCGAACCGCAGCTTTAGGGCGCTGATCACCGAGGGTAAGCGCTTTGTGGCCGTCCTCGGACAGATCATTATTGGTGGCAACGAAGGGGCGAGCGCCATCGACTCGATGACGGGTGAGGTCCGGGACTTCACCAAGACGCTGACTGAAAACGCGGTGAAGATTCGCAACAAAGTGATCACCATTGCCCAGGCGGTGGTGTCCATGATGAAATTTGTGGGCACCGGACTAATGGGCGTCAAGGCGATTTTTGTTGGGCTCGGCAAGCTGATCGCTGAGCTGTCTATCAACCTGATCGCCCCCTTCGCTGACGTCATCGGTCGCCAGGTGGGCGCGCTACTTTTGAAGCTGCGCAAGCTGGTGATGGATTTTGCCGGCTTCATGCGAAACCAAGGCAAGGATGCTGGCCCCTTATACGAGATGGCCAACGCCCTGTCGGCCGCTGCAGACACCGCACGTCGCTTTGGGGTGGAGGTCAAGGCCGCTGCAGGGACTGCCGTGATAGGTGCTGGCTTCTCCGGCGAGCTGCAGAAAATCGATGCTTTCCGCAAGGAGCTTGACGGTGTAAATGACGGCCTTGAGCGCATGAAGCAAAACAAGGTCACCATCGACACCAAGGGCATCACTGACAGTCTGCGCACCGGTGGTGGCAAGAAAGGCGAATTTGACCCCACACAGAAGACCATCGGTCTAGCGGGGCTGGGCGGGTTTCTGGCCATCCAGCAGTCGATGCGGGCGGCGGCTTCAAGGGCACAGGATGTGGATTTTGCCCGCACGGTGCGCAAGGGTGGCGCCGTGCAGGACATGGCCAAGCTCATTGAAGTGACAAAAAAGCTGCGCGACGCCTTGCAGGGCGTGGCAGATAAGCAGGCCGAGGTGTCGAGGAGGTTCGGAATCAGCCTGCCCAATGCCGCCCGCTACCTCGGGATGATGTCCGACCTCAAAGACCAGATGGGAAGCACCTTCAAGGATAGCCTTGTCGAGACCACCGGGGCGCTGTCCAGCTTCTTTGGTGCTTTTGCTGCGGGAGAGTCCAGCTTGTCGGCCTTCGGTGATGCAATGGCCGATCTGGCGGGCAATATCGCAAACACCTTCGGTCAGCTTTTTGTCAAGATGGGCGTGGGTATGGTGCTGGTCAATCCCGCTGTGGGCGCTGGCCTGATTGCTGCGGGCGTCGGGCTCAATATGCTGGGCGGCGCCATTTCATCCAAGGGCAGCGCCAATTCAGGCGGCGGTGGTGGCCGTGGCAGCAGGGCTTCGGCTACGGCCACGGTCAATCGCGAGCTTGCACGCTCCCTGCGCGCCCCAGAGCGCCGAGGCGGGCGCAATGAGACGCTTGTGCTTCAGATTGGAGAAGAGCAGATCGCGGCCACTGTGCGCCGCGTCGTCAATGGGCAGATGCGATTGAACCGCATCGGGAGGCGCGCGCTATGAGCTTGACACGATGCGGGTTCTTCCTCCCCTGGGAGATCACCACCGCCACACAAATCCGCCTGACGCTGGCCGACTCCGCAGTCGGGGCCACCACCGTGACGGCGACGGCGACGGCAGACACGTATTACAATGACCTCGACGTGTCGGGCGCGGCGCTGGGTGACAATCTGCTGCGCCACCTGCTCGACCAGCTTGAAGCCGCCGAGACAGCAGCGGGCACAGACGGCACCTACATCCTCACCGAGGTCACGGGCGACTACCGGGGGCGCTACGTGATCAGCAGGACGCAGGGTGACGCCATCGATGATGTGACCAGCCTGGAGATCGTCAGCGGCGGTGAAGTCACGATGATCACCTTTGGCTTCAGCGCGGCGACCGCCACCCCCGCCAGCAGCACCGCAGACCCCGCGGTCTTCACGGCCACCAATCGCGCGGCGGGCGCCTGGATCCTCGACCCAGACCACGGCCTCTTTGCGGCCTACGAGCCCAAAGGCGTGGATACTGTGGTGTCCACCACCGGACCTGACGGCACCACAAAGCGTGACACCTACGGTCACACGACGCGAGGCACCATCGAGCTGATGACATTGCCCGCCGCGTCGGTCTTCACGCACTACAGCGACCAAGCGGCGTTCTGCGCCTTCATCGGGGCGCCCACCGGGGATGACAACGCCAGCTTCGACGAGCTGCGGCGGCTGTGGGCGCGCATCGGCGACGAGGTGTACTGCCGCTTTGTCCCAGACGTGGGCACGATCACCACCTACTACGAGATCGACCCAGGCCAAGGTGATGATTGGCTTTCCACGCTGGCTGACGTGGCTGAGGAGGTGGAAAGGGATCCGCTCTACTTCGATCTGACCCTCACCTTCTACGTCAAGGGGTGACGCTGTGCCCAGAATCCAGCACGCCATTAAGATTGAAGGCATCGGGGACGCGTCGGCCTCCACTGCGACCGATAAGCGCTACAGGTGGGCCTACTACGACCGTGCGGCCTTCGCCAATAAATCGACAGTCGATCCAGACAGCCTGTACCGCGCTGGCTTGCAAATGTGGCCCGGCGAGCTGTCCATTGACGTGGACTTCAGGGCGGGCACCGTGGCGCGCTCCAGTCTGGACTTTCGGCTGCGCGGCACCGATGAGATCTTCCGGCTGCTCTACACCCTGCGGCATCTCTTCACCGCAAAGATCATTGCGGACATGGACGCCACGCAGACCACCATTGACCTCTCCGCGCAGTGGACCGCCGACGTGCTCTTTCTGGAGCGCGAAGCGATGGGGCTGGACACCAGCAGCGAGACGGCGATCAGCGGGGGCTACAGGTACACCGTGGTGCGCGGTGCGCTGGAGACGGACGCCACCGCGCACGGGTCGGACGCCACCGACGATGTGTTCTGCTTTGACGCCTGCCATGTGCTGGCGGGTCGTGTGATTGAGCTTGTGTCTATCCCGCTGGACGGCTCCACGGCCTACGACGAGACGGTGGTGTGGGCGGGGGTGATTCGCGACATCACCACGGGCAATGCGGGCGTGACGATTGAGATCGCCGCCGATGACCTGCTGGGCCTGCTCGACCGCACACAGATCCTCAAAGACCGCGCCCAGGGTGTGTGCGCTGGTGCACGTCTGGAATCTGGACGACCGCAGGGCGATCAGCTCTCGCTCTTTCTCAAAGGGGATCGCACCCCGGTTGCAGGCTCCCAGGTCAGCAGCGACCCGCCCCGCGCCCTCTTTATGGTCGGTGACATCGTGGTGCGGGGGGAGTGGATTGACTCGCCCCCTACGCCCGGCCAATTCAATGGGAAGGCTCGCGGCGACTCCAGAACGTTCGCAGGGCGACAGCTGCCAGACGACCTTTCCGAGCTTGCGGGCCAGGGATGGCGCGAACCGTTTTCCACCCGCAGCGATGCGCCCTCCAATGTCGATGTTGCGTCCACTGGTGATAACACGCTGCCCCTGTCGAGCCATCCCGGAAAGTACCTGCTGCAAATCCTCACCACCACCCCCAACAACGGTGTCGCTGGCCCCAATGGTGACTATGACACAGGTGTCAATGCCCTGGCCGGTCGCATCCCCGTGCGCCTGGTGGACACCGAGGGTATCCTGGCCTGGGGCGATGAAATCGGCGTGACTTTCGACGATCTGTGGCTGGGCATCGAAGATGGGCCGCTGACCGTGGGGCCATACATCCAAGAGCTTTTGGCGCCTTTGCTCTCGGCGCTGGTGCCCACTCGTGACGGCAAGCTGACCGTCGCGCGCATGAGCGACCAGCAGATCTACGGGTCCACGCTGGCCATCGGCCAATCTGACCTCGCCACGCCTGAGATTGTCCATGCCCGTACTCTCTTTGGGGCTGTGGATACGGTGTCGGTCCAGTACAATGTCCAGCCGGGACTGGAGCCTGACCGAATCACCGCCCAGGACGTGGTGAAGTACCGCCGCCAGCCACCAGGCGAGGCGCAGTCCACAGAGCGCATCCTGCGCGGCGTCTCCCAGCGTCCCGTGGCCATGTCAATCATCCAGCAGCTCATTGGGCGATTCCATGACCCAATCCCGCTGGTCTTCCTGACGCTCTTTGCGACCAAGCAATTTGAATTTGGCGATGTGGTGGCGGTTACCAGCGACAAGATCTTCGCAGGCGACGGCACGCGCGGCGTGACCAATCACCCCATGCTGGTGGTGTCCCGCCAGGAGGTCTTCGAGGATGAAAGCCACATCATCGTATATGGTCTGCTCGACGTGGGCTTGATCCACACCCGTAGCGGATGGATTGCGCCCTCGGCCACGGTCGCCGCCAGCCCAGCACCCACCACGACCGTCATCACGGTCAACGCAAACGACTTCACCGACCCCACTGCAGGCCCCATCAGCACCGACGCGGCGGGCTTCGCTGCTGGTGATTTCATCGATTTGGTGGACCAGTACGGCACCCCACGCGCCACAGCAAAGAAAATAGACTCGGTGGTCGGAAGTGTGATCACGGTGCTGGCGGGCTTCGGCGTCACACCCGCAGCGGGCGATATTATCCGGCCCACCGCCTACGCCAACTGCATCACCACACAGCAGTCGGATTGGGTCTTCGTGGCCCGCGCCGCTGGCGACCTCAACGGCGACGACGCCAAGACCTACAGGATCTGACCCGTGGCCTTTAAGAAGCTCGACAGTGCCCTTGTGGACTCCACGTTGATGCGCCCGGTGGATGCCTTCACCCTTCAGGGCATCGACGCAAACAACCAGACAGCGTGGCTGTCGCGTGGACGCAGCGCCGCCCAGGGATACGGCGCCGACTCTCGCCCAACCCTGGCCACGATCCGCACAAGCGGTGTTCCGCTGACGCCCTGGGTGGTGTCGCCCACCGCCACCGAGCTGACCCTCACCCTGCGTGGCATTGCGAGCGCCACGGGTGGCGGGTCTGCCGTCCATTTCCGCCTGGTCGCGATGACGATGGGCGGTCGATTTATTGATGACTTCGACATGACCACCGTGGGAGATGATGCAGCTGTTCAGCAGGTCACGGCCACGCTCAATGTCCGCAGCGCATCGGGACAGCCGGTGGTGCTGTGGCTGGTCTTTGAATCGGAGCT
>Ga0180432_10006435_pt1 | contig 15223 bp, 14 predicted proteins | sample SS_ome_10_FD_132414 | JGI IMG/M metagenome (GOLD analysis project Ga0180432, IMG submission 132414) | Hypersaline lake sediment archaeal communities from the Salton Sea, California, USA - SS_1_MS_2 metaG | ecosystem: Environmental > Aquatic > Non-marine Saline and Alkaline > Hypersaline >... | reverse complement strand
TGCCGGATTTCAGAAAGAAAAGCTGGAATGGCGCGTCAGAGAAAGAAACAACTCGTCCGATTCCGACGTTTGGGCCACGGTTAACGCCCCGATCCGAGAGGGGCAAAACGCAAAAACAACGGACTCATGGGACGTCTCAAGCGCCGTAGAAACAGCCGAAAAGGCGAATTCTCTCCGATTTCAGGTCATCAATAACGACACATCCGGCCGCCGGACAACATCGGTGGATTTCATTTATGCCGTTGTGGAATGGTACTAAGCACCTAAAAACTTCTTGACAAAATGGCATCGCTTCTATAGATTACGTAGTTTCTCTATTGGTTATTTTAAGGATTTTGATCGGTGCAAGAAGCTATTGCAAAAGCTGGTGCGTTGATTGAGGCGATGGCCTATATCCGGGGATTTCGCGAGCGAATCGTGGTAGTGAAACTCGGCGGAAGCGTCCTCGACGATATTTCTATGCAGAAGAAACTGTTGACCGATATCGCTTTTATGTCCACCGTCGGGATGCGGCCGGTTATCGTTCACGGCGGCGGAAAAGCCATCACCCGCGCTATGAACCAAGCGGGGCTCGAACCGGTCTGGGTTCAGGGCCGAAGATATACCGATGAGCGAACACTGACCATCGCCGAACATACGCTCGTGCACAAAGTCAATACACCCATCTGCGAGACGCTGACCGAATTGGGATGCGAGTCGATGGGGCTTCATTCGCTGAGCAGTTGCGTGCTGTTCGCCGAGACGTTGAGACTGGCCGGCGAGGATGGGCGAAAGCTCGATTTGGGATTCGTCGGGCAGATTTTCAATATTAACGGGCAATTGATCAGGAAATTGTGCGCCGACGGGACGATCCCCGTCATCGCATCGGTCGCCAAGGACCAGGCCGGCGGAAAACTGAACGTCAATGCCGACAGCGCCGCCGGGAAGGTCGCCGCCGAAGTGGTTGCCGAGAAACTTGTCGTCGTTAGCGATACGCACGGAATACGAACCGATCTGAATGATCCGGAGAGTTGGGTATCGAGCCTGAACGAGGTGCAGATCAGGGAAATGATCGACGCCGGCATTATCACCGATGCGATGTTCCCCAAGGTCGAAGCGTGTATCATGGCTCTGGATGCAGGCGTTAAGAAGGCGCATATTATCGACGGGCGAATTGCCCATTCATTATTGCTGGAAATTTACACCGATAAAGGAATCGGCACACAAATTATAAAGAAATAGAAAGAGATGGATTCCTGTTTTCACAGGAATGACAAGCACGATATACGACATACTACATACGAGATACGAATCATGACGACACAGGAGACGATTGAATTGTTCGATAAATACGTGATCGCCAACTACGGCCGGTTGCCGCGCGTCATCGTCAAGGGCGAGGGATGCTATCTGTACGATGCCGAGGACAACAAGATCCTGGATATGTTTCCCGGCTGGGCCGTCAGTGCGTTGGGGCATTGCCACCCCAGGGTTGTCGAGGCGTTGCGCACGCAGGCGGGCGAGCTTCTCCATATCGACAATACGTTTTACTCTGAGCCGCAGGGTGTGCTGGCGAAATTGCTGAGTGAAAGGGCCTTTGGCGGCAAGAGCTTTTTCTGTAATAGCGGCGCCGAAGCCAACGAAGGAGCGTTGAAACTGGCCCGGCTGCATACCGCGCCGGAAAAATACAAATTCATCACTGCAGAAGGCAGCTTCCACGGTCGAACCTTCGCCACAGTCACTGCGACCGCCCAACCGAAGTATCATGAGGGTTTCCTTCCCTTGCTGCCGGGCTTTATTTATGTGCCCTTCAACGACATAGCCGCGCTGGAGTCGGCTTTTAACGATGAAGTAGCCGCTGTGATGGTCGAGCCGATCCAGGGCGAAGGCGGTATTAACGTCGCCGGCGCCGAATACATGCAAACGATTCGCCGGCTCTGTGATGAAAATGGGGCTGTGATGATCCTGGATGAGGTCCAGACCGGAATCGGAAGGACCGGCAAATGGTTCGGATATCAAAATTTCGAGGTCGAGCCGGATATTATCACGATGGCCAAAGCCCTCGGGGGTGGTGTCGCCATAGGCGCAATGATGGCCAAAGAAGAGATCGCCGCCTCGTTGGTGCCCGGCAAACACGCCTCGACCTTCGGAGGGAATTGCTTAGCTTGTGCCGCGGGTATTGCCGTCATTGAGGCGATAGAAGAGGACAAGCTTTTAGAGAACGCCGCCGAGCTGGGCCAATACACAATGGACAAACTCGAGCAATTGAAGGGCAAACACAGCATGATCGACAGCGTTCGCGGTATCGGTCTGATGATCGGCGTCCAGTTAACCGGGTCGGGCAAAGCCATCGTCGATCAATGCCTGGAGAAAGGTTTAAGGATTAACTGTACGAACGATACGGTCCTGAGATTTATGCCGCCGATGATCGCGAACAAAAGCCACATCGACGATGCGATTAACATTCTTGACAGCGTATTAAGCGAGGGCGACCGATGAAAGATTTTCTTTCTATTATGGATTGTTCGGTCGAGCTGCTCGAAGAACTGCTCCAGCTCAGCGCCCGGCTTAAGAGCCTTTATGCTGAAGGCGGTAATGAATTGTGTCTCTCCGGCCAGACGCTGGCGATGCTCTTCGAGAAACCCAGCCTGCGGACCCGAATCAGTTTTCAGGTCGCCATGACGGACCTCGGCGGTCATGTCATCTACGTTAAGCCCGAGGACATCGGCGGAATCGGAAAGCGCGAGCCGGTCAAGGATATCGCCAGGGTCCTGAGCCGGTACGTCGATGGGATCATGGCGCGTACGTTCGAGCACAGCACCGTGACCGAATTGGCCCACTTTGCAGCCGTGCCCGTCATCAACGCACTGACGGACTGGTTGCATCCCTGCCAGGCAATGGCGGACGTGCTGACCATCCAGGAGCATTGCCACAGAATCGACGGGATAAAGATAGCTTTCATCGGTGACGGTAACAACGTCGCTCGGTCGTTGGCCCATGCCGGTGCGAAGCTGGGCATGAAACTCACGGTTGCTTGCCCGGCCGGTTATGAGCTGGACGCCGAGACGATTGAAAAAGTGAACGACGTATCCCCCGACTGCACTCGGCAGACGAACGATCCGCGTGCGGCCGTTCTCGACGCCGATATTATTTATACGGACACCTGGGTCAGTATGGGTCAGGAAGACGAAAAGCAAAAACGCCGGGCCGATTTTTCCGGCTTCCAGGTAAACACCGAACTGGTCCAAGCCGCCCCGGCCGACGTCAAGATTATGCACTGTTTACCGGCCTATCGCGGTTTCGAGATCACGGATGAGATCGCCGAGTCGCCCGGCTCGATCATGTTCGACCAGGCCGAAAACCGGCTGCACTTCCAGCGGGCATTGTTGAAAAAGCTCTTGCAAGAGTAAACGAAAACGATTAAAGTGGTTTGTACTTTTTTGGGCGATTAGCTCAGCTGGCAGAGCAGCTGACTCTTAATCAGCGGGTCATAGGTTCGAGTCCTATATCGCCCATTAATCCTGCGTATTTGGTGGTTATGACCATTGAAGAATTCGAAGGTGGCCGTTGGTCCGGCGCTGATGCAGAATGGATAAAGACAGCAAAATCGAAGCAGAGCCGCTGGAAATCGTCGAGCCGATCGGCCCGCGGGTGCTCATCCGCAAGGACGAAGATAAAAAGCAAACCAAAGGGGGGATCCAACTGCCGGACAATATCGAAATCCCCACCATTACCGGCCGGGTGGTAACGATCTCTGCCGAAGTCGAGAATACGCCGGACATTCCGCTGCGCCAGTACGACAAGGTTCTGTTCAATCCCAAAGGCGCCATCCCCGTCGATTTTGAGGGCGACAATCGCCTTTTCGTCGTCGAGGTCGAGAACGTCGTAGCGGTCTTCAGAAAATCATAAACGCCGATTCCTCGGCCAGTATCATCGAAGGCTTCGAACATCACGCGCTGGTGCTTCCGTTCGATTTCTGATATCTTCCTGGGATTTCAGGGAACTTTTTTCAGGTTGCGCCGACATTCTCTGCGGATAGACCGAATGATGAGCAATGTCCAGCGGGAATTTCAGGAGTTCTGGACCCGGACCGTCGGTAAAGTGCGGGCGTACATGTTCTGCGCGTGTGAGAATTGGACCGATGCGGACGACATGACCCAGGATTGTTACCTGCGGGCCTTGCGGGCCTGGGGTCAATTCGATGGAAAAGCGAGCCGGCAGGCGTGGCTCTTTGGAATCGCCAGAAGGGCGCGCGTCGATTGGTTCCGGCGAAAGAAACGTGAAGGACTCGTCGTCCATTCAGAGAACATGGACGCGTTCGATCAGGTTGATTCCGGTGGATCGAAGGTAAATCGGATCGAGAAAATCTGGCATGTCGTGAAAGGTCTGAACGCCGAACAAAGCCAGGTCATTCACCTGAGATTCGCAGCGGGCTTAAGCTATGCCCAGATCGCTCACGCCCTCGATGTTCCCGTCGGGACCGTGCGGTCACGATTGCACCGAGGATTGAAGCACATAAGAGAACACATTGGGGATTGGGACAATGAACCGTGAAATAATCGAAAGGTTGGCGATAGATTCGGCGGCGGGTGAACTCAACGAAGATGCCGAAACACTGCTGCAATTCTATCTTGACGAACATCCGAAAGCAACACAATGGGCCGGTGACGTGCGACAGATGTATAATCAAACGGAAACTGCCATTCAAGCAAAGACGGCTTATACGAACGTCGGGCAGGTCGTTCCCAAAATAAGTCCGGTATTGCGTCTGAGATGGCAGCCGGCTGCACGCTGGGCGGCGGCAATTGTTTTCGGTCTTTTTATTGGTTTTACCGCGGGGCGATGGGAGATTCCCCCTCGAACGCCAAAGACTTTGATCCAGGTATCAAGTCCGACCTCAAAGCCGGTCGAAAACGTCTCGGACTTGAAAGAGAGATATGCGGGGACATTCTGGGGCGATAAAATGCTGGCCATGCTGGAGCATCCGCCCAGCCGAGGGAATATAGCCGATCTTCGTGACACCAGATCGTGGGATGCGTACAAACAATACAGAAAGGAGAAAAACCATGAGTAATCATAAAACAACATTAGGTTTAGTGGTATTTTCTATCGTCGCTATTTTCATTGTCGGGTGCATTCCCGAGGACTCGCTTCAGTGGTCCGAAGACGGTTCGGTTGGTTTGCTGAAGGCCGGCGACGGATTATATCTGGTCGATGGTAAGACCGGTGAATTAACCGAAGTCGCCAAAGGACCGATCGATCTGTTGCCGGGCCTGTCCGCCGATGGCACGTGGATTGCCTACTGCGAACGAGTGGAGTGTACGAATCTGGCGGAAGGATTAAAACGATTACCGCCGGAGCAGGTCGAAGCCATCGCGGAGGCCGCCGAGCAGATTGCCGAAAAGATACAGGAAGCGGGCGCACTGAAAAAGAACGAATTTCCTTCTCCCGACGAGGGCCCTCTGGTCCTCGAGGATTATGAGAACTGGGCGATTCGCACCCTCTGCGAGAATGCCGACGGCGCATTGCGAAAGATAATCGGCCCGGAAGGAATCAACAAAGGCTCTGAAATGCCCCTTGAGTACTTCCAGGTCGTCGTTGTCGCTCGCGAAGCCCCGAAGAAGAAAAAGATTGTCGCGACCAACATATTCCACACGTTTGCCACAAAATTTTCCCCCGACGGTAAATACATTGCTTACCTGATGCATACGCAGGAAGGTGAAGTCAGCAATGCCTACGAAGAATTCAGTCTGCATGTTACCGCGACCGAGGGGGATAAGAAAGTGGTGTCCGTGGACTCCTGCGTTGCTTTCGGCTACGATTGGCGAAAAGATAGCCGAGCCATAGCTTACCTACGTGCAGACTCGGAGGATTTATCGCATGATGATCTCATCCTGGGCACGCTCAGTGAAACCGTCGTTACGGACGCCAACGGGAACCTGCTGGTCGAATCGGCGCACGACTCGGCTGGGTCCGACCGCTTCACCGGCAAAACGGCGGAACTCGCGGGCACGATGTTCCTTCCGTGGCTGAAGGTTGAATATGGGATCGGCCATCGAATCTTTTTCTCAAGTGCCGCCCTGTCATTACCGGTTAACAAGAAAGATGAGGCGAAATGCTCTTTGTTCTGCTACGATCCCGTCACGGGAACCGTATCGGATGTGTTGCCTTTGAGTGTGTCCATTCACACGAGCCAACAGATTCTCAATTTATCGCAATTTTCTCTATCGCCGGACGGAAAAAAAGTATTGCTCCCCGTCAAATACAACAGATTCATTGTTTACGCTCTCGGAACGGATTCGATGGACATCCCGATCCGGGAAGAAGAAGGTTTCGGGGAGGAAGAATTGTCAGAGCTGGCGCCTTCGTGGAAGGGCAACAACGAGTTTTCCTGCTTAGTTGCCGGAAAGAGCACATTCTTGCCCAAACCCAAAGATGACCAGGATGAAGCGGATCGCCGAGAAATCGTTGTGCTTGGAAAAGACGGTAATACCTTGAAGGCCTGGATTTTAAGTCATGACTGGCCCGATGAGATGAAAAGAGATTCGCAGGATAATCAGTAGGAGAGAGCCATAAAGGGAAAAACACTACAATGCTTAGCTAATCTAAACCAGGAGTTCTTCGGTTTTGTTTACAGGGCAAACAGAAATGGTTTCGTTGATCGGCCAGCTTTTGTCGCCGGGAATGACGATGAGCAGCTTGTCGAGCTTGAGCGATTCGATTGTCCACTTTTCACATTCAAGCTTGGCATTTGCCGGTCAAATGGGGTATGCTCTTTGGCATGACAAATGGACAAGCAAATACCTGGCGGGCCAGGATCCGAAGGACCATGACGTGCATGCTGCCCGTCTCTAAGCGGCGCAAAGGGCAATGCGTCAATTGCGGGGCGTGCTGCAAGCTGCCGAACATCTGCCCGTTCCTCAAGTACAAACCTGACGGTACATCGTATTGCTCGATCTATAAGATTCGGCCGTTGAATTGTCGGAAATACCCCAGAACGGAATCTGAATTCATTACTCAGGAGACATGTGGCCATTATTTTGAATGAACGGGAACGGCGCGATTTATCGCACCTTGCCGATTCGTCGCCGAAGGCCAAGAATCCCACCCAGCAGCAATAATAGCCCGGTTGCCGGCTCCGGCACGGGCTCACTGTCCCTAATCACGTAGGTTGTGGGCTGGGTCCTTGTACTGCCTCCACCGGCGCTGAATCCGCCCGGCCAACGCAAGTCCGCAGGTGTGGGAAACAAACCGCCGCCGCCGCCGCCGACGGGCACTCCTTCCGGCTTGCCCAGGCGATCGTCGTTTTGTTCGAATACGGCCACGATAATCTTCGGTTTATTAAGATGGACCACCGTTTGAGTGGCCGATGGATCGCCGACATCCCCCAGCCAGTGAAGAAATCTGTAGCCGGGCCTCGGTACGGCTGTCAACGTGACACGGGAATCCGGCTCGAAGTGGTACGTCCCAGGGACCGGAGAGATGTCGCCGCCCCTGATGGGGCTTTGTTCGAGAAGGAGCATCATATCTTTCGCTCGGGCATCGGTGGGCGTAACCAAACCGAGCGCACCGATGGCGAGTGCTAAAATGATGCCTCTCCATAGGACAGATATGGAATCCCCCCGTCTCATTAAATTTCATCCCCCCGCTGTGATGAAACTTATTCGTGCGCCAATACCGTCAGACGCTGATATTCTCTTACCGCAATAATACTATTAAACCAAATTTAGCTCTAAAAGTCAAGTCTTTTCCGACACCTCGCGCTTACGGTACGTTTTACCTTGACTTATAGACATGTCCTGCGTGTTATTATTGGGCTTCCGCCTTTCGTACGAAGCGGCTAATGTTGCGAATCGCCTGCCGCAGGCGCTGCTCGTTCTCCACAAGGGCGACCCGCATATAATCTTCGCCCCCTTCGCCGAAGGCCCGGCCCGGCGCGATCGCGACTTCTGCATATTCCATCAGGTCCATCGCGTAATCGATGCTCCCTTTGCCCTGGGAATGTTCCCTGGGGACCTTCGCCCAGACGAACATCGTCGCACGCGGTTTTTCCACGTCCCAACCGATCCGTCCGAGACCCTCGCAGACGACGTCCCGCCGGGATTGGTACCTGAGATTTTGAGCGAGAATCTCGTCGTTGCAATGGCGCATCGCAATGATGCCCGCGATTTGGATCGCCTGGAAGATACCGTAATCGTAGTAGCCTTTGATCGTGGCGAGATAGTTGATCATATCCTTGTTGCCCGCGACGAAACCGATGCGAAAGCCCGCCATGTTGTACGGCTTGCTCATCGTGGTAAACTCGACGCCGACATCTTTTGCCCCTTTGACCGAGAGGAAGCTCGGGGCTTTATAGCCGTCGAAGCACGTCTCGCCATAGGCGAAGTCGTTGATAACCGCCACGCCGAACTTCTTGGCCAGCTCGACGACCGGCTCGAAGAAGCCTTCATCGACGGTCATGGCGGTCGGATTGTGAGGGTAATTGAGGATCAGCAGCTTGGGCTTCGGGTACATGTTCTCGATGACCATCTTGATGTTGCTTATGAATTTGTCGTCGTTACCCAGCGGTACGGAGACGACGTTCCCGCCCGCGAGTGCCACCGCATAATTGTGTATGGGAAACGCCGGATCGGGAACGATCGCCGTATCGCCCGGACCCATCATCGCCAGGCACAAATGGCTGAAGCCTTCTTTGGAGCCGATACAGGCCAGGACTTCCGTGTTCGGATCGAGCTGTACGTTCCATTTGGATTCGTATTTCCTGGCGATTTCCCTGCGCAATCCCTGGATACCTTTCGAGGCGCTATATTTCTGATTGCGCCGGTCCTGAGCCGCCTCACTCAGCTTGTCGATGATGATCTGCGGTGTCGGGTCGGATGGATTGCCCATGCCCAGATCGATAATATCCACGCCCGCCTGGCGCTTGGCCAATTTCAGTGCGTTTATTCGCCCGAACAGATAGGGCGGCAGACGTTTTATCCTCTGTGCCGGCTCGATCCGATTCTCGTTCTCGATTTTCTGTTGAAGTCCAGACATAATTATTCTCTCAAAACAACAAAGTTCACGCCCTTGTCGCCATTGCGTGCCTGACAAGGAATCCACGTTCTTCAATTGGATTCCGCCGTAAGGCGTTCCATACGAAACGGCCTTCGCAGGAATGACAATCTGGGTGATTTAATCAGATTTCATTAGTTACAATCGGACAGTCTATACAAACCGGATAAATTTTCAAGCTGTTTTCTTTGATGCCGGACACCTGATCATTGTGATCGGCAGCTTGTTCGGAGAGATTGTCAGTCCTCGAAAGGTAGGCTGGCAGAGTAGTTTGGGGCTTCTTTGGTGATCTGGATATCGTGCGGGTGGGATTCGTGGACCGAGGCGGCGCTGATTCGGACGAACCGGCTGTTCTTCTGGAAATCCTTGATATTTCGCGCCCCGCAATAGCCCATGCCGGCCCGCAGGCCGCCGACGAGCTGATAGACGAATTCGCTCAGCCTTCCACGGTACGGGACCCGTCCTTCGACGCCTTCGGGCACGAGCTTGCTGACCTCGGTCGAGCTGCTCTGGCCGTATCGTTCGGCCGAGCCTTTGACCATCGCGCCGAGCGAACCCATGCCGCGGTATTCCTTGAACTGTCTGCCTTTGTAGATGACTAACTGGCCCGGGCTTTCCCTCAGGCCCGCGAAGAGCGAGCCGATCATAACGCTCGATGCCCCGGCGGCGATGGCCTTGGCGATATCGCCGGATTGACGGATGCCGCCGTCGGCGATGACGGGAATATTTTTCTTTTGCGCAACTCTGACGCAGTTGATGATCGCCGAGACTTGAGGCACGCCGACGCCGGATATTATTCTGGTCGTGCAAATGGCGCCGGGGCCGATGCCGACCTTCACGGCGTTTGCCCCGGCTGCGATCAGGGCCTCCGCGGCCTCGGAGGTCGCGATATTGCCGGCAATCACGTCGATGTGATAGTCCGATTTGATCTTCTTGACCGTCTCGATGACGTTTTGGGAATGGCCGTGAGCGGTATCGACGACGATAATATCGACGTCCGCGGCGATGAGGGCTTCAATCCGCTCGTAATCGTGCACACTGACGGCGGCGCCGACGCGAAGCCGGCCTCGTTGGTCGCGTGCAGAGATCGGATATTGCTTGACGCGGTCGATATCCCTCATCGTGATCAAACCGGCCAACTCGCCTTTTCCGTTGACCAAAAGCAGTTTTTCGACCTTATGCTTCTGGAGAATCTCCTTTGCTTCTTCCAGGGTCGTTCCCGCGGGCCCCGTCACGAGTTTGTCCTTGACCATCACCGAGCGAACCTCGGCATCATAGTCTTTGAGAAACTTCAAATCCCGGCGTGTTAGAATGCCGACGAGCTTTTTACCTTCGACGATGGGGACGCCTGAAACGTTTTGCTCGACCATGAGCTCTTGCGCCCTGCGGACCGGCTCGTTCGGCGATAAGGTGACGGGATCGAGAATCACGCCATGCTCGGAGCGTTTGACCTTGGCGACCTCCCGCTTTTGCGCCTCGATGGAGAGATTCTTGTGGATGATGCCGATTCCGCCCTCCTGGGCCAGCGCGATGGCCAGGGCCGCCTCGGTCACGGTATCCATCGCGGCCGAGACGATAGGAATGTTGATCGTGATATTATCGGTTAATTGCGTGCGCGTGTCCGCCTGGCTCGGGACGAAATCGCTTTGAGCCGGCACCAAAAGCACGTCATCAAAGGTTATACCTTCGGCAATGATTTTGCTTGCATCCATTGTTTGCTCCAGATATTCCAATCGCTATCTTGACGGTCTATAAAATACCGAATTGTAACGAAAAAAATGAAAAATGCAAAAGTTATTGACAAGATTAAAGTTTTGGACAGGATAACGGGTATGTCAGACGAAAAAAGAAAAATTCTCGTAGCCACGACCAATCCCGGCAAGATCGCCGAATTGCGGACGCTGCTCGGTACGGGTTTGCAATGGTTGAGTCTTGCTGACTTCGGCGAAATGCCGGAAATCGTCGAGGACGGCGCAACGTTCGCCGAAAATGCCCGTAAAAAGGCTCTCGGTTACGCCAAAGCCACCGGCGTCTGGACCATTGCCGACGATTCGGGTCTGGTCGTGGATGCCCTCGACGGCGCTCCCGGTGTGAAATCAGCACGATTCTCCTGTGAAAAAGAAGATAATGTCGATAGAATACGCATCGACCACCGAAACAGCGCAAAGGTCTTAAAGCTTCTCGAAGGCCTCCCAAAGGAAAAACGAACGGCGCGATTTGTCTGCCGGCTGTGCCTGGCGAGCCCCGAAGACGTCCTCCTTGAAACGGAAGGAACGCTTGAGGGTCTGATAACCGAGGAAGAAATCGGCGATCAAGGCTTCGGCTACGATCCGATCTTCTTCGTGCCGCACCTGAATAAAACCATCGCTCAAATCACACGTGAGGAAAAAAACGCCATCTCCCACCGCGGCAACGCCATTCGAAAACTCGAACCATTGCTTTATAAGCTTTTACAAGTGGGTTGATCTGTCTGTATCGCCTGTCGATCAGGCGGCGTGTTCGTTGCATGCCTGTCCGATTTCATAGAGGAAATCCGGAGAGAAATCTGCATTATTCGGCCAAACAACTGTATCAATATCGGGATTCAATGTGACAAGTTTGAAGTACTCAAGGTTCTTTAGAGGTTCAAAAACGCCACCATCAAGATATTGCTCCAGGTCCACGAGCTTTATTTGATGATCTTCAAAGGTAAGCCGTAACCGATATCCCCCGACATATTCTGCGTTGATTATATAGTGCATATCTAAATCCCTAAACAAGAGGATCGATCTTCTTGAGATCTTCGTGACGTTGAGCATATTCCCAATTTTCCTGCAACTCATCTCGATGCTCGAAGGCCCACTCCAACACAAGCGAAATCACTCGTTTGGGCAACTTTCCTTCAAGAAGACGTAGATCTGATATCGTAAAAGAAGCTCTTTGACCTGCATATTTGGCATGGAAATGCGATGGTTGATGCTCCTTATAGTACATCGTAATCACTATTCCAAGAAAACGGCATATCTCAGGCATATGGATCTTCCTTAACTTTTTACCTCTATGGCAAAATAATGTTATCAAAAGGTCTTTATTGAGTCAATGTATTCGTCGCTAACGTTAGGCCCAATAATTGTTTTCTCTTGACATCTTTGCGAGGCGTTTGTATTTGTCCTTTTTTAAATTTCAGCGTAGAAATGACCGATGAGTGGGTCTATACGCATATAACCCCAGGGTAAGACCCTGATTGACATATGAAGGACTGACGAATATCTATGGCAAAATCGAGTTCATCCAAAAAATCCTTAGTCATCGTCGAATCGCCCGCAAAAGCGAAGACGATCAATAAATATCTCGGCCCGGGCTTCGAAGTCAAAGCCTCGATGGGACACGTGCGCGACCTGCCGTCGAAGGGTCTGAACGTCGATATCGACAATGATTTCGAGCCGACGTATGACATCATGCCCGGTAAGAAACGCACGGTCACATCGTTAAAAGCCGCGGCGAAGCAATGTGATAAGCTGTTTCTGGCCACCGACCTCGACCGCGAAGGAGAGGCCATCGCCTGGCATTTGGCGCAATTACTGAAGGTTCCGGAAGATAAAACCTATCGCGTCATTTTTAACGCGATTACCCAATCCGCGATCAAGAACGCCTTTGCCGAGCCGGCCCGGCTCGATATCGACAAAGTCATGGCCCAGCAGGCCCGCCGGATTCTCGACCGGATCGTAGGCTATCAGATCAGTCCGCTGTTGTGGAAGAAAGTCACCCGGGGGCTGTCGGCCGGACGCGTTCAGTCCATCGCCGTCAGGATCATCGTCGAGAAGGAAAAGGAGATTCGAGCCTTCGATCCGAAGGAGTACTGGCTGATTCCCGCCGTCTTTACCACCGATCTGAAAAGCGACTATACCCGGCAGTGGCTCGATTTTGTGCGGACGCCAAGCGAGAACGACAAACCGCCGACCCTCGTCGAGCAAAGCCGGTGGCTGACGGAACATCATGCCTTTAAGGCTGAACTCTATAGAATCGGGGATGAGGATTTTCAGGCGTCGAACCAGGACCAGGCCGACTCCATCTTCAACGCGCTCCAGCAGACGGAATTCGAGCTGGCCGACCTAAAGACGAAAGAATCCGTATCCCGGCCGTCGGCGCCGTTCATTACCTCTACATTGCAGCAAGCCGCCGCCAATCGGAGGGGTTTCACCGCGAAAAGGACGATGCGCGTCGCCCAGCAGTTGTACGAAGGCATCGACTTGGGCTCGATGGGCTCTCTCGGATTGATTACGTATATGAGAACGGACAGTACGCACCTTTCCAAGGAGGCGATTACCGAGGTCCGTAAGTATATCGACGCGCAGTTTGGATCCGCCTATCTGCCCGGGGAAGCCAAGATTTACGCGTCCAGCAAATCGGCTCAACAGGCGCATGAAGCGATCCGCCCGACGGACGTGGACCTGACACCGTCCGATATTAAGAGTTTTCTAACCGACGAACAATACAAGCTTTATGATCTTATCTGGCGTCGTTTCGTCGCCTCTCAGATGGCCGGGGCCAAATGGAGCGTCACTCACCTGGAAATCGCGGCCCAGACCTCAATCGGTCGCTGCCGGTATCGAACGAACGGCCGGATCCTGGTCTTTGACGGCTTCACAAAGGTCTGGCCGATCACGTCGAACGAGCAGGAATTGCCCGCGATGACCGTCGGTCAGAAACTGGCGCCGGTGGATATTCAAGCCGAACAGCATTTCACCAAGCCGCCCGCCCGATATACGGAAGCCTCTCTGGTCAAGGCGCTCGAAAAAGAAGGAATCGGCCGGCCCAGCACCTATGCGACGATCATCAGCACCGTTCAGGACCGGGGCTACGTCGATCAGCGGGAAAAGAAGTTTTACGCCACCGACCTCGGCGAGATCGTTACGGAGAAGCTGTGCGAGTACTTCCCGAAGATCATGGATATTGCCTTTACCCGGTTTATGGAAGAGCAGCTCGACAAAATCGAAGAGCAACACCTCGACTGGCTCGGCGTGCTGAAAGAATTCTACGGGCCGTTCAAAGAAAGCCTCGAAACCGCACAGGCGGAGATGAAACACGCCAAGGCGGAAACCACACCCAGCGACTATGATTGCCCGCAGTGCGGCAAGCAACTCGTTTACCGGTTCGGTAAAAACGGGAAATTTCTCAGTTGCTCGACCTATCCGGAATGCACCTTCGCCTGCCCCTGCGACAAGGACGGCAAGAGGGTCGAAGAGAAGGTCAGCGAGCATAAGTGCCCGAACTGCGGCAAGCCGATGGTGCATAAAAACGGACGATTCGGGCCTTTCCTCGGGTGCAGCGATTATCCCGAATGCAAAACCACGCTCAAGCTGGACAAGGAGGGCAACGTTCTGCCGCCGAAGCCGCCCGCCGAACCCACCGGCGTTACATGCCATAAGTGCAAAAAAGGCGAATTGGTCATCCGGCAGGGCAAGAAAGGCCCCTTCATGGGTTGCAACCGGTTCCCGAGGTGCAGAACCATCGTCAGCATCAAACAACTGGACAATCTCAAAAAACTGCAATCGGAGGGCCAATGGCCGCCCGAAACACTCGAACAGGCCGATCAACTGCTCGGAAGGAAAAAGGCCAGGAAGAAGGAAAAAGCGACGGTCAAGAGCGGCAAATAGGCCCATGTCCGTTTATCAATACCGGCTGACGAACGTCTTCCTCCGCAGCCCGATTTCCGTCTTCCGCCCTCCATCGTCTGTCTTCTGATCTTTGTCTTCCGTCCTTCGCTGCGAATCATTGGCTTCGTTTGACATCGGCGCCGCACCGAGAAGAAGTTCGTATTCCCTTTTTTCAAAAGCACTTAGCTCTTCTTCGCCTGCCGCGGATTGGCTTTGTTCTGCGCATTCCGTGTCGCGGGCGTCCCGCCCGCGCGTCACGCGGGCATCTTGCCCGCGAGAAGAAGCCGTCTCCGTCTCGACCGTCTCGGTCCGCTCTTTTTTTCGCGCCTGCTGGAGTTTCTTAAGCTCGCCCATCGTCCTGAACAGGCTCGCCTCGAACCGCCGCTCGTACATCGACAGCCGCTCCAGCGCCCTCGAGCCCGCAAAATCCCTCATCGCAATATAGCCCAGGACCTGGTCGTCGTAACACTTATCCGTGTACTTCGACATGTCACAGGGCTTGCCCGTAATGAGCGATTCCGACAGCTCCGGCCACGTGTCGTTGATCTCCCGCC